>Ga0126362_10000092_pt1 | contig 98734 bp, 94 predicted proteins | sample ANMtaG_FD_126269 | JGI IMG/M metagenome (GOLD analysis project Ga0126362, IMG submission 126269) | Continental margin sediment microbial communities from North Pacific Ocean - ANME2c_DSS_Sorted | ecosystem: Environmental > Aquatic > Marine > Continental margin > Sediment | place: Pacific Ocean... | reverse complement strand
GATCCCATCTCGAACTCGGCCGTTAAACGCACCAGCGCCCATGGTACTGTGTCTCAAGACACGGGAGAGTCGGTCGCCGCCAGGCCTGCCCAACGCAATCACACAGCCCCTCGACACGATCTCACGCACGCCCGGCGCGGGGTGGAGCAGCCCGGTAGCTCGTCAGGCTCATAACCTGAAGGTCGTTGGTTCAAATCCAACCCCCGCAACCAGACCACTTCATGTGATCGGACCCGCCAAGCCTTCGGTTTGGCGGGATTTTTCGTTTTCCAGCCCAGAATCCGGTCATGCCGCACAGCTGCGGTCGCTGTCTCTGATCGGAGGAGGGGAGGGGGCGATTTGCCCCCGCTGCCGTTCGATCTTCTTCCATCTCCGAACAGGGGTGCGCGCTTGGTTCGCACAGGACTCGGGGATCTAAGCCTTGCTGGCCTTGCCACGGCTTTGTAGCTTTCGCGTCGCAATCCTGGCGGACCCTTCCGAGGCGCATGGACCCGACGAACCCCGTGCGTCTGCTGGACCATCTGCAGGCGGAGTCGAACCAGGGCGATCCCTTCGCCGCCGCGGTCCGCGCGACGCGCATGCCGATGATCGTCACGAATCCGCGCCTGTTCGACAATCCGATCGTCTTCGCCAACACCGCCTTCCTGGCCCTGACCGGCTATGAACGGATGGAGGTGACCGGCCGCAATTGCCGGTTCCTGCAGGGGCCGGACACCGATCCCGCCTCGGTCGACGCGATCCGCGCCGCGATCCGGCAGGAGACGCCGATCACGGTCGACCTGCTCAATTATCGCAAGGATGGTTCGACCTTCCGCAACGCGCTCTATCTCGGGCCGGTGCACGACGAGGCCGGGCAGCTGCGCTACTTCTTCGCCTCGCAGCTCGATGTCAGCGAGCGCTACCGCCTGCTCGATGAGATCGCGACGCTGAAAGCCAGGGTCGCGGAACTCGAAGCGCGGTCTTGACGAGCCGCTTGTCTAAGGGCGCGTGAGAAATCCGATCGGCTCGCGGCGCGGGCGGCCAAGCCAGATCAGGACGGCGCCAAGCCCGAGGCCAATGAGCGAGGCCGGGGCCAGCGTCAGCGGCAGAACCAGAAGATCCCACAGCCAGGGGGCGATGCCCTGTACGCTGCCCTGGAGCGCGCCCGCCTTCTCTTTGAAGATCGTGAAGATCAGGTCCGAGAGCGGCGTGACCCGTAAGGCATTGTTCGCGATCGAGCGGGCACCGTCATAGACGAGGGCCACGAAGCCGCCGGCCAGGAGAAGAAAGCCGAGGAAGCGGCTGAGGAAACGCAGCATCGTTGGTTCCGCTGGGGCGGGATCCGGTCCGTCAACATTCGGAGTATGGCCACGCTCGCGTGAGCGCAAGCGGTTGCCAGGCGCCGGCACACCGTGCCAGACGGCTCGGACTCTGGTGGGAGAACGCGACGGCGTGGATGCGCGTGCGGATGCGGCCGGTCACGGACGACCGGCCCTGGTGATCTTCGATTGCGACGGCGTCCTCGTCGACAGTGAGCCGATCAGCCTCGCCTGCCTCACAGCAGGCCTGAACCGGATCGGCGTTCCCATCGATGTCGAGACGGTGCGGGCCCGCTTCGCCGGCACTTCGATGACCTCGATCATGGCGCACATCACCCGCGACTATGGCGTCGTCGCCCCCGATGGGTTCGTGGATGCGGTCAAGGCCAAGACGCTGTGCGCCTTCGATATCGAACTGCGTGCGATGACAGGCGCCGCCAAGATGATCGCTGCCCTGGATCTGCCGATCTGCGTGGCCTCGAGCAGCGATCCCGTGCGGCTGCATCACTCGCTCGGTCTCACCGGGCTGTTACCGCTCTTCGAGGGGCGAATCTTCTCCTCGGTCGAGGTGCCGCGCGGCAAGCCCTTCCCGGACCTGTTCCTGCACGCGGCCGCGCGGATGCAGACCGCGCCGGCATCCTGCCTCGTGGTCGAGGACAGCGTGCCCGGCGTCACGGCGGCGCGTGCCGCCGGCATGCGCGTGATCGGCTTCACCGGCGGCGGTCATTGGGGCCACGATCCGGCCGGTGCGGACCTGTCGGCCGCGGGCGCCGACGTCGTCGTCTCGGACTATGCCGGCCTCGCGCGCCTGATCCTGCCGGGCTGAATCCGGCCGTCGCGAGGGGCTCGGAGCCTCCTGAAGAAGGGCCTCCGCGCTGCTCTGCCTGGAGAGGGAGACCCGCCAGGGGTCAGGTGCGGCGCGAGGTACGTCCGAGCGTTCGCGAGCCCGACATCGAGCCTCGAAGGCGAAGGCCCTGCCAAAGGGTCGCCCCGGCGTCATGCGCCTGCCACGCTTCCGTGCAAAAACGAAACATGCTTCCGTTGACGGACGGGGGTGACGGGTACATTTTAATGATGTCGCAGCCCCGGAGCCGGGGTCTGCGGCCGCGGTGATTTGAAGAGCGTAGCTTGCGCCGCGAAAACAAACGCTAAAGCACCACGTGGTCGCTGGCTTATCTTAAGCTGCTTGCCAAGGCTTCGTGGTCCTTCTTCAGGAGGACGGCGTGTGACTGTATCAGATGTAAAAATTCGACGTTCCGGAGTCCCGTCCATGCGCTGGGCTCGCGTCTGCTGTCGACGCTGAGATCGACCCTTTCTCACCGATCCATCGCAGTCGTGCCGGCTTTGGCTGCCGGCCACCGGGAGTCGTCCATCCATGTCGAAGTTACACATCCCTGAGCCCGAGCCGGGCTTCGGCGGCCCGTCGGCCGCGCCTCGCATCATCGAGGTCGGCGAGATCGCCGCCGGTATCACCGTGCCCGAGGGGCGCGGCGTGCGCTTCTTCTCCTCGACCCGCGATTTCGACAGCCTCGACGGCGTCGTCTTCGGCAGCACCGAGCAAGCGGCGCGGGCCGCCCGCGACCGGTTTCGCACGCGCACCCGGCCGGGTGGGCGTGTGGCACGCACCGCCGGTCAACGCCTGAGGGCGGTCTGACCGGCAGACCGTGTCGGAACGATCGATGCGGCGGCCTTCGGGCCGCCGTTTCCTATTTGCACTCCTCGCGGGTGCGCTTCATCGCCTCCGAGAATCCGGCAAGGGCATACTCGTCGCTCGTCGGGTTGCCGCGGGCCGAGGTCGTCTTGATCACGAGCTTCGGGGCACGGCCACTCATCTCCGCGACGACCTTGGCCTCCTCCGCCGGGTTCTGGAGCCAAGCGTTGTTGTCCTTGGTCACGAGGCCGTAGCGGGCGGTGCCGATGTTCAGGCTCGGATCGGTCGGGGCTGCGGCGGCGCCGGGCTTCTGCTGGGCGGCGGCGGGCTTCGCCGGGAAGCCCAACATCACCGCCACCTCGTTCTGCACGTTCTCGCCCTTGCGCACGGTCACGAACAGGTAGGCGCTGTCGCGCTTCAGCGTGTTGGGCGACCGGGTTTGCGGTTGGGCGATGGCGTAGCAGAGGCGCGTCTTGCCCTGCCCGTTGGTGAAGACGTTCCAGTCACCGATCACCGCCACCGGCGTGGCCTGCTGCATGCCGGGCGGCGTCGCGGCAGGCTTCGCCCGCTCGCGCCCGCGCCGGCCGCGCTGCTTGGGTGCCGCCTCGGGATCCGCTGCCTCCTGCGCCTGCGCCAGACCTGTGCCGAGGGCGCTCGGCGCCTGTCCGGCGAGCAGGGCAGGGGCAAGGAACGCGAGGGCTCCGGCAGTCGACAGGCAGAGGGCACGGCGCATCGGCACATCCTGGGCAGCATCGTCCAGCACGCACAGCGTGGCCGGCGCGCAGGGTTCTAGTGACGCTTGAGCGTCAGGACGGCAAGTCGGCGGGAAAGAGGGCAGGGAGAGGGCAAGGCGTGCACAAGACCGCGGCCGCCTCGCCTCTCTTGAGGATCGATCCGGTTGTGGATCAGACGGCGCGGATCTCGGCCGTGCCGGCTGCGGCCATCACGGCCACCGGCAGCGCCTCCTCGGTCACGGTGATCGTGACCGCCGGCTCAGCGTTCTGGCGTGCCGGCGGGTCGTTGTAGGGCGTGTTGTAGCCCTTGCGTACGGCGGCCCAGTACGCCTCGCGCGACAGACCGGACCCGCTCAGAGCGGCATCGATCATGGCGGTGGCAGCCGCCGCCATGTCCGGCGCCTCATCCGGCTTGATCCAACTCTCGACGGGCATGCTGCGATCTCCGATCCACATGGCCGAGCTTCTAAGCGACGCAACTTAGCTGGACGGTGAACGTACGTGGGACCGGAAGGTTGCAGTGCACAAGCTCAGGCCTTGTCCCCTGAAAGCTTCGTGATCCAGGCCTCCGCCTGAGCCCGCACATTGGCCGGCGCAGTGCCGCCGTAGCTGGTACGGCTCGCCACCGAGTTCTCGACGCCGAGCACCGCGTAGATCGCGTCGGTGATGCGAGGCTCCGCCTCCTGCATCTCGGGCAGGGACAGCTCCTCCAGCCCGACGCCCTTGGACGCGGCCACGCCGACCAGACGGCCAGTCACGTGGTGGGCCTGCCGGAAGGGGAGGCCGAGCTCGCGCACCAGCCAGTCGGCGAGGTCGGTCGCGGTGCTGTATCCGGAACCGGCCGCCTTCGCGAGAACCGCCGCGGCGGGTTCGAGGTCGCGCACCATGCCGGTCATCGCGGCGAGGCACAGGGAGAGAGCCTGGAGCGCGTCGAAGGTCCCCTCCTTGTCCTCCTGCATGTCCTTCGAATAGGCGAGGGGCAGACCCTTCATCACGATGAGGAGCCCGGTCAGCGCGCCGATGATGCGCCCTGCCTTGGCGCGCACCAGCTCCGCCGCGTCGGGGTTGCGCTTCTGCGGCATGATCGACGAGCCGGTGGTGAAGCCGTCCGAGAGCTTCACGAAGCCGAACTGAGCCGAGGTCCAGACCACCAGCTCCTCGGCGAAGCGCGACAGGTGCACGGCGCAGATCGAGGCCGCAGACAGAGCCTCCAGTGCGAAATCGCGATCCGCCACGGAATCGAGGGAGTTCGCTGTCGGCCGGTCGAAGCCGAGCGCCGCGGCCGTGGCGTGCCGGTCGATCGGGAAGGAGGTGCCGGCGAGTGCCGCGGCTCCGAGCGGGCACTCGTTGAGGCGGGCGCGAGCATCGCGGAAGCGACCGCGGTCGCGCGCCAGCATCTCGACATACGCCAAGCAATGGTGGCCGAAGGTGACGGGCTGGGCCGATTGCAGATGGGTGAAGCCCGGCATCACGGTGCCGGCATGGGTGAGGGCCTTGTCGGCGAGCGCACGCTGCAGCTCGGCGGCCTGTGCATCGAGCGAGTCGAGGGTGTCGCGCACCCAGAGCTTCATGTCGGTGGCGACCTGATCGTTGCGCGAGCGCGCCGTGTGCAGGCGCCCCGCGGCCGGGCCGACGATCTCGGTCAACCGGCTCTCCACGGACATGTGGATGTCCTCGAGTTCGCGGCGGAACACGAAGGTGCCGGACTCGATCTCGGCCTGGACGCTCTTGAGGCCGACCTCGATCGCGGCCACATCCTCGGGCGGCAGGATGCCGGCTTGACCCAGCATCGCCACATGCGCCAGCGAGCCGCGGATGTCCTGGGGCGCGAGGCGCTTGTCGAATCCGATCGAGGCGTTGATCTCCTCCATGATCTCGGCCGGGCCGCTCGCGAAGCGGCCGCCCCACATCCGGTTGCTCATGCTCTCAACGTCCCTTCGTTCCGACCAGGACAGGCAAGGCCGATGCCCGTGACCGCCCTTCGTCTCGCCATCGGGGCCGGTCTCGTGACCGCCCTCGCCGCAGGCCTTGCCCTATACGGGACCGGCTCCACCGGCGGCAACGGGGCGGGCCCCTGCGCGCCTTCCGGCGCTGCGCTCGCCCGGGTCTCGGCCGCCGCGCGCGGCGAGGTCGCGGCGATGCAGGCGCCCGAGACGCCCCGGCCCGCGCCGGACATCGCCTTCAAGGGGCCGGACGGGGCCGAGATGCGTCTCGCGGATCTGCGCGGCAAGCTGCTGCTCGTGAACCTGTGGGCGACCTGGTGCGCGCCCTGCAAGGCCGAGATGCCGGCCCTCGACCGGCTCCAGGGCGCGCTCGGTGGAGCGGATTTCGCGGTGGTGGCGATCAACCTCGACACCCGTAACGTGGACAAGCCGCCGCTCTGGATGCGGGAGAACGGCATCGCGACGCTCGCCTACTACGCTGATCCGGGCGGCCGGGTGCTACCCGCGATCCAGCGCGACACCGGCTCCACAGGCCTGCCGACCACCATGCTGATCGACGCCGCCGGCTGCACGGTGGGTGTGATGAAGGGACCCGCCGAGTGGTCGGGCGAGGACGGCCGCAACCTGATCCGCGCGGCCCTCGGACGAAGCTGATCATGGGTTTCCAAAGGCCTCAGGCCTTTGGCGGGTCCAGGGCGGAGCCCTGGGTGTTCCTCGGAGATCCCAGGACGATCCGTGCGGCGCTCTCGCTCGGCGCCTCGCCGCCGGGAAGCTGCATCAGCCCGTCGATCCGCTCCAAAGCCGCCACCTGGCGCTCTCGCTCGGAGCCGCCTGCGAGCAGGGGGCCGAGGGCGCCGGCGAGGCGCTCGGCCGTGCAGTCGGCCTGGATGAATTCCGGCATCGCGTTCTCGCCGAGGATCAGGTTCGGCAGGACGATGGTCGGCACCTGGATCAGGCGGCGGCCGATGAACTCCTCGATCCGCGAGACCTTGTAGGCGACGACCATCGGCACGCCGGCGAGCGCCAGCTCGAGCGTCACCGTGCCCGAGGCGGCGAGCGCCGCCCGGGCCGCGCGGAAGGCCGCATATTTCTCCGCCTCGCCCGCGACGATGCGCACCGGCACCGGCCAGGCGGCGGCCAGAGCTTCGATGCGGGCCCGGTGGCGGCTCACTGCGGGCAGCACCGCCTCGAACGGGCGGCCCTCCGCCTTCAACCGTGCCAGCGTCTCGCCGAAGACCGGCATCAGCCGCTCGATTTCGGAGCGGCGCGAGCCCGGCAGCACGGCGAGGGTGTAGGGCGCAACCTGCCGCGCTTGCGCCGCATCCGGCCCCGGGCGCAACTCGCCGAGGCGCTCGATCAGCGGGTGGCCGACATAGCTGCAGAGGGGGCCGCCGAGGCGGCGATGGGCCTCCGGCTCGAAGGGCAGCAGCGCGAGGACATGGTCGACATAGGCGCGCATGGTCTTCGCGCGCCAGGGCCGCCAGGCCCAAACGCTCGGCGAGACGTAATCGACCACGGGCAGGTCCGGCAGTCGCTTGCGCACCCGCGAGGCGACCGCATGGGTGAAGCCGGGACTGTCGATGATGACGAGCACGTCGGGCCGCGCTGCGACCACGTCGTCCACCGTCTCGCGGATGCGGCGCAGCAGCGTGCGCGCCCGGGCGAGCACCGGCAGGTAGCCCATCACCGCCACGTCATCGAGCGGGAAGAGCGAGGTGAAGCCCTCCGCCGCCATCGCCTCACCGCCGACACCGCCGAGTTCGAGCGGGCCAGGGGCCGCGGCGCGCAGGGCCCGGATCAGCTTCGCGCCGAGCTGGTCGCCCGAATCCTCGCCCGCCACGAGCCAGATCTTCACGCCCGCGTCTCCAACCCCATGAGGAAGAGGCCGCGCCGATCGGCTTCGGCCACCGTCTCGGCACGGTCGATCAACAGAGTCCGGCCGGCCTCGACGGCAATGCCCGCGCAGCCCGCGGCGGCGGCGTTGCGCACCGTGCGCGGACCGACGGCCGGCAGGTCGATGCGCAGGTCCTGGCCGCGTTTGGCGAGCTTCACCAGCACCGTGCCGGCGGTGGGGCGGCCGTAGCCGAAGGGCCTCCGGTTGAGACCCCGCGCGCGGGCCAGCATGCGGTCGGTGCCCTCCGGTCCCTCGATCGCGAGCACCCGGTCGCCCGTCACCACCGCCGCTTGGCCGACATCGAAGGGCGAGAGGCCGGCGAGCAGCGCCTGTCCCGTGCCGACCGAGCCCTGCGCCTCGGCATCCGGCGCGTGTCGCCCGAGGATCCCCAGGGGGCTGAGCAGGTCAGGTGCGACCTCGTGCACGCCGAGCACGCGGTGGCCGTTCTCCTCAAGGAGGGCGAGGGCGGCGCGCAGGAGCCGGTCGTCGCCGCCGCCCGCAATGGCGCGCAGCGCCTCGCGGTTGCGCAGGGCCGCGCCGGCATTGAGCAGGGCCGCCGGGCTCGGGCGCGCAACGCCGCCTGCCGGCACGACCACCGCCGGGCCCCAGCTCTTCAGGATGGCCAGGGTCCCGCCGATATCGAGGAGGTCGACGGTGGCGTCCGCCCGCGCCCGCAGCCGGCGATCGGTGAAGCCGCGCAGGGCCAGGACCTTGAAGCTCCGGCCGGCCCGCTGGAGCGAATCCGCCACGAGGTCCGGCAGGCGTCCGGCCCCCGCGACCAGCACGAGGCTTCCGCTCGGTTCCGCCGGGGCGGGCATGGGTTCAGGCCGCGCCGGTGGCGGCCGGCGCCTCACGCGGCGTGCAGATGGAGCGCTTGCCGCCGGCCCGGATGAAATCGAGGATCTCGCGCACCGCCGGATGCTCGGCGAACTCCGCCGCCACGTCCTCGACGCGTTCCATCAGGGTGCCCTCCGGCGCGAAGAGCAGGCGATAGGCCCGGCGCAGCGCGTGGATGTCCTCGCGGGCGAAGCCGCGGCGCTGCAGGCCGATGATGTTGAGCCCCGACAGGTGCGCCCGGTTGCCGACGACCATGCCGTAGGGGATGCAGTCGTTCTCCAGGCCCGAGAGGCCGCCGACGAAGGCGTGCGCGCCGACGCGCGCGAACTGGATCACGGCCGCGCCGCCGCCCAGGATCGCGTAATCGCCGACGCTGCAATGGCCGGCCAGCATGACGTTGTTGGAGAAGATCACGTTCGAGCCGACCCGGCAGTCGTGCCCGACATGGGAATTCGCCAGGAAGGTGCAGCGGTCGCCGACCACGGTCTCGGAGCCGCCGCCCATGGTGCCCGGATTCATGGTGACGCCCTCGCGGATCTGGCACTCGGCGCCGATCGTGAGCGTCGTCTCCTCGCCGCGGTACTTCAGATCCTGCGGCGGGTGACCGATCGAGGCGAACGGATAGATCTTCGTGCGCGGGCCGATGGTCGTACGGCCGGCGACCACGACATGGCTGACGAGTTCGCATCCGGCCCCGATCACCGCGTCCGGCCCGACATGGCAGAAGGGCCCGATCCGCACGCCCTCGGCGATCGTGGCGCCGGCCTCGACGATGGCGCTCGGATGGATCGCTGTCACGCTCACTGAGTCACCAGCATGGCGCCGATCTCGGCCTCGGCCACGAGCGCGCCGTCCACGCGGGCCTCGCCGCGGAACCACCACATCGTCTTGCGCTGGTTGAGCTTCTTCATGTGGAAGCGCACTTGGTCTCCGGGGACCACCGGCTTGCGGAACTTGCACTTGTCGATGGTCATGAAGAAGACCTGCTTGGTCTGGACCGCGCCGCCGGCCGCGAGGTGGCGGCAGCAGATCGCACCCGCGGTCTGGGCCATGCCCTCGATGAGCAGCACGCCCGGAAAGACCGGCATGCCGGGGAAGTGCCCGGTGAATTGCGGCTCGTTGGCGGTGACGTTCTTGATGCCGATGCAGCTCTCGTCCCGGTCGATCTCGATGATCTTGTCGATCATCAGGAAGGGGTAGCGATGGGGCAGCAGCTCCAGCACCTTCTGGATGTCGGCCGCGCCGAGTTCCTGCACCGTCTCCGTCATCGCCTCAATTACCCCGCCTCCCGGCCGCCAGCGCGGCCGGTTCGTTCATTCCGGATCCGGCCGGTGTTTCGACCAAAACCGCGCCCCAGTGCAAGTCGTTTGGAAAGCCGTCCGATCCCGGCGACCGGCCGCCTACCGCTCCGCCTCGTCGCGGCTCTCGGCGCTGCCGGATCGCTCGGCGAGCCGCGCCAGCGTCGTCAGCTCGCGGAACCAGGCGCGGACGGGCTTGGCCGGCGTCCCGCCCCAGCGGCTGCCCGGCGGCACGTCGCGGTTGACGTTGGACGAGCCGGCGATCTGAGAGCCTCGGCCGATCGTGAGATGGCCGACCACACCGACCTGGCCGCCGAGCACCACGTAATCCTCGAGGGTGGTCGAGCCGGAGATGCCGACGCCCGACACGATCACGCAGTGACGCCCGATCACCACGTTGTGGGCAATCTGCACGAGGTTGTCGATCTTGGTGCCCTCGCCGATCACCGTGTCGCGGCTGGCACCCCGGTCGATCGTGGTGTTCGCGCCGATCTCGACATCGTCCTGGACGATGACGCGACCGATCTGCGGGACCTTCAGATGGCTCGCGCCCATGGCGAAGCCGAAACCGTCCTGGCCGATGCGTGCGCCCGGATGCACGATCACCCGGTTGCCCATCAGCGTGTGGCTGAGGCTTGCCGAAGCGCCGATCGCACAATCGCGCCCGATCCGGCAGAAGGGGCCGATCACCGCGTTGGGACCGATCACCGTGCCCGATCCGATCTCGGCACCGGGACCGACCACCGCGCCGGGATCGACCGTGACGCCGGCCTCCAGATGGGCTTCCGGATGGACATGGGCACCCGGTGCGATCCCGCGGGCGCCGAACTGCGAGCCGGGCCGCAGGGCATCCGGATGCAGGCGGCCGAGGAGCGCGGCGTAGGCGCGGTAGGGATCGCGCAGGACGAGCGCCACGGTCTCCGTGGGCACACGGGCGGCGAAGCGCGGCGAGACGAGGCAGATGCCGGCGCGCGTCGCGGCCAGCGTGTCGCCGTAGCGGGCATTGTCCATGTAGGCGAGGTCGCGCGGACCCGCCCGGTCGAGAGGTGCGGCCCCGGTGACGGTCCGGTCCGGATCGGCGCCCTCGGGCAGGGGGACTCCCGCGGCCTCGGCGATGAGGCGGAGCGTCAGCGTCGTCTGCGCGGTGAAGAAATGCGGGTCGGACATGCTCTAGCGAAACCGTCGCGCGGGCAGCGCATGCCGGTCGCATGCGGGCCCGTCCTGCACCGTCGCGGCTGCGGCGGGCGATCGTGGCCGACCGTCAGGCGATGCGAAAGGGGCGCCAATATGACGACGCGCCGCCCCGGGATGCCGGAGCGGCGCGCGATGTGGTCAGGCGAGGCCCGGAGGCCGGATCAGAAGCGCGAGCCGCCCGAGAAGCGGAACGCCTGGATCTGGTCCTTGCCGACGCGGCCGGCATAGGCGCCGTTCACGAAGACCTTCTCACCCTCGTCCTTCGACAGCGCGTAGGCGTAGTCGAAGCGGATCGGGCCGAGCGGCGAGTTCCAGAGGATCGAGGCGCCCACCGACGAGCGGATCGTCGTCTTGTCGCGGACGTTCAAGCACTCCGGCTCGACGCCGATGGTGAAGGTGTTGAAGTTACAGCCCGACCCAGGGGAGAAGCCATTGATCATGGCGTCGCCGTTCACGTTGAAGACCCGACGGCCGCTATAGCCGAACAGCGTGCCGGCATCGGCGAAGACCGCGCCCTTCAGGCCGAGATCCTTGGGCACGCCCCAGAGCGGGAACTGCACCTCGACGGAGGCGCCGACATAGGTCGAGCCGCCGACCGCGTTGGAGCGGGCATCCGTCGTGCCGACGTCGCGCGGGCCGATGCCGTTCGGGGCGAAGCCGCGGACCAGCGATGGGCCGAGGAAGAACTGGTCGGTCAGGCGCAGCGGGTTGCCGTCGAGGGACTCGATGTGACCGCCCTGCAGACGGACGAAGCCGACGACGTCCTCCCAGAGTTCCTTGTAGTAGCGGGCCTCGCCGGTGATGCGGAAGAACTTCGAGTCACCGCCGAGGCCGGCGACGTCGGGCTTCAGCTCGGCGTAGAGGCCGTTGCGCGGTGCGCCGATGACGTCGAGCGTCGAGTAGGCAAGCGTCAGACCGGCGAGGGAGGTGAGGGTGTTGCCCTGCGAGCCCTTGAGCGCGATCGAGGCCTCGCCGTTATAGGCACACTCCGGATACTTCGCGAGACCGATCAAATCAGGCCGCGGCACGCCGTTAACGGTATTGTCTGTCGCCGTGTACGTCGATGTAACGCCCGGGATCGGCGTCGAGCAGTCGTTGTACGGCCGCTTGATGGTGTTCGGGACCTTCAGCTCGGTGTTGTAGAGCGAATAGCGCAGCGTGACGCCGAATTCCTCGGTGATCGGCAGGCCGAGACGGAGCTGGCCGCCATAGACCGTCGTCTCGTAGCGCGAGTAGCGGGTCAGGTCGCTGTACTTGTAGAAGGCGTCGAAGCCGGCCGCGAGGCGGTAGCCAAGGAAGTACGGCTCTGTGAACGAGAAGTCGACACCGCGGGAATACTGGCCGCCGGTGCCGGCTACGCGGACGTACTGGCCGCGGCCGAGGAAGTTCGACTCCGAGACCGAGACCTCGCCGATGATGCCGTCCTGGGTCGAGTAGCCGCCCGCCACCGAGAACGAGCCGGTGGGCTGATCCTCAACGTCGATGTTCAGGACGACGCGGTCGGGCGAGGAGCCCGGCTCGTTCGAGAAGCGGACCTTCTTGAAGAAGCCCAGGCCGTTCAGGCGCCGCTCGGCGCGGTCGGTGAGCACGCGGTTGTAGGCGTCGCCCTCGCCGAAATCGAGTTCGCGGCGGATGACGTAGTCGCGGGTGCGGGTGTTGCCGCGGATGTTGACGCGTTCGATGTAGACGCGCGGGCCGTCCTCGACGACGAAGCCGAGGGAGACCTGATGCGTGGCGCGGTCGCGCTGGCCGGTGGGGCGCACCTGCGCGAAGGGGAAGCCCTGGCGGTTCACGTCGGTCGTGATGCCCGACAGTGACTTCTCGACGTCCTCGGCGTTGTAGACGTCGCCGACCGCGGCGCGGATCTCGCCGTCGAGACGGCCGGTATCGACGCCGGGCAGGCGCGAGTCGACCGCCACCGCGCCGACCCGGTACTGCTCGCCCTCGTTCACCGTGACGGTGATGACCCAGCCGGTCTTGTCCTCGCCCTCGACGTAGCGGGCATCGGCGTTGACGATCTGGAAGTCGGCGTAGCCGTTGCGGAGGTAGTAGCGGCGGACCAGGTCGAGATCGTTGGCGATCCGGTCGGGATCGTAGACGTCCGAGGTCTTGACGAAGCTCAGGAAGTTCATCTCCGAGGAGCTCATCAGACCGCGCAGGGTCCGCTCGGAATAGGCGTTGTTGCCGACGAAGTTGATCGACACGATGCCGGTCTTATCGCCCTCGTCGATCTGGTAGATCACGTCGATGGTGCCGTTGGGCAGGTCGACGGTGCGGTAGGTGACCTTGGCGGTGCCGCGGCCGGCGCGCCGGTAGATCTCCTTGATGCGGGCGACGTCGGCATTGACCACGGCCGGGTTGAAGGCGCCGCGCGCCTTGGCCTCGATCTGCCCCTCGAGCGTGGCCTTCTCGACCTTCTTGTTTCCCTCGAACACCACCCGGTTGATGATGTTGTTCTCGCGGACGGTCACCACCGTGCGGCCGCCGCTCTGGGCGACCTTCACATCCGAGAACATGCCGCTGGCGAGCAGGTTGCGCCGGGCCTCTTCGGACGAGCCCGAGGCCGTGCCGGTAACGTAGGACCGGATCGTGTCGGAATCGACGCGGCGGTTGCCCTGAACGACGATCTGTTGCGCCTGCGCCGCGGTGCTGACCAGAGCCCCGGTCGCAGCGGCGACTAGGACGATGGTCCGCTTCACCGACTCGCGCCGGTGCTTCCCCGTCATCGACATCATGTAATCGCCCGTCTGTGTTGTTCTCGGAGCGGGAACTCAAACCCGCCACAGGCGGCCGTTGCCCGGCCGTCCCGTCACCTGGTCCAAGCGTAGCTCTTAACGGGATTCCCGAGGCAAGCAAACGTCGCCGTAGGGGGCCGCCTGGGGAAATTGGAGGGTCGTGGCCTTCGGGCCACTTAACGCGGGCGCTTGTGGGACCACGATCCGTCAGCAGGGTAAACCGCAGGTAAAATCCGCGCCGCAAACGACTTTCCGGATCGCTTCGCGGTTGCGGAAAGGCTTCGTAAACCGCGTTTTCGCCGTCCCTGCGATGCGGCTGCCGAGGCGTGACGGGCGGCCGGATCACGGCGGCTTTGCGGCGAATCCGCGGCGCGGCCGGGGAGGGGGCGGATCGGCGGATCGGATCGTCCCGGAATGCCCTGATCGCGGGGCGACTTCAGGCGTGGCGCGCCGCTCTCTCCAGGCCGGGCGGCCTGGAGGCAGCGCGCCCGACTGACGCCGAGGTGACCATCGCCCGCTCTCAGGTGTTGCGACCCCAGGAGGCGCCGAGATTGAGAATATCGTTCCAGGCGGCGAACAGCATCAGCATCAGCACGAGGGCGAGGCCGATGCGGAAGCCGATCTCCTGCGCGCGCTCGCTCAGAGGGCGCCCGCGCACCGCCTCGAAGGCGTAGAAGAGCAGGTGGCCACCGTCGAGAAGGGGGACCGGGAACAGGTTCAGCAGGCCGATCGAGACGGAGAGCAGCGCGATCAGACCCACGAGGCCGCCGACGCCACCGGTCTTGGCGACCTCGCCGGAGACACGTGCGATGCCGATCGGGCCCGAGAGCTGGTCGGCGGATTCGCGGCCGGTGGCGAGCTTGCTGAGATAGGAGAAAGTGCGCTCGACCACGAAGTAGGTCTCGTGCACGCCGAGATTCAGCGAGGCGAGGGGCCCGTACTGGACGAGCTTCGCCTCCGAGCCGTTCGGCGAGCGGATGCCGAGGCGGCCAACCCGGTGGCGCCCGAACGGCGTGCGGTCCTCGTGGACCCGCGGCGTCGCCGTGACCTGCCGCTCGGCACCATTGCGCTCGATCGTGAAGACGAGGGTCGTGCCGGCACTGCCGGTCACGGTGCGGTACATGGCGTTGAAGTCGCCGACCGGCTGGCCGTCGATCGCCTTGATCAGGTCGCCCGGCTCGAAGCCCGCCTCCGCCGCGGCGCTGTTCGGCTCCACCGCGGCGACGCGGGCGGGCAGCTCGTAGCGGCCGCCGAGCCAGATCGCGCCAGCGAAGAGCAGGATGGCCAGGATGAAGTTGGCGGCCGGCCCGGCGGCGACGATGGCCGCGCGTTTCGAGACGGGCTGCGTCGGGAAGCTGGTCGCGCGTTCCTGCGGGCTCATGCGCGCCACGGTCGCGGCGTCGGGTACGCTGGCACCGTTGGCGTCGCCGTGGAACTTCACGTAGCCGCCGAGCGGTATGGCGCAGAGCTTCCAGCGGGTGCCGTGCCGATCGTTGAAGCCGAAGAGCTCCGGCCCGAAGCCGATCGAGAAGGCGTGCACGCCGACGCCGCACCAGCGCCCGACGAGGAAGTGGCCCATCTCGTGCACGAAGACCACGATGGTGAGCACGAACAGGAACGGGATCACCGCGCCGAAAAAGCCGCTGGCGGTGCCGCCCATCGCGTTCAGAAAGTCCATGCCCCGATCCTCAAGGCCTCCCCCGGGAGGCAGTATCCCGGCCCGGCTCTCCCGCCGTGTCGGGTCTCGCTCTAACAGATCGGCATGGGCGGAGGCCAACGCAAACCGTCGCGAGGACCGCCAGCGTCGCATGGAGCGGGATCCGAGGCGAGGCCCCGGCCCGGTCCTGGCCGCGTCGGGTCCCGCTGTCCCCGCTATCCGGGCCTGCCATGCCGGATCGGGTCGATCCGTCGGGATGGTGGATCAGGCGTGACCGAGCAGCGCCAGCCACGTGAGCGTGGTGACCGGCGCGATCAGCGTCGAGACCAGCACGGAGGCGGCCACGAGACCGGTCTCGGTCTTGTAGCGCACGGCGAGAAGGTACGCGTTGATGCCGCAGGGCATCGCCGCGAACAGGGTCGCGACCCCCGCATAGGCCGGCGGCATCGAGAAGACGTGGAAGGCCAGGAGCCACACGGCGAGGGGGTGCAGCACCGTCTTGAGGAGCGCGACGACGAGCGCGCCCGGCAGGTCGAACAGCACGCGGTAGCGCCGCAACCCGGCTCCGAGCGCCACCAGGGCGCAGGTCGAGGCGGTCGCCGCGAAGGCGTCGAGGATGCTCTTCGCCGGCCCGGCCGGGCTGATCCGGAGCAGCTTCATCGCCATCCCGATCAGCAGGGCCACGAAGATCGGGTTCTTGAACAGCACCCGGGCGAGGCCGACGAGCCGCTGCCAGAGCGAGCGCCCGCTCTCGGCCTCGATCAGGAAGGTGGCCACCCCCATCATCAGCGGCAGATGGACGGCGAGCAGCAGGAAGAGCGGGAAGGCGCCCTCGTCGCCATAGGCCTGCAGGATCATCGGCACGCCGACGAAGATCGTGTTCGACTGGCTCGCGGCGAAGCCGTGCAGCACCGCCCCCTGGCGTCCGATCCCGGCGCGGCGCAGCGCGATGAGCGAGCCGGCGGCCCAGGCGATCGCGGCTCCGCCGAAATAGGAGAACCAGTAGGACCACGCGATCTCGCCCTCCAGCCCCGGCCGGGTGAGGGTGCCGATGATCAGCGCCGGCACGGCGATGGCGAAGACGTATTCCGAGAGGCCGTCGCTCACCCGCTCGGAGAGCAGGCCGGCGAGGGCCGCCGCCCAGCCGATCAGGATGATCCCGAAGATCGGGACGATGATCGTGACGGCGTTCACGGCAAGGACGGGTTCCGGCGGCAGGGAGGGGAGGGCGGCTGGTCGCGCGCATACCACGTTCGCACCGCGCTGCACGGGGCGTCGGGTGCATGGCTCACCCGCAGGCTGACAGGCAGGTGGCGCGGGCTCGCATTTTCGCCGGCTTTTCGCGTCACCGGCCTGCGGCCACGCGTGCCACTGCCGCCGCGGGCCGACCCCGTGCCATACTCCCCCTCCGATGACCATCATCGCCATCGATTTCGAGACGGCCAATGAACGGCGCGACAGCGCTTGCGCGGTCGGTCTCGCCTGGATCGCGCACGGCCGCGTCGTGCGCCGGGAATCCAGGCTGATCCGGCCGCCGGAGCTGCGCTTCGCGCCCGGCAACATCCGCGTCCACGGCATCCTGCCGGCGGACGTGGCGGACAAGCCGCCCTTCGACGCGGTGATGGCCGAGTTCCTGCCGGATCTCGCCGGCGGCCTCGTGCTGGCGCACAATGCGAGCTTCGATATCGGCGTGCTGCGCGCCTCGCTCCACGCCTGCGGGCTCGCGGCGCCCCCGCTCGCCTATCTCTGCACGGTGCAGGTGGCGCGGCGCGTCTTCCCCCATCCCGCCGGCTGCGGCCTGTCGAAGGTCGCCGGGCGCCTGGGCATCCGCTTCGCGCACCACGATGCAGGCGAGGACGCCTATGCCTGCGCCGAGATCGCGCTTGCCGCGATGCGCGAGACGGGGGCCGCGGACATGGCCGATCTCGCGCGGCGGATCGACCTGCCGGTCACCCGCGTCGCGGGCGGGCCGCCTCCGCCCCCGCGCGCGGGCGGCGCGATCTCGGCCCGGGTGATGCAGGCTCTGCGCCCGGCTCCGTCCGCGCCTCCGCGCTTCGTCGTGCGCGGCAGCACCGGAAACCGCTACGACGTGACCCTGGAGGAGCGCGCAGGCGCGCCCTATCTCCGCTGCACCTGCATGGCCGGCCGCCACGGCGTGCGCTGCCGCCACGTCAAGGCGCTGGCGGTCGGCGACATTACCGACCTGCTCTCGGACAACGTAGCCGATCTGGCGCACGTCGTCCGGACGCTCGCGGCCGATCCGATCGCCTGATCGGACCGGCCGCCGAGTTCAGGCCGCCTGCTGACGCGCCGCCCCGTAGAAGGTGCCGCCGTCGCGCGCCATGGCGAGGAGGTTCTCCGGCACCGAGAAGCGCGGGCCGTGATGCGCCTCCAGGGCCTGGGCGAGTTCGACGAAGGCCGCCGCCCCCATGAAATCGATGTAGGAGAGCGCGCCCCCGGTGAACGGCGCGAAACCGAAGCCGAGGATCGAGCCGACATCCGCCTCCCGGGGGTCGGTGATCACGCCCTCGCCGACGGTGCGGGCGGCCTCGAGCGCCTGCACCACGAGGAGGCGGTGCTTCAATTCCTCGATGTCGAGGCTGTCGGGGTCGAGCCGCGTGGGCTGCAGGTCCTTCAGGCCCGGCCAGAGGCGCTTGGGCGCGCCTTCGGGATAGTCGTAGAAGCCCTTCCGGTTCTTGCGGCCGAGCCGGCCCTGGTTCTCGACCAGCTCCACGAGGAGCTGCTTCTGGCCATGGTCGATCGCGTCGGGCCCGAGCTGCGCCTCGGTTGCCTTGGCGATCTTGAGGCCGAGATCGAGCGCGACCTCGTCGTTGAGCGAGAGGGGACCGACCGGCATGCCGGCCATCTTGCCCGCGTTCTCGATCATCGCGGGCGGCACCCCTTCGAGCAGCATCTTGTGCCCTTCGAGGATGTAGGCCGTCACGCAGCGATTGGCGAAGAAGCCGCGCGAATCGTTGACCACGATCGGGGTCTTCTTGATCAGGCGCACGTAGTCGAGCGCCGTCGCGATCGCCCGGTCGCCCGTGGCCTCGCCCTTGATGATCTCGACGAGCATCATCTTCTCGACCGGCGAGAAGAAGTGGATGCCGACGAACTGGTCGGGCCGGGCGCTGGCCTTGGCGAGTCCGGTGATCGGCAGGGTCGAGGTGTTCGAGGCAAAGACCGCGTCGGGGCCGATCGCGGCCTCGACCTGCCTGATCACCTCGGCCTTCACGCGCGGATCCTCGAACACCGCCTCGATCACGAGGTCGCAGTCCTTCAGGGCCGCGTAGTCGGTCGTGGTCTGGATGCGCGCGAGCAGCGCGTCGCGGTCGGCGGTCTTGGCGCGGCCCTTGTTGATCTGCCCGGTGATCAGGCTGTGGGCGTAGGCCTTGCCCTTCTCGGCGGCCTCAGCCGTCTGGTCGATCAGCACCACCTCGAGCCCGGCACTGGCGCTGACATAGGCGACGCCTGCGCCCATGAAGCCGGCGCCGACCACGCCGACGCGCTTCAGGTCGGTCGGCGGCACATCCTTCGGGCGGCGCGCACCCTTGTTCAGCTCGCCCATCGAGATGAACAGGGTGCGGATCATCGCCTGCGCCTCGCTGGTGCGCAGGATCTTGGCGAAGTAGCGGCTCTCGACCTTGAGGGCGAGGTCCATGGGCAGCTGCAGGCCCTCGTAGACGGAGGCCAGGATCGCCTTGGCGGCCGGATAGTTGTCGTGCGTCTCGCGGCGGTAGATGGCGTTGGCCGGCGGCCAGATCATCATGCCGGCCGGCGAGTAGACCTTGCCCGACGGCGCCTTGAACTTCGGCACGTCCCAGGGCGCCACCGCCGAGCCGCCGCCCGCGATCCAGGCTTTGGCCTGGGCGACGATCTCGTCCTTCGGGGCGACAGCGTGGACGAGGCCCATGTTGCGGGCCATCAGCGGGCGGAGCTGCTCGCCCTTGAACAGCATCTGCAGGGCGTCGCCCGTCTGCATCAGGCGCGCCACGCGCTGGGTGCCGCCGCCGCCCGGGAACAGGCCGACCTTGATCTCCGGCAGGCCGACGCGGGTCTTCGGGTCGTCCGAGGCGATCCGGTGGTGGCAGGCCAGCGCCAGCTCGAAGGCGCCGCCGAGGCAGATGCCGCTGATTGCCGCCACGAAGGGCTTGCCGCAGGTCTCCAGCCGCCGGAACAACAGCGAGAGACGGCGGGACTCCTCGAAGAAGCGGACCATCGCCGCCTCCTCGCCCTCCGTCGCCTTGAGCGCCTCGTAGGCGCGGCCGAGACCCTGGAGCATGGTCAGGTCGGCGCCGCCCGAGAAATTGTCCTTGCCCGAGGTGATGACGCAGCCCTTGATGCCGGCGTCACCCGCCACGGTTTCGATGATCTGCGACAGCTCGTCCATCACCGCCTCGGTGATGACGTTCATCGAGCGGCCCGGCATGTCCCAGGTCGCCACCGCGATGCCGTCCGCATCGGTCTCGAAGCGAAAGTTCTTCAGGTCGGTCATGGAGCGCTTCCTCTTCGAAGTCCTCGGGGGCCGGCAGCGCGGCAGGCGCCGCTCAGGCCCCCGTCATTTCTGGGTGGGAGCCGGGGCGGGGGTCGGCACGGGCGGCGCGCCGGTCTGCGAGCCGGCCTCGCCCGCGGCGGCGACCGCCAGCATGTTCAGGAGCTTGGTCACCGAGCCCTGCGAGATCGCCGTCACCGAGGAATTCGGGTCGGCATTGAGGCTCTGGAACTTCTGGTAGGTCTTGTCGTCGTAGATCTCGTTGAGGTGCTTCAGCTCGGTGAGGCTGAACTTGTCGGCGTATTCCTTCGACAGGCCCTCGACCATGATCCCGCGCTGGCGCTCGAATTCGGCCATGAGCTCCTTGCGCACGGCCTCGGATTTCTGCTCCGGCATCGACGCCACGGTCTTCTCCAGCGCCGTCGCGAAGCCGGTCTGAAGGTTCTTGATCAGCGTCTTGGTCACGAGCGTCTGGGCTTGCGCGATCTTGTCGGCGGCCTCGTCGGCGCGGGCGCCGAGAGGCAGCGCCAGGGCGGTGGTCAGGCAGAGGGTGGCGATCAGGCGGTTCATCTGCGGCGTTGCTCCCGGTGAGGTCTCGTTTCCGCCGCCCGGTGCGGCGGTCGCGCGGCCGTCTACCAGCGTTTCCAGGGATTTGGGAGCGCGGCGGAACGCGCTCCCGAGCCCCCGTGCGCTCACACCCGTTCGATGATCGTCGCCGTACCCATGCCGGCGCCGATGCAGAGCGTCACCAGGGCGCGCTCCTTGCCGGTGCGCTCCAGCTCGTCCAGCACCGTGCCGAGGATCATCGCGCCGGTCGCCCCGAGGGGGTGGCCCATGGCGATGGCTCCGCCGTTGACGTTCACCTTGGCCGGGTCGAGGTCGAAGGCCTGGTGGAAGCGCAGCACCACCGAGGCGAAGGCCTCGTTGATCTCGAACAGGTCGATGTCGGCGAGGCTCAGGCCGGACTTGGCGAGCACCTTGCGCGTCACGTCCACGGGGCCGGTGAGCATCAGGGCCGGGTCGGAGCCGATATTGGCGAAGGCGCGGATCCGCGCCCGCGGCCGCAGGCCCGCCGCGTCGCCGGCCTCCTTCGAGCCGATCAGCACGGCGGCGGCGCCGTCCACGATTCCCGACGAGTTGCCGGCATGGTGGACGTGATCGACCGCCTCGACGTCCGGATGGGCGTCGATCGCGACGGCGTCGAAGCCGCCCATCTGGCCCATCTGCACGAAGGAGGGCTTGAGCTGCCCGAGCGACTGCATGTCGGTGGAGGGCCGCATGTGCTCGTCGCGGTCGAGGAGCGTGATGCCGTTGATGTCCCTGACCGGCACGATCGCGTTGCGGAACAGGCCCTCGTCCCAGGACTTCGCCGAGCGCTTCTGCGATTCGACGGCGTAGGCGTCGCAATCGTCGCGGGTGAAGCCGTATTTAGTGGCGATGAGATCGGCCGAGACGCCCTGCGGCATGAAGTAGGACTTCACCGCGATGGCCGGGTCCACCGGCCAGGCGCCGCCCGAGGCGCCGAGACCCACGCGGCTCATCGATTCGACGCCGCCGCCCACCGTCATGTCGTGCTGGCCCGCCATCACCTGGGCGGCGGCGAAGTTCACCGCATCGAGGCCCGAGGCGCAGAAGCGGTTGATCTGCACGCCGGGCACGTGGGCGCCGTAATCGGCCACCAGGGCCGCGGCGCGGGCGATGTCGCCGCCAGCCTCGCCGACCGGATCGACGCAGCCGAGCACCACGTCGTCGACGCGCGTCGTGTCGAGGTTGTTACGCTCCTTGAGGGCGCGCAGGGCCGTCTCGGCGAGGCGCAGGGCCGTCACCTCGTGCAGCGCGCCGTCCGGCTTGCCGCGGCCGCGCGGCGTGCGGACGTGGTCGTAGATGTAGGCCTCGGGCATCTCTGCGCTTCCTCGTGTGCCGTTCGTGTCCCTGGTTCTTCGACGGGAGGGGCGATCCTCGCATCATCGAAGTCCGAAGAGGGACGGCTGCCTGATCCGGCGCGGGTCCCCTCTCCCGTTCGGGAGAGGGACAGGGTGAGGGTCGAGAACTTTCCGGAGAACTCGCAACGGTGGCGCAGCTCATGTGGAGCCTGCTCCGGGACATTCTCATCCCTCACCCCAACCCTCTCCCGCACGGGAGAGGGGGCCTGTCCTGATTCCCGCCCTCGCTCCCGCACCGTTCTCTCTGGTTTTCCGACCTAGAACGCCTCGGCCGCGAGCGCCATGGTGCTGTCCGCCCCGGTCTTGATCCGGGCGAGGCGAAGCGCCGTCTCCGGCAGGATGCGCTCCATGAAGAAGCGGCCGGTGACGAGCTTGGCCTCCATGCGGGGCTCGCCCGCCTTCTCCTGTGCCGCCTTGGCGATCCGCGCCCACATGTAGCCCATCGCCACGAGGCCGAGGAGATGCATGTAGTCGGTCGCCCCGGCGCCCGCGTTGTCGGGCTTGGCCATCGCGTTCTGCATGAACCACATGGTGGCGCCCTGCAGGTCGTTCACCGCCGCCTGGAGCGGGGCGACGAAGGGCTTCATCGCCTCCGTCTCGTTGTGGTCCTTGATGAAGGTCTGGACCTCGCCGAGGAAGGTCATCATCGCGCGGCCGCCGTCGCGCGGCAGCTTGCGGCCGATCAGGTCCATGGCCTGGATGCCGTTGGCGCCCTCGTAGATCATGGCGATGCGGGCATCGCGCACGAACTGCGACATGCCCCATTCCTCGACATAGCCGTGGCCGCCGAACATCTGCTGCGCCTCGACCGCGTTGGCGAAGCCCCGGTCGGTCAGCACGCCTTTCACCACCGGCGTCATCAGGCCCATATGGTCGTCGGCCGCCTGACGCTGCTTGGCGTCCTGCGAGCGGTGCACGATGTCGGATTGCAGCGCGGTCCAGAGCACCAGCGCGCGGGCGGCTTCGTTGAAGGCGCGGATGCCCATCAGCGTGCGGCGCACGTCCGGATGGACGATGATCGGGTCGGCGGCCTTGTCGGGCGCCTTGGCGCCGGTCAGGGCGCGGCCCTGCAGGCGGTCCTTCGCGTAGGCCACGGCGTTCTGGTAGGCGACCTCGGACTGGCCGAGCCCCTGCACCCCCACCGCGAGGCGCGCTTCGTTCATCATCACGAACATCGCGTTGAGGCCGCGGTTCGCCTCGCCCACGAGCCAGCCCTTCGCGCCGTCATAGTTCATGACGCAGGTGCTGTTCCCGTGGATGCCCATCTTGTGCTCCAGGGAGCCGCAGGAGACGCCGTTGCGCTCGGCCAGCGAGCCGTCCGCGTTCACCAGGAACTTCGGCACCACGAAGAGCGAGATGCCCTTGGTGCCGGCCGGCGCGCCCTCGATCCGGGCGATGACGAGGTGGACGATGTTCTCGGAGAGGTCGTGCTCGCCGGCCGAGATGAAGATCTTGGTGCCGGTGAGGCTGTAGGAGCCGTCGCCATTCGGCACCGCCTTGGTCTTCAGCAGGCCGAGATCCGTGCCGCAATGCGGCTCGGTCAGGTTCATGGTCCCGGTCCAGGCGCCCTCGACCATCTTCGGGACGTAGGTCCGCTTCTGGTCCTCCGAGCCGTGCACGAGCAGGGCGGCGATCGCGCCTTGGGTGAGCCCGGGATACATGCCGAGCGCCAGGTTCGCGCCGGAGACGAATTCCTGCATCGCGGTGTTGAGGGTGTGGGGCAGGCCCTGGCCGCCGAACTCCTCCGGCACCGAGAGGCCCATCCAGCCGCCCTGTGCGTAGGCGTCGTAGGCCGCCTTGAAGCCCTTGGGCGTCGTCACCGAGCCGTCGGCGTTGCGGGTGCAGCCTTCGAGATCGCCCGCGCGGTTCACCGGGGCGAACACCGTGTCGGCGAGCTTGGCGCCCTCGGTGAGCACCGCCTCGACCACGTCCGGCGAGGCCTCGCTGAAGCCCGGCAGGTTGTCGTAGCGGTGGAAGCCGAGCACGTCGTTCAGGAGGAACAGGGTGTCCTCGACCGGGGCGCGGTAGCTCGGCATCTCATCTCCCTCCGATAAGCCGGCGAGGTCTCCGGCGCGCCGGATGCGCCGCGTCCCGCTCGATAGTTCACATATAAACTATCTCTCGGCCTTCGCGCAAGGGCCGGGGCTGGCGCTCCGTGATAGGGCGTCGCGATGTCGAGGTGCAGCTCTCCAGAGACAAAGCCGGGCTTCTCCAGCGCAAAGAGGCTCTTAACCGGCTGTTTACCAAGAAAGTTAATGGTCGCACCGATCCGACGACCGCACGGCTCCGGCGACCTAAATTCAGGCCGGCTTGGGCTGTGTGCCGCGCCTTAGAGGCAGGCCGAGTTATGACGCGAACCGCCAAGGCGAACCTCGACAGCTTCGATCCGGAAGTGATCGAAGCCGCGCGCGACGTGGCGCTGCGGGCGGGCATCCCGCTTGAGGACTGGATCGCCGCCAACGTGCCCCAGCTCGGGCGCCGCCGCGGGCGCAGCGAGGGGCGCGGGGATTCGTCTGCGGCCGCCTCAACGCGTCAGGCCGAGGAGCGGCGTCCCGTGGCGGGACGGCAGCCCACGGGTCCGCGCAAGGCGTCGGCCGCCGCCGCTGCGGAGACCCGCGCCATGGAGGCGCTGCTGGAGCGCCTCGACGGGATCGACCGGGCGCTCGCCGAGGAGCGCATCTCCGCGCGCGAGGCCGAGGGCCGTCGCCTGGACGCGCTCGAGGAGAAGATCGAGCGTCGGATGTCCGAACTCGGCGACCGCTTCGCTGCGGCGCGGCCCTATGGCCGGCGCGGCCGGGCCCCGGCGAGCGAGATCCGCGACGCAGTCCACGAGATCCGCCAGCGCCAGCGCGAGCTCGGCGAGGGCGATCCGAACGTGGTCGCCGGGATGCGCCGCGATCTCGCCCGCCGCCTCGATGCCGGCCTGCACGAGGAGCTCGTGGCGGACACCGCCGCCCTCGTGTCCGAGCTGAAGCGCGAGACGCTGCGCCTGCGCGAATCGATCGGTGGCCTGGCCACCAGCCGCGACGTCGGCGCCCTCGAACAGGCGATGATCTCCCTGGCCACCGGGGTCGAGCGGGCCCAGCCCTCGGCCGACCTCTCGGCGATCGCGGCCCCGATCGCCGAGATCCGCGCCCAGATCGACCGGCTGTCGGACGAGGTTGCCGACAATGTCCATGCCCGCGTCGCGGGCGAGGTCGAGCGCCTCGCCGCGCGCCTCGGCCAGGTGCCGCTCTGTGCCGGCGATGCGCCGCAGGCCGACGCGCTCGTCGCCCTGTCCCGCGAGATCGAGGAGATCCGCCATCTCGTCGGCGCCCTGGCGGGCCCTGAGCGCATCCAGAGTCTCGCCCAGGGCATGCAGGCGATCAGCGCGCAGATCGCCGAGCTCCAGGCCGCTCAGGCGGCACCGGAGGACGGCCTGCGCCCCATCCTGGAGGAGATCCGCAGCGGGCTCTCCGGCCGCCCGGCCGCCGCCCTCGCCGAGCAGATGCGGGCGATGACCGAGCGGCTCGACGCCTTCCAGGTCGAGGGCGGACCCACCGACCGGGCCGCCTCGAAGGCCATTCTCGGCCGGATCGACGCCCTCGCCGACAAGGTCGAGCAGGCGAGCCATCAGCCCGTCGGCGACCTGATTGGGCGCCTGGAAGGGCTCGGCGAGAGCCTGCGCGGCCCGGGCGGCGATGTCGCCTCGATCCACACCATGCTCAACGCCCTGGCCGAGAAGGTCGAGCGCGTCGGCAGCCGGGCCGCGCCCGAGGGGCTCGACGCCCTGGAGCGGCAGGTGGTCAGCCTCGCGAGCCGGCTCGACGCGCACAGTGTCGACCCGACCCTCGCCAGCCTTGAGCGGACCATGGGCGACCTGCTGCGGCAGGTCTCCGCGCTGCGCGAATCGGCGCCGGACGAGGCGGCCCTGGAGCGGGCGGCGCGCAAGGCGGTCGCGGCGAGCCTCGCGGAGCCGCGCGGACCCGAGGACCGCGGCGAGATCGGCCTGCTCCGCGCGGGCCTTGCCGACCTCCAGGCGAAGCAGACGGCCTCCGACCTGCGGCTCGGCACGATGCTGGACGGCGTGCAATCCGCCCTCGACCGCCTGATGATCCGCCTCGACGCCGCCGAGAGCGGCGTCGCTGCCGGCCGGGCGCCGAGCCTCGGCGAGCAGCTGCTCGGCTCGACCGCGGAGGCACCGCGCCACGGGCCCCTGCGCCGGCCCGATGCGCCGCGCCCGGCCCCGTCCGAGGATGCGGCCTCGGCCCGCGCCGACGAGCTGCTCGAGCCCGGCGCCGGTCGGCCTGGTCGTGAGGCTGGCCGCGAGCCCGCCCGTGAGCGGCCCGTGCTGGATCGCCTGCGCGAGCCCGCTCCGGCCGAGGCCGGCGACAACCCGGCCGACATCAAGTCGAGCTTCATCGCCGCGGCCCGCCGCGCCGCGCAGGCGGCCCAGGCGGAGCTCGCCACCGAGGCCGCCGCGGAGCAGCGCGGCGAGCTGCGCCCCGGCATCCGGGCCGGCCGCGCGCCGGCCGTCGCGACACCGGAAGGCCGCCTCGCGCGGCTGCGGGCCGAGATCGACCGCCGCCGCCGGCCGATCCTGCTCGGGCTCGCCGCGATCGTGCTGGCGCTCGGCGCCCTGCAGGCGCTCACCATGGGCTCCGGCGACGCTCCGCCCCAGACCCCGCCGGCCGCGGCTCCGTCCCGGGCCGAGCCCGGCCGTCCGCCGGAAGCAACCGCCCCGTCCGTCACCCCGGCGAAGCCGGAGACCAAGGGCCAGGCCGACAAGGGAGCCGCCGAGGCGTCCAAGCCCAGCATCCCCGATCCGCAGACGACGCAGGCCATTCCTGCCGATCCGGCACCCGCCCGCCAGCGGGCCGGCACGCCGCCCCGGGTCACCGGCATGGCTGGCTTCGCGGGCGATCTCGGCGGCCTGCCCGCCGATCTCGCCAAGCTGAAGCAGCACGCGCTCGACGGCGACGGCCTCGCGGTCTGGGAACTCGCCATGCGCGAGGCCGAGGGCCGGGGCCTCAACCGCGATCTCGCGCTCTCGGCCAAGCTGTTCGAGAAGCTCGCCGCGGCCGGCTATGCCCCGGCCCAGTACAAGCTCGGCGGCCAGTACGAGAAGGGCGCCGGTCTGGTGCGCGACCTCGCCCAGGCCAAGCTCTGGTACGGGCGCGCGGCCGAGCAGGGCCATGCCCGCTCCATGCACAATCTCGCGGTGATCTACGCGGAGAACCCCGCGGCCGGCGGCAAGCCGGATTATGCCTCGGCCGCCTCCTGGTTCCGGCAGGGCGCCGAGCACGGCGTGCGCGACAGCCAGTACAATCTCGGCGTGCTCTACGCGAAGGGGCTCGGCGTCGGCCAGGATCTGGTCCAGTCCTACGGCTGGTTCGCCGCCGCCGCCGCGCAGGGCGACGACGACGCGGGCAAGAAGCGCGACGAAGTGGGCGCCAAGCTCAGCCCGACCGATCTCGCCAATGCGAAGAGCATCGCCACGGCCTTCAAGGTGCGCAAGCTCGATCCGGCGGTGAACGACGCCCCCGTGATCGCCGAGGCCGCCGGTGCCGTGACGCTGCTCGGCGCCCCGACGCCGAACCCGTACGCCTTCACGCCCGTCGGCCGGAAGGGTGTCTGAGACCCGGAGCGCCTGAGACCGGAGCGGATGCCGGCGACGGGTGCGCCGCGGCATCCGGCTTCCGGACGGGACGATCCTGCCGCGAGGGTTGGGACTTCGGATGCCGGCCACACCGCGCTATAGGGGGGGCGAGCGCAGCTTTGCCGCAGCGCGGGAACCGGTCGCGACCGGGTTCGTAATCCACGGTTGAAGCTGCGGGGTTCCCGCGGCGGGCGGAGATACGGAGGCCGGATGGCGCGCCTGAACCCGATGCCGATGGGCGCCATCATCCTCGGCATTGCCGGGCTCGTGCCGTTTCTCGGATTCGCGGCCCTCGCCGTGGCCGGCAGCGATGGCGGGCTCGGCAATCTCGGCCTCGCGCCGCGGACCATCCTCTCGGCCTACGGTGCCGTCATCGCCTCCTTCCTCGGCGGCATCCGCTGGGGGGCTGCTGCGGCGCGCAACGCCGGAAACGGCGACTATCTCATCGCCATCGTGCCCTCGCTCATCGCCTGGGCGGCGCTTGCGGCGCCCGCGCCCTGGGATCTGCGGGTCCTCGGCGTGCTCGTGCTCGCCTGGGGCCTGATCGATCAGGACCTGCCGCGGCGCGGCCTGGTGCCGCGCTGGCTCGGCCGTCTGCGCCTCGTGCTCTCCGGGATCGCCGGGGCGGCGCTGCTGGTTGCCGCCTGAGCCCGCAACGGTTCCGAGAGGCTCCGCCCACCGGTGGCGCGCTGCGTCAGCGCCCGGCCGGCACCGACACCGGGCGGATCCGGTCACCCTCGCGCAGGAAGGCCGCGGCCTTGAGGACGATCGTGTCGCGCTCGTTCAGACCCTCGCGGATCTCGATCTCGTTCTCCGTCGAGAGGCCGGTCGTCACCGGGCGCGCCTCGATCCGCTCGGAATTGGCCACGTAGATCACGGGCCCTTCCGTCTCCTGGCTCACCGCCGCGTGCGGGGCGGCGATGCCGCAGCGCTCGCCGACCCGGACCACGCCGGTCGCGAACTGCCCGGCGCGCAGGCCATCGCCGGCGCCGACGCTGACGCGGACCCGGCCGAGCTGCGTCGCCGGATCGATCCCGTCCGCGACGAGGCGGATGCGGCCGGGCCGCTCGCCGCCTCCGAGCGGGGTCACGCCCACGCCCTGTCCCGGCTGGAGCCGGGCGAGGGTGGCCAGGGGCGCTTCCGCATCGAGATCGAAGGCGCCGTCGGCGGCGATCTCGAACAGGGCCGGACCGCGGGGCGAGGCGGGCATTCCGGCCGTCGCCGCGCTGCGCACCACCGTCCCGTCGAGGGGGCTGCGCAGGGGGAGGGCGGCCGTGTCGGGCTCGCCGATCCGCGCGACCTCCGCCAGCACTTGGCCCGCCTTCACCGTATCCAGGGCCTGCACGGCGGACCGCACCACCCGCATGCCCTCGGTCTCAGGCCTCACCTCCTGCGCCCGGCGCGGATTGAGGAGGCCCGAAAGGCGCACTCGATCGGGGAAGCAGGCTTGGCGGGCGCGGGCGACGCTGACCGAGATGAGATCGTCGCGGGCCGAGGCCTGGGCCGGATCCGGGCCGCGGATCCAGTGTGGCCGCAGCAGCATCACGCCTCCGAGCCCGATGCCGAGGGACAGGGCAGCCGCGAGCCCGCCCCAGCGCAGGGCCCGCGCGCGCGGCGAACGCGCGAGCGGGGCCGCGCCGGCTCCGGGCAGCACCACGCGGAAGGCGTGGACCGGCCGGGGGATGTTCTTCAGCTTCTGCGGCCCGATATCCTTGAAGGCCGCCTGCACCTTGCCGGAGACCGCCTCGTGCACGGTGCGCGAGAGGCAGATCCCGCCGGGCTCGGCGAGGCCTTCCAGCCGTGCGGCGATGTTGACGCCGTCGCCGAGCAGGTCGCCCTCCACCTCGACGACGTCGCCGATGGTGAGGCCCATGCGGAAGCGTACCCGGCGCTCGGGCGGATCCTCCCGATCGAGGGCGTCGAGGTCGGTCTGGATCGCGATGCCGGCGCGCAAGGCCTCCACGCCGCTCGGGAACTCCGCCAGGATCGCGTCCCCCGCCGTGTTGAAGACCCGGCCGCGGAAGGCCGCCACGTGCTGCCGGAAGACCGCCTTGGCGGCCGAGAGCCGGCGCAGCGTGTCCTCCTCGTCCTGCGCCATCAGACGCGAGTATCCGGCGACGTCGGAGGCGAGGATCGCGGCGATCGTCCGCTTCATCATCGCACCCGCTCCGGGGCCGGGGCGCATCCGCGCGCAGGTCGTTTCGCAGCGAGCATGCCGTGCAGACGTGCCGATTTCCGGGAGCGTGAAGCGCACTCGATGACGGGCGAAGCCTTGGCCGTTGTCAAGCGCCGGATCAAGCGCACAGGCCGCGACCCGCAGGCGGCGCGTGCGCTTGCGCAGGTCCGCCCGGTGTCCGGGCGGCGCGCCGCGAACGTCCGCAGTCCCAGTGGCCTTGCCCCGGCCCCGACGTTACGGCCGCTCCGCCCGCATTGAATTCGTGCCCGGGCGACGGCATATCGCCCCCGCAATTCGACAAGGAGGCTGACGGGTGAGCGAGACGGTGGAGCGACACGAATTCGGGGCCGAGGTCGGGCGCCTTCTCGACCTCGTCGTCCACGCCCTCTACTCGGATCGGGAGATCTTCCTGCGCGAATTGGTGGCCAACGCCGCCGACGCGATGGACCGGCGCCGATTCGAGGCACTGACCTCGGCCGCGAGCGCGCTGCCGCCCGATGCCAAGGTCCGCATCCGCCCCGACAAGGAGGCGCGCACGCTCACCGTGTCCGATGCCGGCATCGGCATGGCCAAGGAGGACCTGGCGCAGAACCTCGGCACCATCGCGCGCTCGGGCACGCGGGCCTTCTCTCAGACACTCGAAAGCGCCAAGGCCGAGGATCGTCCGAGCCTGATCGGCCAGTTCGGCGTCGGCTTCTACTCGGCCTTCATGGTGGCCGACCGCGTCACCGTCACCTCGCGCCGCGCCGGCGCGGACGAGGCCTGGACCTGGGCCTCGGACGGCCAGGGCAGCTACACCCTGGAGCCGGCCGAGCGGGCCGAGGCCGGCACCGACATCGTCCTGCATCTCAAGGAGGACGCGGACGAGTATCTCGAGCCCTACCGGCTCGACCACCTCGTCCGCAAATGGGCCGACTTCATCACCGTGCCGATCGCCATCGTGCAGGACGGCAAGGACGAGGCAGCCAACCAGGGCACCGCGCTCTGGCGCAAGCGGAAGTCCGAGATCACGCCCGAGCAGTACGAGGAGTTCTACCGCTCGGTCGGCATGAACTTCGACAAGCCCTGGGCGACCCTGCACTGGCGCGCGGAGGGCCAGCTCGAATTCTCGGCCCTGCTCTTCGTGCCCGGGATGAAGCCGTTCCAGGCCCTGGAGAACGACCGCCACAGCAAGGTGCGCCTGCATGTGCGGCGCATGTTCATCACGGACGAGGCGGAATTGCTGCCGCCGTGGCTGCGCTTCGTCCAGGGCGTGGTCGACACGGAGGACCTGCCGCTCAACGTCTCCCGCGAAATGCTGCAATCGACGCCGGCCCTCGCGCGGATCCGCCGCGCGGTCACCGGCCGTGTGCTCTCGGAGCTGACGAGCCGCGCCAAGGACGCCGACGACTACACGACGTTCTGGGAGAATTTCGGCCCGGTCCTGAAGGAGGGCATCTACGAGGATCACGAGCGGCGCGCCGAGATCGCGCCGCTCCTGCGCTTCCGCTCCTCGGCGGTGGAGGGCTGGACCGGCCTCGCCGACTACGTCGCGCGCATGAAGGACGGGCAGGAGGCGATCTACTATCTCGTCGCCGACGATGCCGAGGCGCTGAAGGCCTCGCCGCAGCTCGAAGGCTTCCGGGCCCGCGGACTCGAGGTTCTGCTCCTCTCCGACCATGTCGACGCCTTCTGGCCGGAGTCCCTGTCCCGCTTCGAGGAGAAGCCGCTGCGCTCGATCACCCAGGGCGGGCTCGACCTCTCGGCATTCGCGGCCGAGGGCGAAACGGCCGAGGCGCCGGAGGGGATCGATGCTCTGGTCGCGGCGATCAAGGCGGCTCTGGGCGCCGACGTCTCAGATGTGCGCACGACCGACCGTCTCGTGGACAGCGCGGTGGTGCTCTCCGCCGGCAGCGGGCCGGACCTGCAGATGCAGCGCCTGCTCCGCCGGGCCGGCCGCGGCCCGGGCGGTGCGCCCGTTCTCGAGATCAACCCCCGCCACGCCTTGATCCGCGCCCTCGCCTCAGGCCCGGCCGAGGCCGTGACGGAGGCGGCCGGGACGCTGCTCGATCTCGCCCGGATCCAGGACGGCGACACCCCGCGCGATCCCGTCGCCTTCGCCCGCTCAGTGACCGCGGCGCTGGCGTCCTCGCGCTCCGCCTGAGCCTCCGGCCGGACCACACGGCGGCGATTCTGCTGACACGAAGCGGAATCGCCGCCAACCCGCTTGTGAAAACCCGCCGAGCCGTGCTACGGCACCGCCGTCTCATCGAGACACCTCGCGGAGAGGTGGCAGAGCGGTTGAATGCACCGCACTCGAAATGCGGCATGCCTGCAAGGGCATCGGGGGTTCGAATCCCCCCCTCTCCGCCACATTAATCCCTAGAGTGCAGAGCAAGCCGGTGAACCGTTTCGCGCCTGCGATGTACACGGGATTGTACACGCGTGCGAAGCCGCCGCCTGACCCGTAACGGGCGAACTTCCGTCTTCCAGATCCGGGTGCCCAAGGCGCTCGATCCCGCTTTGACCCTGGCGCCGATTCGGATCACCCTCGGATGCGTGTCGAATTCGCAAGCCCGTCGCATGGCCGACGTGCTCGGCGGCTTGGCGCGCATTGAGTTCGCACGGATTGAGAACACGCCCATGAACGATGCGACGCCTGCCGATGCCCGGCGGCAGGTCGAGGATCGGCTGACCCTCATCCTGCCGACCCTCCTAGGGCTCGGCGTCCTAGGCCAGAGCAGGCTCTCGGCAGCACTTCGCCAACGAGCTGTCGTGGCTGCCACCCAACATCTCGAAGCAGGAAGGCTACGATCTCGCCAGGGTCACTGAGTACACTGCGGCCAACAAGGAGGCCGAGGGACCTGGGTTAGCGGAAAAATCGATCCGCGAGACGTATCTGAGCCGGATCAAGACGATCCCGCGTGAGGCCTGCGCCGACGCCAAGGTGCCCGTCGCCTTCGAGGGCCGGATCGTGATCCCGAAGCGCGCCGCGCCTTCGAAGGCAGGCATTGCACCCGACTATGACGAGTTCGGCAAGGTCGTCGCCTCCGGCATCCTCTCCGATGCCCTGCTGCCGGCCCTCGGCCAACTTACTGGACGGCGGCTGGGTCTGCTCGCCTTCATGCGGCGCGAGAACATTCTGCGCTACAATGGGGTCTGGGTGTACCGCCCGCAATCGCACCAGATGCGGGACGGGCGTTGGGAGCCGGTGCCGTTCAAGACCGGCGAGTCGCTCGGCTTGTTCGTCCTGCACGACTTGTTTGCAGAGTGCGGCTTCATCGAATGGGCGCTTCGAAACGCGGGGCCTGTGTTCCCAATGCTGATGCGAACGGAAGATCCCGCCGACGCGGCACAGAAGCGCTTGAAGCGCCTTTATGCGCGCTCGGGGCGGACCCGCAGCGCTCCAGTACTTTCCATGGCTTGCGCGTCGGTAAGATCCGCAACGACCGTGATCTTGCGTTGCCCGCGCGGGCTGTGCGCCTGCAGGTTGGCCACGAGCTCACCGACGTGCATGAGCGGTACGATGGGCAGATGACCGATGGAGAGCTCAAGACGATCGACTTTGGCGCATTCGCTGCGCGACAGCCGAAGGGCGGACGACCACGGCGTTCGTCATTACAATGACGAACGGCCGCCAGCCTGCCTCGGCGCAGGGCAGGCGGCGAGCTAACTCGGCTGGAGCGCCAGGATTCTCAGCCAAAACCGAAGGGGTACGACATCAAGGGGTTAAGCCCCCGATCACCCGTCTTGAGCGGCATCGGACCTAGGAAATGGACCATCGGATTGGACCCTGGTCAACGCTCGGTTTTAAGCGCTCCACAGCCTGTAGAAATCGGCGGCGGATCCGCAAAGCGCCGTAAGCCGACCTTCCGTCGGCAGGCGCCGAACCGCCGCTCTGGACCTGATACGGACCCTCACGACGTCCACCTCGGGGCATTCCACAGCGCCGGCTCTCTATGAATAGCTTACTTGAGAAAGTCCGTTTCGAATGGCCTCTGACAGTATATAGAATAGATTGTAGATCACGGTGGACAATAAGATTCCAACCGAACTGCCCGAATTAAGTGAAGAAAGCGACGTGACTATTTGTGCGCCAAGAGGTACAACCCGGCAGGCAGAGCCAAAGAAAAAATTACAAGAGCGATTCTCAGCGAAAGAGGCACCATATCCTTCCAAGTAAATTTTCGCTGCTCGTTAATCCATGCTCTCTCTTGCTGTGCGAAAAACTTGTAGTGTGTGAACCAATCGGAAAAGAGTATCTGCTTGCTGATTGATGCAGCATAGAAACTGCTCTCGAGTTCTGCGAGGCGAGCGTGGCTTTGCTCCACGTCAGAACCACCTTGGACTTCATAATATAAATCTCGAAGCTGGTTGTAAATTTGGGTCAGCTTCCGGCCAACCTCATCATATTCTTTACTTCGATAGGCTGCGATATAGACGTTGCACAGTCCAAGCACGGCCAAGCACGCTGAGGGTACCTTTGCGGAGAGGGGCTCCCAAACCAGCGCAAATATTCCGACCGCGCTTGATATGAAGCCGATCCAACCCGGCACTTTCTCGACAAGATCGAAGGTTGCAAAATGCTTCTTCGCGCCGAACCCTACGTTGTAGCCGGTGTTGGCTATCGCCTTAAGAAGACCAGCTCTGTCCACCGGATATCCTACTCGGTTATGGGAACGTGAATGCGATCTTTGGCGACGACGACGCCGTCTTTCACGGCGTAGCATTCTACAATATGGTCGCCCCGAAAGTTGGTCCTTTCTATCTTCTCCAGACGGCCGTCATCCGGTACGATCTCGCCTCGGATACAATCACGTCTCACGGCCGTGGGACCTCTATTGAGCACCTTCCACAGCAACGTGAAAGGCGGAGGTACGTCGGTATCAGTGACGAAGAATTTCAAGTCCTTCTTCGCCTGGAGAACGCGGCTCGCGGCAAGCAAGCTGCGTAGGAGGGATGGGCGAAAGCCATCCTGCTTCACCTCGCACTCCAGTTCGATATCGAAGCGGATATCGATTGGGTACATGTCCTCGATAAAGCGTTCGGTGTTTCGAGCCTCGTAGCCCCCAGACTTGAGAGCGGACTCGAAAGCCGAGTCCGCAGCCGTGGTTGCAACGGGTCTGGGCGGGAAGTTCGATCCGAAAACTTTGCGCCAGCGGTCGTTGCGGTAATCCTGTGTTTCCGCCTCGATCGCTTTCAAGCAAAGATCGTACGCCTTCCCTGCCTTTCTGCGAAAATCCTTCTTTACCTTGACACGCTGGCCGCTCCCCAGTGCGGCGTAATAATCTTGCTTCGGCTGATCCTTGAGAAATGCAAAGAAATCTCGGCTCATCCAGTCGTAATATAGGTAGCTCTTTCCGTCGTAAGCGTCAGTCTTGTGTGGATGGCTCCCGCATTGCAAGCGGCGAATTGAGCTTCTGACGCGTTGGTCGGGTGCAGTCTTGTGTCCGGCCTGTTGATGCAGTCGTTCATGTGACCGCTGGCCCTGATGGTATCCGCGAGCTGGGTCCCACTCTGCTTTGCGGGCTATCACGCCCTGGACTAGCGGCGGGGTGTCCCGGCTCCCGGGCTGACCGGTTCGCCATCAACTCTCATCGTCCTCGCAACCTGGAAAAGTCTCCTTGCCGTGCTGTCAGGCGGCCGCGGCCAGGGGTGCGCGGTAGGTGCCGCCGCGGGTCATGATCGCCCAGGCGACCCGCGCCGTGCGATTGGCCGCCGCAACGGTCACCACGCGCACCGGCTTGCGCTGCAGCAGTGCCGGCAGCCGCGGGTCGACCGAGGTCGGCGTCGCCTTCGCGCGCCGGATCAGAGAGGTCATGCCGACCACGAGCAGGCGACGCAGGTAGCGGTCGCCCATGCGTGAGATCCGGCCCAGGCGCTCCTTGCCGCCGCTGCAGTTCTGAAGCGGCGTCAGCCCTAACGAGGCGGCGAACTGCCGACCGGAGCGGAAGCGCTCGGGCTCGCTCACCGAGGCGGCCAGCGCGGTCGCCGAGACGATGCCGACACCCGGGATCGTCGCAAGCCGCTGCGACAGGTCGCTGTCCCGATGCCAGGCCAGCAACTCCTTCTCCAGCCGGGTGAGCTGGATCTGCACGGCACCGATCTGGTCGGCCAGCCCGGTCACCACGCGCTGGGCGAGCGGCGGCACCTCGGCCGCGTCTCCGGCCGAGAGCCGGGCCGCCAGTTCGAGCGCGTGCCGCAAGCCCCGCGCCATCTCGATCCCGAACTCGGCGAGCAGGCCGCGGATCATGTTCACCAACTGCGTGCGTTGCTTGACCAGCAGATCGCGCGTCCGGTGCAGCGCCAGCGCCGCCTGCTGGTCGGTCGACTTCACCGGCACGAACCGCATGCTCGGGCGCGTCACCGCCTCACAGATGGCTGCGGCATCGTTCGCATCGGTTTTGCCGCGCTTGACGTACGGCTTCACGTAAGCCGGCGGCATCAGCCGCACGTCGTGGCCGAGGCTCATGAGCTCCCGGGCCCAGTGGTGCGCCGTGCCGCACGCCTCCATGCCGACCAGGCAGCGCGGCAGCTTGGCGAAGAACGGCACGACCTGCGCCCGCCTCAAGGCCTTGCGCACGACGACGTGCCCAACTGCATCGACGGCGTGAACCTGAAAGATGCTTTTGGCCAGATCGATGCCGACGGTGGTGATCTCCATGGGGATGGCTCCTGCATGAGCGTGGCTGCTGCTTTGACAGCAACCACATCTTGGCATCGAGATGCCGTCAGTCGGAGCGGGAGCCATCCACCCCATCTGCTTTAGAAAGTTGTAGGCGAGAGTGTCTATCAGCAACCCGCCCATCGCAACGCCATGCTTATTTTTCCAAGCGCGTGCCATCCGAGCCAGCCGACGAAGGTTGTCATTCTTCTGGGCGTTGAATTCCATCATAGCCTTGAGCTCATCTCGCGGCTTAGTAATTTTCCAACTTCCATCCTTGTAGCTATCTGGATATTTGTAAGAGTTATCACTCTGCTCGAAAACAGGCTGAACCTCGATATGGAAGTTCGAATAGAGCACACGTACCACGAGGCGATCGACTTTGACTGTCGTGGAAGGATAGCGGGCCTTTATGGCTGCTGCGCAGTCAGAGAGAAGCCGATACTGACCGCCGTCCTTATAGTCATTCCATGTTTTAGCCGGCATGATATAGAGCATGTCGAGATCGGAAACGCCTTTGATGGCCGTATGACGACCATAGGAGCCGACCTGCAGACTGTTTGCAATTTTTGACTCAGTGTCCCGGAATTTCTTATTCAGCGCAGCCGTGATCTCGCCGTAACGTGCCGAGATCGTCAGGCCGTTCGTAATCTTGATATTGCCAAGAAAGCTTCGAAATGCATCCGCAACGCTCATGGCGCATCCCAGCGAGGCCACGCCGAGCGCGCGACGGCACGATCTAACACTATGATGGATTATCGGACGAGCTGCTAACTTTACGAGTAGCATCTTGCGAGAAAGTTGTGGAATAGTGTCTGGAGGCGAGTATGGCTACGAGGTAGCAAGCCTCATGACCGCACGGCTAAATTTTTGGATTTGCGGCAATAAACGTTGCCTAACTCGCGGCGTCGGAATGTGTTACTGCAGAAAACACTTCGTTAAACCGGCCAATCTGTATCTGCGATCTGAGCGATAGAACGAGATGCAGCCTACTGGATGGCACGGTCCGATTGGGGTGCACTCAAATCAGACCGATTTCTACCGACTTGAACGTCTTCTCTCGACCACGACCCAGAATTTCACTCTCCACCTTGTCCGAATCTTCAGGTGAAACGGGTCAAATGTCCGCAAGGGGTTAGCAATTCGCATGTTGCTTGTTCGGCTTCGAGTCGGAAGCCGGCCTGCAATGCCTAACTAGAATTGGACCATCGCGGCTGGCTTACTCACGCGCGCTTCCAGCTACTGATTCACATCATCTGCGGACCAGCCGGTAGTACCCCGCTTTCCCAGCGCTACCCGACCCTGGATCTGGTTGGTGGAGGGCTCGTAGATGAATCCCGCTTGGCGCGATTTCAGGCCTAATAGCGTGCGGACCTCAGACGCCATGGCGACACGTAGCCCGTTCGGTGACGCGACACCGGCTTCGATCCGGCATTTACCCTTGCGAAGAGCCGCCGCCTCCTGAGCTGCCGCCATGACCCACACATCTTGCCGATCAGTGGCACGGTTGACGCCGTCGAGCAGGGCAACCAGTGGCGCAAGACGCGGTGGAGCAGCATTCGTTGCGAACGTGTAGAGGATCCCGATTCCGGTAAGCGCACAGATCCTAACATCCTCTGGGTGCACAGATTGTCCACTCCAGCCACACGTTTGGGCTTCAGCAGGTAGACAATATACTCCATGCGCGGCCCGCACGGCTTTCTCCTCCAGCATCAGCGCTCCAGAAACGCTACTCGGCACGAGGAGACGCTTTAACGCCCGGTGTCCCGTAACGACGCAACGGTCAAGCTCCGATGGAAGGGCGCGAGTTCCCGTGGCTGCGCAGGACTCCAGGATACCGGGACGAACCAGATGTCCCGTCACCCCGCACCGTTCGCCCTCGCTCGGGGCGAGGAGGGCTTGCGACTGGTGGCAGGCCACGAATTCGTCCTGATGGCCAATGCGCCCGGATACGGCCGACGACGCGGCCCGATCCTCTCGGAACAGCTTGCCTGACAGATCACTCGTCCGGAGCTCGCTTCGCAACGCTTCGTCGCCCGAGAAGACGCAGCGCCCGAAATAGTTGGCCTCTGCATGCTTGCCGCTGACTGCTGATGTTTTGAGATGGTCACGTCCTACGAGTTTGCCAGTCATGGCCGACCGCTCGACCTCATCGGTCAGGAGGCAGCGATTTGTCAGCGCACACCGGACCACGAACTCAGGCAGCGCCCGACGTCCATTAAGTTCCGACACCACCAAGCGATGCCGCAGTTCCCGCTTCCCGCTGATCGCGCATGCATCGAGGCAGGTCTCCGGTAAGGCCTGCTGATTAGGGCCGCATGATACCAGTGCCGGCGCCGCTAAAATGTGGCTAGAGGAGGGGACGATCGTCAGCTCATCTGCATAGCCGCCGTCGCCGACCCGGTAGCTGACCCGCAGCTGCACGTCCCGGAGAACAGCGCCTTCCGCGCCTGCCAGCACGAACGACAGGCGCGGTGTAAAATCCTCCTCCATCTTGGCACGCTTTCGGGCATCCTGGCCCGCCGAGGCCATCTCCTGTCCGCGCCGTTCCAGGTAGAAGCGCGTGAACTCCGCGATGCCCGGGTCCTGACGGGCCGCCTCCATGACTTGGTCGATGCTAAGCCCCAACGCATCGGAGGCTGCATCGAGAACCAGAGGGAGCGGAGCTAAAGCATCACGGGTAAATGAGAACTTTGCCCGATTGCGCGGTGCACAACGCACCTCGATCAGCCGCTCGTAGGCGTCGTGCGCAACGGTCGCCCGTACACGAACCAGGATAACCCCTTCGAACCAGCGGCGCGCGGCCGCGCTTTCCGTGCCGACCAGAGTCCCCCCGAAGCTTTCGACCCATTGTCTCGCCGCTGCATCTGCCCCACGCCGCGGATCCTCGTCGAGGTCACGGACCGCATAGCGGCCGCTGACCACCATCCGCTGTACCATCCGGCTGAAGGCAGGCGACCCCGGCTGGTAAAGCGAGGACCGCGTCCCGCTCATCGCGTCGCGCTCGAAGCGGATCACTTCCTGGCCGCCCTCATCCTCAACCGCGAACAGACGGTTGGCCAACGGCGTGACCCGCGCGCCGAGCTGGCCCAGAGCGCCAAGAGCAAAGGGCTGGTACTCCATCGAGCGCGTCTGCGGCGGCAGGCTTGGTGCCTGCGGCCCGACATAGCCCTGGCCATCCGTGTCCCCGAGCATCGCATCGATGCGTTTTTCTTCCTCTAGGAGCGCCTGCTTAGCCGCCGCGATGCTCTGCTCGGCCATTGCCACGCTTGCTTTGACGTCCGCGCCCTTGAGCGCTGCCACCACAAGTTCGCGGATCCGTTCTTCGAAGCCCGCGGCGCCATCCTCGCCCCCCACGGAGCCTTCCAGCAGAGATTCGATGTCGCCTATGGCGCTCGTCGACATTTGCAGCTTCTCCATGAGCCGCCCGACAATGTACTCCTCGAAAGTCCCCTGCAGCGTGACATTCAGAATGCTGACATGGGCGTGCTGGGATGCAAGCCGTTGTACCCGGCCGATGCGTTGTTCCACGATCATCGGGTTCCAGGGTAGGTCGTAGTTCACCAGCACATTGGCGACCTGCAGGTTCACGCCCTCTGACCCAGCCTCGGTCGAAACGATGACGCGGTAGCCGGGCGGATTGGCGCGGAAGCGTCCGATTGTCTCCTGGTTGCGCGCACCAGACGTGCCGTTGATAATCCCCACCGTCAGGCCGTGTCCCTCCAGAAACTCCTGGATGGTGGTCTGAGTCTCCCGCCGTCCCGTGAAGACGACGAGCCGCCAGCTGTCCGGATTCTCGTGTTTCAATTGGGTGATCAGTCGTCCGAGGCCATCTAGCTTCGCGCTCGTCGTCATGCCCCGCACGACTGACCGCACCGCGCCCGCGAAATCGGGCCCAATCGTGCCGTTGCGCTCCATGTTATCGAGCTGGGCGCTGAGCGCGTGCGGGCTACTTGTCAGCGCCTGGAGGATGCCGATCTGCGCCAGACGATTGAGCTTCTCGATACCCTTGGCGACGATTGCGATCAGTTCGAGCTCGGCTGGTGTCGGCTGCACCCGGTGCAGCTGCACTTTGCGGTCGGGGAAATGGAGCTTGGCGTCGCCGCGACGCACCCGAGACATGTAACCATAGACGATCGACCGGAACGCCTCGGCCGCCTCCGGCTTCAGCTGGCGTGCCTGCTCTCGGTCACCTGCGATGAAGCGCCGGGCAAACTGGCCTTCGTTGCCGAACGGGTTCTCGTGTCCTCTCGCCACGGTGAGCAGATCGACTAGCGAATAGAGGTCCCAAAGCCGATTCTGGATCGGCGTGGCTGTCAGCATCAGCACGAACCGGAACCGCCGCGCCGCTAAGGAACTCCGAATGACCTGCGCCACTTTGGGCGGCTCCGGTGTACCGTAGAGATTTCGTAGCTTGTGTGCCTCGTCGAGGATCAGCAGCTCGAAGCGATCGGCAGGAAGTTTCTCCAAGTAAAGTCGCGCTGAATTGTACGTTGTGATGATCGCGCCGACGCCGTCCGGGTTCGCGCTCAGCAGGTCACGGCCCGTTGCGACCTCGGCCGGAATATCGAACTTCGTTTCCAGTTCCTCCTTCCACTGTGGTCCAAGGAGTTTGGGGCAGACGATCAGGGACCGCGACAGCCGTGAACGCGCGATGAGCTCACTCATCACTAAGCCCGCACTAATCGTCTTGCCGAGCCCAACATCGTCCGCGAGCAGCGTTACAGGCAGGCGGCGACAGAAAGTAATCAGGTTGCTGACTTGATGATGGAACGGCTCGACCCGGTCACGCCACTGCGCTTCCGACTTCACGTCCTTGCGTGACTCAATCACGATCGGATCGGTCAGGTCCCATTCAAGGGCTGCCTTATAGATCCGATATTCCTCAGGCGAGCGCACCGCGCGAAGAAGCTTCGTCTGCCATTCTGAATCAGCGGTTATGTGCTGCAAGGGATTTTCCTTTTCGAAGCTCATAATGCCGGGACCAGGGAGGCTCACTCAAAATTGTAGGGAGTTTGATTTTCGTCCGATGGCAGTCATCAACATCCTCGCGCGCCGCGGCAGCGCAGCGTGCGATGTCATAATGAATTTAGCTCGCCTCAACCCTCGACTTCGTCGTCATCCTTTTAGACAGTGTAGCCATCGCTAGCGTTTCTGGGCATGTCGTAGAGGTCGGCCTCAGGGATCTCCACTTGTACGGCTGGATGGCCGGACGTCGAATTATCACCTGTCGTCGGGGTCGGATCGGCCCGAGGTATGTATCCAGTGGACCGATGGTCGGCTCGGCTCCGATGCTATCACTGCACCGGAGCCGCCACAGAGGCTCGGCGAGCCCATCTGCCTCAGGTCGACCGCGCGCCGTAGTGAACGTCGTCCTCGTAGGCGGAGGCGTCGCTGCCGTCGCCTTTGGGTACCGCTTGCAGCCCGGCGCCCGACGCGAGCCAAGGACGCCCTGGAAGGAGCATGACGAGTTCTTCCCAGACCGGATGCAAAACGGGGTCAATGGGAAAGCGACACCAGTCTTTGTAGTAAGCAAATTTCACCTCAGCCTCCTCAAGCGTCGTCGTTCCGCCCGGGCCGCCCGGCGCTATTGCCAGAACCAATCCATACAATTCGAGGAGATCGGGCCAGACGTGGCGTCGCGCCTGCTCGCGCCAGATCGCCTGCTGGATCGGCTCTCGGTAGCCAGCTCCCCCATCGGACAAGAGCCAAGTCAGCACTTCATCCTCAGCGGCTGGCAGCGCAGACGAAGGGATGTCGCCGATCTCCGGGAGCACCGGCATGAGCTCACCGATATTGAGAGGGCTTAGCTCCCATTGGTCACCAATGCGCATCCCGCACAGCGGGAACCGCGCACTGACGCAGGGCGGCGGCGCGTCGACATCCAGCCAACCGGGCGTTGATGCGGCGACCAGCGCGTACAGCCCCCGCAGATCCAACCGAGGTTCCTCCTCGTCCAGCTCGTCGGTGCCATCCATGATGGCAGCAAGACTGGGAACGTCGTCGGGGCTGTCATAGTCGTCCTGTTCCCAAGGGTCCTCCTCAGGGTCCGGATCGTCCCAGGCTCCCCATTCGGAATGGCATCCGGATAGCGAAAGATGCTCCGCCGAACCTACGGATTGCGCCGATCGCATCCTGCGACCCGCGCGGCGAGCACGCTCCCCGTTCATGATTGCCGTAAAGGTCTCGACCTCGGCGCGATCGACCGCGTAGGAGATCTGCTTGTGCATCAGGACCTGAGAACGCTCGAGGAACTCCCGAATAAGGGCCTCGCCCTTCGCGTTCGTACCCGCGATACCCTTTTTCAGTGCGGCCAGGCGAGCGCCGACCTTCTGCTGGCCCCATGGGTAAGGGTCGTCGGGCTGACGCGTGCGTGATCTCAAGCCGAGCTCGATTCGAACGGCCGCGAACGCCGTCCCGATCATCTGGGTGTACGACAGGGGTTCCACGGGTCTCCAACCTCATCGATCGCCTCATGCGTGAAGGCGACAAGATGACGAGCGAACGGTCAAGCCTCATGCCGGACCGCACGTGCTCCGGATCGGCCCGCTGGGCAGCCACGGCGGGTAGCCTGAACAGCCGTTAAAACCCCGGAAGGGAACCCCGGGAGACGGCCGCCCCGACGGGCGGCGGCCGGGCTTTGCCGTTCGCTCGGGCGCGCGAACCAAAGCCCGACCAGGACCCCGGAAGGACAGCGTTCCCGGGAAGGACGATCCCAAAAAGACGTTCCGGTGCGCCTCGCGTGTCCGAGGCGCACCGGAACAGGGCTCAGCTCCCCTAATCCGGAGCAGCCCGGCGGCAGCTCCAAATTAGGCGACTCCTGCGAGCCGGCTTCGATTTCCCAAATGGAACAGACTGAGTAAGGCGTCTTGCGAAGAGCCGAACGTCGGCCATCCCCGCATTACGAGATCGAACGAGCGTCTCTGCAGAGGCCGTTTGGCGGCGGCCGAACAGAAGTTAACGAGCTGCCAAATTCGATCTGAGGTCAGGCAAACGCTCAGGATGCGGCAGAACAACGCACCCCCCTTTTAAGCGTCCCGGAGCGGTCTTTGGAGGGTTCGATGCTTAATGAATCGCAGCCGTCGCCTAGAGCCTGATTAAATTTCTGGCCTCGATTCGCGCCGAAACCAACTCCACTTGCTCGAATCGAGCGCACCTGCCTAAGCTTGGCCTTGAACATTTGGCGTTGCTTCTCAGGCGGCCACCACCAATGCCCAATATCACCGGCACGCACTGCTTCGTGCGCGAGGCAATCACGCGCCTATGCGGCACCGCGAACGGTCTTGGTACTCTTCAGACCGAGCGCGACCGCGAACTCGCATATCGGCTCTACGCGCAGCCGGGAATCCGCTTCGCCACACGCGAGAGCCGTGAGCGCCCGATCTCGCCGAGTGGTGCGGTGACCTGCCACTTGTCCCAGACCGCGATCTCCAAGACCTCGCCGATCTTGAAGATGATCCGGGCTGCCAAGACGGGGCGGCGCATGAGCAAATCGTACGCTTGCGCGCATCAGGAGTATATTGATCGACCGGGCGCCGCCGAACGCCTCCCGCGAGCAATCGGCGGTAGCGTCGGCGGACGAGGCGGAGCTGAGCAGCAGGCTTATGTTGAGCGGGCGGGCGCGGTCGAGGCAGACCGGCACGGCGGCACTACGCTCTCTTCGTTCGGTACTCTCGGGGATACGGCCGAGCAGCGCGCGCATTTTTGGGAGGTCGTTGAGTCGACTGAGCGCTCTCCGGCCGGCGACCGTGTCACGGTCAAGCCAGGCGAGAACCCTAGTTGGTGGACCCAGGCTCTCGCGGCGATCGATGAGGCGCCACCGGTTGTTCAGGCCGTACTACGAGAGGCGGGTGCGAGGCGTACAGCCCCCCTGAAGCTGAAGCTGTCGACGCAGGATGCCTTCGCATTCTGGCGATGGGCGGAGACGGTCGGAGAACATGCGCCTATCGACATTGCGCCAGGTCGTGGCGGTCGCACACAGACTCGGATCATCGCAGAGCTTCCGTTTGAACTGGATGGCCACGCGCGCCACGCCATCGTTTGCGCATTCACGGAAAAGCTCAAGCAGCGCGGCTTTCCCTTTTGGGCCGTCGTGCATGCGCCCGATGCCAACAACGATCAGCGAAACTTCCACTGCCACATCGTTTACTACGACCGTCCGGCTCGGCGTATTCCGCACCCGGATACGGGCGCGCCCACCTGGGACTTCGCGATCACGCGAACCAAGCGGCGCGCAAACCGCACCACGGTTCTCGAGCGTCCCCATCGACAACGCAAAGATCGTGATTGTCACGAGCGCGCTTGGATCAAGGATCTGCGAACGGACTGGGGTACGTGCTGTAACGCGGTTCTAGCCGAGGTTGGACTGGGGAAGCGGGTCGATCTGAGGAGCTACAAAGAGCTCGGCATCGACCGGACGCCGGGCAAGCACATCCCCGCGCGCCAATATAATAAGGAACGCAAAGGCGGGCTGACGGCGGCGGGCGCTGACCTCGCCCGCCAGCAGTGGGACACCGAGGCTGACCTCATCCTTACGGAGCGGGCGGCTGCGACCGGGATCACGATCAGCCTGATGCTGGCGAATGGTCGCCAGGCCGAGATCATGCAGGTCGGGCGACAGACACCTGTAGCCTACGGCACGATCGAAGGCCCGGCCGACCATGTGCGGGCACTGACGAGGCGTGGCCTCGAACTCATCATGGAAATCGGTCAGCTGGAACTCGCGCGCGATCTCGCCCGGTTGGTCTTCGGGCGGACGATCTCACGGCCGCGCCTCTTGTTGGCGACAAACGAGGCGCAAGGCAAACGAGAGACCGCGAAGGCCGCTCCATTACACTCGGGGGTGACCGATCCAGCCGTCCGGGAAGGTCATAGCTTCGGATTCTCCCGCCGGAGCGAACTGGTCGAGTTCTTTGACCGGCTCGAACAAGGGCACGAGCGTCTGGCCGCAGCCTACGACGCGCAGATCGTAGAACTGCGTCGGCAACTTGGGCTGAAGCGTGCCGAGCTTCTCCATTATGTGGGAGCGGCCGATCGAGTTCAGGCCACTGACGTCGCATCCCGCAGTCCGGCTCGGGTCGGCGGTGGCGACGCAGATGCAGTTGTCGAGCGTCCGACTGGGTACGTTCTGCCGATCGAAGCAGTGCCGGCTTCAACGTTCCGCGACCAAGTTCGAGCAAGCCTCGATCGAAGCGCTGTAGCGCTTTGGGATCGAGTTACAGCCGTCGAGCCGGGGAGGAACGACGCTGCCGTCGCGAAGCTCTCACGCCCTGCGATCTCGCTCGGACGGTCGCCGATTGTGGTCCCGGCGACGCTTGACACGCCAGCCCAATCCCCTGGAGGGGCGGAAGCCTCACCTACGTCATCCTGGGCGAATGCCGTAAGCCAGGCGGCTAAACAGCGTGGCCGTGAGTTAGACGATGCCGCGCGTCGCAGCTTTCGAGCGACCTCTCCGAGCGTGGGGGGCTTTCCCGCGGTCTTGGGCGGTCTGGGAACGTCGCAGCTTCGGCCTTACCACGAGCTCGCTTCCGGCCTCGCATATAGGCGCACGTCGAATGGTGCGCCTCTGATCCATCCGCCCACTCCCGCAACCACCTCGAGTCCGGCCGAGCGGCCGCCAGTCGCCGCGAGTGTTGCGTCACAGCTCCCGGCGACGGGTTCGACTAACACTGCGGTCGGGCAACCAACCTCGGCGGCACACAGCCCCGGTCCGAAATCGGATCGGCCAGCGACGCCGGTAGGCGCAACACCGGCCGCTCCCGAACTTATCGGGACAAAGGCAGAGGTCTCCAGTTCTCGGTCACCGCCGCCGCCCCCTACAGCTGCACCGAAACCCGCTCCAGTCGCGTCGCCTCCGGACGAGCGTAGCGTGGCTCAAGCGGCGGTACACGCGGCGGATCCCCAAACAGTCCAAGCCAACGCTGGATCAGAGTCTCGCGAGCTGCTTCCACCGGCAGGCGCAACCGCCCCGGCCGAGGTCGAGGCAATAGCTTCCGTCCGAGCTGGTTCACCAGGGCCACGTTCACTCAATCCCACTTTGCATCCATCAGAATTGGATCCGGTCCAGGATTGCGGGGCCGAGCCGCAATCCGAGATCCCAAGCCTCATCCGGGAGCACGTCGCGGCCGGGCCGCCAATCGCTTCGGATCAGCATGATGATCTGCCTGCCATGAAGGATCAGCCCCGGTCAGAACCTTCTCTTCTCGCGGCATCCGAGCGCGCCGTCGATGCAAGCCGAACTGCGGTGCGCGTGGCACCTCCTCCCGCCTCCTCGACCGAGACACCGCCGCCGAGCGTGCCTGCCTGGGCAGTCAAGGGCGTGAAGGGGGCGGCGATGAGCAAGGACGAAGGCGTCCGGCCAAGCCTCACGTCCTCGCGGAACGGGCGAGGCGGACGAGGTGGTCGCGGGATCGGAGACTGAGATGAAGAGATCGCATCATATCCTTGGCAGGCAGGAGCCGCGCTGCCGAATTTTCGCAGAAAACGGGAATCGTCGAGCGAAGCATCGTAACGCCGTAGCGTCACGGCGTTCTGGCGCTGCGATGCCGAGGCGCTGGGGCGCTTCGATGGGATGGCGTCGCGATGCCATAAGGCCATGGCACCGCGACGCCGAAACGCCATGGCGCCTTGATGCCATAGCCCCCTCTTGCGGAGGGCGACGCTGATGGACACGGTCGCCATCGCCGGACAGAAGGGCGGTACCGGCAAAACTACCACCGCAGTCAATCTGGCTGTCGCCGCCCAACAGGCCGGACGACGCGTGGCCGCCCTGGACCTCGACCCGCAGGGCTCGCTCGCCGCATGGGCCGCCCGGCGCGAGGTTGACGATCCGGCCGTCGATCATCTCGGGCTCGAACGCGTCGAGCAGTTGCCGAAGATCCTCGCCGCACTCGAGCGGCGCGGTTTCGACCTCATCATCCTTGACACCGCGGGATCCCTAAGCCCCGCGGCCAATCTCGCCATGCGCTCCGCCGGCCTTGTTCTCGTCCCAGCGCGGCCAAGTCTACTCGACTTGATGGCGACCGAGCCCACGCTTCGCGCGCTCGGTCAGATCGGCCTCGCCGGACGCGTGGCGCTCCTGCTCACGCAGTGCCCCACTCAAGGGCAAGCGCGCACCGCCGCTTATGCCGCGCGCCTGCGGCGCTGGGGGCATCTCGCAGAGCCTCCACTGACGCAGCGCGTGGACTGTCAGGACGCGCTGCTGGGCGGGCAGGGCGTCACCGAGTTCGCGTCGGCTGGCAAGGCCGCCGCTGAGATCCGCGCCCTGTGGGCTTGGACCGAGCGACGCTTGGAGCAAACCCATCGATGAGCAAGCCGACCCAACGCCCTTCGAAGCGCCTCTCCCTGCTCAGCGACTTAGACGATCTTGTCGAAGCATCAACCGGCATCGAAGCTGACTCGAAAGATCGGATGCTCACCGGGGGGCATCGTGGCGTCCCGTCCTCAGGCCGTGCTCCGGCACCTACGCGGCGCACGTCGGTCTACCTGCCGGCCGCAACGTTACGGCGCCTGAAAGAGGTCGCCCTCGCACGCGATTGCAAGGTGAACGATCTCCTCGTCGAGGGCGCGGAGGCCGTCCTGCGCGAAAGTGGCCACCTGCCATCGCCGACCTCTCAAGACACGAGCTGAGCGTGCTCGCCTCTCCAGCAAGAGCATCGTGATGCCACGGCGTCACGATGCTCCAAGTCCATGACGCTTTGGCGTCGAGGCATCTCAGCATCACAGCGCACCAGTAGCGGAGCGTCGTGAGCCCTTCATCCTCCGAAGCCGGGCGAAGACCGCCCCGGCCGCCATCCCCCCGCCGCCACGCCCCTCGGCTGGCAACCTCTCAGCATGACTATCGGGAACCGACGATCATGGACGACGCACGATACACCCTCCATCCCTCCTCCGATCGGGATAGCCGTCACGACCCAGCGACCATCGCCACGCTCCTCGGCCACATCCGCCACGACCTCGTCCGCCAGCGCTTCCGCCTGTCCCTGATGGGAGCGCAGGTCCCTGAGGTCGTCAACGTGACGTCAGATCGGCCCGACGTCGCGGTCGCTGACGTCGACCGGTCGGCACAGCATCGCATGACGCCCGAATTCTCGGACGAGGCGCGCCGTCTCGCAGTTCGAGAGCATCTCAACGACCAAATGCGCCCCATCCTGCGCGCAGTCGCTCAGATTGCTGGCCTCGACTTGGCGATCTGGAAGGCGCGGATCGATGGTCCGATGCCGTTGACAGATCCCGATCTCGTGCAAGCGCTGCCCGCGGTGTTCGCGTCCGGTGCCTTCCGGGAAGCCCGCCGAGCGTGTCGCGACCTTACCTTACTGCCACCGGAGCTAAAGGTTTATGGCGAAAAGCCGTTCGACCTCGGCTTCCGCGGACGCCCGCCCGCGAAGATTCTGGCCGATCACCCGTGCTGGGATCTCCCATTCTTACCTGGAGCCCAGACCCTCGATTGCTGGACCATACACGATGCCTCCGAATTCATGTCCAGCTGGCCGCCTGATCCCGGCGACCTGAAGGAACCGATGGATGCCTGGGACGCGCTTACTGCCGACCTCTGGCTTCGCCAGCACAAGCTCTCTGACGGCCAAGAGGCGGATAGGAGAAATCCGGTCGTCGCGTACAGGGAGGGGCGTACGAAGAAGAGCCCGCTCAAGGTTCTGGCCGGACTCGACGAGGACGCCCTGCTAGTCTTAACCGACGCGGTACTCTGCGAGCGTTTGCGCCGCGATGTGATGGCCGTGCTGATGCAGGATCGTGCCGACCTGATCCACGCGGGCCTTGAGATGGTGGCGTGCGGGTACCTATGCCTGGACGACGTGCGCGCGGCGCTTGCATTCCATGACGACGCTCAGGAGGACGCCTTCGCGGAGGCTTTCGCCGAGAACGACGACTGGATGAGTGAATGGATCGTCGATTGGAGTGTTTGGCTGATCAGCAGATATGATTGGCCGCTGGTCGCTGCCTCTCGTGCCTGAGGCTTAGATTGCGGGATACCGAAGCCGGAAGGCAAGGCCGGGCCAGGCACCTGTTGCTGCGAGCGCTGCGAAGACGAGGCAAGGAGCTGTCGGATCGTCCTGATCCGACAGCGGGGCCTGGGGTACGACGCCGTAAGATATCCTGCTTTCGAACAACGGCAGAAGTTCGAGTAGTTGGGCTCAGCCGGCGCCCCTCCGCTCGGACTTAGGATCGAGGTGGTCGCCGTCACGTGGGATATCACCAAAATTGGATAGACGTCGGTTATCACTCCCAACCCTACGTCGGTTATCGCTTTGAGCCTGAAAGACGTTCACTGACAGAGCGTTGCCGCCCGAGAGCCCGGGGGCTGATCGTGCCGAGATCGATGAGACGAGAACCGAGGCGGGGTGAAGCAAAGACAGTTCGCGAACACCGGGAGTAATGCGACGACGGAGGGCGGCGAGGCATCTGTGCTCTCTTCCTCACGAACACGAAGAGATCACAACCTACGACATGCCCGCCGGCGAGAACGAGGCTGGCTGCGATCTCGAGCTGGCGAGGCTCTGGGTGCGCGCTCGCGCCGATCATACGGGCCCATACCGAGGCAGTTTCCCCCACGAACTGCAGCGATTTCATCCGAGCCAGGACGGAAAGCTGTCCGCCCGCATTTGCGACCTTTCGTGGACGCCTGGAGCGCGCCGCGGAGGTGCGGTTATCGCCCGACGAGTTCACGCTCTTCCTATCGCTGACGCTCGACCCCTTGCGAGCCTTGAGCGCTCGGATCGTCGGCGTTGCGGCCCGATCGGGGAGCCTGAAGCAAGTCGAAACACAGCAAACTTAGAAGAACATAATCAAGCGAAAGGCGACGCGCTCCCGAGCCTCTGCGGCTGCGGGAGCGGAGGGGAAAGCAGTCCAATCACAGCAGATCAGGCGAAGGCCCTTCGCCCCAAAAGCCCAAGGAGGACGGGGACGGCAGAACGCGGCGCTCGGACAGCGCTCGCTGGACGGTCGGTGAGGCGCCTTCGCCCCTTCCCCTGACGATGGACATCACAAATGACAGATACAGATCATGACGCGCCCACCGGCGCGAACGAGCCCGGCCGCCCGCACGAGTCGCCGGGCTTGCGGGTGCGCGCACGGGTCGAGCGCCCGCGCCGGCACAAGGACGGCCTTACCCTCGAACTCCAACCTGTCGATCCTGACCGTACCGGAAGGCTTCACGCCTTCCTCTCCGGCGACCTCATCCGCGAGATCCAGGACGCGACCGGCATCCTGCTCGATCCCGGTGCGATCATCGGCGAACACGAACTCAAGCTGACCTTCGTGGCCGAGCCGCTGGGCAACCTCACCGCGGGGGTCGCCGGCTTCGTGCGCGACGCCTTCCTGACGGGATGGGCCGAGCAGGACGCTGTGGTTCGGGATGGCCTGGAAGCCGACTATTTGTGGGTCCGGCAGCACGACCTGCCGGTCCCGCGCCGGCTCCGGCGGGTGTTCCTAATCGAGCCGGATGACGGCGCTCAGCACCCGCTGGTCAATGCCCTCGCCCATTGGTGGGATCAGGGCGCCATCGAGTTGATCCGACATCCGATCGCGTTCGAGCAGCCGGGCTCGGTCGCCGCGCTTCGGCATGCGTTCGATTGTGCGATCGATCAGTACGAGTGGGGTTCCCTGGACGTGGTGGTCGTGGACCCGGGCTGTGGGTTCGCGTTCCGCGAGCTGTCGGACGACGGGCTGATGCGTCAGGTCGCCGTTTTGCCGGTGCCGGTGATCACGCGCCGCGCGTCGTCGCCGACGCTGCTCGACGGCTTGGCCCACCGCTGTTTCGATCACCCGGACGAGATCCTGGCCTTCCTCGCCGGCATCCTCCGGCAGGAGCTGCGGCTGGCCGACCGGGCGCGGCTCGATGCGATCGCCGAACTGATCGAGGCGATCCCCAAGCCCACGCGCAAGGCGAAGACGCCGCACGGCAAGCCCGGGCCGCTGTTCGACTGACGCCACCCTCGACGATCCGGCCGCCGGCATGCTGGCCGCCGGACCACTGCCCCATCCCGACCTCAGCGAACGACACGATGCGACACCACAGATTCTTTCCTAAGACCCACGGGGGGCCTGTACCCCCGGCTGAACCGGGCGATGCCCGTCCTCCTCCTATCCCGCTGGACGACGCAGGGGCGACCCGGGTCGCCGACGAGATCCGCGAGCTCCGCGATCTGCTCGGCTGGCTGCGCCAACGCCTGCGAGGCGAGCACACGGTGCGGGCCAGCGTCCTGACCGTCGCACCCCTCGGGTCCGACGGACACCTGCTCCTGCTCGGCGAGGCCGATCCAAGCAGTAGCCTCGAGCCGCCCCGGCTCAAGGTTCGGCTCGCCGCTGCCGACCTCGCCGCCTGCCGGGATGCGATCGGCGACGCCCTCGATCCGGCGGCCTTGGTCAACAGGACCGTCGTGCTCCGGCTGCAAACCAGCCTGCGTCAGCGCTACGGGCGCGGTGCCGGGGTACAAGCCAGGGTCATCGCTGTGATCTCGGTCGGCGCGGTGCCGGTCGAGGGCGAGATCCAGCGGGAGAGGACGCTGCAGCGCCTGAGGCGCGAGGGGCGCCGCTTAGGCCCGGGGACCTGGGAGGTGCCCGAGGATCCGCGCCACATCGCGCTGATCGCCGCCGAGTTCGGCGATGCCCGTCGCGACGTCGAGCACGTCCTGCGCCCACTGGAGGAGAACGGCCTGATCCGGCTCCACCGGATCTACGCGATGTTCGAGGGACCGTCGGCGGAGCACTCGTTGAGCGAGGCGTTCGGCCGAGCGGGCGAGCTGCACCGCGAGCACGGCCTATCGGCGACCCTGGTCTGCCGAGGGGGCGGTCCGGTCGAGGGCTTCCAGGCCCTCAACGCCTACGCGACCGTGCGCGCGGCCACCGGGGCTCCGAACGTCATCGCAGGGCTCGGCCATGCCGGGACGCCGCTCACCGCCCTGGATGCGGTCGCGGCGCGATCTGAGCCGACCCCGACGGCCGCGGCGATACTGGTGCGCCGGCTTGTCGAGGCCACCGGCGTACGAGCCGAGCGCGCGCTCGCGGCGTTCGACGCCGCCCTCGCGGAGAATCTGGAGGCGGCTGGGCGCATCGCCCTGGCGGGGGCCTTGCAGGGCTTCGCCGCGAGCCTCGGCGATCTCGCGGAACTCGCCGATCGGCGGCTGCGACAGCTCAATCGAGGCGTTGAGCGCAGCCTGCTGACCGGCCTTGCCGCGGCAGCTGGCGTTGGGACCGGCGCGACAGCCGAGATCAAGCCATATGCCGCTCCCATCGAGGTGCTCGGCTTCGGCGATGGGGATGACGACGACCCGGCCTGGGAGCCGGGTTGGGCGCTGGTGACGGCGGCCGACACCGGCCTCGTCATCGAGCGCTATCGCGAGCTCAAGTCCCACATGCCGCTGTTCCTGCACTTCCGCGACGGGACGATCTTCGTCCGGGTCGTGCCGACCTTCGTCACATACAACTGATCTGCGACCAGGAGATTGACCATGTCCAAGACCCGCTCACCCGAGACGCCGAGCTTCCTGACCGCGGTCCGGCGCATCGAGGCGCTGACCCAGGAAATCCAAAAGGACGGATTGTCCGCCTTCGAGAAGGCCGAGGCCGCCTATGTCGAGGTGCAAGAGTTGCGCGCCGTGCTGAACGCCCGGATCGCTGACCTGCGCCGCCGGTCGGCATAGCCCGAGGATCCGGGTCACCGCCGATGTCATACCATCGGCGGTGGCGCCTGAGGAAACACATCCGCGACGCCCGTCGCGGATGCCGCCTCGGGAGAGGCATGGGTACCTATCCAAACCCCGGAAGTGCCGATTACCTCTGCCTCGGACAAAGCGTCAGCTACGGTCGGACGTGTTGCCTAAAAAAACGCCATTCCGGACATGCTCTTGTTGGAGCGGATGACAATCTTTGAGAGCCGCCGGCCGTAATGGGATTTGCTGACGCAAATGCGGACGGACTGATTGCGACCAAACGCCATCGTTCACACGTAGCCCTTCGGATCCCGATAGCGGACGTGTGCTGGACGGCTCCTCTGGCTGCTTTGCGCCCATCCCGGTCATTCACGAAGCCGCGGACGCCACTCCATAGCGGACGTTCACCGTGACGGCAGCGGCCGCCCATTCGCATAAGGGTACGCTATGAAACGAGGAGCGATCCGGTATTCCAAGGCTGTTTCCAGGCTAACAACCGGTTCCGGTCAGCCTCCGAAGGCCGCGTCCCGCTCCACCGGTCGGTGGGCATCGTCCAATCGATGTCGCAGCGTCGCGGCCAGGGTGTCGTGCGCCTCGTCTGGAATGGGGTAAACCGAGCTCGCGTTGATCTCGCAGAGCACGTAAGTGTCCTCGCCGGCGGCGCCCTTCGGCCCGAGCAGGAAGTCGGCGTCCCAGACGACCGGCAGGTCGTCCGGGACCAAGCCGAGCAGAAGCGTCATCTCAGGTATCCATTCCGCTTCCATCAGGCCGCGCAGGTGCTGGAAGCGCGCGTCGTCCGGCCCAGAATAGAGGCGCGGTGGGGCCCGTCCATGCTCGGGCGAGGCGAGCGCGGTCACGTACTGGGCACCGAACCCGGCCACCCGCGTACCGCTCACGTAGCAGCGGACCATCCCCTCCAGGTGCCGCGCCTGGAACGGCTGGTCGACGAGGGGGCCGCCCGCCGCGAAGTCGGCGGCGCGCTCGGCCAGGAACGCGTCGAGTGGCATCGTGCGCCGGCTCCGGTCGCGCGCCTCCTGCACCAGCACGTCGGGACCCGCGGCGCGCTCTACCTTCCAGACGCCGATGCCGCCGTTGCCGCGGCTGCACTTCAGCACCCGCGGCCCCTCGGCGACGCGCGCGGGGAACTCCGCCGCGAGCGCGGCATGGCTGGCGTAGAGGTGCGTATCCGTGCCCCAACCCAACTCCCGCGTCCGGACCAGCACCTCCTTCGTGCCTATCCGGTCGATTACGTCGGGATGACAGCTGACGAGGATCCCGGCGGCCGCCACCTCCCGCAGCACCGCGTCGAGAGCTCTGCGGTCCTCGCCGGTGTCCTCAGTCACTGGGTTCACCCAGACCAACACGGCGTCCACCGCCATAAGCTGGGCCCGGACGTCATCGGCGAGCTCCTCCACCCATACGGCGGGCTCGCCGGCGAGCCCGTGCCGCTCAAGGACGGCGAACACCGCCGCGAACCGGCTGGTTTCCGGACGCGCTTCGGCTCGCGCCCGGGCGTCGCCCCGCCAGACGACGGCGACCTTGAAGGGATGCTGGCCTGGACCCGTCATCTTTGGCACCGGGAGCATTGCTGGCGCGGATCGTGAGGGAGGCGGGCGCGCTCCGGTTCACCGCCCACAGGGCCAGCACTGCCGGAAGGCGAGGCTGGCCCCCGCCAGCATGTCGGTCTGGAGCAGGGCCTCGTTGGCGTGCGCCCAGGCCATATACGCCTCGGTCAGGGCCTCGATGGTGTAGTCGACGGCGCAGATCCCGGCCTTGTCGCCGCCATCGCCGAAGGCCGCCAGCGTATCGGCGACACCCATGAGGTAGGCGCTGCACCAGCCCGACGCCTTGCCCCGCTCGGCGAGGCAGACGCGGTACAGGTCCCCCGACCGCCTCTCGCGGATGTCGACCGAAGCGGCCGGCGGCACCGCCGGGGCACCGACGCCCTGGCCGCCCGCATTCAGGGCGCAGGACGTGCCCTCGCAGCCGGCGGCGTTCGCCGGCGGAACCGTCGCCGGAAGTGAGACGGTGACCGAAGCCGCCGCCAGGACCGCGAGGCACCGCCCCCTGAGGTTCACCGACATCGTCATCATGGCGATGCTCCTGGCATCAGCCCTTCGCGACCTTCACCTGGTCGAGCGCGTCGCGCAGGCCCTTGGCGAGCTTGCCCGCGTCGTCGTTCGCCCAGAAGTGCATGAAGAACAGCCGCGGCTCGTCGTCGAGCATGTGGTTGTGAAGCGCCGTGACCTCAATGCCGCTCGCCCGCAACGCCTTGATCACCGGGTTCACCTCGTCGGCGGTGAGCACGAAGTCGCCCGTGATGGCCGCCTTGCCGCCGCCGGTCGGCTGGAAGTTGATGGCGATCGCCGAGCCCATGGCCTCGGGCACGACCATGCCGTGGTCCTTCGGGGTCTCCGAGCGCGGCACGCTCACGGCGTAGACGCCGCCGTTGACCTTGCCTTTGCGCCCGATGGCGGCGTCGATGGCCGCCGTGTCGAGGTCGAGCGACTGATCCGGCGCGGTCGCCTTCGCCGGCACCGGTCCCTCGCCGGCCGAGGCCGGTTCGGTCTTCCCGGACGGCGGGGAGCCGCCGGCGGTCTCGCCGCCGAAGGGCGTGCGGCTCGCGCCCAGCGCCCCCGCCAGGATCGTGGCGAGCTTCCCGGGCTCGCCCTGCCCGGAGACGTGCATGTAGAGGGTGCTCGGTGAGGCCCGCAGCAGGTGGTTGTGGATGGCGGTGATCTCGACGCCGTTCTCGACGAGGCGCTTCATCACCGGGTTCACTTCGTCCTCGGTTAGGACGAGGTCGCCCATCACCATGACCTCGTTCCCGCCCCCGTGCCGCACGAAGGCGAGCCAGGAGCCAAGGGCGAGGGATGGCTTCAGCTGCACGCCGTCGAGGGTGACCTTCAGGTCGGTCCGGGGCAGGCCGACGCGGTAGACCCCGCCCGGCATGGCGGTCCCGGGCTTGCCCAGCCCGGTGGCGATGGCGTCCTGCCAGGGCTCCGCGGCCGACGCGCCGGTCGCGAGGGTGCCCAGGACGGCGATGGATGCAAGCAAGCGACGCATGGTCGTCTCCTCGATTGTGGTTGCGGTTCGAAGTCCTCAGGACCGGCGTGCCGGTGCCTGCAGCACACCCTCGTCCGGCAGGGTGCCGTCGCCACGCCGGAGCTCGACGCGGTTGCCGGCCATCCAGACCTGGACGCAGGGAACGGCCTCCAGGCAGAGCTCGTCCTTGTCGATCCGCCACCGCGCGGTGTGAGCCCGCCCGAGGGACACGACGTGCAAGCGGCCGCCCGGCTCGAAGCGGTAGGCCCAGTGCACCTCGTCGGTGACCTCCTTGCCGACAAGGCGCGCCCGGATCTCGGACGCGGTCAGGCGCCGGAACGCCTCGCCCGCGGGTGCCGGACCCGCCGCCAGGACGAGAAGGATGACCGCCGCGGTGCGGCGCCCGGTGCCCATCACACCAAACCTCCCAAGTGCAGGGCGACGCCGGCAGCGGCGCAGGCCGCGAGCGTCTGGACCATGCCGACCTTGCACCGGAACACCGCCAGCACCGCCGCGGCCGCCAACGCGAGGGCCCAGGGGTTGAGGCTTGACGGGACCGGCACGTCGAACCGGACAGGGCCGGCCGCGAACGGTCGCGTCTCGGCGAAGACGGTGTGCAGGGCGAACCAGACCGCGAGGTTCAGGATCACGCCGACGACCGCGGCGGTGATAGCCGAGAGCGCGCCGGCCAAGGCCCGGTTGCCGCGCAGCCGCTCAACGTAAGGGGCGCCCACGAAGATCCAGAGGAAGCACGGCGCGAAGGTCACCCAGGTGGTCAGCAGCCCGCCGAGCGTCCCCGCCAGGAGCGGCGGCAGACTTCCCGGCGCCCGGTAGGCGGCGAGGAAGCCCACGAACTGGGTGACCATGATCAGCGGGCCGGGCGTGGTCTCGGCCATGCCGAGGCCGTCGAGCATCTCGCCGGGCTTCAGCCAGCCGTAATGCTCCACCGCCTGCTGGGCCACGTAGGCGAGCACCGCGTAGGCCCCGCCGAACGTCACCATCGCCATCTTCGAGAAGAACACCGCCACTTGGCTGAAGACGTCGTCCGGGCCGGCGGCGAGCAGGATGGCAGCGACCGGTACTAGCCAGATAGCGCCCCAGGTCAGCAGTATCCGCAGCGTTTGCCCGGCGGCGGCCCGCTCCTGCGGAAGCTCGTGATCGTCGAGTAGGAAGGGGCCCTCGACGACCTTGCCACCACCCCCGTGCCCTCCGGCCTTGAACTGCGGCAGGCCGGCTCGGCCGCCGAGGTAGCCGATGACGCCCGCGCAGAGCACGATCAGCGGGAAGGGCACGTCGAAGAAGAAGATGGCCACGAACGCCGCAGCCGCGAGGCCGACCATGACCGGTCCCTTGAGTGCCCGCTTGCCGATCCGGATCACGGCCTGGAGCACGATGGCCAGCACCGCCGCCTTCAGGCCGAAGAATAGGCCGGCGACGAAACCGACGTTGCCGTAGAGCGCGTAGACCCAGCTCAGCGCCATGATCGCGAGCACGCCCGGTAGGACGAATAGCCCGCCGGCGACGAGCCCGCCGCGGGTGCCGTGCATGAGCCAGCCGACGTAGGTGGCGAGTTGCTGCGCCTCGGGGCCAGGCAGCAGCGTGCAAAAGTTCAGGGCGTGCAGGAAGCGGTTCTCGGAGATCCAGCGCCGCTCCTCGACGAGGATGCGATGCATGACCGCGATCTGCCCGGCCGGCCCGCCGAACGAGAGCGCGGCGATGCGCGCCCAGATCGGCACGGCCTCGGCCAGGGTCACGGGCAGCGGCGCTCCCGGGGCAGCTGCGCTATGCTCCGGCGCAGTCTGGATGCCTGCGGTCGCGGCCATGGTCAGGCCTTCCCCTTAGTGCGGTCGCCCACCCAGTCGTGACGCTCCTCCGTTGCGTCCCGGCACCAGCGATAGAAGGCGTCGTAGAGGAGCATGCCGGCGTCGAGCTGCTCCATGTCATTGGCATAGATGCGCGACAGGCCGAGCGATGCCGCGAGCAGCCCGGCCGCCTCCGGCGCCAGGTCTGGCCGGCCCGTGTCGGCCCCGCGCACGAGCGTCGCGAGGTGCAGGAGCGGCGGCGTGGCGAGGCCGAGCTCCTCGACCATGACGTCGAAGGTGCAGAGCTCGCCCCGGTGGCTCCAGAAGGTGCCCGGGTCGTCGATGTCGAAGGGTGCGGCCTCGAACCGTTCCGCAACGCCGACGACCTCACCCGGCGGCACGAACAGGAAGACCGCGTCGGGGTCGACGAAGCGGCGGATCAGCCAGGGACAGGCGATACGGTCGACTTTGGGTCGGGCGCGCGTGACCCAGACGGTTCGGCCCTGCTCGTCGCGGTTGCGGACCTTGTCGGCCGGGACCATCGGCAGTTCGGCGGCCGCCCAGTCTGCGATACCACCCTGCAGAGCCTCGGCGTTCACGCCGGCGCTGCGCAGCCAGGCAGCGACGCCGTGGCTGTGCCGGCGCCCGTCCTCGCAGACCACGACGACCGACCTGCCGCGCAGCGCCGGCGCCCACTCGGCGACCCGGCTAGCCTCCCGGACGAGGGAACCGGGCACGTACCGCTGGTCGGCGAGGAATTCCTTGTAGGTGCGCACGTCGACGACGGCCGGGCAGCCGGGAGTTCCGATCAGGCGCGCGAGTTTGTCGACGGTAATGGTGTTGGGCACAGGCATGACGCGTCCTTGCAGCAAGTGCAGATGGGACGCGATTCTTCAGCCGAAGCCTCGTCGGGGGATCGCTCCCCGATGAGTCAATACATCCCGCCAGCGCCCACCCTGTCAAGCGTCCCCGAGGTCGGAGTGGGCCGGCTCCCGTGTGGCCGAGACTTGCTCGACCCGCCGGGGCAGCTCGCGCGCGAGGGCGGTCCGCCGGTAGGGTGTCATTTTCTTCCACGCGCGGATCTCGGGGATTGTGCGGCCGCAGCCGAGGCACCAGCCGGTGCGCCCGTCCCACTGGCAAACCCCGATGCAGGGATCGTCCTTCTTCATGGTACGGCTCCGCACACACCACGGCATCGACGCCGCTGGACACACATAGGGTACCCCCCTATGTGTCGCCATAACGAGGAAGCCTGTGATGGCCCACACGATCAAGGAAAGGACCAAGCTCCTGGCGCGTGTGCGCCGGATCAAGGGACAGGCGGAAGCCGTCGAGCGGGCCCTGGAGGCCGAGCTCGGCTGCGCCGACGTCCTGATGCTGGTCGCCTCGATGCGGGGTGCCATCAACGGGCTGACCGCCGAATTGATGGAAGACCACATCCGCCACCACGTCGTGAACCCGGACGCCGAGCCGGACACAGAGCGCGCCCGGGGGGCCGCCGAGCTGATCGAGGTGGTGCGGACCTACCTCAAGTGACGAGACCTCATGACCTCCTTGCCTGACCTGCTCCAGCAGGGCACCGCGCATGCCTGGCTGTTCGTGCCGAGCGCGATCCTGCTCGGCGCCCTGCACGGGCTTGAGCCCGGCCACTCCAAGACGATGATGGCCGCCTTCATCATCGCGGTCCGAGGCACGGTCACGCAGGCGGTGCTGCTTGGGCTGGCGGCGACGCTCTCGCACACCGCCGTAGTTTGGGTCATTGCCCTCGGCGGGCAGTATCTCGGCCAGGAATGGGGCGGCCAAGCGAGCGAGCCGTACTTCCAGCTCGCCTCCGCGGTGCTCATCGTCGGCATCGCGCTTTGGATGGCGTGGCGCACGTGGCGCGAGCAGCACCACGACCATCATCACCATCACGACGAGACGAAGCACGTCACGACCAGGGCCGGTCTCCTGACGCTGGAAGTGTTCGAGGACGGGGTGCCGCCGCGCTGGCGGGTGCGTGCGGAGCGGGGTGAGCTACCGGCTCCCGGGAGCATGACCGTCGAGACGCTTCGCCCGGACGGCGGTCGGCAGGCGTTCGCCTTCGCGCACCGCGGCGAATTCCTGGAGAGCCTGGAGGAGATCCCGGAGCCGCACGCCTTCACGGCACGTCTGCGCCTCAACGGGCCGGCCGGAGCCGAGATCCACGAGGTCGCGTTCGAGGAGCACGACCATGACCACGGGCACATGAACCTGGGCGACGAGGACGACGCCCACGCCCGGGCCCATGCCGAGGACATCCGCCGCCGCTTCGCGGGCCGGCATGTGACGACCGGCCAGATCGTGCTGTTCGGCTTGACCGGAGGGCTGATCCCGTGCCCGGCAGCCATCACGGTCCTGCTCCTGTGCATCCAGCTCAAGCAGTTCAGCCTGGGCTTCGCGCTCGTCGTCTGCTTCAGCATCGGCCTGGCGCTGACCATGGTCTCGGCCGGCGTCGTCGCGGCGCTGAGCGTCAAGCATGTCGCCTCCCGCTGGTCCGGGTTCGACGCCTTCGCCCGGCAGGCCCCTTACGCCTCGGCCGCCCTGATCGTCCTGGTCGGCCTCTACACCGGCTGGCTAGGCTGGCAAGGCATCAGCCACGCACACCAGGACCACGCGGCCGCATGGACTGTCGACATTCAAGGCTGACCGACCGGCCATGAGCCGAAACAGGTTCAGTCGTCGGCGATGGCACGCGACCTGGGATCGACCAGGAGGCGGACCTAACGGCCATCACGCTCGCACGGGCTTTCCTCAACGCACTGCCTCGCACAGCGCAGGTTGCCGCACCTCCGTGACACGCACTCCCGTCGCCGCCCGGCCGAAGCGGACGTAGAGCGCCGGCAAGACCAGCAGGGTGAGCAGGGTCGCGCTGACGAGGCCGCCGATGACCACCGTCGCCAGCGGCCGTTGCACCTCGGCGCCCGTCCCCGTCGCCAGGGCCATCGGCACGAAGCCGAGGGCGGCGACCAGCGCCGTCATCACCACGGGACGCAGCCTGGTCAGCGCCCCGTCCCGGACCGCCTCGGGGATGGCCATGCCCCCCGCAACCAGCGTCCGGATATGGTTGAGCAGCACCAGGCCGTTCAGCACCGCCACGCCCGACAGCGCGATGAACCCCACCGCCGCCGATACCGAGAACGGCATGTCGCGGACCCACAGGGCGGCCACGCCGCCGGTCAGGGCCATCGGCACGGCGCTGAACACGATGGACGCGTCGCGCGCGGAGCCGAGCGCCCCGAGCAGAAGGATGAAGATCAGCGCGAAGGCCGCCGGCACGACCACCATCAGGCGTTGCCGGGCGGCGGTCAGGTTCTCGAACTGACCGCCCCAGCGCACCTCGTAGCCGGCTGGCAGCCTCACCTCCGCGGCAATTCGCTCCTGCGCCTCCGCCACGAGCGAGCCGATGTCGCGACCGCGCACGTTCGCGGTCACCACCACGCGCCGCCGCCCGTTCTCGCGGCTGACCTGGTTCGGCCCCTCCGTGAAGGTGAAGGTCGCTAGTTGGCGGAGCGGCACGCTCATGCCCATCGCTCCCGGCGCGGTCGGCACGCCGGTACCCGACCGGGCCGGAGCCGCCTGCGCGGGCGGCAGCGGGACGGGGAGGTTCTTCAGGGCCTCGACGTCTCCTCGGACGTCGTCGGCGAGGCGAACCACGATGGCGAAGCGCCGGTCGCCCTCGAACACCAGCCCGGCATCCTTGCCGCCGACGGCCGTGCCGATGACGTCCTGCACGTCGGCCATGCTCAGGCCGCGCCGGGCGATCTCGCGCCGGTCGATCTTGATCTCAAGGAACGGCAGCCCGACCGCCTCCTCGACCTTCACGTCGGCGGCGCCCTCCAGGCTGCGCAGGATGCCGGCGATCTTACGGGCCCCCTCGACCATCGGACCGAACTCCTCGCCGAACACCTTCACGGCGAGGTCGTCGCGCACGCCGGCGATGAGCTCGTTGAAGCGCATCTGGATGGGCTGGGAAAAGCCGAGCAGCGTGCCGGGGATCAGCTTCGCCTCCGCCTCCATCCGTCCGATAAGCGCCTCTTTGCTCTCGTGCGGGTCGGGCCAGGCGCTCTGCGGCTTGAGGATGAGGTAGGCGTCGCAGGCGTTCGGCGGCATCGGGTCGGCGGCGATGTCGGGCGTGCCGCAGCGCGAGTAGACGAAGGCCACCTCCGGGAACTTGCTCATCGTCTCCTCGACGCCGAGCTGCATCGCCTGCGACTGCGTGATCGACGTCGATGGGATGCGGCGCGCCTCCATGACGATGTTCTTCTCGTCGAGCGTCGGCGTGAACTCCTGCCCTAGCCGCGTCGCCAGCGCTCCGGCGATCCCGAGAACGACCAGCGCACCGACGATGAAGGTTATCGGTGACCGGATGGCACCGCACAGTACCGGCCGGTAGGCCGCCTTCAGGACGCGGACCAAGGCGTTGTCGCCCTCGCTGACCCGCCCGGTGACGAAGGTCGCGATCATCGCCGGGACGAAGGTGAGCGACAGCACAAACGCCGCCACGAGCGCGATCAGGACCGTCAGCGCCATTGGCGTGAAGGTCTTGCCCTCCACGCCGGTGAAGGTCAGCAGGGGCACGTAGACCAGGATGATGATGGCCTGCCCGTAGACGCTCGGCTTGATCATCTCCTCGGCCGAGACCCGCACCGTCTCCAGCCTCTCGTCCAGGCCGAGCCGGCGTCCAAGCTCGTGTTGTCGCTCGGCGAGGTGCCGCAGGCTGTTCTCCGCGATAATGACCGCACCGTCGACGATGAGGCCGAAGTCGAGGGCGCCCAGGCTCATCAGGTTGGCGCTGATCCTCCCCGCCAGCATGCCGGTGGCCGTGAGCATCATCGTCACGGGGATGACCAGGGCGGTGATGACGGCTGCCCGTATGTTCCCCAGCGTGAGGAACAGCACCGCGATGACCAGCAGCGCGCCCTCGGCGAGGTTCCTGCCCACCGTCCGGATGGTCGCGTCGACGAGGTCGGTGCGGCTGAGGAGCGTCCGGGCCTGGATGCCGGGCGGCAGGAGCTTGTTGATCTCCCGGATCTTGGCGTCTGCGGCGGCCGAGACCGTGCGGCTGTTCTCGCCGATCAGCATCAGGGCCGTGCCCAGCACCACCTCGTGCCCGTTCTCGCTGGCCGAACCGGTCCGGAGCTCCTGTCCGATTCCGACCTCCGCGACGTCCTTCACTAGGATGGGCACCCCGGCCCGGGTCGCCACCACGATGTCCCGGATCTGGTCGACGTTCTCGATGAGGCCGCCGGCCCGGACGACGTAGCCCTCGCCGTTGCGTTCGACGTAGTTAGCCCCGCGCGTGGCGTTGTTCGCCTCGATGGCGCGGGTGACGTCAGCGAAGGACAGGCCGTAGCCCACGAGCTTCATCGGGTCCGGCCGGACCTGGTACTCCTTCACGAAGCCGCCGATGGCGTCGGCCCCGGCCACGCCCGGCACACTCTTCATCTGCGGCCGGATGATCCAATCCTGCACGGTCCGCAGGTAGACCGTGCGCTCGAAGTCGGACCTCAGCCGCTCGCCCTCGGGCGTCAGGTAGCTCCCGTCCGTCTGCCAGCCAGAACGGCCGTCCCTCACGGGCACGCCCTCGCCTGGGGGCAGATACTCCACCGACCACCAGTAGATCTCGCCGAGGCCGGTCGAGATCGGCCCGAGCTTCACCTCGACCCCGGGCGGAAGGGTGCCGCGCACCTCGGTCAGGCGCTCGTTGACCTGGGTCCTCGCGAAGTACACGTCGACCTTGTCGCTGAACACGGCCGTCAACTGGGCGAAGCCGTTGCGCGAGAAGGAGCGCATGCTTTCCAGCCCCGGCGTGCCGGCCAGCGCGCGTTCCAGCAGCACCGTGACCTGCTTCTCGATCTCGACCGGCGTCAGCGCCGGGGCGATGGCGTTGATCTGCACCTGGTTGTTGGTGACGTCGGGCACAGCGTCGATGGGCAAGCGCGCGAGCGACCACGCCCCGAAGGCGGTGGCGATGAGGGTCACCAGGATGACGGCGTAGCGGTTGGCGACGGAGAAGCCGAGGATGGAACGGATCATGGTTCAGTCCTCCGCCGCGGCCTTGCCGAGCTCGGACTTGAGCGTGAACGAGTTCGCTACGACCACCGCCTGGCCGGGATCGAGCCCCTCCGTCACCTCCACGTCGTCGTCGTCCGACCGCCCGAGCTTGACCGGGCGCGCCTCGAAGCCTTCGGCCACGCGCACGAAGACGTTGGGCTTGCCCTCCAGGGTCTGGATCGCCGAGGCCGGGACGAGGACGCGCACCGGCTTCTCGGAGATGACGATCTCCGCGGCGACGAACGAGCCCGGCCGCCACGTCTCGTCAGGGTTGGCCAGTTCCGCGACGACCCTGGCCGCGCGGGTGGCTTGGTCGAGGACGGGCACGATGAAGACGATCCGGCCCTTCGCGGCCTCCCCGGTCGCCTCGGCCCGGACGGTCACGGCCTGGCCCTCGCGCACGAGCGGCATGTCGCCGGGACTGACCGCGAGGTCGATCCAGACCTTCGACAGGTCGACGACCGAGTAGAGCTCGGTCTCCAGGTTGTCCCGTCCGACCGCGGCCCCGGGGTCGACGCGGCGCTCGACGATCTTGCCCGCGATGGGCGAGCGGATCTCCTGACGCTCGAACTGAGCCTCCGGCTGCTTCGGCAGGGCGTCGATCTCGGCTTGGCTGAGGCCCAGGAAGGTCAGCTTGCGCCGGGCGGCGTCCTCCTTGACCTTGAGGTCCTGGTAGCTGGCCTGCGAGCGCAGGTACTGCTGCTCGGACGAGATGCGCTTGTCCCAAAGCTCCTTGTCGCGCTCGTAGAGCGTCTTCTGCAGGGCGGCCGAGACCCGCGCCGCCAGGTACTCGCCCTTGGTCTCGGCGATCTCGCGGCTGTCGAGCAGCGCCACGACCTCGCCCTTCGCGACCGTGTCGCCGAGCCCCTTGCGCAGTTCGACGACCGTCCCGGTGGTCTTGACCGCGATGCGGGCGGTCAGGTTGGCGCTCGGGATGACGGTGCCCGGCACGTGCAGGTGGCGCGAGAGGCTGCCTCCGCCGACCGTGCCCGTCCGAATCCCCGCCTTGGCGATCTGGTCGTCCGTCAGCGCGACGAGGCCGGGCCTCTCCGGCTCGCCCTTGGCCGCCGGAAGAGGCTCTGGCTTGGCGGGAGCGTTCCCGCCCTTGGTGGGGGACAGCATCGCGCGGACGGCCTCGGGAGCCCCGGGCCACCAGGTCGCGATCAGGAAGCCGCCGGCGACGGCCAGCAGCACGGGTATGAGGCGTTTGAGCATGTCGATGCCATGGCGGCGTGCCGCGCACCTGCGCGGAGCCGTGGTTCGAGGAAAGGGCGAGGTGAGCGGCCTCAGGCCCTCGGTGGCTCGAACGGCCCCTCGGCAGCGCCGCCGAAGCGGCAGGCATCGTCCGCGCAGGTGAATGGTCGCGCCACCGAGGCCCGGCCGGCCGCGGGAGCCTCGGCCGCGGTCGGCATGACACCCTGCGCGTGCGATTGCGTGTGGTGGATCAACTCGTCGGCATCCTGGTGGTCGGTCGCATGATCCTGCACCGCCGTCGACGGCATGGCGTGCGCGACGGGACCCGTCGCCTCGTGCCGGCCATGGGCGAGCAGCGGCAGCACCGTCACCGCCGACAGCAGCAACGCCACGGCCATCGTCATGAGACGCCGCCCGAATGACACCCGATCCAATCTCCCCGTCGAGCCGTGGTCCGACCGACGCGTCAAATACCCTTCCCTTATCCTATCCAGGAGGATAGCATGTCAACATGGAACACGTGCACGCCTCCCACCCGGACATCGTCAAGCGCCTCAAGCGCGCACACGGCCACCTCGCCGGTGTCATCGCGATGATCGACGAGGGCCGGCCCTGCCTCGACCTCGCCCAGCAACTCCAAGCGGTCGAGAGCGCCATCGCCAACGCGAAGCGCACCCTGATCGAGGACCACATGGAGCACTGCATCGGCGACGGCGTCGCCGACGGCGGCAAAACGGCCAGGGCCGCGCTCGCCGAGTTCAAGGCGCTGGCGAAGTACCTGTGAGGGGTGCCCGATGCTGAGCGTCCTCGCAAACCGGACCTACCGCCACCTGTTCGCCGCGCAGGTCGTCGCCCTGATCGGCACCGGCCTGCTGACGGTCGCCCTCGGGCTCCTGGCCTATCGCCTCGCCAAGGCCGAGGCCGGTGCGGTGCTCGGCACGGCGCTGGCCATCAAGATGGTCGCCTACGTGCTGGTCGCGCCGGTGGCGAACGCCTTCACCGGGCAGTTGCCGCGCCGCGCCTTCCTGGTGACGACCGACCTTGTGAGGGCCGCCGTCGCCCTGATCCTGCCCTTCGTCGACCAGATCTGGCAGGTCTACGTCCTCGTCTTCGTGCTCCAGTCCTGCTCGGCCGCCTTCACCCCGACCTTCCAGGCAACCATTCCCGACATCCTGCCGGAGGAGCGCGACTACACCCGGGCGCTCTCCCTCTCGCGGCTGGCCTACGACCTGGAGAACCTGCTCAGCCCGGCGCTCGCCGCCATCCTTCTGACGGTGATCAACTTCCACTGGCTGTTCGGCGGCACGGTCGTCGGTTTCCTATGCTCGGCGGCGCTCGTCGTGTCTGTCGGCCTACCGAGCCCGAAGCCGACCGAGCGCCGCGGGATCTACGAACGGACCACCCGCGGCCTCCGCATCTACCTCGCGACGCCGCGCCTGCGGGGCCTCCTCGCCCTGAACCTCGCGGTGTCGGCGGCCGGCTCTATGGTCATCGTCAACACGGTCGTGATCGTGCAGGCCATCCTGCACCGGCCCCAGAACGACGTCGCGGTCGCGCTCGGCCTGTTCGGCGGTGGCTCGATGGTCGCGGCTCTTCTGCTGCCGCGGGTGCTCGACCGGCTGCCGGACCGGACCGTGATGCTGCCGGCGGCGGCCCTCCTCGGCGTCGTGCTGCTCGCCTTCGCCGCAACGACCTGGGGCGGCGTGATCGGCTGGCCGATGCTGCTCGCCACATGGCTGGTTCTCGGGATCGGTTACTCGGCCGCTCAGACCCCGACCGGGCGGCTCCTCCGGCGCTCGGCCACGACCGAGGACCGGCCCGCGGTGTTCGCGGCTCAGTTCGCCCTGTCGCACGTCGCCTGGCTCGTCACCTATCCGCTGGCGGGCTGGCTTGGAGCCGAGGCCGGCATGCCGGTCACGCTCGCGGTGCTGGGCGTGCTCACCCTAGCGGCCATCGCGGCGGCGGCCGTGCTGTGGCCCGCCTCGGACCCGGACGTCGTCGAGCATGCACACGCCGACCTCGGGCCAGACCATCCGCACCTGGACGGCGCCGCGGCACGGCGGCACGCCCACGCCTTCGTCATCGACGACCTGCACCAGCGCTGGCCGGCGCACCGCCCTGGATAAGGATGGCGAGGCGCCTGACCGCCCTGCTCCCGTTCGCATTTGGGTGGGGGCCGTCCGCTTATCCGACGAAGCGGCTCGGAAGCGGACCAGCCGGTCACGGCCATTTCCAGTCAATTGCCGAGCGTCTGCTTTTGTCGGACCTGCTCCCTAAACCGGAACAGCTGCAATCCACCCGATTTAGCCGTCCGATTATCGTTTGGAAGGTCCGCTGCGAAGCCGCGTATCTGACATGACAATAGCCCACCAAGGAATTCGCAAAATTTTCACATAAACGAGCCGGCCTAGTTTCTGTAGAAGCCGTGTGGAAGGTCGCTGCATAGCCAAAACAGCGTGCCGATTTCATTTTCAGGCAGTCAGTTGCCGTCGAGTATCAGATACCCGATGTGGTTCGCCGGTGCGCGCGGCCTCGGTCATTTTCTCGATGTTAATTGGTAAGATGAGACGATCAATAACGTCTTTAAGTTTGATCAAGGCCTGACCTTTGTAATAACGCTCCATTTCAGACCGTCTGGTCTTGCTCTCGTGGCCAATCACCTCCTCCACAAAGTTCGGCTGAGCACCTGCGTTTATGATGAGCGTGGTCGCCGAATGTCGAAATGAGTGGAACGTGACGTCAGCACGTACACCGTGGTACGATTTAAAGCGCTGAAACCACTTCCCGAAGGCGCTGCCGTATGGCGAGTTCTCTCCATCATTGAGAGTATCCGTCTTCTCGGCGCCAGCCTCACCCTCAGGGAGGAGCAATTCATTCTCTTCTCGTCCCTCCACCAATGCCTCAATCAACCCGAGACTCAGCAGATTCTGATGGAGAGGGACCCATCGGGCGCTTCCTCCGGCTTTCAGGTCAAGAGTCGGATCCTTGAGATTGAAATGCCAGATTCCTGTCTCCTTGTGTCGTACGACGTGTCGTACCCGGAGTTGGAATATTTCACCGCGTCGCATGCCGCTGTGGCAGCCGATGAGGATGCCCCAGTAGCGTTCGTCACGTAGGACGTGCGGACCCGGCTTCTTCCAGCTTCGGCGACTGCGAATTCCGAAAAACAAATCTGCATTCAGCACGGCCGCGAGTTCGTCACTGTTCCACGCCGGCCGCTCGTCCCGAGCGCTGTGATGCCGACCTCGGACGCGGCTCATGTTGATGTGCAGACCGTCGAAGATCGACGGCGTACCCTTGGGAACGACTTCGTTGACCTGAGCCCATGGCCAGATGCCCGACAAGGCCGCAAGGTGCCGGTTGAAGGTCTGAGGCTTCAGGCGATCGATGTCCGCCTTACCGTTGCAATGCTCGATCAGGCCGCGGATGCCGCTTCGGCGCTGAATGTCACGCCACTCAACGCACTTGTCGTATTTCCCAGGAAGGCTGAGCAGAGCACGCCTGAACTCTGCGGCATCGGCGGGTCCATAGGCCTCGAGCGGCTTGTCGCCACATATCTCGACGAAAAGACGCCCTGTCGACTGGGCTTGGCGAGCAATAGCCTCTTTCCATTCGTTGTGTCTGACGCGATCGTCGCTATAGGCGGTCCAAATCTCGCTGAACAATCTCTCAGATTGATGCGCCATCTTTTTCGTTGGCGCATCGGACCGAGTGGGCGGGTTAGGAACAATCGGACGATGGGCGACCGCGTGCAGGGGGTGATGAGGCCTGACGACGTCGCGCAGATAGGCCAGTTTCTGCTCAGCGATCGTGATTTCGGCGTCGAGTAGCGCGCGGCAGAGCGCGTATTCCTGAGTGGGGGTGTCGAGGTCGATCTCGTTGCGTAAGGCGAGTTCCTGTGCCGCGCTGCGAACGGATGTGAATTTGTTGAGTGACCGGTCGCGCTTTAGGCCGTCCAGTCGGCACTGATAGAGGAACTCCCATTCGGCCGGATCATTGAGGGTCCCCCTCGGACAGTCTCCGACGAAATCGCTGCCATCGGCTATTCCGTCTTCAAGCATCGCGCTGTCGACACCAGGAAGGTCGTCGATCTTGGGGTAGTGCCCGATAGCCGTTATGAGGCCTTCGTGCTTCAGAGATTCGGAGTCTAAGTACTGCTCCGCGAGCCGGGCGATATCGGCGCGCGTGAGCGATCGGTTGAAACGGACGAGGGTGAACAAGGTCTCTGTCCCATCCCACAAGCGTTGCGCCATCCGTCGGGCCTCGCCCGGCGTGGCTTGGCCGAGCGAGCGCAGGATCTCGCGCTGACCGAACCTCTGACGCAGGTCATGGGGGATGATACGGCGAAAAAAGACCGTTTGTCGGCGACGGCGGAGGTGGGTGCGGGGCAAGGCAGGAATCCCTGCCGTCCAGACAAGTGGACCTCCCGAGTGGACCTGGACGGAGCGGTCGGCCCGGGCGGGTCCGAAAACAGCCGGAGAATCAACGGTCGGCTGAGAATCTTGAGACTTTGGCTGGGGCGCCAGGATTCTCACCCAGAACAAACTCAGCAAAGCATCTGACTTAAATCATTGATTTCACACGCGCTTCAGCTTCGTGCGCACAGGTGCTTGATACGATCCCGCGCTCAGTGCCAAGGACGAATTCCGGTGCTCCATAGGGGAACGCGGCAAGCAGCATACCAGGATAGTCGACTCGCGCCCCAAGCCTCGCAAATGCACAAAAAGGTGTCGTCGGCAAAGCGCCATGAGCTGACCTTTTGCCGTCAGCCGTTCGAAGGGCTGGTCATCGAGCGAGAGTAGACGCGCACGACGAGAGGCCCGGGCGGTCACGACTGTCGCGACCTCCTCAGTGGGACATCAGGCAGCAGACCGTCGTCTCGGCCAGCAGGTCGCGTGTGACCCCGCCGAAGAACCACTCGCGCAGCCGGCTGTAGCCGTAGCCGCCCGCCACGATGAGGTCCCCGTCGATTGCGCGGACGGCCTTACGCAGGTCGTCGGCGACGCTCCAGCCAGAACGCACCGCCACGCTCGTGCTCGCGTTGACATCGTGCAGGGCGAGGTAGCGGACGACGTCCTCGACCTCTGCCCGGTCCTGGGCATCCGTGACCCGAAGGACCTGGACCGCCTCCGCGCGCCTGAGCAGCGGCAGGGCGTCCGAAAGCACCCGGCGGGTCTGGGGCGTGTTCTTCCAGCCGACGACGATGCGCCTGGCCTCCAGGTGCTCGATGCCGGCCGGAACCACGAGGACGGGGCGCCCCAGGCCCATGAGCGCGTCGCCGAGATCAACCGCCATGCCTGGTCTGACGCCTTCGTCCCCGGCGCGGCGACCGACCACGACAAGGTCAGCGGCCCGGGACTGCCCTGCGAGGAACGGAACCGGACCCTCGACATCGGAGCGCCACTCGACGCGGTCGTTCAGGCAGGAGCCATGGCGGAAGACCTGTTCGGCGGCCGCGCATCTGTCGAGGGCGGCCTGGCGGATCTCCTCGATGACCATGCCCATGGGCACTGCGGTCTCGCCGTAGCCCTGCGGATAGTCCGGCATGCAGGCGGCGGCCCCGACGAGGCGGGCGCCAAGACGGTGCGCCAGGTCCGCGGCGAGACGGACCCGCGTCCTGGCGTGTCGCCCGTCATCGACCGCGACCATGATGCTGGCATAGGACATGGAAGCCTCCCTCGACCCGGAACGGGCGGCATCAGGGTGCGGGTGCCCGTGCCGGGCGGCGTTGATCTGTCTCAAGCCCGCCAGTCCTGGCCGGCGAACAGGAATCGGTTCCCCGCGCACAGGAGCGCCGCCAACCCGTCGATGGCCGGCTCGGGCCTTGTGACCACGAAGCGGGGGATGGATTGCATCGCCTCGCGGAACGGGGGCTTGTCCTCGAAGGCGGCATTGTACGCGTCACCCCGCAGGGCCTGGACGATGCGCGGCGCGATCCCGCCGGCCAGATAGACCCCGCCCGTCGCCGAGAACATCAGGGCGAGGTCGCCTGCGAACCGGCCCAGCAGGCGCGTGAACTGACGGACGGTCTCCTGCGCGAGCCGGTCGCCGGCCTTGGCCGCTTCGAGCCCCTCCGGCGGCGCGTTCCAGGCGGTGGCCACGCCGCGCGCCGCCGCCAGAGCCTGGCGAGGCCGGTACCCGGACCGAGGACGAGGCGGGGCCCCCGTCCGGCCGCGACGGGCCCGATCCGCGCCAGGTCGGCCGCGTTCGCCTCGTCGAGCACGTGCAAGGCGGCCGCCTGCGGCACGTAATCGTTTACCAGCCGCGCCGCCTCCAGCCCGAGGGCAACGCCAATGTCGCCGAGGTCGATCAGCCAGGGCGCGTTGGTCAGGCGCGTGACGTGCCCGTCGACACGCCCCGCAACGGCGAGGAAGGCAGAGCGCGGCCGCGGCGTCCCCGGACCGTCGAGATAGGCTTGCAGGGCGGCGATGGGCCCGGGGAAGCCGGCCGTCGGCATCTTCCGGATGGGGCCGGGGCATGCTCCCGGCGCGGGGAGGACGGCGAAGCGGAGGTAGGTGCCGCCGATGTCGGCCAGGAGCACGGGATGGGGCCACATGGCCGCATGCCTCCGTCGCGAGCGCGGCGGCCTAGCGGAGGGGCTTGCTGCCGGTGGCCTGGGGCTGCCGGCAGAAGGTCAGGCCTTCGTCGTCCCAGACCACGATGCAGCCGTGGCCCAGCGCGAAGTTGCGCACCCGGCCGAGGAGCGCGTCGTCGACGCCGAACAGGCGGTCGCAATCCGCGTTCGTCAGGCGCAGGGCCTGCCCTGTCCCGAGGCCGTCCAGGGATTCCTGCAGGGCCGGAAGCGTGTCCCTAGGCGGAACCGTCAGTTCGTTCATCGCGACCACTCTGATTCGAGGTGTTCCGCCTCAGGGACGCGCTGCGCGAGCGCCCTTGAGGCTGAGGATGTCGTCGATGACCGCGTCCATCTCGTCGCGGTCGAGGCGCAGGCTCGGCATCCGCTCGTGGTGGCTCCGCAGGAAAACCGCGAGGGCCGGCCCCGTTGTGGAGGGCATTTTGGCGACCCGGAGGAAGACAGGGTCGGAAAACTCGCCCGCTTGCGGCCCGCGGCCGATGATGTGGCACGGGCTGCAGAGCTGCGTGGCGATGGTCCAGCCGCGCACGCGGTGGTTTCCCGCGGGGTCCGCGGCCGCGGGGCCGTCGGCGATGCACCAGGCCAGACAGGCAAGTGCCGTCGCTCGCCGCGCCCGGTACCCGGTTTCTTCGGGGCGGCTCGCCACGCGGGACCTCAGGCGTGGACCTCGGCGATGATGCAGCCGGGGTCGACCACCTCGCTCGCCGGCGCCAGCACCTCCAGGCGGCCGCTGGCGGGGGAGACGATGTCGTGCAACGCCTCGCCGATGCGCACGGCGGCCACGGCCTCGCCGGCCCGCACGGTTGTTCCGTCCGCGACAAGCCAGCGCTCCAGTACGCCCTCGGGCAGCATGCCCGTGGTCCAGAGACCCTCGGCTACGTGGATGTCCGCCATGACCGCCTCCTGGCTCGTGGCGCCCGACAGGGTCGCTGGCCGGCAGGGGACGCCATCGGATGGAGGTCCGCCTTGATCTGGATCACGGCGTGACGGGCGGGCATCCCGCGGCCTTGAGGCAGGTCAAGGCGGCCCCCGGACGCTCGGGCAGGGTCATCACAGGCCCCTCCCTGGGACCGGAACCATGCTCGTCGTCCTGGCCGCCAGCGTCGTGCTCGTCGCGGTCACCATCCTGGTGCTCTACGAGACGCTCCGCCTCACCTCGGAGCACCTCGCCGAGTTGCCCGTGCCGCCGCGCTGGCGCATCGTCGCCGTGGTGCTTGCCGCCTTCGTCGGGCACACGGTGGCGGTCTGGATCTACGCCGCCGCCTACTGGCTCCTCGTCCTGCGGCTCGGGCTCGGTGCCTTCTCGGGCGTGCCCATCGAGAGCTTCGAGGACTGCCTCTTCGTCTCGGTGGTGGCCTATTCCTCGCTCGGCTACGGCGATCACGCGCCGGTCGGCCATGCCCGGCTGTTGACAGGCGTCGAGGCCCTCAACGGACTCCTCCTGATCGGCTGGTCGGCCTCGTTCACCTACCTCGCCATGGAGCGCTACTGGCCGATGCACGGCAAGGCGCGTGCCCGCCGCGCCGGGAAGGCCCACCGTCCGGCGGACGGCGAGCCCGGCCGCGAGCGCCTCTTCCCGCCGGCGACCGGCACCTAACGCGCCGGCGCCCTTGCGCTGGATCAAGGCCGGCCACTCCGGTCGGCCCCAGGTTTCGCCCACCAGCAAGCGGAGGCGAACCATGCACGAGTATCTCGTCACCTTCCATAAGACCGTCCTGGACGACACCGGCTACGACCATCGCGTCCTGCAGCGGCAGGCGGTGGTTCACGCCCGCTCGGACGTCTCCGCCGCCTTTGCGGCCAAGGCGATGCTCTGCGAGGCCGACGGCGTCATCGATTGGCGACTGCGGGCCGACACCTGCGAGGTCGTTGACCTCAGCCAGCGCGCCGCCTGAGGAGGCCACCATGAGCCATGACTTCACCGAACCGGTGCACTGGCAGGGCCGGCAATGGGCCGTCACCGGCTACGGCATCGAGGCGCTCGACGGGATGTACCACGTCCCCTTCTCCGACATCCCGGACGCCGACGTCGACCCGCCTCGATGGCTCGACGACCTCTGCCGCCGCTACGGCACCGACCGCGACGACCTCGCCGCCGCCCTGCGGGTGGCGCGCACCGTCCGGTCCGGAGCGGAGACCGTGCCGTCGAAGTCGGCCGCATGAGCACCGCTCCCCTCGCCGCGGCCGAGGAGGCCGACGACCCGGAGGTTCCAAGCCCCGCCGTCGGGCCGTCGAAGCCGCGCCTGCTGAAGGTCCTCGGACCCGGCCTGATCACCGGCGCCTCGGACGACGACCCGAGCGGCATCGCCACCTACGGCCAGGCCGGGGCCCAGCTCGGCTACGGCCTGTGCTGGACCATGCTCTATACCCTGCCGCTGATGGCGGCGGTGCAGATGGTCTCGGCTCGGATCGGGCGCACCACCGGCCACGGCATCGCCGGCGTGTTGCGCGAGCACTACCGGAACGGCCTGCTGCAGACCGTGGTGCTTCTCCTGCTGGCAGCCAACATCCTCAACCTCGGGGCCGACCTCGGTGCCATGGCGGATGCGTTGAACCTGCTGCTGCCGGGCCCGCGCTGGCTCTATGTCGTGCTGTTCGCCGGCATCTGCGCCTTCATGCAACTCGTCCTGCAGTACACGCGCTACGTCGCCGTCCTGAAGTGGCTGACGCTCAGCCTGTTCGCCTATCTCGGCGTGGTGATCTTCGCCCGCGTCTCCTGGTGGGATCTCGGTGCCGCCCTGGCCGTTCCGCAGATCGACCTCAGCGGTCGCGGCCTGACCACGCTGGTGGCCCTGTTCGGGACCACGATCAGCCCCTACCTGTTCTTCTGGCAGGCCGCCGAGGAGGCCGAGGACCTGCACGCCTTCCCGCGCCGACGCGACCTGCTGCAAGCGCCCGAGCAGGGCGGAGCCGCGCTCCACCGCATCGAGGTCGATACCCTCGTCGGCATGGCCTTCTCCAACCTCGTGGCGCTCGCCATCATGGTCACGACCGCGGCGGTTCTGCACCCGCGCGGCATCACCGACATCCAGACCTCTGCCCAGGCCGCGGAAGCGCTGCGCCCGCTGGCCGGCCCGTTCTCCGCCACGGTCTTCGCGCTCGGCATCGTCGGGACCGGGCTGCTGGCGGTCCCGGTGCTCGCGGGCTCGGCGGCCTACGCCGTCGGCGAGGCGCGGCGCTGGCCCGTCGGCTTCGGTCGCCGTCTCCTGGAAGCGCGGGCCTTCTACGGGACCGTGGCGCTCGCCACGCTGGTGGGCATGATCATCAGCTTGGGCGCGGTCGACCCGATCCGGGCGCTCTACTGGAGCGCGGTCGTAAATGGCGTCATCGCGGTCCCCGTCATGGCCGTGATGATGCTGGCGGCGGCGCGCGCCGACATCATGGGCGCCTTCGCGGTGCGTGGGCCGCTCAGGCTGCTCGGCTGGACCGCCACGGCCTGCATGCTGCTCGCCGTCCTCGCCATGGTGGCCACCGCCGCGCTCCCTTGATCCAGCGCAAGGTGGCCTGGCCCGCCCAGTCCATCCTTCATGCACCGCAACCGGGAACGGGAATCGTGCGATGCAGGCATGTGGCCGAGAGTGGCAACCCATCGTCCTCGTGGCCGAGCCGCAGGCGCTGCCGGGCATGTGGCTGGAGGACGTGCTCACCGGCGTTGGCTGCGCAGTCAGCGGCCCCTACGGCAGCTGCGAGGATGCCGCTGCGAGCCTGGACGGGAGCCCCCCGGACTTCGCGGTGGTGAGCGTCGACCTCAACAGGGGTCCTGGCTTCCCGCTCGCCTGCGCCCTGCGCCGGCGCGGCATCCCCTTCGCCCTGATCGCCGGCAACGCCCCGGTGCCGGGTGCCTTCGCGGACGTGCCCGTGTTCGACCGGTTGTTCGATGCCCGGGACATGGTCTCGGCCGTGGCCGCCTCCTGCGCCGTTTCGGGCTGCCCGCGGACCTGTCCGATGCTCGGCAGGATCGCGGCCGGAGAGGAGCTTGCGCTGGATCAATGTCCGACGGCCTGCCGCGCGTAAGCGTCGGCTCCGGTCACGCACGACCTGGGCCTCATCGAGGAGACGGACCATGGGCGACAAGCTGATCCGCCAGAACGTCATCGACGAGCTCGACTTCGACCCGAGCATCGACGCCGCCCATATCGGCGTCGCCGTCGAGAACGGTATCGTCACGCTCTCCGGCCACGTCGGCAGCTACACCGAGCGCGTGGCCGCCGAGACGGCCGCCCAGAAAGTCCGCGGCGTGCGCGGGGTGGTGGAGGAGATCCAGGTGCGCTTCGGCGGCGAGACACCGCCGCGCGACGAGGACATCGCCCAGCGCGCGCTGCAGATGCTCGACTGGTCGGTGACCGTGCCCAAGGGCGCCGTGCAGGTGAAGGTCCAGAACGGCTGGGTGACGCTCTCCGGCAAGGTCGACTGGCAGTACCAGAAGGAGGAGGCCTACCGCGCGATCCGGCGCCTCGCAGGGGTCGCCGGCATCATGAACACCATCGAGATGGCGCCGAAGGCGAGCGCGCCCGACGTGCGCGCGAAGATCATGGCAGCGCTCAGGCGCAACGCCGAGCTTGAGGCGGACGCCATCACGGTGACGGTGAAGGACGCCAAGGTCGTCCTGGAGGGCAAGGTGAACGCCTGGTACGAGCGCGAGCTCGCCGAGACCGCCGCGTGGTCGGCCCCGGGCGTGCGCGCCGTCGAGGACCATCTCACGCTGGGCTGAGCCCTGCCGGATGGGTGAGGCCGCCGGCCCGCCCATCGAGCATTCCCCATCCCGTCTGTGCCTGCCGGCCGGAGACCTTCCATGACCTTTGCCAGCATCATGGTGGCGATGGACCTGACGCTGGAGGCGCGCGACCGCGTGCGCCTGGCCGGCCATCTCGCCGACGACTTCCGCGCCCGCCTGATCGGCGTGGCTGCCGAAACCCCGGCCTACGCCGTCCGGCCCGTGGGACCGACGCCGGCGAGCGCCTACGCGCTGACCGCCTCGAACGAGACCGTGTTGAACGACCTCAGGCAGGCGCACGCCGCCTTCGAGGAGGCGGCTGGCAATCGCAGCCGCATCGAGTGGCGCTCCAACATCGAGGTCCCGCTGCCCTTCCTCGTCGCGCAGGCCGCGGCCGCCGACCTCGTCGTGGTCGGGCGCGAGAGCGAGCCCGGGCCCATGCTGTTCTCGGTCAACCCGGGAGACCTCGTCATGCGTCTCGGGCGGCCGGTCCTGGTGGTCCCGCCCAAGCTCGACCACCTCGACGCCAAGCGCGTCGCGGTCGGCTGGAAACACACCCGCGAGGCGCGCCGGGCGGTCTGGGACGCACTGCCGTTCCTGAGGCGGGCCTCCCAGGTCGTCGTGATCTCGGTCGACGATGGGGACGGCACGGCCGACCCGCGGGACATCGTCGGATTCCTGCAGGCCCACGATGTCTACGCCACGTCCGTTCTGATGAATGCCCGCGGCACGGAGGCGTCCGAGGCCCTCGTGGAGGCCGCGTGCGAGCAGGCCGCCGACCTGCTCGTCACGGGCGCCTACGGCCACGGCCGCCTGCGCGAATGGGCCTTCGGTGGCGTCACCCGAGACCTGCTGGCCTACGCACCTCTCTGCTGCCTGATGAGCCACTGATGCTTGGCATCCACGGATTCCTCGCGGCGCGCGCCGCCCTTCTCATCGTCGCCGCGCTCGCGGCGAGCGGGTCCGTGGCTCATGCGCAACCGAGGGCCGGCTCGCCCAACGCCAGAGGAACCTTCGTCGAGCCGGCGAACGCGCCCCATCGCCACTGCTCGGGCTCCTGCCTGAAGAGCGGCACCCTGCGGTGGTTCTGCAAGCCCCACCAGACCTGCAGCTTGGACTGCGGCACGGCGCCCCCGCACATGCACTGCCATGATCCGACGCGGTAAAGGCAGATGTCGGCGGGGATGGGCGAGCCCCGATACGTGCTCAGCGGCGCAGCCAAGCGCTGACGAGGCTCGCCACGAGGGCTGCGAAGCCGCAGGTCTCGCCGGCGTACCGGAAACCGGCCGCGGACAGGACGACGACAGCCGCCGCGATGATGGCGACGAGGCCGAGCATCAGGAGGCGGTCGATGAGCCAGTTCATGGTCATGGACATCCCCGAGCCTCATCGCTGGAAATGTTTGGACGGTGGGACGCCAGGACGATCCGCCTGCCTCGGGCAGTCAGGAACCAGAGGCCCCCTTGGCTTCCGCCAGCCCAGCCACGTCCCCTCGGCCTGACCAACCCGCGTGCCAGCAGCGAGCGCACCGTGGTCATCCTCCACGGGCCCACCGCGTACAGTGCCCCATCCGTTTGCATGCGCTTTAGGAGCGAGCGCTGCCCGTGCGTTAGCATCCGCCAGGACGAGCTTTTCGGTGCGTCCATATTAGAGATGGAATTATTATAATCTAGCCGCTGTGCGCAACCCGATCGCCGAGGCACCGCCCATGACGGGGGACCCGCGCCTGCCTCTGGCTCCCGCCCGTCAATGGGCCATGAGAACGGGAATGCGCGCGTGCTCGATGACATGGCGGGTGACGCCGCCAACCAAGAACTCGCGCACGCGGCTGTGGGTGTAGGCGCCGAGCGCCAGCATCGAGGCGTTCCGTTGCCCGGCCTCGGCCAGGATGGCCGCGCCGACCGAGGTCCCCTCCTCGACCTCCAGGGTGGCGGCCTCAGCCACGATGCCGTGCCAGCGCAGGTAGGCGCACAGGTCCGCGGCACGTGCCCCTTCGACGTGCTCGGTGCGCGCATGCACGATGGTGACCCGGGCGGCCTCGTGCAGCAGCGTGATCGACTGCCCGATCAGGCGCGTCGCCTCCAGACTGCCGTTCCAGGCAACCATGACATGGTCGAGCAAGTCATGCGGGACGCTCTCGCCGACCATCAGCGTCGGACGACCGACCGAGAACAGTGCGGTGTCGAGCGCGCGGCCCGTGAAAGGCTCGGCGGGGTTCGGACGGTCGATGATGATGAGGTCGTTGACCCGGCCAGCGAGGGTCAGGAGCGGTTCGATCTCGCCCGAGAGCTCGGTCCAGGATGCGAAGGTGGCATCGAGCCGGCCGTCCGCCGGCATGAACGCCACCCCCTCGCGCTCGCACCAAGCTTCCAGGGCCGCCTTGCCCTTGGCTGCGGCCTCGCGCACGCCCCGCGCGAGGGCCTCGACGGTCGCGCAGTCCAAGGGGATCAGACTCGCCATGCTGGCCATGACGTGCTCCGGGCCCGGCGCCATGAACGCGACGCCGATGTGGGCCCGCAGGCGGCGTCCCAGGCGCAGGGCTGCGTCGAGCCGGCGCGTGGCGTCGAGGCCGGGCGCGGTCGGGACGAGGAGGCAGCGCAGGAACATCGTGGGTCTCCTCGCTCAACGTTCCAGGGTCTTCAGGTAGGCGATCAGGGCCTCGGCCTGGTCCGGGTCGAACCGGAACTCGGGCATGCTGGGGTGGCCGGTGCGGATGCCCTCGGCGAGCGCCTCGCCGAGATCCTCGACCGGATAGCGCGCGTGCAGCTCGCGGAAGGGCGGTGCCTCGCGCAGCGGGCTCGCGCCGACGCGCCCGACGGCATGGCACTTGGCGCAGTTGGTCCGGGCAAGCGTCTCGCCTTGCTTCACCTGCCGGTCCCAGGCCGTGGCGGGGGCGGCCATCAGGTTCGGCAGAAGCGCGAGGGCACCGACCAGGGTGAGGGCGGCCGGACGCATCAGTGGCTCATCAGGCAGCAGACGGGCGTCGTCATCAGGACGTCGCGGGTGGCCCCCCCGAAGATCCACTCGCGCAGGCGGCTGCGCCCGTAGGCGCCCATCACAACGAGATCCGCTTCCTCGCGCCGGGCGAACCGGAGGATCTCGTCCGCGGCGCTGACCTCCGGGCTCCGCAGCAGGTGCGTGGTGACGGCCACGGAATGGTCGGAGAGGTAGGCGGCCACGTCCTCGGCGCCCTCGCGGTCGGCATCGGGGCCAACCACCGCGACGTGGACCTCGTCGGCCCGGGTCAGGAACGGCAGCGCGTCGTGGACGGCCCGGCGCGCCTCGCGCGTGTCCTTCCAGGCCACCACGACCCGCTTGGCCGCGAGGCGCTCGATGCCGGGCGGCGCAACCAGCACAGGGCGCCCGACCTCCATCAGGAGCGCCCCTGCCGGGACGCCCATCGGGCCCGGGTCGCCGTCGGCCGGCCCCTGCCGGCCGACCACAATGACGTCGGCAGCGCGCGCCTGCCCGACGAGGTAGGCCAGGGGCTCGGCCGGCGCCGAGCGCCAGGCCGTCTCCCCCGCCGCCCCGGCCTCGCGCTCGAACAGGGCCTTGGCTTCCGCAAGCTGCTCGTCCGCCAGGCGCTCCTCGATGGCCCAGACGCGCTCGACCTCCCGCATGTCGCCGGCCGGCATGGGGGCCAGGACCGGGCGCGCGGCAATGCCGGTCAGCCTGGCCTCGAACCGCTCCGCGAGGCCGGCCGCCAGCTGGATTCGGTCTGCGGCTGCGGCCCCGAGGTCGACCGAGACCATGATGTTGGAGATCCGCATGACCGCCTCCCGCTGCCGGGCTCGCGGCCCGATGCAGCATCCTGAGCGCCTCGGCGGCGCTGGCCTTGATCCACCTCAAGGGGAGCAGCAGATTCGCCCCCGGCCTACCACCTGCCTCCGGGAACGAGGACGGCCGCACCGTGAAGAGCCCCACGCCGGTGGGCCGCGATGGCCGCATTGACCTGCGCGAGCGGGTAGGCGCGCGTGCGGGTGACGATGCCGGCTCGCGGGACGGTCCCGAAGAAGGAGCGCGCGTCCTCGCGGGTCAGGTTCGCCACCGAGCGCACCGACCGCTCGCCCGAGAGCAGGTCGTAGGGGAAGGCCGGGATGTCGCTCACGTGAATACCGCCGCAGACCACCCGGCCGCCCTTCCGCACGGCCCGAAGCGCCGCCGGCACCAAGCTCCCGTCGGGCGCGAAGACCAGGGCGGCGTCCAGCGGTTCGGGCGGCCCGTCGGAGTCCCCGGCCCAGTCCGCTCCGAGCGAACGGGCGAAGGCCTGCGCCTTCCGGTCGCCCGGCCGGGTGAGCGCGAACACGCGCCGCCCCTGCCACCGGCAGACCTGGGCGACGATGTGGGCGGCCGCCCCGAAGCCGTAGAGGCCGACGGTTTCGGCCTCGCCGGCCATCCGCAGGGTGCGCCAACCGATCAGCCCGGCGCAGAGCAGCGGCGCCGTCGCGAATGGGTCGAGGGCAGGGTCGAGCGGGACGGTGAAGGCGGCCTCCGCCACGAGGTGGCTCGCGAAGCCGCCGTCGCGCGTGCAGCCAGTGAAGCCGGGGTCATTGCACAGGTTCTCGCGGCCGGTCGCGCAGTAGCGGCAATGCCCGCAGGCGTGCCCTAGCCATGGGACGCCCACGCGGGCGCCCGGTAGAGGTTCGCCGACGCCCGTACCGGCTGCTTCCACCGTGCCGATGACCTCGTGGCCCGGCACGATGGGATAGACCGCCTGGGGCAGGTCGCCGTCGATGACGTGGAGGTCCGTGCGGCAGACGGCGCAGGCGTCCACCCGGATGCGGACCTCGCCGGGCCCGGGCTCCGGGTCCGGCCGCTCCTCGGGAACGAGGGGGGCGCCGACATCGCGCAGCACCATCGCCAGCATCGCGCCGCGGCCTCACGCGAGCATCAGTCGGTCCTCGACGGCGCGCACGCCCGGCGCGGACCACGCGGCGCGCTCGGCGAGCTCGCGCTCGCGCCAGACGTCGACGCAGCCGTCGAGGGTCACCCTGTCGCCGTCCACGCGCACGCGGATGGTGTCAGGGTCTCGGGCGCTTCGTCTCAGGGCCGCGAGGATGCGGGACTTCACCTCGGTGGCCTGGACCGGCGGCTTCACGGCGATGATGTTGACGATGTCGGTGACCCCGGCGAGACGGCGCAGGGCTTTGTCGACGGCCGCCTTCTGGTGGTAGTGCGGCACGCACCCGTCGAGCGTGACGCAGCCCTTCTCGACCTTGAGCGTGACCGAATCCTCCGGGATGCGGACGTCCCATTCGAGCACCCGGGCGCAGCGCTCGGCCAGGGCCTCGTCGCCGACGCTGGTGTTGTCCGGGTAGCGAACCTCGATCCGCTCGACCACGCCCCGGACGCCGCGGACCCAGAGCGCGACGCGCTCGGCGATGCCCTTCTCCGCGTAGTTCCGGACATGGCCGGTCAGGGTCACGATGCCGTTCTCGACGGTGACGCCGATCTGCGCAGCGTCGACCATCGGGGCGTATTCCAGCTCGTCGAGCACGTGCCGGTGCACGGTGATGTCGTCCATCTCCCGTCTCCTCGGTTCGGTGGAGTTCAGAGGGCGAGCCAGAGCAGCGCCGGCGTCACCGCGGACGCCGCAATGGCCAGGGCCAGGGCCTGCAGGCTTCCGATGCTCCGGTAGCGGTAGCCGCCCGCGACGAACCGGGGGCCCGCATCGTTCCGCGGCGCCAGCCTGACCGGCACCCGCACGCGGCGCACCGTCTGGATGTAGGTGGATCGAAGCACCAGGGTCATCGTTCGCTCCCGCCTTGCTGACGGGAGCCATCCTGCCGGCGCGCCACGAGGGCGCCTTGATCCACCTCAACGCCGCCGGGGCCGGCCTCCGGCACCGTCGCTCGGGTATCCGCATCCTCCGGGAGGCCGACATGGACGCGAGGCGCGAGCCGAGGAACCATCAGAGGAAGCGCCGCGACGGCGAGCACCATGATGGCGACCAGACCCTGACCTTCGTGCCGGGCCCGCTCGGACCGGACGGTCTGAAGCGGATCGACGCCTATTGGCGCGCCGCGAACTACCTGTCGGTCGGCCAGATCTACCTGATGGCCAACCCGCTGCTGCACGCGCCGTTGAAGCCCGAGCACGTCAAGCCGCGGCTCCTTGGCCACTGGGGCACGACGCCCGGCCTCAACTTCATCTACGCCCACCTCAACCGGGTCATCCGCGAGCGCGACCTCAACATGGTCGCGGTCTGGGGACCGGGGCACGGGGCGCCGGGGCTGGTCGCCAACGCCTACCTGGAGGGCACCTACGGCGAGATCTACCCGGACGTGGCGCAAGACCTCGACGGCATGGCCCGGCTGTTCCGGCAGTTCTCGTTCCCGGGCGGCATCCCGAACCACGCCTCGCCCGAGCTGCCGGGCTCGATCCACGAGGGCGGCGAGCTCGGCTATTCCCTGGCGCACGCCTTCGGCGCCGCCCTCGACAATCCGGGGCTGACCGTCGCCTGCGTGGTCGGCGACGGCGAGGCCGAGACGGGGCCTCTCGCCGCCGCGTGGCACTCGAACAAGTTCCTGGACGCCCGCCACGACGGGACCGTCCTGCCGATCCTGCACCTCAACGGCTACAAGATCGCCAACCCGACCATCCTGGCCCGCATGCCGCCGGAGGAGCTGTGGAGCCTTCTCGTCGGCTACGGCTACGAGCCGACCTTCGTTGAGGGCGACGAGCCGGCCGTCATGCACCAAGCCATGGCGACGGCGCTGGACTCGGCCTTCGACGCCATCGCCGAAATCCGGAAACACGCGGTCCACGGCGCGACGCAGCGCCCGCGCTGGCCGATGATCGTGCTGCGCAGTCCCAAGGGCTGGATGGGACCGGAGACGGTGGACGGCAAGCCGGTCGAGGGCACCTGGCGTGCGCATCAGGTGCCGGTGGCGGCCGTGCGGGAGAGCCCGGAACACCGCGCGGTCCTGGAAGCCTGGATGCGCTCCTACCGCCCGGAGGAACTGTTTGCGGAGGACGGCTCGCTCGCGCCTGACCTCGCCGCGCTGCCGCCCAAGGGACCGCGGCGCCTGTCAGCCAACCCGCACGCCAACGCCCACAAGAGCGCTTCCTTGCGCCTGCCGGACCTCAGGCGCTTCGCCGTCGCGGTGCCTGAGCCTGGCCGCACGAAGGCCGAGGCCACCCGCGCGCTCGGGGCTTTTCTGCGCGACGTCCTGACCCTGAACGCAGAGGCTCGCAACGTCCGGATCATGGGCCCCGACGAGACCGCCTCGAATCGCCTCGACGCCGTCTTCGAGGTGACGGACCGGGCCTGGCAGGAGGAGATCCTGCCGGGCGATGACCACCTCGCCCGCGACGGCCGCGTCATGGAGGTGCTGAGCGAGCACCTCTGCGAGGGCTGGCTGGAGGGCTACGTGCTGACCGGCCGTCACGGCCTGTTCGCGACCTACGAGGCCTTCGTGCACGTGGTCGACTCGATGGTGAACCAGCACGCCAAGTGGCTGAAGTCCTCGCGCGACCTGCCCTGGCGAAGGCCGGTGCCCTCGCTCAACATCCTGCTCTCATCCCACGTCTGGCGGCAGGACCACAACGGCTTCAGCCACCAGGATCCCGGCTTCATCGACTTCGTGGCGAACAAGCGCGGCGACACGGCCCGCATCTACCTGCCGCCGGACGCGAACACCCTTCTCTGCGTCACCGACCACTGCCTGCGCACCTACGACCGCATCAACGTGGTCGTGGCCGGCAAGCAGCCGGCCCTTCAGTGGCTCGGCCCGGACGAGGCCGCCCGGCACTGTGCGGCCGGCGCCGGGATCTGGGACTGGGCCTCGAACGAGGGCGAGGCGGAGCCGGACGTGGTGATGGCCTGTGCCGGTGACGTGCCGACCCAGGAGATGCTCGCGGCGGTCGATTGGCTGCGCCACCACGTCCCGGACTTGAGGGTCCGGGTGGTGAATGTCGTCGACCTGATGACGCTGCCGGCGCGCGAGACGCACCCGCACGGACTCGACGACCCGACCTTCGACAGCCTGTTCACGCGCGACCGGCCGGTGGTGTTCGCCTACCACGGCTATCCCTGGCTCATTCACCGGCTGACCTACAAGCGCACGAACCACGGCAACTTCCACGTGCACGGGTTCATCGAGGAGGGCACGACGACGACACCCTTCGACATGTGCGTGCTCAATCGCCTTGACCGGCTCCACCTCGCGCAGGCCGCCTTGCGGGCCGTTCCGGGACTGGGTGCGCATGCCGAACACGCCGAGCAGGCGCTCCGCGCGGCCCTGGCCCGCCATCGCGAGCACGTCCGCCGGACGGGCGACGACCTCCCGGAGGTGCGGGACTGGGCCTGGCCGGAGAGGCATGTCCACGAGCATCCCGATCGCCGCATCGAGGGCGACATCATGCAGTGCGGCCCTGCCGATGCCGGCAGGGGGGGCGCCGGCCGGGCGAGACCGTCGATGACGGGACGATCATCGCCTGAGGCCGGACGGTGATCCTCGTCCTCAACACCGGCTCGTCCAGCCTGCGCTGCGCCCTGTTCCGGCCGGGCGCGCATGCACCGGCTTGGCGGGCGCATGTCGCCGAGATCGGGCAAGAGCCGCGGCTCTCGGTCGACGGCATCATTTCAGACAGGGAGCGGTCGCCGACCGGCGACCACGCGGCCGTCGCCCGCTGGCTGTTCGCGCGGTTGCCGTCGGCGCCGAACGCAGCCGGCCACCGCGTCGTCCACGGCGGCCTGCATTACGCGGCGCCGGTGCGCCTCGACGCCAGGGTCGTGGAGGCGCTGGAAGGGCTCGTTCCGCTCGCCCCCGCGCACCAGCCGCAGGCGCTGGCCTGCATCAGGGCGGTCGGGGAATCCTGGCCCGACCTGCCGCAGGTCGCCTGCTTCGACACGGCCTTCCATCGGACGCAGGACCGGCTTGCCCAACTCTACCCGCTGCCGCGCGCCCTCATCGACGAGGGACTGGTGCGGTTCGGCTTCCACGGCCTGTCCTACGCCCACGTCGCCCGGACGTTTCCGCATGGCCGCGTGCTTGCCGCCCATCTCGGGCACGGGGCCAGCCTCTGCGCGATCCGGGACGGGCGCAGCGTCGCCACCACCATGGGCTTCACCACCCTCGACGGCCTGATGATGAGCTCCCGCAGCGGCGCGGTCGATCCGGGCCTGGTGCTGCACCTGATCCGGGAGCGCGGCCTGTCGCCCGACGCGGTGGCCGAGCTTCTGAACGAGCGCTCGGGGCTCCTCGGCGTCTCCGGGATCAGCGACGACGTGCGGGTCCTGGAGGCCAGCGGGGCTCCGGAGGCGCGCGAGGCGCTCGACCTGTTCGCCTACCGCGTCGTACGCGAGGCCGGCTCGCTCTTCGCGGCGCTCGGCGGCCTCGACACCCTCGTCTTCACCGGCGGCATCGGCGAGCATGCCACCCCCGTCCGTGCCGGCATCTGCCGCGGGCTCGCCTTCGCCGGTGCGGTCCTCGACGAGGCGGCGAACGGCCAGGGTAAGGCGAGCATCGGCGACCCGTCGTCCACCGTCGCCATCCGCATCGTCCCGGCAGACGAGGAGCGCGAGATCGCCCTGTCCGTGGCCGGCCTGCTCGGCGGGCGCTGAGGCAACGCGGGAGTCCTGATCTGCCGCAAGGTCGCGGATGCAGCCCGCGACGACAGTCGGGACCGGTCCAGACGCCCATCCAAGAGGACGCGATGACGGATGTCCTAGTCGTCTGCGACACGCGCACGGGGCCCACCGAGACGGTCGCGCGCGCTTTCCCGGGCCGCACGAACCGCGGGGCGACGGCGTCGATGCCGTGCGTTCCATGGGACATGGCGGGTCTCCTCAGATCAGGGCGACGATGCGGTCCTCGACGGCGCGCACGCCCGGCACCGACCAGGCCGCGCGCTCGGCCGCCTCGCGCTCGGCCCAGGCCGTTACGGCCCCTTCGAGCGTGACCTTGTCGCCCTCGACCCGGACCTTGATCCCGTCGGCCTCGAACATCGCGCCGCGCTTGAACGCCTCCAGGATCTTGTCCTTGACGAGGGTGGGCCGGACTACGGGCCTGACCTCGATGAGGTTCGACACGCCGACGACGCCGGAGAGCTTGCGAACGGCGGCCTCGGCCCCCATCGCCTGGTACCGCCAGGGCACCACGCCGGTGAGTATGATCCAGCCCTTGGCGACCCTCACCTGGATGGCGCTTTTCGGGAGATGCACCGACCAGTCGATGATGGCGAGCGCACGCGCGGCGATCTGGTCGTCCTCGATCTTCTTGGCCTCCGGGTAGCGGACCTGAATCTCCTGCGCGATGGCGCGCACGCCCTTCACGCGGCGCACGGCGTTCTCGGCCTCGACCTTCTCGGCGTAGCTGCCGACGTGTCCGGTGAGGGTGACGACGCCGTCCGAGACGGCGACGCCGATCTCGGCCGCATCGAGGCTGGGGTCGAAGTCGAGCTCGTCGAGCACGTCGCGGCGCAGGTCCTTGTCGGTCATGGGGTTCCTCCGGGTTGCCGGCCTTGTCGAAGCGAAGCCGAGTGTGCACGCCTCGGGCGGACGAGCCTTGATCCAGCGCAACGCCGACGCGCTCCGCGGCCCGGGCGAGCGCGGCGCATTGCTCCATCTCCCTGCGGAGGGTTGGCAGCGCCTCGTCGACGCCGGCGCGGCCCGCCTGGAGCATCTCCAAGAGGGGCTCGTCGGCGGTGATGACGCCCCGGTCGGTGTCGGACTCGATGAAGCGGCCGGCCGCGTCCTTCTCCAGGCCCATCCGCTCGCAGGCCCAGCCCGCCAGGAGCAGGTTGCGCCGGGTGCGCACGCGGAAGCGCGCCTCCTCGTCATGCACGAAGCGGCGCTCGAAGGCCTGCTCGCGCTCGTCGAACGGGGTCATGGAAACCTCCGTCCCGCGGTCATGGGGGCCCGTGACCGGCGTGACCGTTGGCTGGGTGAGGATCATCCGATGGCAGCGGCAACCGGCCTTGATCTGGCTCAAGGCCAGGCGGCCCTCGGCCCGGGGTATGCCCCGATCCGCCTCGCACGTCCCGGTCGGCCGCCGATCCTTGACGCAGATCAAGGCCCGCCTCCGCGCGCACCTCTCCAATGTCCGGAGATCGGACTCGGTCTGGCCATGCTCCCGGAGCCAGCCATGCCCGAACGTCCCCAGGTCGCGCCCGGGCCCTCACGGGCTGAGGACCGGAGCGTTCAATCGAAGCCGTCCCCGGACGGGGCTGGAAGCCCGACGAACAGGGCGTCCCCGTGGCGGTCTCGGCCCTCTTCATCGCGGTGGTCCTGCTCATCGTGAGCGGCATGGGCTGACCGATGTCGGGGGGAACCCGCAAGCCCTACGAAGGCCGCCATGTCATCTCCCGCCGACAAGTCCGACCCGTTCGACCCGCTCGGCATCGCCGCCGCGATGGGCGAGTGGTGCTGCCTGCTGAAGGCTGCGCAGGAACTCAGGAACGTCGACGCCGAGATGATGGACACGCTGCTCGAGGCCAACGCGGCCGGCCCGACGCCCCTGGGTCCCGAAGCCGCCGCGAAGGTACGCGCTATCGCGAACCTGATGCGGAGCCTGAACCTCGACCCCGAGGCCATCCGGCGGCGCGAGCCCGAGACCATGATGAAGCTAGAGGCGGCCTGCCTGGGCTGCACGGAACGCGGACGCTGCGCGCGCGAGCTCTGGGCAGGGAGCGCCGCCGGCACCTACCATGAGTTCTGCCCGAACGCGGCACGCATCGACCGCCTGCGCCGCGCCTGACACGGAGAGGAGCGCGTCATGGGAAAGGCAACCTTGGTCCTCGCCCTCGTCTCGGCCATGCGCGCCTTCGGCGGCGCCGCGCACGGTCAAGGCATCGTCGGCGGGGCGGTCGGCGCCGGAGTCGGCGGCGTGAACGGTGCCCTCGGCATCTGGCCGCGGTACCGGCGCGTCCACGACGCGCGAGGCTACCGGGTTCATCGGCACCACTATCGCTGCCGGTAAGGACCTCCGCGCCCATGTCGGCGGGCCCGGGTCGCGTCCCTGACGGCCTGCGAGGTCGAGCAGCGGGCGAAGGAGGCGCCCGGCGCTCAACAGCCCCGGCAGACCCCGCCGAGCGACCTCCTCACCGTCCGGTCCCAGTCCCGGCTGCGGGCGCCGCCGTCATCGGGGCCCTTCGGCTTGCTTGGGCCAGCCGCCGCGCCCTCGCGTCCGGCAGATGCCGCCTCCGTGCCGGAGCGGAGGGAATCGGGCGTAGGCTGCCGGTGCGCCGGGGCCGCCAGGGCGGGAGCGCACAGCACCAGCAAGGCTGCGATGAAACGGGGCATCGGTGCCTCCTCGGGACGGGATCTCCTTGTGCGTGAACTGGCGCGCGCCGTCGGCCCTCGCTCAATCCTCGACCACGCGGCGAAGCTTGGCGCGGCGCAGGCTGACCTGCCGGCCGCCGGCGCGCTGGAGCGCCCCGTCCTCCTCAAGCTGCGACAGAGTGCGCGACACGGTCTCGATGGTGAGGCCGAGGTAGTCGGCGATGTCGCGGCGGGTCATCGGCAGGGCGAAGGTGCCGCTGCCGCCCAGGCGCTCGTCGACATCCATCAGGAAGGCCGCGACCCGCTCCGTGGCCGAGCGGCGTCCGAGAAGCAGCGTGAGGTCCTGGGCTAGGCGCAGGTTGTTCGTGGCCATGCCCCAGAGTTGGCAGGCGACCTCGGCCCGGTCGGCGGCGGCGCGCTCGACCTGGCGGCGCTTGAAGATCAACACCCTGGTGTCCGCGAGGGCCTCGGCCGTGTGCCGGTGGGCCTCGCCCTGCTCGAACCCGAACAGGTCGCCGGGCAGGTGGAAGCCGGTGATCTGGCGGCGGCCGTCGCTCAGCACCTTGTGTGTGCGCACGGCGCCGCTGACGACCTTGTAGACGAACTCGGCCTCCTCGCCCTCGCCGTAGACTTCCTCCTCGCGGGCGTAGGTGAAGGGCGTGCCGATGAGGTCGGGGCATCCCGCGAACAGGATGCTGCCGCTCACGCTCGGAACGGGGACGGGGTGGTAGGCTGCGGCCTGCGGGGGCGTGTGCTCGGTGGTCATCGCGTCGCTCCTCACCCGTATCGGATGAGCGGAGATTGACCTCGCGCGGCCGGCCGCGAAATTCCGGGCGCTCGCTTAAGCGGGCCCGCGTAAGGGCACCTACGTATGCGCGCGGCGGCGCTCAGATGTTCGCGGCGGCCACGAGGCCCCAGGCGTGCACCGGGTCCGGCAGCACGAGCAGGCCGCCGCGATTGGCGAGCGCCGAGCCCAGCGCGGTAGCGAGCCCGTAGGCCAGCCAGCCGAGGACGAGCGTGACGGCGTCGGCATGGCGCCGCAGGGCGTGGATGGAGGCGCAGCCGGCGGTGAACGAGGCGGCCACCGCGAGCGCGACGGGGTCGAGGGGCATGGCGTCGCTCCGAGGGGATGGTGTGATGGCCCTGGATGCGGCCACGTCGGCAGGTCGCCCGGCGCGGCCGCGCTTGCGGCTCCTCAGACGGAGCGCGCGTCGGGCGAGACGTGGAGCCGCCAGAGCTCGACCGCGGCCAAGGCGGCGACGGCAAGCCCGATCGCGAGGTGCGCCCACATGGGCGAGCCGCTGTCCGCGAAACCGAGCGCCCAGGGCGATACGGCGACCCAGAGGCCGATTGCGAGGTTGGCGTACTCCTCCCAGTCGTAGGACGTGCTCAGGGCGAGCACCGCGATGATGGCGATGGCCGCGCCGCTGACGAAGGCGTTGCGCGCCGCGGCGGTCTCGCTGGCAAGGCCCAGGTACCAGGGCGTCATGAGCAGGGCGACGCCGAGCAGGGCGTTGAGCGCGTTCAGGACCGTGTCCTCGGTCCGGTTCTCGATCGTTCGCATCGGCCTCTCCTCACGGGAGGGGACCCGGAAGGCCGGAGGCACCGGGCCCCGAGCGGCAGACGGCCTGCCGCCTTCGCGGGGCCACGGTTCCCGCATTCGAGGGGCAAGGCTTTGATTGACCTCAAAACTTCGGCCCGCCGAGCCGTAGATTTTCTCAGAACAAGCTCGAAAAGTTACCGGAGGCTACAAGCAGTGGGTTCGCGCTTGCTCGGGCTTGTTTGGTTGATCTGGATCAAGGCCGGTCGGCTCGCGACGATCTTCGATGGGCGCCATGCCCTGACGGGGAGAACCCCATGCATTCCGAGCCTGTGACGCACATCCAGACCCCGACAGCCGCCGACCCGGCCGAAGTCATCAAGACTGGCATCGCCACCTGGCGCGCCTTCGCCTTCGACCTGCCTCTGCGCATCGCCGCCGAGACGATGCGGTTCGCAGGGCATCGCCTCCAGGCCCAGGCGGACCATCTCGCGGCCCTGGCCGGGTGCGGCTCGCTGAAGGACGCCGTCGAGCTTCAGACCGGATTCCTGACCAAGGGCGTGGCCGACTACCAGACGGAGGCGACCACCCGATCGCATGACTTCACCGAGGCGGCCTGCGCCGAGGCGGCCTGACGCCGCCGCTCCGGGGCCGCGCACGGCCCCGGACCTCGCCCCCGATGCGACGCCAGCAGGACGGGTCCGATGCCGGCCAGCCGCCCTCGACCGACCCTCTACCGGGTGTTCCAGCACCGCCTTGAGCCGGGGGTATGCTGCGCCGTGCGCGGGAACCTGCTGGCCCCGCGCTTCGTCCACCCGGGTGCCTGGGATTTCGGCGCGGCCGTGCGCGAGGACGAGAGCCTGCCGTTCGGCTTCCAGCCCGCCGCGGCGCGCGAGGCCTCAGCGGCGTTCGGCTACTACCTCTTCCATCACCCTTGCGAGACCCTGGCGCCGCGGTACGGCCGGCACTGGAGGTGACGCGGCCTCGGCCCGGTTGAGCCAGATCAAGGCCGTTGCCGCCCTGCCTGGCCGCATCCCGGGTCAGCCGGAACGGGGAAGGCGCACGCCGTGCCCGGCGCGTGGCGCCCCGGGCCGTTCCGCGCGAGCTGCCACGCCCGCGAGGTCCCGCGGCGGGCTGCCGTCCCGGAAGGGGCCGGTCAGGTCCGAAGGGCGAGATCCCTACCGGCCCCGTCGCCGGCGAGCACGCAGAGCAGCGCGTCGGACACGAGCGGCTTCTCGACGAGGGGGACGCCCGCGGCGCGCGCCCGCGTCCGGATGCCTGGGTCGGGATGGCCGGTGATCAGCACCACGGGCACGCACGGGGCGAGGTCCCGCAACCGGCCGAACACCTCCAGGCCGTCCATCCCGGGCATGACGTGGTCGAGCAGAACGAAGGTCGGGCACGGGCCAGGGAAGGCCGACAGCAGCTCGCGGCCGCCACAGAAGGTCTCGACCCGGTGGCCCTCGCTCTCGAGCAGGAAGCGCGTGGAGTGCAGGACGGCCGGGTCGTCGTCTACGACGTAGACGAGGGCTGCGGGGTCGGACGGCATGACGGTCGACGGGTAGGGCGACGCTCGGGCGGTCGGAAGCCGGCATGATGGGACGTCCCGGAACGCCTGCCTTGACCTGCCTCAAGCCCGGTTCACGCGAGGCCGGCCAGAACCGCCCAACGCACCAGCTCCTGCAGGTTTCCCGCCTGCGTCTTGGCCATGAGCTTGGCCCGGTAGATCTCGACGGTGCGCGGGCTGATGTCGAGAGCGCGCCCGATCTCCTTGCTGGTGCCGCCGGCGACCAAGCGGTCCAGCACCTGCCGCTCGCGCTCGCTCAGGGTGCCGACCCGCCGCACGAATTCCTGCACGCCGGGGTCCGTGGCCTCGGCGGGTCTGCCGCGTTCGAGCGCGGAGCGGAGCGCCTGCAGGAGCGCCTCGTCGTCGAACGGCTTCTCGATGAAGTCGCACGCGCCGAGCTTCATCGCCTCCACCGCGAGCGGCACGTCGCCGTGGCCCGTCATCATCACCACCGGAAGGTTCTGGCCCGCCGACCGCAGGCGGCGGAGCAACTCCAGCCCATCGATGCCGGGCATGCGGATGTCGGTCAGGACGCAGCCCGATGCCGGCTTCGGGAGCCTGTCGAGCAGGTCCGTGCCGGCCTCGTAGAGCCGCACCTCGAAGCCCTCGGTCCCGAGAAGGAAGGCGACCGAGTCCCGCATGGCCGCGTCATCGTCGACCACGTGCACGAGCTCACTTGCCATGGCCATTGTCCCCCTGGTGCGCGGCCGGCAGGGTCAGCCGGAAGGTCGCCCCTCCGGCACCGTTGCGCGCGACCGTCAGGCGGCCGCCATGCGCCTCGACGATGGTGCGGCAGATCGAGAGCCCGACGCCCATCCCACTCGGCTTGGTCGTGACGAAGGGCTGGAACAGCCGGTCCGCCACCTCGTCCGAGATGCCGGGCCCCGTGTCCGACACCGCAATCTCGACGGTCTCCGGCCCGACGGGCCCGGCCTCGACCGTCAGCTCGCGACGCTCGCACGGCTGCATGGCCTCCCGGGCGTTGCGCATCAGGTTGACCAGCACCTGCTGCACCTGCACCCGGTCGGCGAGGACCGACCCCGTCCCCGGGGCGAGCGCGACGCGAGCCGTCACCCCCTGCTCGCGGGCGCCGACCAGGGCGAGGGCGCTCGCCTCCTCGATGAGTTGCGCGACCGACTCGACCCGCTTCTCCGTCTCGCCGCGGGCGACGAACTCGCGTAGCCGCCGGATGATCTGCCCGGCTCGCAGCGCCTGCTCGGCCGCCTTGTCGAGGACCTCCATCGTCCTGGCGACGTTGTCCGTATCCGGGCGCGCGAGCAGCCGGCGACAGCCCTTGGTGTAGTTGGCGATGGCGCCGAGCGGCTGGTTCAGTTCGTGGGCGAGCGTCGCGGCCATCTCGCCCATCGCGCTCAGGCGCGAGACGTGGGCGAGTTCGGACTGGAGTTCCTGCAGCCGGGCCTGGGTCCTGTGGTGCTCGGTCAGATCGTTGATGAAGCCGGTGAAGAAGACCTGCTTGCCCGAGCGCATCTCGCCGATGGCGAGCTCCATCGGGAAGGTCGAGCCGTCCCGCCTCTGGCCTGTCACGACCCGGTTGGTGCCGATGATGTGGCGCTCGTGCGTCCGCTGATATCGGTCGAGGTAGCCGTCGTGGTCGCCCCGCATCGGCTCGGGCATCAGGATGCGGACGTTCTGCCCGATCGCCTCATCGGCGGCATAGCCGAAAAGGAGCTCGGCCGCCGCGCTGAACGAGTGGATCAGCCCGGCCTCGTCGATGACGACCATGGCCTCGGGCACGGTGTCGAGGATGGACTGCAGGTGCGCCTCGCGGGCGCGCAGGTCCATCTCGGCCCGCTTCTGCTCGTCGATGCTGAGAACGACCCCGCGATGTCGGGAGGGCCGGCCCTCCGGGTCGAACTGCACCCGACCGCACGAGCGCAGCCAGCAGACATGCCCGTCGGGCCGCGCGACGCGAAAGTCGACCTCGTAGCTGCCGCCCTCCCGAAGCGCCCGCTGGATGGCGTCAGCCCGCGCCGGGCGGTCGTCCGGATGCACGAGCGCCTGGGTCGCCGCGAAGGTGGTCAGCCGCTCGGGCGGGACGCCGAAAAGGCGGGCGCAGGTCGGCGAGACCGCCACCCGGCCGCTCGGGATGTCGAGCGACCAGATGCAGACACCGACCTCGTCGAGGGTCTGCCGGAGTTCCTCGACGGTCGACGTGTCGTCGCCGGCTCGATCCATGTCGGGCGCCTCGACGGAACCCGTCATCGTTCACACCCCTGCGGAACGGGCCCAAGCCGTCACGGTCGAGGTGCCTGCAGCGGCATGGCCGGCGCACGGTCGGTTGGCGGACCTTCGGGCCGCGCATGCCACCACGCCTTCGCAGGCGCGACGCTACCCCATCTTAGGGGGCGCGAACAGCCGTCCTGGGGTCCCTTGAGGTGGATCAAGGCCGGTCAGCCGCGATGGGGCAAACCCTGAGAGCCCAGACCGGAGGCGACCCATGTCCCGTACCATCCCGGCCCCCTTCGCGGGCATCCGCGACGTCCTCGTCGGCACCGCCGTCGAGGGCGAGCGCGAGGAAGCCTCCTCGGCCATTGGCTACGGCCTGACGCTGGCCAAGGCCGCCGGCGCCCACCTCACCGTCCAGTCCGCGTCGTGGCGCCTCTCGGGCGACGACGCTTGGCTCGGCGACTTCGACTACGACGGGGTGGCGGTCATCGACCGCCGGCTCGACGCCCTGGCCCGCTCCATCGCGGAGCGCTCGGCAGGCGACGCCACGCAGGCCGGGGTGATCTGCACGACGGAGGCGCCGAGCCTGCCGTACCCCGACATCGTGAGCCGGCTGGCCTGGCGCGCCCGCCTGCACGACCTGACCGTGCTGGACATCGGCCCGCGGACCTACGACCTCGACCGCGAGATGATCGAGAAGGCGCTCTTCCACAGCGGCCGCCCGGTAGTCGCGGTCCCGCCAGGGCACTACGCCTTCGCCGCGCGCCGGATCCTCGTCGCCTGGGACGGCAGCGCGCAGGCGGCCCGCGCTGCGAACGACGCCCTGCCGTTCCTGCGCGCGGCCGAGACGGTCGAGATCGTCTCGGTCGGCGACGATGCGCAGATCCATGCTGAGGTGCCCGGGGCCGAGTTCGCGCCCCACCTCGCCCGGCACGGGGTGAACGTCTCCGTGAACGACCTTCCGAGGGGCGAGAGCGTGGCCGCCACCCTGCGCGCCCAGGCCGGGCTGTTCCGGGCGGACATGATTGTGATGGGCGCCTACCGGCACTCTCCCATCCGCGAATACTTCTTTGGTGGCGTGACGCGGTCCTTCCTGCGGGGAAGCCCGGCCCCGCTGTTCCTCGCCCACTGAGCCCGGGAGGCCGACGATGCGTAAACGGACAGCTGTTCGGAGTGGCGCTGCCGGTCGGGTCGCGCCGACGCGAACCCCCGCGCTTCGGCCCGCCCGACACGGGTCGGCGCCACCCGTGTCGGGCGAAGCGCCGGCCCAGGTGCGGGCACCGAACCGGCCGGAATGGCCGGACCCGCTGAACGAGGAGGAGCTCCGCGCCCTGGAGGCCGGCTGGGGCTTCGTCGAGTAACCTGGCCGGGCCGGTCCGGGCGGCGGTCGCTCAACGTTGCAGCGGCTTGCCAAACGGTGCGCGTCTCCTCGCCGGCGCTGCGTTCGAACAGGACGCACGCCTGTTCTAAGGATCTCAAGCACCTGGGCCTTGTTGCGCTCCTCCTGCGCGGCGGTGTCGAAGACGTCGCGCACCAGGATGGGCGCCGGCACCTTGTGGGCGGCCGCGCCCGTGAGCGTGGCCTCGAAGCGCCGGGCGAGGCCGGCGGCGAGGCGTATCCGGTCGGGAGTCGCCTCGCAGAGGTCGGCGGAACGAGGATGTTCGCGTAGTCCATGGCCATCTCCGTCATGCGTCGATGCCGACGATGGCAGCCTGGCCCTGGGTAGGACGGCGCAACTTGATCCAACGCAAGCCCGCGGGCGGGGCTCACGTCTGCTCCAGTACGCCTGGCACCGGAGGCTCGCGAGCGGTCGGGGCGCCGCCGAGCACGCGCATGGCATTGAGGATGACGGCGACGTCGATGGCTTCCTGAAGCAAGGCGCCCTGGAGGGGCGTAAGCTCTCCAAGCGCGGCCGAGACCATGCCGGCGAGCGACAGCCCGATCCCGGCCCAAACGCTCTGGAGGGCGATGGTGCGGGCCCGCCTGGCGATGCGCACGGCGTCCGGCAGCGGCGCGAGGCTATCGACCAACAGGACGACGTCCGCCGCCTCGGCCGCCGCCGCCGCACCCCTAGCGCCGAGCGCCACGCCGAGGTCGGCCGCCGCCAGCGCCGGCGCGTCGTTGACCCCGTCGCCCACCATCATCACGGGACCGTTCCGGCGCTCGGCGGCGACGGCGTCCGTCTTGGCGGCGGGGTCGAGGTCAGCGGCGACGGCGTCGACGGGCAGGCCGGAGACGAGCGCCTCCGCGAGGCCGCGACGGTCGCCGGTCGCGAGCACCACGCGCTCGATGCCGCACGCGCGCAAGGCCCTGAGCGTCCTGCCGCCGTCTGTCCGCAACGGGTCCGCGAGTTCCAGGACGGCGGCTGGCTTTCCGTCGACGGCGACCAGGACCGTCGCCGTCGACGCGCCAGCCTGTCCGGCACCGTCCGCCGACGGGAAGCGGACGTCGTGCATCCGCATCAGGCGCAGCCCTCCCACGAGGACGTGCCGTTGCTCCACCGTGCCGGCCACGCCCTCGCCGGGGGATTCCGTGGCCGTCGTGGGCTGCGACAGGGCAAGGCCTCGCGCCCGGGCCTCGTCGACCAAGGCGCGCGCGATCGGGTGGCCGGAGGCTTGGTCGAGGGAGGCGGCCAGCCTCAGCGCCTCCGGCTCGCCGAACGGGGCGAAGGCCCGCGCGGAGGCCAGCCGAGCCGTGCCATGGGTCAGGGTGCCGGTCTTGTCGATCACCAGCACGCGGACCTTGGCCAGCGTCTCCAGGGCGCCCCCGCCCTTGACGAGGACGCCGATGGCGGCGGCGCACGAGAGACCGGAAACGAGCGCGACGGGCACCGCCAGGATCAGCGGGCAGGGCGTGGCCACGACCAGCACGGCCAGGGCCCGCACGGGGTCGCCGCTGGCGGCCCAGGCGCCACCGGCCAGCAGGAGCGTGAGGCCGAGAAAGGCGAGGCCGTAGCGGTCGGCCATGCGCGCCATCGGCGCCTTCCGGGTCCGGGCCGCCTCGACGAGCCGGACGATGCCGGCATAGGTGCTCTCAGCCGCGGGTCGCTCGGCCAGCAGCGTGAACGCTGTGCCGACGTTCACCGAGCCGCTGAGCACCGAGTCGCCCGTCTCGACGGCGACCGGAAGCGCCTCGCCGGTGAGGCTCGACCGGTCGAGCACGGCACGGCCCGCGGCGACCCGGCCGTCCACCGGCAGGACATCGCCGACGCGCACCAGGATGCGGTCGCCGGGGATCAGGGCCGCGATGGGCACCTCCGTCAACGCCCCGGCCTCCTCCCGCAGGGCGGTGCGCGGCTGGCGGGCGACCAGCGCCGTCATCGCCCGCCCGGCACGGCCCGCGGCGTAGGCTTCGAGCGACTGGCCGCCCGCGTACATCAGGGCGATGACGGCGCCGGCCAGCGGCTGCGACAGGACGAGCGCGCCGCCCATCGAGAGCAGGGCGACGAGGTCGAGACCAATGTCGCCTCGCGCCAGGCTGGTCACGACCTGGGTCGCGAGAACGGCGAGGACCGCCAGGGTCGCGACCGTCCAGGCTGTCGCCGCGATGTCCGCCCGCCCGAGCGCCTGCGCCGACAGGCCGGCGCAGAGGCCGGCCAGCGGCAGGGCCGCCAGCCATCCCCGCAGCCGCGGCCTCCATCCGGCTGCCTGCATTGCCGTCTCGGTCGAGCCCAGGGCCGCCGTCGTCATCGTCGGGGACGCTCCCGGTCATTGCGCGTCTCCGAGATGCGCCTGTACAGCCCGGGCGGCCTTGCGATGGATCAACGCGCGCCCGCGGCGAGGGGGAGATTGAGACGAGGCAACCGCGCGGAGCGCTCCGATGTCAGTCTCGACCGCTTCCCCTGTTACGGGCATTTGCGATGTCCTGATCGGCCTTACCGAGGAGGGCCGCGGGGACGAGGCCGCGGCATCTCTTGGCTATGGCCTGACACTGGCACGGGACGCGGGCGCCCACCTCACCGTGCAATCCGCTGCCCTCCGGCTCATGACCACCGGCCTGCCGCTGTGCCGGTTCGCCGACGAGATCATCGGCGCCGAGAACGGTCGCCTGGCCGTCCTTGCCCGGAAAGCGGCGGAGCGGATCAGGGAGGATGCGGAAGGTGCGGGCGTCGTTTGCACGCTGGAATCGGCGAGCCTCATGCACCACGAGGTGGTCGCCCGGCTCTCGACGCGGGCGCGGCTGCACGACCTGACCGTTCTCGACGCGGAGCCTTTCGCGGCGATGCCGGACCGCGACCTCATGGAGGGCGTGCTCTTCGGGAGCGCTCGCCCGGTCATCGTGGTGCCGGCGGGTTGGGACACCTTCCGGGCGCGCCGCGTCGTCGTTGCCTGGGACGGGAGCGCGCAGGCGGCGCGGGCGGCGAACGACGCGCTGCCGTTCCTGCGCGCGGCGGAAGCGGTCGCTGTGGTCTGCGTGGCGGAAACCGAGCGGCTGCTGTCGACGGTGCCCGGCGCGGAGTTCGCGCCGCACCTCGCGCGCCACGGCGTCGAGGTCACGGTCGATGACCGTCCGGTCGAGGTCGACGTCGCCGAGACCCTGCGCAGAGCGGCCGGGCGGTTCGGGGCCGACATGATCGTGATGGGCGCCTACCGGCACTCGCGCATGCGCGAGTGGTTCCTAGGCGGCGCCACGCAATCGCTGCTCGCCCGGAGCGCCATTCCCCTGTTTCTGGCCCATTGACGAGCATCCGGGCTTGACCTGACCGGTATTTTGGACCGGGCTGGGTGAGAGGCCAGTGCATGGTGGCGGCCATGGGTAGCCGGAAGGCCAGATCGAGGACGGTGACGGGCGCGGGCGGCCGGTAGCCCAGCGACGAGTGCGGCCGGACGCGGTTTTAGGTTGTTTGCCACAGCCCGATCACGATCTGCGCCTCCCGCAACGAGTAGAAGATTTCTTGGCGTAGGCACTCGTCCTTCAGCTTGCCGTTGAAGCTCTCGCAATAGCCGTTCTCCCAAGGCGATCCGGGAGTGATGTACTGGATCTGCGGGCCGG
>Ga0126362_10000091_pt1 | contig 99568 bp, 78 predicted proteins | sample ANMtaG_FD_126269 | JGI IMG/M metagenome (GOLD analysis project Ga0126362, IMG submission 126269) | Continental margin sediment microbial communities from North Pacific Ocean - ANME2c_DSS_Sorted | ecosystem: Environmental > Aquatic > Marine > Continental margin > Sediment | place: Pacific Ocean... | reverse complement strand
GACGACGTTGCGGCATCGGACCTCGTACTGTCGGTTGCCGACGCTCCCCCTCACGACGCGTGGTCGGAACTCGATACCTGGTGCCGCCGCAGCCGAACTCCGTGGCAACGCGTCCACTCCGAGCTGGGCGAGATATACATAGGCCCCTTCTTCGACGGAATCGACAGCTCGAGCTACCGGGACGTCTGCGGACGACGGCTTGCCGCGTCGCGTGTACCGGATCATCTGCAGGCACTGTGGAAACACCTCGCCGGCAGCGACCGCCGTCCGCTTGAACTTTCGCCCACCGCAGCCGCAATGGTCAGTGCACTTGCATGTTCGGTCGTCGTGGCTGGTTCCTACGGCGCACCGCAATCACACCTTCACCACCAGATCCGGATGAATCCACGAACCCTCATGACGACTCGCCATCCCGTGTTACCACTGCCAGGCGGCGTTCTCGACCCTTTGCCGACGCTCCGGTGATCTCCCTCGGTGTCGAGGTTCCGGCCGCTGACGGTTCTCTGCTCGCTACGGATGTGCTTCTCCCATCAGAGTCTTCACCTCGAGGGCTGATCGTGATCCGCACCCCGTACGGGCGTGGGTGGCATCTGGCCGAGGGAATCGAATGGCGATCGCGAGGAATTGCGTTCCTCTGTCAGGACGTGCGTGGGCGGCACGATTCCACCGGCTCTTGGGAACCGTACGTCCACGAGCGAGAGGACGGCGCCGCCCTGGCCGAGTGGCTGCAGGATCAGCCTTGGACGCCGAAGTGCGTCATCGCCAGCGGGGCTTCGTACGCGGCAGGAACCGCCTGGGCATTTGCTGCCGAGACCAACAGCGCCGATCGGTCCTTTCGCGTTGACGCCGTCGCCTCCAAAGTGCCGACCATCGGGAGCGATCGAGTCAAACGTGATCCGTCGGGGATACTTCTCCTCGCCGAGCATCTGGCGTGGTGGGGCGAGCACGGAGATTCCTCGTCCTCCCGTGAGGGATTCATCCCGGCTCTGATGCGCTCGGATTCAGCTTTGCTGGAACATCTCCCGGCGCAGTCGATGATCGAGAAGGTCGGCCTGACCTCCGATTCGCCGGGTTGGGTGACGCCGATCAACCGGGCTCGTGAACGCCAGCCGTACGGCAGCGACGATCTCGTCTCCGCGGACGACCTGTCCGAACTCGATGTCGCCGGATTACACATCGGAGGTTGGGACGACGCGATGATCCGGGAGACGCTGAGACACTACGCATCCGTGGAGCGCGGACCACAAAGTTTGATCGTGGGCCCCTGGGCGCATGACCTCCGCCCCGGAATGGTCGGCGAGACAAGTTTCGGCCACCTTCAGGTCGAGTGGATGGAATCGATATTCTCGGCGCGGCCCGCGACCATCAATCGGGTGTTCGACCGGGGTGCCGGCGAATGGTCGACCGAACCGTATGTCATGGGCGCGAATCGCGTTCGTCTCGAACCAGATCCGGGGACGGCACCTTTCATCTTCACGCACCACGCGGACGAGGGCCGAAACGACTGTGTTGTCTGGACTTTCGACATGGAGGTCGAGTGTGTGCTGTCGGGAACGCCTTCGGCGGAGTTGACAGTGCATTCGCCCGAGGGCGAAGCCGACTGGATCGTCGAGCTGAGCATCGTCGACAGCGCCGGAGTCAGCAGGTCGATCGCTCGTGGGGCCGGCGTCAGCCTTTGCTCCGGCACGTTGACCATAGATCTCGATCCCGTGTTGCACACCCTGCGTCCCGGTGACGTTCTGTCACTGCAGATCGCCGGCTCGGACTTCCCCCGCCTCGCACGCAATCTGGGAGACGGCGATCGCTATCGGGGAACCCGCTGTACCGCACTGCACCAATCATTTTCCGGGTCGTTGACCCTGCCGATACTCGGAGGAACTGACGGTGAATGACTTGCTCGTCGACGCCCGGAGCGGCGTACTGACCTCACTCGACCCCCACATTCGCTCCGACATGCCGACGGGTTGGGTCGGGTGGGCCGCGAGGGTGGCCGATACCCGCAACTTCGGCGGCAGCAGACGGTTCCGCGCCGACCCTTACGGATTCGGGGCTTCGATACGCGACGACGCCGCGGCCCGCGGCGCGGCAACCGGTGAGGCCGTCGAGCGGTATTGCGGCAACGTGATCCCCGAAGATCTGGTCCGCAGCAGCGCGTCGGCGCTGGAGCGGTCCGGTGCACGGGTCGTCGATCCGGCGAGTTTCGCGCTGTACAGCGAGGACCAGTACCGCCTTGCCGGGTTCCCCTTTGTTCCCTTCACCTCTGCCCTGGATATTCGCTGGGCACTCGGTCACACCATGGACGAGAAAGTGCCCACCTATGTGCCTGCAGCCCTGACGTATCTCGGGTACTACACAGGCGCCCGTCGCGGAGAACCACCGATCGCATCGTTGCAGTACGCCGGAATCGCTGCGGGGCGCTCACGCGCCGAGGCCGAGATGTCAGCTCTGCTGGAACTTCTCGAACGCGATGCCACCGCACTGTGGTGGTGCGGAGACCGGTCACTGCCGGCAGTCGAACTCGCCGACTGGGAGCGGTTGCCCGCGCACCGACAGCTCGGAGATCTGGAGAGCGACACTCGACGCGTCAGAGTGCTGCTGCTTCCCTCCCCCTTCGGCATTCCCGTCGCCGCAGTGTGGATCAGGGACGACCGACGTGGACTGGTCGCCCTGGGCACGGCTTGTCGACCGACCGTGGAAGCTGCAGTATCGAAGGCCCTTGTCGAGGCGTACGCCGTACTGGCCATCACGATCGACCTCGCCGACCCCGACGGACCGACCTGGCGCAGCGTGGCGGACGGAACGCTGCCCGCGCACCTGTACAAACCCTTTCGGACCGACCGTCGTTACCGAGACGAATTCGAGGCGCGATGGAAGGACGTCGTCGATCTGCCGACCGTCGCCCAGCTGTATCTCGACCCCGTGATGGCCGAGGCAGCGGAAGAGCATCTTTTCGACTACACCGAAACACGCTCGGTATCAGAGATTCCCGACGAGGCGCCGTTGAATCTGAATTCTCTGATTGCTCTCCTGACGTCCCGAGGGCACCAGCCGATTTCCGTCGATCTCACCACTCGCGACATCTCGATCGCCGGGTTACACGTCGTCCGTGTCCACTCGCCCGGCCTGTACAACAATGCCCCGGCAGCTTTTCCCCTTCTTGGAGGTAGCAGATTGACCAGCGCATCGACCACCCATCTGCATCTGCCGGTCCCTCTCGCATGAGGTCGTTGCTCGTCGACCGCCGAACCGGGATCATTCGAGAGTTGGTCGACGCCGTTGTTCCCCAGCACTTTCCGCCGGAGTTCAAGCTGATTCACTCGTATGTCTCCGACTCGGCACGCTTCTCACCCTGGTCCAGCGACTCGGCGGGTGCCGGATACTGCTTCGATCTCGGTGACCGTGCGCGACCTTCCGCTGCCGCAATAGGTGAAGCGGTGGAACGATATTGCGGGAACATCGTCGCCAAACCGATCGTCCGCGGATCAGCCGAGACGGTGATCGGCGCAAGCATCGACCTGTCACGACTCGCGCGTTTCGGCGCCACCCAGTACGCGCAGCCACGGTTCCCGTTCGTCGAACCAACCGACGATCTGGAGATGGACTGGACTCTCGGAGTCGACCTGATCACGGGTTCGGATATCTGGGTGCCGGCCGAACTCGTCTGGGGTTCCTATCCTCATTTCGTCGCCCGGACGGGCCCGGCGATCTCACCGGTGGCTCAGGCGGGTCTCGCCGCCGGTCCCACGACGAGGTTCGCGATACGGAATGCACTGCGCGAGATAGTCGAGCGCGACGCGATGACGCTCTCCTGGACCGGAAGGCGCGGCGTTCGGATCGTCACCGGGATGCCAGAGCAGCTCCTTCGACTGGGCAATCACGAAACCCTGTCGACTAGATGGCTGGCATTCGAGAGTTATTTCGGGATCCCGGTACTCGGCGCCCTCGTCCGCGACCACCGCACCGGATACTCCACCATGGGAACCGCCTGCCACGAGGACGCACAGACCGCTGCGTTCAAGTCGCTCGGCGAAGCGCTTCAGCTGCAACTTCTTTCCGCCGACTACGACGACCCGGAGAGCGGCATCGGTCGAGCCGCAGCCTCCCCGAACAGCCCGCTTGCGCCGTGGCGAGCCGATCGACGCTACGCGGACGTCTACCGATCGGACTTTGCCGACGTCATGGACTACGGATGCCACTTGCAACTCCACCTGGACCCGGAGATCCAAACACGATTCGAGAGTGAGCTGGCAGGTGCCGTCGACGGCGAGGTGGAACTCGACTCTCTGACGTCACCCATCGACACCGAAAGCGCACTGACAGGCTCGGGTTTCAGGCCGGCATGGGTCGACCTCACCACTACTGATGTTCTCCGACCTGGCCTGCATGTCGTCCGCGTCGTCGTACCCGGTTGTCTCACCAATGCGGCCGCCGGATTGCCGTTTCTCGGATCGCCGCGACTCGTCGACAGTCTTGCCGGACATCCGTCTCGCACCATCCCATTGCCGCACTGACAGTTCGTTCAGGCCGTGATGGCGTGGGCTCACGGTTCCGGCAACGGAAGGATGCCGAGATTGGCGTCGAGACCCCCGTCGACGACGAGCGTCGTACCGGTGATGTAGCTCGCCGCGGGGGACGCGAGGAACCAGATCGCCTCCGCCTGCTCGACAGGTTCGGCGAATCGGCCCAGAGGAATTCGTCGTTCGATTGCCGCCAGCAGTGTCGGATCGGAAGTGACGTTCGCAGTGATCCCGGTCCGGGTCAGACCCGGCGCGAGGGCGTTGATCCGAACGCCGACCCCGGCATAGTCGATTGCGAAGGCGCGCACCAGATTCACGAGAGCGCCTTTGGTGGCGTTGTAGGCCCAGTTACCGGGATCACCCCGCAGACCGGCGACGGACGCGGTGAAGACGGCAGAGCCCTGGCTTGCGCGTAGGGCCGGAATCGCGGCCCGCAGTCCGTGGATGGGACCCCGAAGATTGACGCCGATGATGCGGTCGGCATTCTCGATGGCACGGGGAGACTCGAGCGGAGGTGTGCCCCCAGTCCCGGCATTGAGGACGGCAGTGTCGAGTCGGCCGAAGTGTTCGAGTGCGGCATCGACAGCCGCCTTGTTGACCTGCTCCTCGGTGACACTACCGACTACCGTGACCACGCCGTCGAGTCGATTCAGAGATTCCAGCCCACGTTCGGAGACGTCGACGGCCACCACGGCATGCCCACGCGAGGCGAACAGTTCGACGGTGGCCTTACCGATTCCCGATGCGGCTCCGGTGACCAGAGCGACCCGGCGTGTATCGGCGGACGGTGTACTCATGATGAGCCTTTCTACAGGTGAATTCGAGCGGGATCAGCGCGATTGAGTTCGACGTGCGTTCGACCACCACTCCGTTCTTCCTCACTGAAACGCGGGAGCCGATCCGAGTGACTCGACAGGGTCGAGTATCAAGTCATTTGGATCATGATGGTTTGAACTATGTTGCGCTGCAACTGAAACCATAGATCACAGTCGGCAACTCCCGCACCCTCGACGTCGAACCGGGGCGTTCCGACGGCCTGCCTACAGTCTCGATCGGGTGGGCGAACTTCCGGAATCGGAAGACTTCGGACTCGAACTGGTGGCACGACGGTGGATTACCGTTCGCTGCTCGCACCCACCCATTGCCGCACCGACAGTTCGGGAACCGCAGCTTGCAACGACTCGGCGGTCTCCAGCGAGTGAAACCACGTCGGCTTCGAAATCGCGGCGCCTTCAAGCACCTGCACTGCGCGCGCGGCGATTGCTGCCGTCGCGGCCGACTGGCCACGCCCCGAAACCCACAGTGCCGGGCCCGTATCCGTTCGAGCCATCGCTACCCAACGATCCGAACCCCACAGCTTCTTCGGCACCACCTTCTGGAGAGCGGGCGCCCACGTCATGGCGGCAAGCCCAAGCGTCGCGGTGGACGTGTCCAATCGCAGGTACGTCCGCACCGGTACGCCAAGGTCGCGCGTCAGGGCATGTTGGTCCGAAAAATCGGCCCGCACAGCAGGGCCGGTGCGGTAGCCGGTCGCATCGGCCGGCATTCGAAAGCTCTTCATTCCGGTGTAGTTCCGGATCGATCGCCCGCCGGGATCGGGAAAACTCGTGCCCAACATCCCGTACGTCCACGCCGTCGCGGCCGGTCCGTGTAGTTCTCCTCCGCCGAGGCCGATCATGATGTCCACGGGTCCGTCGCCGAGTCGATGCGCCTCGGCGGCAAGGACACTGGTCAATCCGGGCGCCAACCCGACGCCCATCAGGACAGGTCCGTCGACCGCTTCCAGTTCTTCGCAGTAGTTCGAGGTCGCGGTGACGTCGACGAATGCCGCCCCACTGCGTACCGCTTCTTCTGCCAGGCGAAGGTCCTCGAAACCCGAGGCATTCACCACGACATCGAAGTCTCGAACCACAGCCGAATACGCGCCGGGCTCTTTAAGATCAACGACGACGTCAGCGCGAGCACGATCGCGCCCGGCGGAGTACGCGGAGATTTCGGGGACCTTCGCGAGTTGTTTCATCAGGGGAACCCCGACGGCACCGTAGCCACCGAGTACCAGAACCTTCGTCATTATTTCGCCTCCCGAGTCGCTAGAGTTCGACTCTAGAGTTAAACTCTAATCATGACTGAGGTACTTCGGGAAGACACGTCGGCGCGGCGCAAGATCATCGAGGCAGCGCGCGAAGTTTTTGTCGATCCCGGCTACGCGGCCGCCACGATCAAGCAGCTCGCCGCGGCGGCGGGCGTGTCGGTGCAGAGTGTCTATTTCGTGTTCGGCAACAAGCCGAGCGTGCTGTCAGCACTGCTCGACGTGGCCGTTGCGGGCGACGAGGAAAAGACGGCCACTCTCGACCGTCCGTGGGTGGCGGCAGCGCTCGGCGCCCCACATCCACTCGGGCAACTCCGGATTCAGGTTCACCACGGACGGCTCATTCTGGAGCGCACCGCGGACATCCTGTTGGCCCTGCGGGCCGCTGCTTCCGCGGACGAGGACGCCGCCCGGTTGTGGCAAATCAACCGCACTCAACGACGCACGGTTCAGGAACATCTGATGGTGGGCATCGTCGAAAAAGCACCGACCGTCGACCTCGAAACAGCCGTCAACGTGGCACTCACGCTACTCAGCCCCGAGACGTACACCGACCTCGTGGTCGGCGCAGGTTGGACCGGCCAACAGTACGAAGAATGGGTGGTCAACACCCTTGCTGCAACCCTCGGCCTGGACCGGACGGTCAAATCCCGAAAATAACCGGGTCTACTTGGTGGGCTTGTCGTCGATGTGCCGCGGGTTGTTCCACAGGCGCTCCGTCAGATCGTGGAGGACGGCAAGCGTGATCGTGTCGTCGTCCCGTCGGAGCAGCGACTGACTGACCGTCGCCCGCACCAACGTGCTGTCCGAGTGCACGAACTCCTTGACCGAACCCGGCTCGGAACTCAGTTCACGATGAGCCTGCTCGGCACTGACGTCGTCGGCATCCTTGTCGTAGAGGATGTCCTGCAAACGCAACGCCGAGACGGCCTTCTTGGGATATCCCAGCATGTCAGCGAAGGACGGATTGGCAAAAACGATGCTGCCGTCGCGGTGAACGGCCATGACCGGCACCGGAAGCCTGTCGAGGAGAATCAGGGCAGGCATCTGCTCCAGATCCGCGATCGGCGATTGTGGCGGCTGCGCAACGTTGCGGCGGCGTTCCATAACACGTCCTCTCAAGTTGCCCGAGTCGACAACAGTCTAACTGCCCAGCAAATCGCGGGTTGACTTCCCGCCCGGATGCAGTGACGAATGCCCGAATCGTGCCCGCCTGAGTCACGCCGCGAGCGCCTCCTGATCCTCCGTCAAGGAACCGTCAACAACACGATAGACAGTATCCATCCGAGACAGGTGACTTCGGTCGTGTGTCACGAGAAGGGTTGCCGCCTCGTGTTCCCGCACCACCCCGATGATCAGATCCATGACAGCGGCACCGCGCTCCTGATCGAGCGCGCTGGTGGGCTCGTCCACCACCAGCAGCTGCGGATCGTTCATCAATGCCCGCGCGAGATTGACCCGCTGTCGCTGTCCGCCCGACAGCTGGGACGGCCGTTTTCCGCTCTGATCCGCGAGCCCGACAGCGTCCAGCAAATCCATCGCTTTTGATTTCACGTCTGTGCGGCGGGCCCGCGAGGTGAACACGGACTGCCCAAGATGCGCCATCACCTCGAGCTGTTCCAGAGCCGTCAGCGACGACACGAGATTGGACTGCTGGAAGACGATCCCGATCGACGAGCGTCGCAGTTCCGACGCCGCCCGCCGACTCAGCGCTGCAATGTCGGTGCTGCCTTCCGGCGTCCGGAGATAGACGTGCCCGGAATCCGGACGGATCAGGGTCGACGCCACTGACAACAGGCTGGACTTGCCCGAACCCGAGGGTCCGGTGATCGCGGCGATCTCGCCGCGGTGCAGCCGCAGAGACACGTCGTCCAGCGCCGTCACCCGCGATTGCCCGTCGGGAAACGTCAGATCGACGTTCTGGATGTCGAGAACTGTGGTGCCGGTTGTCATGGTCATCGTGCGCTCCCCAATGCTGTGAGTGGATCGGTGGTCGAGAGGAATCGAAGTGCAAAGGCCGCGCCGAGCAGACCGAGTCCGATCAATGCCACGGCAGGTACGACGGTGGTGGATGCGTCCAGCACAAACGGCATGGCGTCACCGATCAGCGAGCCGGCCACGGCCGTCAGCCCGATTCCGACGGTGACGCCGGCAATCAGGACGATGAGGGCCTGACCCAGTGCGTCGCGTACCAGAGAACCGGTGGTTGCGCCGAGCGCTTTCAACGTCGCGATGTCCGGGGTTCGCTGGATCGTCCACACCGTGAAGAACGCACCGATCACCAGGGCCGAGATCGCGAACAACATGAGCGTCATCAGGGTCAACGACCCGTTCTCCGATTTGTACGAACCGATCGCGTCAAGCGAACCGCTGACCGTCGTCGACGTCGTCGCGGCTGACTTGTCCGTTGCGGAAGCGTCGGAGGCTCCGCTGACAGCCAGTACTGTCGCAACTCCGCCGCGTGGATTGGCCGCCTGCCAGTCATCGAGCGTCATCCAGACGACAGGCGAATGGCTGTACCAGTCGTCGCCGCGAACGTCACTGACGGTGAACTGCTGCGTACCGACGCTCACCTGGTCGCCGGCGGCCGCCCCCAGATCGCGGGCGGCACCTTCGCTCAACACCACCGTGCCTGACGCCGACGGCGTTACGTCACCGAAACCGCCGTCAGCACCGAACAGGGCCACCGACTTCTGATTTCCGTCGGCCAATCCTGCCTTGCCGCGGCCGATTCCGACGGGATCGACGTCCTTCGCGGCGCCGGCCCAGGCGTTGACCTGGTCCTGCGTGAGCGCCGACTCGTCGAACGACGCCCCAGCTCCGGTGTCGGCAAACACCACCGTGTCGGCATTCATGGCCTCGATGGCCGACACGTTCTGATGGCGAAGTCCTGCAGTCAACCCACTGAGAAAACTGACCAGAAGTGCAACCAACAGAACCACGACGGAGATCAGCGCGAAACGACCTCGCGCTGCCCGTAAGTCCCTCATTGCGACAAACACTGTGAATTCCTTTCCTGTGCTTGCCTCTACGCTCTCGCGGATGCAGACTCTTTCCATCGCACCTCGGATCGACATTCCAGCGCTCGAAAGAACCATCCCGGTTTACAACTTTTGATGGATGAACCAGGCCCGAACCTCGCTAAGCTGGGCGAGATGCACCGATCTCCGCTCACGCCTGTCTTCGCCGGCTTACAACTGGGCCTGCATGTCCTTGTCATGGCGCTGGCCGGTGTGGTGTTTCTTCGAGCGCTGATCGACGAATCCGACCTGACCGCGACAATCACCGCGTTGGCCGTGATCTTTGTTGCCGTCTATCTGTTCGGAGTCGCCAAAAGGCTGCGCGGCAACGCTGCCCGCTGGTGGCTAGCGGTGCTGACCCTCGTCTGGATCGCGACGATGGCGGTATCCGCCGACGCCGCCTACCTCGCGTTCGGACTTTTCTTCCTCTATCTCCATATTCTGCGACGCCCCTGGAGCCTGCTAGCCGTCACCGCGGCAACAGCTGTCGCCGTGATCGGCACCGGGCTGCATCGTGGATGGACGATCGCCGGCGCCGTCGGCCCGATCATCGGCGCCGCCGTGGCGGTTGCCATCGGTCTCGGCTATCAAGCGCTGTACCGCGAGGCAGCCGAGCGCGGTCGTCTCATCGACGAATTGATGAACACCCGTGAAGAATTGGCGTCGACGTCTCGCGATGCCGGAAAATTCGCGGAACGCGAAAGACTCGCGGCCGAGATTCACGACACCGTAGCCCAAGGACTTTCGAGCATCCAGATGCTCCTTCACGCTGCCGAACGCGCCGATCCGGAGAGCCCGGCCATCCGTCAGATCAGCCTCGCACGGGAAACCGCTGCGGACAGTCTTGCCGAAACCCGCCAACTCATAGCCGAATTGACCCCCGCGGCCCTGGACGGTCAATCGCTCGCCGATGCGCTTCGTCGAATCTGCGAACGCGCGAGCAGTCCTGAACTGGAAGCGCGCTCCGTGGTCGAAGGTGAGGCAATCCGGCTGCCGATGCCCCTCGAAGCAACACTGGTGCGCATCGCGCAGGGTGCGGTGTCCAATGTTCTCCGCCATGCAAATGCAACCAGAATGGCTGTGACACTGACCTATTCCGACAACACAGTCAGCCTCGACGTGGTCGACAACGGCCGCGGCTTCGACGTGAAAGTCCTCGACCGTGGACCGGCGGAATCTTTTGGCCTCAACGCAATTCGACGACGCGTCGAGTTGCAGGGCGGAACGTTCTCCATCGAGTCCGAGCCGGGACACACCGCCGTCGCGGTGACGTTTCCCCTCGAAACCGGTGAACAGTGATCCGCCTGCTGCTCGCCGACGATCACGCGATCGTGCGCGCCGGGCTACGAGCGCTGCTCGAAAGCGAATCCGACATCGAGGTGGTCGGCGAAGCAGGGACCGCCGAGGAAGCCATAGCCTTCTGCGCCACCACGCCGGTCGACCTCGTGCTCATGGACCTGCGGTTCGGGCCAGGCAAGACGGGGGTCGACGCCACCCGCGCGGTATGCGCGCTGCCGAATCCGCCGCACGTACTCGTCGTGACCAACTACGACACGGACGCGGACATCTTGAGCGCCGTCGAAGCCGGAGCCAGCGGCTATCTGCTCAAGGACACTCCACCGGTCGAGCTGCTGTCGGCCGTCCGCGCCGCCGCAAGCGGGGACAGCGTTCTCTCCCCCGCCATCGCGTCGAAGCTCATGACTCGCGTCCGTAAGCCCGAAACCAGCCTCAGCCCAAGAGAAATCGAGGTGCTGAAGCTGGTGGCGGCGGGACGCTCCAACCGCGAGATCGGTAAAGAACTGTTCCTGAGCGAGACCACAGTCAAATCGCATCTGGTCCACATCTTCGGCAAGTTGGGCGTGAAGTCGCGGACGTCGGCGGTAGCTCGTGCACGGGAGTTGGGTTCGATCTGACGTTTGTCCGACTTGTCGAAAGTAGCTGTACAGCAGCAATTTTCGATTTCGATTCCCTTGTGTTCGAATCTTTGTTCGAATATGATTGTCGCATGGACAGTCGGGATGCGTGGCAGCTGGATGGTGAGGACCTCAAGAGTGAGGTTCTGGATCTGGTGCGCGCCCGGCACGAGTTGCAGTCGCGGATGGTGTTGCTGATCGTGGAGATGTTTTCCCGGGATGTTCTTGGCGGGAAGGGTTTCCGGGCGATCGCGCAGTGGTTGCATGGTTCGACGAATCTGGAGATCGGGGAGTGCAGTCTGCTGGTCGGGTTGGCGCGGTTGTTGATGCTCGAACCTGTGGTGGGCGATGCGTTTCACCGGGGTGATGTGGATGCGTTGAAGGCCCGGCAGGTGGCGTCGTTTTGTCAGCATCCACCGAAGAACATGACCCTGGCCGATGTGGACAAGGCCCGCGGAATCCTGCTCGGCCTGGCGTCGAAGAACATTGCCGATTGTGATGCGGTGCGGGCGGCGATCCGGCGGATCGAGAAGCAGTACGGCAAGCGTGAGGACGGAGTTCCGGTCGGCGAGGATTCGGAGCGCAATGAGTTCTACGCCTCGAAAGGCTTGTACGGGCGGGTCTCTGTGAAGGGTGACTTGGATGCTGTGAACGGGGCCCGTCTGATCACCTTGTTGTCTAGCCTGTCCGCTCCGACACCGGAGAAGGACGGCGTCAAGGACACTCGCACTCCTGCTTTACGACGCGCGGACGGGTTTTGTGAGTTGTTGCGTCGGTACGAGCGGGCGGGGTTGGGTCCGATCGAGGGTGGGGTGAAACCTCACGTCACGGTAACGGCCAGTGCGAAAGACATGACAGATCTGCAAGCTCTGAAAGACCTCCTGCCGTCGACCGAAGAACTCGGGTTCGCGTGGACGGATTGGGTGGGCCCGATCAGTATCGACACCGCCCGGATGCTCGCCTGCGATTGCACCGTCACCCGGATCCTCCTGGATGAGAACGGTGTTCCGCTCGACTGCGGCAAGGAAGCGAGAACCGCGACCGTTCCGCAGCGACGGGCGTTGGCAGTTCGGGATGGTGGGTGCGCGTTTCCAGGGTGCGGGACTCCGTCGGGGTGGTGCGATGCTCACCATATCGTTCACTGGAATGATGGTGGCCCAACAGATCTCGATAATCTGATCTTGTTGTGCGGCCACCATCACCGGACACTGCACCACACGGAATGGAGAGTGGAGATCGGAGCGGATCGGAAGTCGGTGTTTTATCCGCCGATGTCGATCGACCCGTATCAGCAGCCGATCGGAGGGAACAGCCCACCGACAGCCGCCTGAACGGACATAACTGAAAATGCCAGCGTATGCACCGGGGAGAAACCATGCCTCGGGGCATACGCTGGCGTTTTCAGCTGTACTTGATGTCCGTCTTGCGACAGCATCTGTCTCCACTTCGACACGCAGGACCCTTAGGGTCGAGGAATGTCTTTCTGCGAACCCGCCCGCGTTGTCACCGTCACGTCACTGACCCCGCACATGCGGCGAATCAGCATCGAAGCAGAAGGTGACTGGCACTGGCCTACCGGCGGACAGGGCGACGAGCGCATCGACATCGCGTTCCCGAAACCCGGTGAAACAGAAGCAGAATACGACTACTTCAACAATCCCGACTACGGCAAGGCCGATCTCGGAACCGAGCCACCGTGGCGGCACTACACCGTGCGCAAGGTGCACGACGGCGGCCGACGTCTGGACATCGACTTCGTCGTGCACCCTGGCGGTATTGCAGCGGATTGGGCCCTGCGGGCCGAACCAGGTCACCTACTAGGCGTCTTCTGGTCGGACAGTTCGCGTTCCCATTACCAAGCACCGGCGGGTCCTCGTTGGCAGCTGCTGGTCGCAGACGCCACGGGTCTCCCCGGACTGGGCAGGATTGTCGAAGAACTTCGAGAGGGCGATGTCGCACAGGCGATCATCGAGGTCGAAACCGAAGAGGAGCGACAGGAATTCGTCACTCGCGGCGACGTCACGTACACGTGGCTCGTGGGGAGTGGTCTCGGAAAGGCGCCGAGCGCGCTGTTCGAGGCTGTGGAGAAGGTCGAGTTTCCCGAATCCGAACCGGCCGACGTCTACGCCTGGGTGGCGTGCGAAAGCGCAACCAGCCGTCGTATTCGTAAGCATCTGAGGGAAGTTCGAGGAATCGCTCGCGACAAGCACAATGTTGTCGGGTACTGGCGAGAGGGCGTCGACGGCCACGTTTCCGGCATGAACAGCGAAGAAGTCACCGTCGGCGCCTGAGCCCCGTGATCACTCTGCCGGCAGCGTGTCGGCAGATTCTGCGACTGTAGCTTCTGCGTCAGCCGGCTCTTTGTCGGCCGGCTGCACGTCAGCGGGCTTTTCCGCCAGCATCTCGAACAATGCCCGGCGTGCTTCGGCGAGAATTGCCTCTGCCTTGGCTACCTGCTCAGCGGTCCCACCTGCGGCTACCGCGACGGCGGCACCTCGGAGTAGACCCATCGCGGGGCGGAGAGTTGCGCCGGCTTCGCCGAAGTGAGGGCGGCCGTGTCCGCGCTGGTCGGGTCGACCGAATTCACGCTGACCTTGGCGACCACGTCGGCCTTCAGGGCGTCCTTCAGGACGTCCTTCTGCTCGATCCTCGAAGCGACCCTCGGGGCGCTCTCCCTCGAATCCTCGACGGAAACCATGTCCACGATGCGGGCCTCGACGGCCGTGCTCGCGACGTTCTTGCATTTCTGGGTTGTTGTGTGGGGCGTACATGTTGTCCTCCTGGACTGTCTGTGTTTGTTTGACGTATCGACGATATATCGACAATAGATCGAACGCAAGGGTTCGAAGAATAATTCCCGCCCACTCATCCGGATACGCTGAAGCCGTGAACACGGATCTGCAAGCCCAGGCCGCCGACGTCCTACGCCGCCTCGCACTCGACGAATCCCTGAAAGAACGCACCATGGCGGACGCTGCAACGGCAGCACTCGCACGGAAAGTGGCCGCTCGCTACATCGGCGGCGAAACCATCGACGACGCCTTCGATCGTCTTCCCTCGATCTTCGCCCGAGGGCACAAGGCGAGCATCGAATACACCGGGGAAAGCGTCCGGGATCCCGAGCTCGCGAACGTCGAAACCGATGTTTTCGTGGAACTGGCGGAACGGATCGGCACGTCGGGTGTCGACAGCACCGTGTCGTTCGACCTCTCACACATCGGCTTGGTGATCGATCCGGAGCAGTGCTTTCGCAATGTCGTGCGCCTGGCCGAGGCCACGGAACGCGTGGGTGCCGAGCTGATCATTTCCGCCGAAGCGTCCGATCGCACCGACCTGGTCCTCGACATGCATGCGCGGCTGACCGAGCGTTTCACTCACGTGGGGATCACCGTTCAGGCCCGACTGCACCGGACCGCAAAGGATCTCGCCGCTCTGCTGGACCGACCCGGTCGCATCCGTCTCGTGAAGGGCGCCTTCCTCGAAGCCGAATCCGTCGCCTACCCGCGCGGTAGTGCCGAACTGCGCGGGGCGTATCTCGACTACGCAGCCCGGATCGTCGACTCGGGCCACCAGGTTTCCATCGCGACGCATGACCACGACATCCTCGAAGCATTACGCGCCGAGCATGATTCGAAGCTCAGAGCCGAACATGTGGAGTTCGAGATGCTGCTCGGCCTCGGTACCGAGCAACTGGACGCACTCCGAGCAGCGGGGTTCACCACACGCGAATACGTCATCTTCGGAACACAGTGGTGGCTGTACGTGCTCAATCGTATTGCCGAAGAACCGGAGCGTGTCTATACCGCGCTCATCGATGCTGCGCTTGGCAGCACTGCAAACTGATCGGCAGTAAACAGAAAGTGGGGCTGCACTCGAATCGAGTGCAGCCCCACTTTCGTATGTGTCTAGCTCTCCAGAAACGCCTTGATGCGCGCCAGAGTGGTTTCCATTCCGGTCTGCATCAGCTGATCTCGGCCCCGGCCGAGTAGGCCGCTACCCGACATCATGCGCACGTAAAGCGCAGGCGTCGCATAGATTTCACGAGTCTCGGTAAGCACAGTGCCCGTTCCCGAAGGCTCGAGCACAAAGGTCCACCGCGCTTTCGGCTCGTCCGATTCGAAGGAGAACTTCCGGCAGTCGACCACGTCGACCACCGTGCAGTGCGTGCTCCACCGAATCAGGCCGTGCTTGTTGGTGCCCTTGAACTTTGCACCCACGGTTCCCGGGGTTCCGGAAGTCCATGTTCCGCCGGTGTTTTCAGGACTGAAGCGACCCATACCTTCGATGTCGCTGACAACCTTCCACACCGATACCGGAGTTGCCTCGATGTATGCGCTGGCGGTTTCCACCCGTTACCGGCCCGGAACCCAGGACATGATCTTGATGGCGTGAGGCATGAGCTTTGCCCACGCCTTGGCCGGAAGTCCGCGCGGTCCACCGAGATTCATGACGCGAGTGGTAGCAACGGTCTGCGGCTCGGTGTACTTGATCAGACCTTCGGCGCCGTGACGACGTCCGACGCCCGAGACGCCCATGCCGCCCATCGGTGCAGCGGTGCTGCCCCAGGTAGGTGCGTAACCCTCGTCGACGTTGACGGTGCCGGCGTGGATGCGCGCTGCGATGGCTTCGCCGGCAGCCTTGCTTCCCGCCCACACACTGGCGTTGAGGCCGTACTCGGTGTCGTTGGCCTGCGCGATGGCCTCTTCGACGTCCTTGACGGGGTAGATCGAGACCAGCGGCCCGAAGGTCTCGTCGCGGTAGCACTCGGCGTCCTCGGGAACCCCGGTGAGCAGGGTGGGCTCGTAGAACAGCGGTCCGATGTCCGGACGGGCCTTGCCACCGGCAATGACGGTGGCGCCCTTGACGACTGCGTCGTCGACATGAGCAGAGATTGCCTTGACCTGGGCCTCGGATACGAGGCTGCCCATCTCGATTCCGAATTCGTAACCGGCGGCGAGGTTCATCTTCTTGACGCGGTCACCGAACATACGGATGAACTCGGGTGCGATGGCCTCTTCGACGTAGATGCGCTCGATGGAGATGCACAGCTGACCGGAGTTGGAGAAGCACGCACGCACAGCGGCGTCGGTGACCTCGCGCAGGTCTGCGCCGGCCGCGACGATCATCGGGTTCTTGCCACCGAGTTCGGCGGAGAAGCCGATCAGTCGACGGCCGGCCTGCTCGGCGAGAAGCTGACCGGTCGCGGTGGAACCGGTGAACATGAGGTAGTCGGTGTTCTCGACCAGCGCGGTGCCGACGACGGAGCCCGGTCCGGGAACCACGGCGAAGAGGTCGCGGGGCAGACCAGCCTTGTAGAGCAGTTCGACGCAGGCGAGGGCGCAGTACGGCGTCTGACTGTCCGGCTTGAGGACAACGGCTTTGCCGGCGAGCAGCGCGGCGATGGCGTCGGACACGGCCAGCGTCATCGGGTAGTTCCACGGCGAGATGACGCCGACGACACCCTTGGGCTGGTAGCGGACGACGGTCTTCGTCAGACCCGGGAGCATGCCGGAGACACGACGCGGACGCAGCAGCTTCGGAGCCACACGTGCGTAGTGACGCGACGTCATCGAGATGTCGAGGACTTCTTCCTGAGCTGCGGTACGCGACTTCCCGGTCTCGGCCTGAGCCATGTCCATGAGGGCGTCGCGGTTCTCGAGAATGAGGTCGCGGTAGCGGTGGAAGACGGCAGCGCGGTCGAGGACGGAGCGCTTGGCCCATTCCTTCTGGGCGACGCGGGCACGGGCGATGGCGGCAAGTGCGTCGTCGGCGGTGCCGACGGGGATGGTCGCCAGCTCCTTGCCGGTGAACACCTCGGTGATGGACTTCGTCGGGCGATCGGCAACATTGTCGATGGCGATCAGATCGGCGAGCCGCGAGAAGGTCGCAGCGGACGGAGCAGGCATTTCAGTACCCCTACTGGTGAGTAGTTCTTGGAGTTACACACAACTTACCCCGTCGGTGGTACCGATCACAGTGCCGAATCAGACAGAGTCAACCAATACTGCCTCTTTCGGACGTTTTGCGATCAACAACGACATGACTGCAGCGATCGCGCAGAGCGCGCCGGCCACCAAGAAGGCAGCGTCGTACGAGCCGATCTGATCGCGAACGAGGCCGGCCAAGAAGGCCACCAGACCCGCGCCGATCTGATGAGATGCCAGCACCCAACCGAACACGATGGGAGCGTCGGCGCCGAAGTGCTGACGGCACAGCGCGACGGTCGGCGGAACCGTCGCCACCCAATCGAGCCCGTAGAAGATGACGAACGCGATCATCGGCGGATTCACGGTGTTGGCGAGCAACAAGGGCAGAAAGAGCAGCGAGATGCCGCGGAACAGGTAGTAGATCCCGAGGAGTTTTCGCGAGTCCATCCGATCGGTGAACCAACCCGAAGCGATGGTGCCGACCATGTCGAGGATTCCGATCAACGCCAGCAGCGACGCGGCCGTGGTGATCGGCATCCCGTGATCGTGCGACGCCGGAACGAAGTGCGTTCCGATCAGGCCGTTGGTACTCGCGCCGCAGATCGCGAACGTACCGGCGAGAAGCCAGAACACCTTGGTCTTCGACGCCATGACCAGTACCGAGATCGCCCGGCCTCCGGCGCCGCCGCGCTGGTAGACAGGCTTGGCGGGTGGGGCGTAGTCGGCGGGCGCTCCGTACGGCGTCGTTCCCACGTCGGACGGATAGTTGCGCAGGAACAGCAGAACGAACGGCACGACGGCCAGCGCGGCAAACGAGACCGTGAAGGCGACGCTCTTCCAGTCGTACGTTTCCGCGATCTTCGCCAGGACGGGCAGAAACACCAGCTGACCGGCAGCACCACCGGCCGTCAGGATGCCGGTCACGAGACCGCGTTTCTCGACGAACCATCGATCTACGACGGTGGCGACAAACGCCAGCGCCATCGAACCGGTGCCGAGTCCGACGAACACGCCCCACAGCAGGATGAGCTGCCAACTCGAGGTCATGAAGATCGTGAGACCACTGCCGAGCGAGATGAGCGCCAACGCCGAAGTGACAACCGCCCGGATGCCGAACCTTTCCATCAGGGCAGCAGCGAACGGCGAGGTCAACCCGTACAGGATCAAGTTGACCGAGACGGCGGCCGAGATGCTGGCGCGAGACCACCCGAAATCCTCGTGCAGTGGATCGATCAGCACGGATGGGGCAGCGCGGAAGCTCGCCGCACCGACCAACGCCAGGAATGCCACGATCGCGACGGACCAGGCGCGGTGAAAGCGCGGCGGGCTCACCTGATGTTGGCCCGATTCGGGGAGAGCGGTCTCAGAAGTCACAGAGAGAATTCTGCAGTTCGGATTCGATCGAGAACAGTGGCCAGATTGCCAATATATGAAAGAATCGAGCCATGTCTGGTCCGCATCGCGTCGTCGCACTGGCTCTGAACGGAGTCATTCCCTTCGAGCTCGGTATCCCGGCGCGCATTTTCGGGCGCGCCCGCGACGTCGAGGATCGGCCGCTGTACGAGATCCTGACGTGCACCGTCGACGGCAATCCCGTGCAGACCGACGCAGACTTCAGCATCTCGGTCGACCACGGGAGCGAGCTGCTCGCCACCGCCGACACCGTCGTCATTCCCGCGTCGTACGAACTGGGTCCGGCCTACGAAGACGGTTACCTCTCCCCCGAGTTGGCCGCAGCGTTCCGACACATCCGCCCGGGCACTCGACTGGTCTCGATCTGCACCGGTTCGTACATCCTCGCCGCGGCGGGTTTGCTCGACGGACTTCGCGCCACGACGCACTGGCGCAACACCGACCATTTCCAGCGTGTCTACCCCAAGGTGAACGTGGATCCCGACGTGCTGTTCGTCGACGAAGGCCACATCCTGACCTCGGCCGGTGTGGCGTCAGGGGTCGATCTCTGCCTGCACATCGTCAGGCGCGACCACGGCATGGAAGTGGCGAACACCGTCGCGAGGCGTTGCGTCGTACCGCCGTGGCGCGACGGTGGCCAAGCGCAGTACATCCGGCGCCCGCTGGCCGACAAACCCTCGGAATCGACTGCTGACGCTCGGCATTGGGCCCTCGAACATCTCGGCGACCCGATCACCTTGGCGGACCTGGCGACGCGTGCCAACATGAGCGTCCGTACGTTCAGTCGTCGATTCCGCGACGAAGTCGGAACGACGCCGAACCACTGGCTGACCAGCAGACGCGTCGATCGAGCACGCGAGCTGCTGGAGGAATCCGACCTGTCGATCGATGCAATTGCCGCTCGAACCGGCTTCGGGACCGCGACATCGATGCGTCAACACATGAACGAGGCGCTCGGCGTTTCACCGAGCGCCTACCGACGTACGTTCAAGGCACCCGCGTAAGCGGCGGTACCAGGCACTATCCTGGAAGCCATGGCCGAACAGACTCGCCCGAACTTTCCCCAGTACTGCGGATACCTCCTGGGAAAGACCCTCCCCGACCGGTACCAGGACTGGGTGCGAAACGATCTGGTCGGCCCGGGTGCACAGGCCCGCTACATCATCCGCTTCACCGTGCCGGCGACGCTGATCCTTCTGCTGTTCCTCTTGATTCCGGGACCGATCTGGATTCCCTTGGCCATGATGGCCTTGTTGCTCATCCCGCTCGCGTACTTCGTCGTAGCGCTCGGGACCATCTACCGCCGTCACCGCCTGCTGAGCCATGGACTCGATCCCGAATTGCTCGACGAGAAGGCCCAGCGCCGCGCCGATCGCACTCGCGAGGACTACGAGAAGCGGCACGGTCGCTGAGCACCCTTCAGCGGAACATCGTCACTGCGGCCTTGGCGAGAACCTTCGGGTCCTTCTCGTAGTGATGCATCTTGGTGAGCTTGTCTTCCGGAATCCCCAGGAACTTGTAGACGGCCACCTGAGCGCAGCGCACCGAGTACTGCTCGGTGAACACCATGTCGAACGGCAGCTCCGCGAACTGACTGATGAAGGCCAGGTTCTTGGAATGCTTCGGCACCACCAGCGGCCGGTCACCCACGGCACGCCGATTGAACAGCGCACTGGCGTAAGGCATGTGGCTGGGAATCGAATTGACGACGCTGTCCATGATCTCTTGTCTGCGCGCGGCCAGCGCACCGTTCTCGTCGAGCGCCTCGAGGTGTCCGAGCGTCTCTTCCAGCATTTCCCGGCCGGTCATCTCGATGAACGGCTTCTTCACGTAGTCACCGTTCTTTCGCGGGAACAGACAGTAGCCCCAGAAGACTCCTTCGTTCTCCTTCTGCGCGTGATAGTGCGGCTGATGGTGAACCACGATCGACAGAAGTACGTTCGAGTCCACGAAGGTGTTGAGCGCATTTCCGGGGAGCTGCTTGGTGATTCGGGAAATCTCGTTGATGAGCTCGTGTGACGAGGTGGTGACGGTGAAGCTGGTCCACTCACTCTGCTCCCGATCTCCGAAGAACTTGTCGGGATTCCCGAGATCGTAGAAGTGCTCGGTTGCCTGCTTCCACAGCAGCGCACTCGGCGCGTACCTCATGTCTTCCACGATCGGGGTATCCAGATCGCCGATCGACGAACTGTCGGTGATGCTGCCGTTGGTGTCGAAGACGAAATCGCCCTCCGCTACGTCGATTCGGCCCTTCTCACCGGTGCGGACGTTCTCGTAGTCGAGTCCCGTCACGGTGATCTCGTCGCGAAGCGGAGTGTCCTTGAACACGAACTCCGTGATCTTCAGTTCGTTGACGAACTTCACACCCTTGCCTTCGAGGAAGGTCCGCATCGGCAAGATGATGCTCTCGTACTGGTTGTACGGGGACCTGGTGACACCCGCGAGAGTCTGAATGCGACTGAACTCGAGAATCATTCGATTCATGTACCGGCGCAGCTCCATCGCCGAACTCACCCGCTTGAACGCAAATGTGGTCTCCCACATGTACCAGAAGTTGGTGGTGAAAAAGTGCGGAGTGTCCTCGAACCACTGCTCGATACTGATGTCGTCGAGTTTTGCCTCGTCCGACTCCGGCATCGTCATCAGCTTCGTCAACAAGTATCGATCCTTGTTGTCGAATTGCATGTGCTTGTAGTCGTTCTCGCCCTTGTTGCGAATACCGTCGCGGTCGATCAACCGTGCAACGTCGTGTGTCGGATGCGCGTGGTCGAAATCGAGAATGTCATCCGTCACCGACTTTCCCGGGTTGTCCAGCGACGGAACCGCACTCAGCACGTCCCAGAGGTTCTCGTAGGTCTCCTCGTTGAGCATGCGACCACCACGGTTGATGAAGCCCGCGTCGTTGCCTAGCTCGCGATGGCCGTACTGGTGCTGGAAAGTAGCGGCGGATTCGCCGTCGTTCGCTCCGTGCATGTCCAGGCCCATGATGGTGATGTCCTCACCGCTCCACTTACCGTCCCGAATCAAATAGACGGCAGCCGAAAGATTTCCGATGCCGGCACCGATCATGTACGCCTTGTGAGACAGCTTGGAAGACATTGTTTTTCGTTCCTTACTCGAGTCGCGGTACGGATACCTTCCAAGCATGGACCCCTTTGCCCGCAGGCGCATCACCCGAACCGGATGACGTCCGTCACGGTCGCTGAAGGCGCACCAGATCTAGCGCAAAACGCGCGTAGTCGCGTGCAATTTCCTCGGGCGTTTGCGGTCCGCTCGGCCGATACCATTGCGCGACAGAGACACACATCACGACGATTGCACGCGCGGCCTGTCGCGGCCGATCCGTCTCGAAAACGCCGGCGGCGATTCCGTCATCGACTTGCTTCGTCATCAACCATTGCTGGTAGTTGCGTGATTCCGTGATGCGCAACCTGTTCTCGGCTGTGAGACTGCGCATTTCGCTGGCACCGAGAAATCCTTGATCGCGCCGATAGATATGGAACAAGGTCACACATTCGACAAGGAAAGCCAGTCTTTCGCAGGGACTTTCGCCCTCGTCGATCGCCGCCAACGATCTCGTGTTGAGCTCTGCCATGGTGAGGTCGAGAATTTCGGCCAACATTTGTTGCTTACTGGAATAGTGGTGATAGAGACCCGGAACACTCATCTGCGCACGTTTGGCGATCTCACGCATCGCAGCGCCGTGATATCCGGTCTTCACCATCTCCGCGAGCGCGGCCGCCAACACCGGATCGAACGAACTCGGGCCGAATCTTCGCCACTCGTTCGGAAGGAAATGCGTATTCGGGTCGGCGTCGTCGCCACCCCATCGTGGCTGTTCCGGCGGACGCACTATCGCAGCCGGGAGCAGAGCGTCGAAACGCACTCCGAGAATCCCGCCGATTGCCGCCAACCGGTCGACGCTGACCCTGGTCTTTCCGGTCTCGACGGCGCTGAGGGTAGCCGCGCTGACGTCGAGACGCCTGGCCAATTCGCGCAGCGAGAGCCCGCTGTGACGCCGGGCTTGCCGGATCGACGCTCCGATCAGGACAGCATTCTCGAATTCGGTCACATTGTTCAGTATTCCCGAACATAGGATTTCCAACAATGCCATGACCACGGCAATCGCTGAACCTGTTGACTACTGATTATCGGCCTGAACATGATGTGGATCACAAAGACCCAGGTCCGCCCGAGCGATCGTTCGGTGTCGGTAGCGAGAGGATCAGATCACCATGACCGAGGCGCCATATCTTGGAGAACTCCTGCGCGACGCACCCAGCAACTGGGGCAAGTGGGGAGAGTCCGACGAGGTCGGTTCACTGAATTACCTCGACGCCGGACAGGTGCTTCGTGGCGTCGGAACCATCAAGCAGGGTTCCGTGTTCACACTTCAACGGCTCATCGGCGACCCCAAGGGTGATCCCGTGTGGCCGGGACGCAGCCCTGCCGAGCGCACACAGATCTTCGACGAGAGCAGCTGGGACGGCGACGACGCACCCAACTTCCCCGGCGGTCTGCATTACGCGGACGACAAGATCGACGCGTTCCTGCAGGGTTCGACGCAGTACGACGCACTCGGCCACGTCTGGTACGACGGCGCGCTGTGGAACGGATACTCCGCTGACACGACTGTCGGCGGCCTCGAGAAGGCCAGCGTCGAACCGATTGCCGACCGTGGCGTCGTCGGACGCGCAGTGCTACTCGACATGGCGAAGTTTCGCGGCAAGGAGAATCTCGATAAGGCCGAAACCTTCACGCACCATGATCTTTTGGCCTGTGCCGAAGCGCAGGGTGTCACCATCGAGAAGCGCGACATTCTCGTCATCCGCACCAACTTCCTCAAGCTGTTCTTCGACCAGGGCGAAGCCTTCTACGAGGGATTCTGCGAGCCCGGCCTGATCTACAGCCCCGAACTCGTCCAGTGGTTCCAGGACATGGAGATTCCGAACCTGGTGACGGACACCATCGCCAACGAGGTCACCACCGATCCCGAAAACGGTGTGGCACTGGTGCTCCACAACGCTCTGATGCGCAACCTCGGCGTGGTGTTCACCGAGATCTGCGATCTGGAGAAGCTGGCCGCAGACTGTGCGTCCGACGGCCAGTACACGTTCCTGTACGTCGCCGCACCACTCAAGGTCGCCAAGGCCAGCGGCTCTCCCGTGAATCCGGTTGCCATCAAATGACATACGAAGATCGCCCTTGGTTGGCGTTGTACCGTAACGACGTTCCCCCCGACATCGACGTCGAGCACCCCACGATGCTCGAGATGTTGGCGGCCACGGTCCGCTCCGATCCGGACGCCACAGCTGTGAAGTACTTCGACGGTCAACTCAGCTTCGCCGAGCTGGACCATCAGAGCGATGCCCTGGCCCGAGCACTCCGAGCCGGTGGACTCGTGAAGGGTGACCGCGTTGCCCTGTTCCTGCAGAACGTTCCACAGTTCGTGCTCGCCCTCACCGGAATCTGGAAAGCCGGCGGCGTCGCAGTCTCGATCAATCCCATGAGCCGTGAGCGAGAACTGGGATACCAACTCGAAGATTCCGGAGCTGCCGTTCTCATCGCACTCGAGGGGCTCTACGAGTCCGTGGGCCGCAATGTCGTCTCGGACTCGCCGGTGAGGCGCGTCATCACCACCTCGGAACTCGAGTACCAAAGCCGCAACGATCCAAGAATTTTCGACGGAATCGCTAAGAAGGATCTCGGTACCGACGATCTTGCGACGCTGATCGACCAGCATCGTATCGGCGATCCGATCACTACCGACGCTGCACCGGAAGACATTGCGGTACTGACGTATACATCGGGAACCACTGGTCCACCGAAGGGAGCGATGACCTCTCACGCGAACATGACCTTCAACGCCCAGGTGTACCGGGACTGGCTGAGGCTCACCCCGAAAGACACCGTTCTCGGCGTAGCACCGCTCTTCCACATCACGGGGTTGATCGGTCACATCGCGGTATCCGTACTGACGAGAATGCCGCTGGTGCTGGCCTACCGCTTCCAGCCCGAGGTGATGCTCGACGCGATTCGTGAGCACCGACCGACGTTCACCGTCGGCGCCATCACCGCGTTCACAGCATTGCTCAACACTCCAGGTTGCGCGCCGGAAGACTTCACCTCCATGCGGCTGCTGTATTCCGGCGGCGCACCCATCTCACCGACCGCCGCCGAGGCCGTCCGAGCCATGACCGGTGCTGCGCTGCACAACATCTACGGCCTGACAGAGACCACGTCGCCGACCCATGCCGTTCCCGTCGGCGCGGCTACGCCGGTCGACCCCACGTCCGGGGCACTGTCCGTCGGTGTTCCAGTACCCAACACCGTGGTCCGCATCGAAGACGAGGGCGGTGCGGTCCTGCCGATCGGAGAGATCGGCGAGCTGGTCGTCCGTGGTCCACAGGTGGTGCGCGGTTACTGGAACAAGCCGGAGGAGAGTGCGTCGGCCATTCTCGACGGGTGGTTCCACACCGGCGACGTGGGGTTCATGGACGAAGCCGGCTGGTTCTACGTCGTCGACCGCAAGAAGGACATGATCATCGCTTCCGGCTACAAGGTGTGGCCACGCGAGGTCGAAGACGTTCTCGCCGAACATCCCGCGGTCCGCGAGGCAGCTGTCGTCGGGATCGCCGACGAATACCGCGGTGAGACGGTGAAGGCATTCGTCAGCCTCGTCGCGGGGGCGTCGGTGACGCCGGACGAACTGATCGATCACTGCAAGCAACGGATGGCGGCGTACAAGTACCCACGGTCCGTCGTGCTGGTGGAGGAGCTTCCCAAGACCGTCACCGGCAAGATACTGCGACGGGAACTGCGCACGACCTCTTGACGCCGACGGCGGGCGGGCCTCCAGGCTCGCCCGCTGTCTGATCGCACACTTTTTCGCGTCGACCGCGCCATCGGGGTAATGGAACAGTAATATGTGCTGAGTACCCACGGACAAACGGGAGACATCAGTGAGCAAGTTCGGACGTAAGAAGCAGCCCACGCCCAAGAGCTACCAGTGGCTGGCCATGACCCTCATCGCGTTGTCGCTGTCCGTCTCGATCGGGATCGCCGCCAAACCCTCCTGAGCTCGGCGAATCCGAAACTTGTAACCCTGCGTCCATCTGCACATGGACAAATAGGCGCAAATCGGACGCTTAGCTGTTCTAACTTTCCTTCCGTCGTGCCACCTCGGCACCGACGGAGAGGATTCACACACCATGCGAAGCCCACGCTTCGGTTTGCTGGCGGCTGCCGGCGCGGTCGGACTCGTGCTCGTTACCAGTGGCGCTCAGTCCATCGCCGCGGCGTCGCCCTTTGGCTCGCTCGACACCGCGTCGAGTTCCGGCTCGGCTGAGACCCCGGCGTCGACCGACGGCGGCTTCACGTCCAAGACGCCGTACTCACCCGGCCAGCGTATCGCCGACTATCAAGCACCACCGACGGGATACTCGCCCGTGTACACGGAAAGCGTTGCGCGCCACGGCTCCCGGGCACTGTCGAGCCTGAAGTACGACGACCTGAGCCTGCAGCTGTGGGAACTCGCCGAAGCCGAGAACGCATTGACTTCCGTCGGCAAGGAATTCGGACCGGCGCTTCGCGATCTCATGGCCGCGAACAAGAAGCTGGGATACGGCAACCTCAGCGGACTAGGAGTCACCGAACATCGGCAACTCGGAGCACGGGTCACCGAGCGCCTCCCCCAACTGTTCGACGCCATCGCTGCGCAACAGGGAACCATCACGTTGACCTCGTCGGGTGTCGACCGTGCCGTGGACAGCGCCGAGAACTTCGCCCAGGGCCTGACCGGTGCGTTTCCGGCCGTCGCCGGCGATGTTGCGCCGGTGACCACGGATGCCGACCTTCTCTACTTCCACGACTCGGATGCAAACGCCGACTACAAGGACTACGAGGATTCCGATCCGCGATTGAAGGCCGTCGACGATCAGATTGCCGATCTTCCCCGCACCCGCGAGGTCTCGCGGCACATGATGATCAAGCTCTACTCCGAGGACTTCGTCAACCGCCTGAGCGCGGGCGAGTTCTCACTCGTCGACCGCGGCAAGGGTTCCAGCACGATCGACAACGAGGTCGACGCCGCGTACATGCTGTACAACACGTACATCATCACTCCGGGCATGGCCGAAGAAGGCAAGTGGAATTTCGAGCGGTTCATCGAACCTGCGGACGCGCAGTGGCTCGCGTACACGAACGATGCCGAGGACTTCTACGCCAAGGGCCCGGGCTTCACCGGTGAAGACGTCACCTACCGGATGGCAACCGTCTTGCGCGACGAGTTCCTGCGCGGCTTACAAGAACACACCGGGGCCGCCGCCGTACCGGGAGCGGACTTCCGGTTTGCCCACGCAGAAACGATCATCCCCTTCGCCGCGCTCTTGAAACTGCCGGGAAGCACCGTCTCACAGGCCGAGGGTGACCTGTACACCTATGCGAACAACCCCTGGCGCGGAGCGCAGGTCAGCCCGATGGCCGCCAACGTGCAGTGGGACGTGTTCGGCGGACCGGACGGTAAGCGCCTGGTCCGAATGCTCTACAACGAGCGCGAGACAGCGTTTGCTGCCCCGTGCGCTCCGGTGAACTCCGGGAGTTTCTTCTACACGCCGGACGAACTAGCCCGCTGCCTACCGGAGATTTCACCGGCAGCCTGAGATCCGGACCGAGGTCGACGAGGGCGCGCCCATGCCTGGTGCAACGCCAGCATGCGCGCCTTTTCGTCGTCTTCCATCAACAAGGCGTCGCAGATACGAACGATGACGGGGGCCGAAACACCAACGGACGTACCCTGTTCCAGCCGTTGGTAGTGATTGAAACTGATGTCGGCGATCTGCGCGACATCACGCCGGCTGAGGCCGTGCATGCGGCGAGCACCCTCGCATCGCATGCCGACCTTCTCGGGCGCAAGACTGTTTCGTTTCTCGACGAGCATCTGGCTCATCAACTGACGCGCGCTCGACCCATTCACGTCGCCACCTTTTCCATCCCTGAAATATGCTTTCAAATAACATGTTTCAGAATATGGGATGACGCGGACACAGCGGTATCTCCGAGATGACAGATAATCACGCGATACCGCCAACCCTGTGCCCGTTCACGCTGTATAGATCAGGCTGTGAGGATCAGGCTATGAACCTGCCGATCGTCGGATTCGACTGGCAGATGGGACTACTGCCCCAGTTGATCGAACCGAATGCCGTCGCAACGACATTGCCGACGCCGGTGTTCACCGTCGCGGACAAGTACGGGTAAGTACCGACCAGGTCGACGATTCCGGACTTGCCCGTGTCGGTGTTGACCCACGCAACGGTCACCTGACCCGCCGCCGGGATGGGCGCAGCCGCCGGGAACGAATCGAAGCGGATGTCACCCTTGGCGATGGGCGGATTGGACTCTGGTCCGGACTGGCCGGTGAGTCCGGTCAGCGAGGCCAGCGACCCCTGATTCGGACTCCCGATGGTGACGGCGCCGCCACCGAAAGGATGGGGCGGATCAGCCGAGGCGACTCCGGCGAACATGACGCTCGCGGCAATCGGTAGTCCGATGGCCGCGAAAACCCCGGCCGTGCGTGTGACGCTCATAGCTGCTCCTCGGGTCGACAACACTTTCCGGATACCCCTGGTACAACGCCCGAAACGATGGACAGTCGACTATTCACACCCCCCTAGACAACGCGTGTTGTCAGAACTACAGTCGGTGGTGCAGCTCACACCTACCTCTGCCGCGCGCAGACCAGTCCCAGGGAGTGTTCAGATGAAGCGCTACGACCTCCGCAGTCGCACGGATCGACTCGATCCCGAAACCGATTACGAAGAGATGTCGCGCATTCTCGCGGCGCAAGAGTTTCCCTGGGACATCAATCAGGCGCTCAGCTTCGCCCTTTTTCGCACGTACGCCGTTCCCTCGATCGGCAAACTTCTCTTCTCCACCGGGGAGTTCACCGACAAGGTTCAGAAGCGCTACGACGACACCAGCCTGATCCTCGACGCCATCCTCGAGCACGGCCTCAGCAGCACCGAAGGCCGCAAGAGTGTGCGTCGAATGAACCAGATGCACGGTTCGTACGACATCTCCAACGACGACATGCTCTACGTTCTGGCCACCTTCGTCGTCACCCCGGTCAGATGGCTCGACGAGTACGGCTGGCGGAAGATGACCGAGAACGAGATCGTCGGGTCGACGAACTACTACCGCCACTTGGGCAGGTACATGAACATCAAGGACACGCCGGACACCTACGAGGGGTTCGTCAGACTTCTCGATGACTATGAGCGCAAACACTTTTCATTCGACCCCGGCGCTCGGGCGGTCGCCGACTCCACTCTCGACCTGATGTGCACCTTCCCGCCCAACAATCTGGCGCCGAAGTCTCTGGTCAAGGGATTCGCCTTCGCCCTCATGGACGATCACCTACTCGACGCCTTCCACTACAAGCACCCGAGCACCGCGATGCGCGTCGTCTCACGCGGCGCGCTGAAAGTCCGCGCGCGTCTGCTGCGGTTCTTCCCGGTGCGCACGAAGCGGAAATTCGCCCGCGAGCTGCCCAACATCCGCAGCTACCCGAGCGGTTACAAGGTCGAAGACCTCGGCACCTTCCCCACGGGGTGCCCGGTCAAGCACCTGCAGGCAGACCAGCAAGCCCAAGCGTAGACGCGTTGGGATACTCGAACGGTGGCGCAACTCTGGATGCTCGAGGATCTCGAACCGTGGCGCGACACCCCCATGCCTGGCGATACGTGCGAACCGACGACCTACTGGGCCAGTCCCGAAATGCTGGACCTTCCTGCCGAGGTGTGCTGCGAAATCGATGCACGCATCACGACCGTGACAATCGACGGCCGCACTGAGCACATAGCCCATCTCGGACACGGATTTACGACACTGATCGGCGACGATGTCGGAAGCGTCGGCGAGGTGCGGCTGAGAGGTTGCCTGGTGTGGGATCGCTACCTCTGGACGCAATACCGCACGCAGCCCACCGGGCGCGTGCGGGTGAAAGCGCGGCCCGGCCACCTCGTTCAACACGAAACACTCTTGACGACAATTCATTCCGGTCTCTTCAACGTCGTCTTCGACGGGCCGACGGTGTACTGCGAGACGGGTCAGGTCCCCACAAATTTCGGCGTCCGCTGGAACACACTGGTCGTCGAACTCGAGACTTGGCCGTGATCGGTCGTCAGTGCCAATACGGCGGAACGATATCCGGGTCGTCGAGGACGGCATCGATCCGCGAATCGGCCACAATTCGAATGATCGCTTCCTCGGGGGCGGCGATGATCGCGAAATGTGGGTCGACATCATTGGTTATGCACCATGCATGATCCGCCGGCCAGATGAAGGCCGGATCAGGGGAAGAACCCCACGGCCAACGAACTGAGTTCTCCACGCTCCAATCGGCGTAGTCGGCAAGCGTTCCACGCAAGAGCCAGTAGTCACGATTGGGGATCTCGAACCGCGGAACGTCATCACCGACTGCCGACCCCCACCCGGTCCACATGCAGAAATAGCACTCGTCGGGTGTGGTTGTGTAACTGGACAACACATCCAGGGCAAAGCCGATCAGCACTTTCTCTTCCGGCCCGGTCTGATCGAAATCGACATCATTCGATTTCTGACCGGGAAAGCTCGGATCTGGGATGAACCGTAAGCGCGCATACTTCGGAAATCCGATCGGGCCGCGCCCTGCCAACTGATACCAAGGCAGATCCTGATCGACCAGCCAATCGGTAGCCGCCAGATCTGTGCACAATGTCAGGCCCGTGCTGGGCTCATCCGTATCCCTCATGGCCGAGTGACGGAGGAGTCTCGCGCCGTACGACGCAGGGTGATCAATTTCATGGTTTGTCTCGACGTCGAGTCGACGCCCCTCTTCTTCGAACTCCATCAGCGCATAGAACCTGCGGGCCCGATCGTTGAGTGTGTAAACCTCGAGTGTCACCTCGTCGTGCATGGTGGTGGCGTGTTCGACCAACGCCCTCCCGACTCCCAACCCCTGTGATGCCGGCGCGACGAACAGTCCCCCGATTTCGGAGCCGATCATTCCCAACAGGCCGACAACTTCGGAGTTGTGCTCAGCCACCCAATTATCGGCCTGGATCAGATAGACCTCTCGCATCTTCTGCTCCCGATCGCCCGTTCCCTCACCCACAAGGAACGGATGGGCTTCACTGGCAGCATTCGACCACAGGTCGACGACCACGTCCTCATCCGAGGGTAAGTAGCGGCGAATGATCAGATCCTGGTTCACAATCCGACCATACCCTCCGGTATCAGAGGACTTACCGGTGTCGGAGGCAATCCATTCGAAATCGTTTCGATCTCAGGATGATCCGCAGCATTAACGCGGAAAGCATTGATGAACAATAGCTTTCGATCTTCTCCAGGCAATGCGCCATTTGCTCCGCAGCATCATTGCACTCGGCTTCTCGAACCACCACTACGGTGAGTGCAGCGGTCCGACATTCCGCGAGTTGATTGTGCGCATAGATAGTGCCTAGTTTATTCAGACGCAAAACGAACTACTCTCGTCGAAATCGATTTCGTCGCATTTGCATCACCCCCCAACATCGCCCTCCAACAACACCGCGCCTTACCCATTACTTACAGATTTGTCAGAGGGGTGGTGCATAGTGCATCGAGAACTTCACTGAGCGCATATTCAGAACAGAGGACATAGCATGCCCGCAACAACAGATGATCGGGTTGACCTTCTCGCAAAGCGCTGCGACAGCGATCTCGGCGACCCCGACCTGTGGTTCCGACCCGACGGTTATCCGCACAGTCTTGCCCTGTGCATCATCGACTCGATCGCGTCTACCGGCGCGCACTACAACTCTGTCAAGAACCTCCTGCGTCACTACATCGAATATCGGCAGGCCCAGGGCGGCAATGCGGATACCGATAATGCGGGAGCTCTACTGGCCACCTTCACAGAACTCGGCGGTCCACAGCAATGGGCTGAGATGACGAACAATCGCAAACCAACCTCGACGAGCAAGGGTGCTCCGCTCAAGGCTGCGGCTATTCACGCGGCTGCTGTTCAGCTGCGTGAGCAGGGAATCGACAGTACCTATGACCTCCTCAACGCCGCCCCAAGCAAAATCGAGGAGGCAAAGAAGGCATGGATCCGAGTGCCGGGACAGCGCTCCGGGATCACCTGGAACTACTTCTTGATGCTCGCGGGTATTGGGGGTGTGAAAGCTGACCGCATGGTCATCCGCTTTGTGGCGGATGCGATCGGATCTGCGCCCGAGAATGTCAGCCCCACTGACGCGGCGAACCTGGTGAAAGCGGTAGCCGAGAAGTCGGGCCGCAATGTCACACATCTTGATCATGCGATCTGGCGATTCGAATCCGGCCGACCCGTGAACCAGCAACACTGAGCACAAAGCGAGGATTCGATCGAGATCTCCCCGAAGCACGGGAAAAGTTGACCAGCGACGCACGGTTCGAATAAGAAGTTTCAATCTGATGGCGGTTGCGGAATTTGGCCGTGCGCTGCGCAGAATAGACCGGGAGTGGAGAACAGATGAGTGGCACGAAAAAGAATTCATCCGCTGAAGGGGTGGTGGAATTCATCAGTTTTCTCATCGTCCTGGCGATTGTCGTCGGCGGGATTGTCGCCGCATGCTCCTGATCGTCATTCGTTGCATAAAGTACCGACCTCCACCGTTCCAAGGAGTACTGACATCAACGCATGGCCACCGCTATGAGTAACGGACGCAACGCCGACCCGGCCGTTGTCGCCGAAAAGAAGCGCCGCATCCACGACCCCCATGTGGCGCCGTTGAACTCGCTTGCGAATCGGATAGCCGACGCCGAAGGCATTCCTCATGGATACGTGCCCTACGTGGATCCAGACCAGGGCGGAATCGATGCACGGGTCTTTGTCCTGCTCGATAATCCGTCCACGAAAGCCGAAGCCGGCACGGGATCTGGCCTACTCAGCCTCGACAACAACGACCGCACTGCACGCAACTGCCGCGAAGCGTACTCACGTGCCGGCATCTCGTCCTCAGACGTCGTGCATTGGAATGTCGTCCCCTTCCCCGTTTCCGGCGTCAAGAACGGTGGTTCGACGCCCGCCGAACGCGCCCGCGGGACCCAATGGACTACCGAATTCGTGGGGTTGTGCCCAAACCTGGAGATCGTGCTGCTGCTGGGCGTCGCAGCTCGAGATGGATGGAACCGTGCAGGAATCGAACGGGACCTGTACGTCATCCCGGGAAGGGTTCCACACTGCTCTGACCGGGGCTTGAACTCACCCGGAGGACGAGAGCGATTCGAAACCGCGGTCTCCGCGGTCGCCCACAGACTCGCCGCAAAAACACGACACCGACAGGATGCACGCCCCGATGAATGACACACCGGCTGTGAAGAACTCCATTTCCCCTGCCGTTGCCGATGGCAGTGGTCCAGGAACCGAACTCGCTATATCCGTTGAGCCCGAAGGTATTCTCGTCGCCGGAGACCCAGAGGTCGTTGCCGGGTATCTCGCACGAATGACCGATCTCGCCGGCGAAGCCCTGGACGTGTCCGGCGTCAGCAAGTCATCCATGGCCGGAGCTGCGGCCGCAGCGTTCGGCGTGCAGTCCATTCTCGCCCAGGCCGGTCAGTTCGTGCGACTGTCCCCGGAAAGCGTTCAAGCCTTGAAAACTCACCGGGTCCTCCCCGGGGACAACGGTTTCTTCCGAATGACCGTTGTCGATCAGAGCGGAAAATTCCGGAATCAACTGCAATGGCAGAAGGTGCCTCTCGGTCCCACTCAGGCGCTGTCCCTGCAACTACTCGCCGTGCAGGTCGCACTCTCGGCAGCGATCGCGTCGGTGAACGAGTCGATCGCCCGCGTCGACGGCAAAGTCGAACAGCTACTCGTCCTTGCTCAAGCGACCCGCGTCGGAGACGTAGTCGGGCACTTCTCCACCCTCGACCGTCTCGTGGCCACTCTCGACGACCACGACGCGCTTCCGACTGCCGACTGGGAATCGGTTGCCGGACTCCGTCCCGCGCTGATTGTGACCATTGAACGCCTCCGCGAACACGTCAAGCGCACCCTCGCCGGGTTCGATCCCACTCGCCCGGTCCAGGATCGGGCTGATTACCTACGCCGCGCAATCGAAGAAAATCGGCTCGGTGAATCCTTGCACCTGCTGGTGGTCAGCGAGCAGTCGCTGTATCTGTGGCAACGACTGCGGATCGCCCGCGTTCAGGCCACCGAGCCGCAGCATCTGCAGATGGTGCTCGACGATGCGCGCGCCGTGTTGACCGAGCATTTCGAACGCGACGGCCAACTCCTAGTCCATGCTCGCTCGGAGCTGTCGAACTTTGCGCAGATGCGCCGACTCGATGGATTTCGGTGGGGCGCAGCCCACAACCTCACCCACGATATCGTCACGCTCAAAAACGATCTCGACGATTTTGCGCAGGCTCGCGGCAGTCAAGTCATGGGGTGGACCGAGCACGAGAGCCCCAGCGTTATCGACGCCCTCGCAGAGGTGGGAAGTAGAGCAGTCGCCGTCGGCAGTGCGGCAGGAAAGGCGATCGGCTCCGGTGTGTCAGGAGTCGGTGCCGGATTCGGGTGGCTGGGGCGTGGAATTGGGAATTTGGTCGGATCGCAGCAACCGCAACCCGAGAAGATCGACCTACATGCCACCAGCGACATCTCCACGGCCCAGCATGTCGCAGGAGCCCCGGGCGCCACGCACGCTCCCCCGCCGGAACAACCAGCTCGCACCGAAGTCATCGATCCTCGAGTCACCTACGACGACGACATTCTGCAGCTCATGCTATTCGGGCATCTGCAGGTCGACCAGCAGCTGACCTACCGCGACGTCGGGCGCGGGCTGAACTACACCGCGACGGTCACACGGGACGGAGCTCTCGAGGTGAACGGAAAACGCTACGGTGCCCCCTCGGCACCTCTGACCGAACTCATGGGAGAACAGAGGCACGGCTGGAGAGACTGGCAACTCGCAGACGGTCGAAACCTTTCCCAACTGCGACGCGAGGGCCGCACCGAAATGGCCCGGTAAGCGCAGCTAGACTTCCTCGGCGAGTCAGCGGGAGAACAATTCGATTCGTTGCCCCACAATTACCGCCTTGTGCAAGGGTTGTCCGATGACCGATGGTGATCCGACAACTGAGCGTGGAGGTCCGGCATCCTGGTGGAAGGCGACTGCGATTGTCACCGCAGTGCTTGTCGCTCTCACGTGCGGCGTCATCGTGTGGTCCTTCATGCCGCCGGTTGTGTACTTTCCATTCTTTGCGCTCGCCGCCTCAGTGTTGCTCGGTTTGGGTGGAGTGTGGTTGATACTCAGCCTGATTGGTTGGATGAAGTACAAAACCTTGCGTTTGAGCACGATCGCGCCGGTGATAGTCCTCGTCACCGGCGCGCTCGTGACGTTGTCCGTCCCTTCGCATGTTGCGTTTGCACTGTCGAAAGACTCCCTCGAAGCAGTGGCCGCGGATTGCCAGAAGTCGTTGGAAAACCAAACAATTGGCGTCTACCGGGTCCTGCAGGTCTGGCCCGTCGGCAACGGGTGCCGCTTCCATATCGAGGGTGGTCTGATCGATCCGATCGGATTGGCATACTTACCGGACGGCGCACCATATCTCGGCAAGCCCCGCCATGACGGCGACATCGGCTACCAGGAGTTCGACGGCGACTGGTACTCGTTCGTTCAACGGTTCTAGCAGCGTGAAACTAGCCGACTAGCTTGACCTTCAGAAGTGCGATCGTGTCCGCAGTGAGTCCCAGACCTTCGGTGAGATAACCGTCGACGGTTCCGTAATCGCTGGCTATCTGCGCAAGTCCAGCTTCCAGGTACGACGCATCGACACCGAGGGCCGGCTCGAGATTGGTCGCCACCTGCGGGCTCAGGGCTTGAGAGATCTGCGCAAGGATCTTCTCGTTGGTCGCCTGAAGGTAGGTGTTGCTCAACAGATAGTCATCCATGATCGTCTGGGCGGGGACACCGGCAATGGACTGCAACAGCATCGCGGTCCAACCCGTGCGGTCCTTGCCTGAAGTGCAATGGAACAACTGCACCCCGTCACCAGCAGCGATGTCCGAGAGAACCTGCTTGAAGCCGGCGCGGCGCACGGGATCGGTGACAAAACTGCGGTTGGTATCGACCAAGAACTGCTTGGCCTCCTCCGGCGACTTGATCGTCGTCGCGAGCTGGGTCAGATCCTTGAACTCGATCGGAATGTTCGTGTACGTCACACCGTCCGGGAGCTTGTCCGCGCCACCGATGAACGGGTTGGAGATCTCGGTTGCACCACGCAGGTCATAGGCGTCGGCAAGTCCGAGGCCGGTGAGCGTCGCCTTGTCTGCGTCGCTGGTCGCAGTCAGCGCATTGGATCGGTAGATGACGCCGCGCTTGAGGTGTGAGCCGTCGACGGTGGCGTATCCCCTCCCGTCGTTGCCGGCGACGTCGCGAAAGTTGGCCACGGAGGCCAAGTTCGGCGTCGGCGCGAGGACAGGATCGAGCGAGCCTAGATCGACGGATCCGAGCGATCCCGTGTTCAGAGAACCCAGGTCGAGCGGGATGGCCGTGGCGGGAGCAGCAAACAACAGACCTCCGGTGACAACAAGGGCGGCGGCCTTCGCAGTGCGAGCGAACGACATTCGTGAGCGTGTGGACATGTGGCAGTACCTCTCTTTGTGGTTGGTGCGCTGTGGTTACGGTGCGACGTCACCGATTCCGGTGAACCCGTATCGCTGGTGGGGCCCAATGACTACTACCTCGAACAGGCCTGTCCCGGTGCGAGTTACGCCGTCTTCCACAAGGGTGAACCGGGCCAAATTGTCGACCGGGCACAGCATCTTCTTCCACGGTTCGATGTCCGAAACCTTTTCTCGCAGGCCTTGAACCACCAGTTCGCCCTGCCACATCCCGTGGCGCCAATCCTGCTCGAGTCCGTAGCCCGTGCCCACACCGATGTAGTTGGGCAGAATCGGTTCGCAGGTGATCTCCAGGATGTGGTCGGATTCGCCTGGTGCACCGGGGCGCCGGAAGTACAGAGTTCCGCTCTTCACCTCGCGGGTACCGGAAATGAAGGTGAGCTGGTGGTCCGGTCGACCCAACCACTCCGACTCCCGCGAGCGGTCCGCCCAGACGCGCGTCGCATCCTCCAAAATGCGGCGTCCCTGCTGATCTTCTTGAACGACCGTGACGACCGTGAAGTCACCGAATTGCATGATCGAGTAGATCCAGAAGAAGTTCTGACTGCCGGCGATCGACGGATCCGCCTTGCGTCCAGGAGGTTCCGCCTCGCCGACCGGTCGAACACCCCAGGATCGATCGCGATTACCCCGCCACGCCTCCGGGGTGACCGGGATGACGTCACCGTCGACGGTCAGGGATCCGGACCATGTTCCGGTCTGCACAAATCGTTGCGTGTCGAAGGTGACTCGTTCCAGCTGACGGTGGAAATGCCTTGCCTCGAGATTGGCGGGGCCGTCGGACTCGAAGGTGAGGTCGAAGTTCAAGTCCGGCGCTTCGGGACTCGGGTCCAACACCACCCGCAGACGGTGCAGACCCTCGATGATCTCGATCCTCAACGGGCCTACTGACAGGTCCATACGATCGTCACCCAAGGCGCGGGATGCCCGGAAGACGATATGATCGTCGCCGCGCCGAAGAACCGCAAAGCCGTCGCACACACCAAGATTGGGGTACTGACCGAGACCGATGATGAGAAACAGCGGCTCGCTGTCGCCGTCGACGCCGGCATGACAGTTGGAGTAGTAGCGGTCGTAGAAGTTTCGATCCGAGGTGCCCACGCGGCGGATGGTCTCGGCGATCTGATGTACGGGGTAGTCGTCGAGCGGGGACAGTGTCATCGTGCTTCTCCTGGTGCGACCGGGGCCGTAGCGAGCGATTCCCAATAGGTGCCGTCGAGCATGGCTTCGAGTGTCTTGTGGTGTAGGATCATCTCGTCCGGGTTGTCGGGGAATTCGGCCTGACCGAAAGCCACTGCGCGGCTTTGTACTCGGAACATGATCACCGCGTGCCGCAGCGCGGCGTAAAGGATGTAGAAATCCAGATCCGCAACCTGGTGGCCGGAAAGCGAGCCGTAGGCATCGGTCACGTCCTCACGACGCAGGAAGTCCGGCATTCCGGGGAGGCCTGCCATGGCAGCGAGATCCTCGAAGAACCTGTGCTGGAAGATCATCCAGCCGAGATCCAGCTCACGCGGCCCCAGTGCCGCCATCTCCCAGTCGAGGACCGCCGCCGGCTCGAAGTCGCGGTAGATGACGTTTCCGATCCGCGAGTCTCCCCAGCACAGCACTGCGGCACCGGCATCGGTGGGAAAGTTCGCCTCGATCCAGTCGAAACCGCGCTCGATCAACGGAGATCCTGGTCCGTCGGCGGTTGCCCACTCGTAATAGCGGCGCTGCTCCTCGAGATGCGCTCGAAGTGCTTCTGCCCCAGTCGGTTCGGCACCGAAGCCGCACAACTCGGGGAGGGCCAGGTGCGGATCGGCCATAGCGTGCAACTCCGTGAGCACCCGGACCGATGACTCCTGGAGTCGAGAACAGTCGTCCTCTGAAGCCTCCGAGAGCCAGGATCCGAACGTGTACGGCATGACGTCTGGCGGAATTTCGCCGTCGCGCCGTTCCATTACGAAGAACTCACCGCCGAGCGCGTCCGGGTTGCTCTCGGACCAGTACACCCGCGGGACCGGCACCGATGTGTGAGCCGCGACGGCGCTCATGACCCGAAACTGCTGGCCCAGGTTGTACGACGGGAAGATCGGTACCGCACTGTCGCGCGGGGCGATGCGAGCGACCAGGCGATGCTCACCTCGAACCCCGTCCTCGATCCACGTCGCGTCGAAAAGCACAGTTTCGTTGGACATGCCGTTCGCTGCCGGTATCTCGACGGAGGTCACGGAAGGTTTCGAGCCTCGCCACAACACGGTCGCGAGCCAGCCTTCGAGGCTGCGTCGCATCTCTGCCGGGTCGTTGCGGGATTCGCCAGGCCTGGCGAATTCGGCGTAGTCGGGATCTTCGCCTGAGGTTTCTGTTTCGGTTCGAAGGTTCATCACCACTCCTCGTGGTTCGGTGGCGCCGATGCGCACGTGCCGATAGTCGATACAATATGTATCGACTAAAGCCGTGACAGAATGTAACGGCCATCACAGCGATACCGCAAGGGATTTGCCCAAAATGTCCAAAGATTTTGAGACTCAGCACCGCCTGGGCCCGCAGCGAAACCCTGCAATCGACGACGCAGTACTGGACGCGACCAGGCAACTGTTGGAAGAAAAGGGGTACGCGGGCACGTCCATCGACGCCATCGCCACGCGTGCCGGAGTGGGGCGTCCGGCCATCTACCGTCGGTGGCCGTCGAAGGCACACATCGTCAACGACGCGATCTACCCGGTGCTCGACATCGAACAAGGTGCGGACATCGACACCGAACTCGGCACCGAGGGAACGATCGCGGATCAGATTCGCGCGCTTGTCCAGGGCGCGGTGGCACTATTCGCCGCTCCTGCCACGCGAGCCGCTGCACCCGGGCTCATGAGCGAGGTGCGGACGAACAGCGAGCTGCGTGAAGTTCTGGTGGTGCGGCAACTGGCCGGAGTCAGAGTCGAGCTGAACCGTCGACTGGAGGCGGCGAGGGAGCGCGGCGACATCCGAAGCGGCGTCGACGCCGACGCTCTTCTCGACATCATGGCGGGCGCGGCCATCTTTGCGATGTCGGTTCGCGACGTCTCGGACCCGGGACCGTTTGCCGATTCTCTCGCCGACATAGTGCTGAACGGCATACTCCCCGAGGCCCACTAGGCCCGAACCCTGCCGACTATCCTGTGGGGCATGACCGAGCCTGTAGCGACCGCTGACCTTGCCGACGAGATCGGACCCGACATCCGTAGCTGCGACACGCAGTTCACCCAGTTCGGTGGACGTGAAGTGTTTGCCGGTCCCATCACCACCATCAAGTGCTTCCAGGACAACCTGCTCGTGAAGCAGACCCTCAGCGAACCGGGCAACGGTGGAGTCCTCGTCGTCGACGGTGACGCGAGCATCCACACCGCCCTGGTCGGCGACATCATCGCCGGCCGCGGCGTCGACAACGGCTGGGCCGGCGTCATCGTCAACGGAGCTGTCCGCGACTCGGCGATCCTGCGCACCCTCGACATCGGCGTCAAGGCTTTGGGCACCAACCCGCGCAAGAGCACTCAGACCGGTTCGGGCGAGAAGAACGTGCCGATCGAAATCGGCGGCGTCACGTTCAACCCCGGCGAGATCGTCTACAGCGACCAGGACGGCGTCGTCGTTCGCGAAAGCTAGTCGGAAGTCGCGGGATCAGGCGGGGGCTTCCACTTTGGCGGCCATCCCGCCGATCTCGACGACATCGCCGTCACGAAGCTGACGGCCACGACGATCTTCGACCTCACCGTTGACCGACACCATGCCGTCGGCGATCACTTCCTTGGCCTCCGCGCCCGATTCGATGAGGTTCGCGAGCTTCAGAAACTGACCGAGCCGAATCATTTCGTCGCGGATGGGTACTGCTGGAATGTTGTCGGTCATGTCAATCATCTTCCTCCTCCCACAAAACTGGACACGACAGACCACACTTAGCGTGAGGATCTGATCGACCGGTAGGAGAGGAAGCTCGATGGCACCATTGACCGAGGTATCGGACACCACTGCAGAGTTGGTGGAATCGCCACCCGAAAATCCGCGCCAGGCGCGTCGATTCCGCAAAGGGCGGTTCAGCCAGGTTCCCCATATCTCGGGACTGATCCTCGGAGTCTTCTCCGTACTGGTGTTCCTGTGGAGCATCTCGCCGGTACTGCGGCACATCCTCCGCGTCCCACGCGAATACATCGACAGCTACTACTTCGACGCACCGGATACGAGCCTGTCGTGGGCGCTCGTCGTCGCCTTGCTCGCCGCCGCCCTCGCGAGCCGCAAGCGCATCGCCTGGTGGCTGTTGACGATCTACCTGTCGCTGATCACCCTCACCAACATCGCCTCCGCGATCGTCGACAAGAACCCGAACAACGCCGTCGCCGTTGTCGTTCTGCTTGTCGTGATCGGAATCCTCATCGCGGCGAGGCCCGAGTTCTACACACGCGTACGACGCGGCGCCGGTTGGAAAGCGCTCGGCGTTCTGATCGGCGGCATGGCCGTCGCGACCGTGATCGGTTGGGGCCTTGTCGAACTCTTCCCAGGTGACCTACCGCAGAACCAACGATTCCTCTGGGCCTTGAACCGCGTCACCGCAGCCGCTTCGGTCGACAACGAGGTGTTCGACGGCCACCCGCGCGTCTTCGTCAACACGGTCCTCGGTCTGCTCGGCGCCATCGCGCTACTCGCCGCGGTCATGACGCTCTTCCGCGCGCAACGCTCCAACAACGCCCTCACCGGAAACGACGAGTCCGCGATCCGCGGGTTGATCCAGAACTTCGGTGCAGACGACTCCCTCGCTTACTTCGCCACCCGCCGCGACAAGGCCGTCATCTTCGCGCCGAGCGGCAAGGCAGCGATCACGTACCGCGTCGAGATCGGCGTCTGCCTCGCCAGTGGTGATCCCATCGGCGATCCCGAAGCGTGGCCGCACGCCATCGAAGCGTGGCAGGGGCTCGCGTCGCAGTACGGCTGGGCGACGGCCGTCATGGGCGCCAGCGAAACCGGGGCGACGGCGTACAAGAAGGCAGGCTTGAGCGTCCTGCAACTCGGCGACGAAGCGATCCTGCGCACGCGCGAGTTCAACCTCAACGGACGCGACATGCGCCCGGTGCGTCAGGCCGTCACCCGCGTGCGGCGCCACGGCGTCACCGTCCGGATGCGACGCCATCGCGACATCCCGCCCGAGGACATGGCGGCCGTCATCATCCGCGCCGACGACTGGCGCGACACCGACACCGAGCGCGGCTTCTCCATGGCACTCGGCCGACTGGGCGATCACCTCGACGGCGACTGCCTCCTCGTCGAAGCCGTCATGGGTGAAGGCACCGAGGACGAAAGCGTCGTCGGCATGCTTTCGCTCGTGCCGTGGGGACCGAACGGCGTTTCGCTCGACCTGATGCGTCGCAAGCCGACGGCGCCCAACGGTGTCGTCGAATTGATGGTCTCGGAGTTGGCCACACGTTCGGACGAGATCGGCGTCGTGCGGGTCTCACTCAACTTCGCCGTGTTCCGCTCGGTGTTCGAGGAAGGTTCTCGCATCGGCGCCGGCCCGATCCTCCGCATCTGGCGCTCGGTGCTCGTCTTCTTCTCGCGCTGGTGGCAACTCGAAGCGCTCTACCGCTCGAACGTGAAGTACCAGCCGGATTGGGAGCCGCGCTTCCTCTGCTTCGAGGACAACCGTGAGCTGCCGCGCGTCGGATTCGCGTCGGCCATCGCCGAAGGCTTCGTGGTGCTGCCCAGTTTCGGGCGCAAGTCGAGCCAGGTCGTCAAGCACACCGGAACGCATGCGGCGGTGCCTGCAGCTCTGGTGACGTCCGAAGGGTTGCATGCTGACGGCAGCCCACCGGACTCGGCGCCGTCGTTCACGACCAACGGTCCGCGACGCCCCGAGCAGGTTCGGGTGCGTATGAACAAGCTCGCGCAACTCGCCGACGAAGGGATCGCCGCCTACCCCGTCGCCTATCCGCCGACCCACACGATCGCTGCCGCAGCGAAGTCGCCGGAGGGCACCCGCGTACGCATCGCGGGACGCCTGCTGAGGGTTCGCGACTACGGCGGAGTCGTGTTCACGGACGTGCGCGACTGGTCCGGCGACATCCAGGTTCTGGTCGACCAGGACAACGTCGGCCGGGAGAAGCTGGCGGAGTTCGCCGCCGAGTTCGATCTCGGTGACCTGATCGAGGTCAGCGGAACCATCGGGCGCAGCCGCAAGGGCGAGCTGTCGCTCATCGCCGTCGAGTGGCGCATGAACGGCAAGTGCCTGCACCCGTTGCCCGACAAGTGGAAGGGCCTCTCGGATCCCGAGACTCGCGTCCGCCAGCGGTACCTCGACATCGCCCTCAACCCGAAGGCCCGCGAACTGCTCGAGGCCCGAAGCGCCGTCGTGAAGTCGCTGCGCGATTCACTCGGTGGTCGCGGATACCTCGAAGTCGAGACCCCGATTCTGCAGCAGGTGCACGGCGGAGCGAATGCCGCTCCGTTCCTGACACACATCAACGCGTACAACCTGGACCTCTATCTCCGCATCGCACCCGAGCTGTACCTGAAGCGCTTGTGCGTCGCAGGTATGGAGAAGGTGTTCGAGATCGGCCGCGTGTTCCGCAACGAGGGCGTCGACTTCAAACACAACCCCGAGTTCACGATCCTCGAGGCCTACGAAGCCCACAGCGATTACGAGGGCATGATGCGGATGTGCCGCGAGCTGATCCAGGCGGCGGCCGTCGCAGCCTTCGGTCGCGAGATCATCATGCGACCCGGCCCGGACGGCGAACTGGTCGAGGTCGACATCTCCGGCGAATGGCCGGTGAAGACGATGCACGGCGCCGTCGCCGAAAAACTTGGTGTCGACGTCTCCCCCGAGACAAGTCTCGAAGACCTGCAGAAGCTGTGCGACGCCAACGAGATCCCGTACCAGTCCAGCTGGGACACCGGTGCCATCGCGCAGGAAATGTACGAGCACCTGGTCGAGGACTACACCGAGTTCCCGACGTTCTACACCAACTTCCCCACCTCGATGTCGCCGCTCACCCGGCCGCATCGCAGCATCCCCGGCGTCGCCGAGAAGTGGGACCTGGTGGCGTGGGGCGTCGAACTCGGCACCGCGTACAGCGAGCTGACCGACCCGGTGGATCAGCGCAACCGGCTCACCGAGCAGTCGATGCTCGCGGCGGGCGGCGACCCCGAGGCGATGGAGTTGGACGAGGACTTCCTCCAAGCCCTCGAACACGCGATGCCGCCGACGGGTGGTCTCGGGATGGGCGTCGACCGAATCGTCATGCTGATCACGGGTGGCAGCATCCGCGAGACACTGGCCTTCCCCCTCGCGAAACCGCGTCAGTAGTCCGGATTCTCGCGTGCCGGAATTGTTCCACGTGAAACCACCGGGCGAGATCCTGCAGGTCGGCGAGAGCCGACTGCACGTTCTCGCCGAGGGCGACGGCCCCGTCGTCGTCCTGTGCGGCGGGCTGGCGGGCAACTGGTTCGACTGGGATGACTGCGCACGTCATCTTCAGTCGGACCACACCGTCGTCCGCTTCGATCGACCGGGCTTCGGGCTCAGCGAACCGTCGTCCGACGTGCCGACCGTCCGCGGCGAAGCTCAGCGGATCCGCGACGTGCTCGACACTCTGGGATTGAGTGGTCCGGCCGTGGTGGTCGGCCACTCCATCGCCGGCTTCTACGTCGAAGGCTTCGCCCGCTTGTTCCCGGACCGGGCAGCGGGCATGCTGCTTCTCGATTCGAGCGCCGAGAAAGAGCCGAAACGTCTCTTCCCCCGCGACCTTCTCCTGATCGCCTCCTGGGCTGCCGCGGCCTCCTTCAGCACAACCGGACTTCAACGCCTCCTCGGCACCACGACGCGCAAAATCCTCAACCAGTCCGTGCCGCCGAGCGGCTCGTCCGAAGCCACCCTCGAATGGGTCCGGAAGATCTACCGCGAACCGCACTACCTCGAAGCGGCGATGATCGAATACGTCGCGTACACCGATATGGCGCTGGAGCTCACCGCTTTACGACGGTCGAGCAAGCACCCCTTGCCCGACATCGACCTCAGCGTCGTTGCCGCTCACACGGGCCACACCACTCCCTGGTCCATCGCGTGGATGGCAAAGCAGCAGAAACTCGCCACCTACCTCGGCGGGAGCTTTCACGTCCTGCGCCCGGCGCATCACCACGCGATGATCGATCAGCCCGAGGAGTTGGCGAACTTGATTCGGCGTCTCACGCAGTCGAACCGTCGGGATGACACTTAAAGTTACAACTCGGCCAGTAGCCGGATCATTGCTAGTCTCGGACAGCTTCTGCTTTCTACGACAGGCTGACCATGGACCGTTCGACACGTCGGGTGCGCTCGTGCCTGATTTTCGTGGCGATCCTCGTTGTCGCCTTGGCGGGCATCGCCGCCCGTCCGCCCGGGTTTCTCTCGACCTTCTGGCCCGCCAACGCGATCCTTCTGGGCATTCTCCTTCGTAACCCTCGCTCGTTCGCGCCGATCGGGCTGGCTGTCGGCGGCGCCGCGCTGATGACAGCGGATCTTGCGACCGGAAGCCCCGTGCAGCGGGCCTTCGAACTGAATGCGATCAACCTGGTCGGAGTCACGACGGGATTGATCGCCGCGAACTTGCTCGGCTGCTTTCCACAGCGAGTGTCCGAAGCGAAATACACCACCAGAATCTTTCTCGTTTCGGTTCTGGCATCTCTGACGGCCGGGTCCGCCAGCGCACTCCGCACTCAACTCCACGAAGGAAGCGGTGCGGCAACCGAATTGGTGGGGTGGTTCTTCGCCGACCTGTGTACGTATCTGATCGTGCTGCCGATCGTTCTTTCGGCACCGACGCTCGAACACATTCTTCGCACTCTCGGGCCCTCGGTACGTCAAAGCCTCCGGCTCAGGCGGCTCGCACAGATCCTCGCGCCGCTGGCCGCACTCCTGGTCTGTCTGCCGCTCGCGTTGGAGGTGCAGGGCGCCCTCGCGTTGCTGCTTCCGATGCCGGCGCTCCTGTGGTGCGCGATGCGCGTCTCGCTGTTCAGCACCTCGCTCCTGGCAGCCGGATGGAGTGCGTGGGCGCTGGTCATGGCGGGCAAGGGGCGCCTGGCATTGGCAGATCCGGTTCACCTGCTGAGCGAAGGCGTGACCACCAGAATCTCCGTCATCTTGATGGCACTCTCCCCCATCGCCGTAGCCGTCGCCACGGGAGCGCAGCGGCGCGCTGAGCGCGAACTCCAACGCATCGCCGAATGCGACGCCCTGACCGGAACACTGAGTCGGCACGCGTTCTTGACCCGGTCGCAGGAACTCCTCGACACCCAGCACACAGCGCAACGATCGATCGCCGTCATGATGCTCGATCTCGACCACTTCAAATCGATCAACGACAACCTCGGCCACCTCACCGGCGATTCAGTCCTCGAACAATTCGGAAACACCCTCCTCGCCACCACCGAAGGGCTCGGGCTCTCCGGCCGCCTGGGCGGTGAGGAGTTTGCCGTCGCGATGGCCGATTGCACCTTCGAGGAAGCCATCCAGCTCGCGGAGCGTATCCGGCAGACCCAGGAGACCCACGCCCGTTCCATTCGCGGCTTCGCGGGGACGGTCAGTATCGGCGTCGCCTGGGTAGACCGGGCGATGCCGGGGATGGAGACCTTGCTCGACATCGCCGACAACGCGATGTACCAGGCGAAACGCGAAGGCCGAAACCTCGTGGTGGCGTTCGATCTCTACATCGCAAGGTGACGTGGGTGCAACTACTCCTGATCCGACACGCGCTCCCCGAACTGGCCGAGGTCACCGAAGGCCGCGCCGATCCCTCGCTCACCGACGAAGGCCGTGCCCAGGCACTTCGGCTGCCCGCAGCACTGGCGCCGTACCGGATCACCGGACTGTTCAGCAGCCCGCAGAAGCGTGCGCTCGAGACCGCGGCCCCGGTAGCGCAGGTATTGGAACTTCCGGTCACCCAGCTCGAAGGTCTGGCGGAATACGACTACGAGCAGCCCCACTACATCCCGATGCACGAGGTCTTGGAACGCGCACCGGAAACGTATGCGCGCATCAAAGCCGGCTGGCTACCCGAGTCGGTGGACGCCGACGCTTTTCGCGAGCGAGTACTCGGCGCGATCGACGACGTGGTCGCGGCGACCGACAACGACGCCACCGTGGCGATCTTCTGCCACGGCGGCGTCGTCAACATCGTTCTGCAGGAACTGCTCGGGCTGGAGCGTCCGTTGACCTTCCCGATCGAGTACGTCTCCGTCACTCGAATTCTTGTTTCCCGGAATGGAAGCCGAAGGGTCGGGTCGATCAACGAAACCGGTCACGTGCGAAACATGTTGCGCGTCTAGCTCAACTCACACGTTGTGGCACGCCACCTGGTGTCCACCCTCGACGAGACGAAGTTCGGGAACTTCCTCCGCGCAGAGATCGGTGGCCAGCGGGCACCGCGTGCGGAACCGGCAGCCACTGGGCGGATTGAGCGGCGACGGCAGTTCGATGACCTTCTGCTCGACGTTCTGCGCCGCCGTGACGGTGGCGTCAGGATCGGGAATGGACGACAGCAGTAGCTGCGTGTACGGGTGCAACGCACGGTTCTGCATGTCTTCCGCCGGAACGATTTCGCAGACCCGGCCCAAGTACATGATCATCACGCGGTCGCTGATGTTCTTCACGACGGCCATGTTGTGCGCAATGAACAGCAGCGACAGCCCGTGACGCTTCTTCGCGTCCTCGAGCAGGTTCAGAATCTGCGCCTGCACGGAGACGTCGAGGCTCGAGACCGGCTCGTCACAGATCAAGACCTTGGGGTCGAGCATCAATGCGCGGGCGATGCACACGCGCTGGCACTGTCCACCCGAGAGCTCGCGCGGGGTCCGGTCCCACACCATGTCCGGGTCCAACCCGACCTCGGCAAGAACCTCGCGCGCCCGAGCTTCGATGGCGGCCTTGTCTTTTCCGCCCCAGATCGACGGACCCTCGGTGATGAGAGCCTTGACCTTGCGTCGCGGGTTCAGCGAGGAGATCGGGTCCTGGAAGATCATCTGCAGCTGAGTGCGGCTGCGACGCAATTCCTCCGCGCCCAGTGCCGTCATTTCCGTCTCACCCAGGCGAATGGAACCCGACGTCGGTGAGGGCAGCTGCATGATCGCCCGGCCCGCCGTGGACTTGCCACAGCCGGATTCACCGACCACGCCCAAGGTTTCACCCGGAGCGACGGTGAAGCTGATCCCGGACACCGCGTGAACGGTCTGCCCTTTGCCGACGTTGAATTCGACGACCAGGTCCTCGACCGTCAGGGCCGCGTCCACCGTCTCTGGCTTTCTGGTATCGGTTGCTGCAGTCATCAGACCATCTCCTTCACCGCGAGCGAGAGGCCCGCTGCGGTAGTACCGGCCTTCTCGTTGGCGACCAATGCCGTTGTGCCTTCCGGGGTATCGACCGGGTAGTGGCACGCGAACGTGTGGCTTTCGGTTGTGTTGTCTCCCGGCCCGCCGGGAGCCAGAGCCGGGTCGCCGGTCAGACAGTCGTCCTGGGCGTAACGGCAACGGGCAGCGAAGCGGCAGCCGGTGATCGGCTTCGTCATGTCCGGGAGCCCACCCGGGATTGTCTGCAGCACTGTGTGCGTCGGCGATTCGAGTCGCGGAATCGCGGCCATCAGCGCTTCGGTGTACGGGTGACGCGGACGAGTGAACAGCTCTTCGGTTGCCGACGTCTCCACGACGGAACCGGCGTACATGACCGCGACGCGATCCGATCGACCCGACACCCCACCGAGGTCGTGACTGATCAGGATGACGGCCATGTTGAGCTTGTCGTTGAGCGAGGCGAGCAGATCGAGGATCTGCTTCTGCACGGTCACGTCGAGGGCGGTGGTCGGCTCGTCGGCGATCAGCAGTTTCGGCTCGCAGGCCAGGGCCATCGCGATGACGACGCGCTGTCGCATACCGCCAGACAGTTCGTGCGGGTACTGATCGAGCCGACGCTTCGGCTCGGGGATACCCACCATCGACAGGAGTTCCGCAGCGCGATCGCGGGCCGCGTCCTTCTTCAGTCCCAGGTGGAACTTCAAGGATTCGGTGATGTGGGTACCGATGCGCTTGAACGGATTGAGCGAGGTCATCGGATCCTGGAAGACCATGGCGATCTCCGGCCCCCAGAAATGCTTCATCTCCGACTTCTTCATGGTCGACATGTCGCGGCCGGCAAACGTCACCGTTCCGGTGATGTCGAGAGCCGGACCCTTCTGGAGCAATCCCATGATGGTGCGTCCGAGAACCGACTTGCCGGAACCGGATTCACCGACGATGCCGAGAGTCTCGCCGGCGGAGACCTGGATCGAGACGCCGTCGACTGCTCGCAACTGGCCACGGGGAGTGGCGAATACGGTTCTGATGTTGTCCGCCTGCAGCAGCGGAACGCCGTGCTGAGCTGAAGTGGTCACAGCTTACTCCGATACTTCTCGCCGATGAGGTTGAAGGAGAACACCGTCAGGAAGAGGAAGACGCCTGGTACCAGAACGATGAACGGATGCTTCTCCACGATCCCGCCCTGACCTTCCGCAATCATGTTGCCCCACGTCGGATCAGGTTGTGCGATACCGAGTCCGAGGAAGCTGAGTGACGCTTCCGCGACGATCAGGCCGGAGACGGCCACCAGGCCGAGCGCGGCGACGGGGACGAGGACGTTGGGAACCAGCTCGCGCCAGATGACGCGCCATTTGGTGGCACCCATGGCCCTCGCGGCAAGCACGAACTCCCGTTGGGCGACGACGATGGTGTTGGCCCTGGCGATTCGAACCATGCTGGGAATGCAGAGAATCGAGAGTGCAAGGGTGATGTTGCGCAGGTTCGACGTGAGCACCGCCGCCAGTGCGATCAACAGCACCAGAGAAGGGATGGCCAGCAGCGAGTTGGTCAGGATTCCGACGACTGCGTCGACCTTGCCGCGGAAGTAACCGGCCATGACGCCGATGGTTCCGCCGATGATCATGCCGATCAGTACGGCGCAGATGGCCACGGTCAAGGATGCTCGAGCACCGAACAAAGCCCGGGCAAGCAGATCGAGACCGAAGTTGTTGGTACCCAACGGGTGATTTGACAACAGGCTCGGCGAGGCGAAGCCCGGCTCGGCCAAGGTCTTGACCGTGTCCTTGTACTCACCGAGCGGCAGCAGCGGTGCGAAGATCGCGGCCAGGATCAGTGCGACCAGCCAGATGCACGCCAGCCAGTACGAGAGATCGAACTGACTGCCCCACTTGGACGTACCGAGTTTGCCGAGACCTTTGAAGAGGAAAACCAGGGCAACGAGCGCGAGCACGATGCGGACGGTCATCATGATAGCCGAACCGAAGAGTGCGGTGCCGAGCAGCGCAACGCCGACCACCGTGAGAATCGATCCGATCAGGACCAGATTCTTGGGCTGTTCCAACGTCTCGACGGGACCGGGAGCCAGCAGGACTGTCTGCTGCCGGTATGTCATCACCTCGGACGGGGCCGGCGACGGGGCCGCTCCGTCTGGCGTCACTTCAGACATGGACACGACGACTCCTCGGGTCAAGATAGGTGTACAGAACATCGATCGCGCTGTTGACGAGGACGTAGATGACTGCGATCACGACCACCGCGCCCAGCAGCATCGGTGAATCACCCTGCTGCGCTGCGCGGACGATGAGCGTGCCCATTCCGGGCAGCGAGAACAGCGTCTCGACGATCACGGTGCTGCCGATCATGCCGCCGAGAGCCAGACCCATCATCGTGATGAGCGAGAACGACGACGGGCGAAGCGCGTCACTGAAAAGCACTCGCAGCGTGGGCATTCCCTTGGCCTTCGACGCGAGGATGTAATCCTCACGGAGCGTCGTCACCAGGTCGGAGCGGAGAACGCGAGTGAACATCGCCATCTCGAGGAGGCTGATGGTGATCGCGGGAAGTATTGCGTGTGAGAGGTTTCCGGAGAGGCTGTCTCCGATGCGCACCCACTGTGATCGGGGGAACCAGCCGAGCCAGTTGACGGTGACCATGATCAGCAGCAGACCGGCGAGGAAGCTCGGGACGGACAGAACACCGAACGTCGCGGCGCTGATGACGCGGTCGATGACGCCACCCTCGTGGTGCGCCGACCAGAGTGCGAGCGGAACTGCGACGACGAGGGCGATGACCAGACCCATCACTGCCAACTGAACGCTGACGGGGAGAGCGGAACTGATCGCGGTGAGGACGTCCTGCTGCGGGGGAACGAGCGAGTTGCCGAGGTCGCCCTGGAGAGCGCTGGTCAGCCAGTCCCAATAGCGAACCAGGAGTGGGTCGTTGAGCCCGAGCTGCTGGCGAACTTCCTCGTACTCGGCGGGCGTTCGGCCTTCCCCGAGAACGGAGACAGCGGGATCGCCGGGGATCAGTGATGCCAGCACGAAGGTTCCGAAGCTGACGATCAGGATCACAATGACGAGCTGGCCCAATTTCTTACCTATTGCGCCGATGTTCATCGATTTCGTCTCCTTCGGACAGCGAGCTCGCAATACACAGCAGTTCCTCTGATTTCATTTCTTCGTTCGCAGCCGGCCCCGATCCGCTGCGATACGGGCGCGGGGCCGGCCGTGAACTTCAGGCTCTCTAGGACTTCCAAGCTCCGTCGAAGAGCACGATTCCGTCGAGGCTCTGCTCGAGACCGTGAACGTTCTGGTTCCAGACATCGAGTGCGGCGACGTTGCCCCACACCTGCCACGGGACGGTCTCGTTGGCGCGCTCCTGGATCTGGGCCAGGACTGCCTTCTTGTCGTCGTCGGTCGTTGCGACGCCCAACTTGTCGAGGAGAGCGTCCATTTCGGCGTCGGAGTAGCCGGTCGCGTTGTTACGGCCGCCGGACTTGATGCCCGTGTACAGACGCTCGTAGGGATCGGCCTCGGCGAGGCTCAGTGCTGCGGTGCTCATGTCGTAGTCGTGATCGGCGTACATCCGCTTGACCAGATCACCTGCACCGGTGACGTATTCGATCTGAGCGTCGAAGCCGACTGCGTTGAGCATCGCCTGGATCGCCAGTGCCGTTGCCTGCGCGGACGGTTCCTGGATGGAGAGGAAGGTGATCTTGCCGTCGTAGCCGTCGGCCTTGGCCTGATCGAGCAGTTCCTTCGCCTTCGCGGGGTCGACGCCGATCGGTGCGACGTCGTTGTGCCAGCGCGAGGTGTCCTGGAAGATCTCCTGGCCGGGCAGTCCCTTGCCGTTGTTGACGCGGGTGTTCAGCGTCTCCGGGTCGACGGCCAGCGCCATCGCCTGGCGGACACGGACATCCGATCCCGGGCGGCCCGGGGCCATGTTCACGTTCGCGATGTAGCCGAGCGACGGGATGTCGACGAAGCCGGGGTAACCCGACTCGATCAGATCCAGGATCGGAGTGAGCGTACGCATGTACGCGGCGTCGATGCCGCCCGTCTTGAGAGCTTCAGCGGTGGGCTGAGCGCCGACGATGCTGATCAGCTTGAGCTTGTCGATGTTCGGTGCGCCGTCGTAGTAGTCGGGGCGAGCAGCCAACAACAGTTCCTCGTTGGGAGCGAACTTCTCGAGGGTGAAGGCACCGGCACCGATCGGGGTGAACTGGTCACCCTGCTGGGCGCTCGGGGCGACGATCATGCCGGGTCCGGTGGCGAGCATCGACTGGATGCCCGTCCACGGATCAACGAGATTGAATACAACGGTCGTGGCATCGGGGGTGTCGATCGAGGCGACCTTGGAAGCCCACAGGCTCGACTGCGGTCCCTTGTTGGTGACGTAACGGTTGATGCTGTCCGCGACGGCCTTCGAATCGAAAGCCGTTCCGTCGCTGAACTTCACACCGTCGCGCAACTTCAGCGTCCAGGTCTTGCTGTCCGAACTCGCTTCGAGCGACTGGGCGAGCTTGGGCTCGAACTTCTGCGCGATGGGGTCGTAACGCATGAGCACGTCGTAGATGGCGCTGAGTTCGCTGCCACCGGTGGCGCCGGCAACCTGAGCCTTCGCGGGATCGAGAGTCGTGACTGCCGAGTAGCCGCTGAACGTCAGCGTGCCACCCTTGGTGGGAGTACCGGGATCGGCCTGCTCGTTGACCATGCCGATCTTCAGCGAGGAACCGGAATCAGCGGATTCGCCGCCGCCATTGCTCGAGCCGTTGTCGGCGCACGACGCCAGGAACATACTTGCGGTGATCGCCAGCGCAGCCGCAGCCAATCTGCGACTTCCGCGGCGGGAACTACGACTCATTCGAATGCCTCCAAGGCGGGGTAAGACCGTGACGTGATGTTGAACACGAAACAGTCTGTGACGGGAGGCACAGAAAATTGGATCGAGTCTCGCTCAGTGGAATCGGTTAAGTTGCAGGCCTCAACGGTCAGGTAAACCGACCCTGGCCAGCGAATACCCTCACCGACATCAGACCAGCCGGTCTAGTCTCGGTCGAGCGTGGCTTCCTCGAGATCGAGCTCTCGAAGCACCTTCCGAAGAACCTCGTCGTCGATCCGGCCGGCATCGCGCTCGGCGATGAACACACCTCGCTCGGCGTCGATCATCTCGAGGCGCAGCGAGCGGAAGGCATTCGACGGGCTCTCCCCCAGATCCTCGTCGCTGCGTCCGAGCCGCTCCCACGCCGAGTTCGCGCGGTGAGTGTTCCAGCTTCGCAAGATGTCGGCGGCGCGATTCCGGACCTGAGGGACGTCGTCGGCGTCGGCTCCGACCAACTCGTCCAGCCTCGCCGCAGCCGCGCGGGCAGCCTTGTCCTGAGCCGCCGCCTCGGCGCGTGCGTCCGACTGCTCTTCATCGCCCTGCACGCCGAGGACACGGATGACCCACGGCAACGTCAGGCCGTGCAGCAACAGCGTGCCGACCACGACGACAAACGTCAGGAACAGGATCAGCGAACGGCCCGGGAAGTCTTCGCCGCTGTTAACCGTCAACGGAATCGCGAAGGCAGCCGCCAGCGACACGACTCCTCGCATACCGGCCCACGACACGACGAACACCGCCCGCGCGGAAATCTCCGGTTCTCTCGCTCGGATGCGGGGAGACAGCCAGCGCGGTACGTACGTGAACGGGAACACCCAGGCGATCCGGACCACCACGACGGTCACGAGAACGGCAACCGATGCCCAAACGACGATCGAGGTGCTGTACCCCTGCAATCCGTTGACGACACTGGGCAATTGGAGCCCGATCAACAGGAAGACGAAAGACTCCAGGATCAGGTCGACGGCCCTCCACACTGCCGTGTCCTGCAAACGCGTCGCATAGCTCGCACGGGTGGAGCGCTGGCCGAGGAACAATCCGGCTACGACGACCGCGATGACGCCCGACGCGTGAACCTCTTCCGCAGCGAGGTAGGTGAAGAACGGCACCACCAATCCGATTCCGCTCTCCATCACCGGATCCTGGAGTTTGCCGCGAACCTTCGAGATGACGAAGCCCACCGCCAGGCCGATCACCGTTCCACCGACCGCTGCGACGAGGAAGGTCTCGAAGCCGCCGATCAGCGTCGCACCAGTACCCACGGCGGCAGCGAGAGCAACCTTGTACGCCGTCAGAGCGGTGGCGTCGTTGAGCAGGCTCTCGCCGCCCAGCAGGGTCATGATTCGGCGCGGCAGACCGAGCTTGCGTCCGATTGCGCTCGCGGACACCGCGTCCGGCGGCGCTACGATGGCACCGAGAACCAAAGCAGCCGCTATCGAGAACTCCGGCACGATCAGGTAGGCGACAAAGCCCACCGCTGCCGTCGTCGCGAGGGGCAGCCCCACCGCGAGAAATCCGATCGGACGCAGATTCGAGCGCAAAGCCAGGTATGAACTGTCCAGTGCTGCCGAGTACAGAAGTGGAGGCAACACGACGAACAGGACGAGGTCGGGATCGAGTTCCAATTCCGGAACACCCGGTATCTGACAGGCGATCAAACCGACCAGGACGAGGATCAGCGGCGAAGACAGCCCGAACCTTCGCGCGACCGCCGCCACCAGCAACGCCGCTACTACAACCCCCAGTAATATGCCGTTCACCCTGGCAGCATGCAGTATGGAAGGCGATGAAGAAAATCCTGAAGCGAGCAGCAGCTCGCACACAGCAGCCCGCACCCGCTCCGACCGGTTGCGAGGAACTAACCAATGCGCCCGAAACGGACCCGGCGGCGCTGACGCCCGGCGTCTGCCAGGAGTGCGCCGAGTTGGGCGAGGATAACTGGTCTCACCTGCGTATGTGCCTGTCCTGCGGCCACGTCGGATGCTGCGATTCCAGCCCTCATCAGCACGCCACCAACCACTACCGCGAAACCGGGCATCCGGTCATGCGCTCGCACGAGCCCGGCGAATCCTGGCGCTGGTGCTACGTCCACGACCTGATGGATTGACCGCGCGCGACTCGCAGTGCACTGCGCATAGTGCCCACCTGTCACGGCGCACAGCCCTCGGTGTTGCGCACATTGCTCAATCCGTCGGGTAGCTATTGCCCAATCTGTATGCCGATGATGGACTTTGACGCAGAATCTGCACAACAGATCGACAGGTGCGGCTGGACTTTGCCGCACCGAACGGTTCGGCCTCAGGAAGTCCTGCCAAACATCACAACCACATCGTCGGCCCCACGATCTGGGGTACAGGCGGTGCGGTGATCGATGTCAACTATTGAAGGCAGGACCGGCCGTGAACAGCCCCAGCATCAACCAGAACGCTCCCGAATCACTGGCGGAGATCGAGAAGCGCGTTCTGTGGTTGTCGACCGCGATGATCCATCACGCCAACCGTGTCCGGCCGAATCCCAGCGGGCTCAAGGTCGGCGGTCATCAGGCCTCGTGCGCGTCGATGGTCTCGATCATGACGTCCCTGTGGTTCGGCCAACTTCGTTCCGGCGACCGGGTTTCCGTCAAGCCGCACGCGGCTCCGGTGCTCCACGGCATCAACTATCTGCTCGGCGAACTCGACGAGTCCTACCTGACAACGCTGCGCGAGTTCGGGGGCCTGCAGAGCTACCCGAGTCGATCAAAAGATCCTGATCCGGTGGACTATTCGACCGGTTCGGTGGGTATCGGCGCGACGGCTCCCATCTGGGGCGCCATCGCACGCCGATACGTCGACGCCTCCCTCGGCGGTGCCGGAACCGGACGTCAGTACTCCCTCGTCGGTGACGCCGAACTCGACGAGGGCGCTGTGTGGGAAGCAGTTCTCGATCATTCGGTTGCCGAACTGGGTGAAATCGTGTGGATCGTCGACCTCAACCGCCAATCACTCGACCGGGTGGTGCCGAACATCGCGGCAACCCGCCTGGAGCGCATGTTCTCGGGCGCCGGCTGGCAGGTCGTCACCGTGAAATTCGGCGCGCTCCTGGAATCGCTGTTCACCCGGCCAGGCGGCACCGCGTTGCGCGAACGAATCCTGGACATGCCCAATCCGGAGTACCAGCGTCTGCTGCGATGCACGGCCGACGAGGTACGTCTGAGACTGCCCGGCGACGCGGCGGACGCCGACGCGATCACGTCGCTGATCAACGACCTCGACGACGCGACGGTGCTCGCGGCCATCCGCAATCTCGGTGGCCACGACCTCGACGCCCTGCGAGAGGCGTACGCGCAGATCGACGACACCCGTCCCACCGTGATCATCGCGTACACGATCAAGGGCCGGGGCCTGCCGACGCAGGGTCATCCACAGAATCACTCGTCGCTGCTCACCATCGAGCAGTACGAGCACCTGGCGGCGGAACTCGGCATGAATCCGTCGAAGCCCTGGGAACGGTTCGAGGCCGACAGCCCGTCGGGCCGCATCTGCGCCGAAACCGCTGGGCGCCTGGCTCGCCCCAAGGTGGAGCATCTGGTGCCTCCGGCAGTTCCGAAAGATATCGGCCGCACTCCCTCCGGCACGTCCACCACTCAGGCAGCTCTCGGTCGGGTGCTGCTCGACCTCAGCCGCGAAGCGCCGGACGCCGCGAAACGTGTTGTCACACTGAGTCCGGACGTCAGTTCCACCACGAACCTGGCAGGCTGGCTGAACAAGGTCGGGGTGTGGTCCCCTAACGAGCGGCACAACTGGTTTGCCGACGATGCCGAAACGATCATGCACTGGCGTGAGAAGCCCACCGGGCAGCACATGGAACTCGGTATCGCCGAGACCAACCTGGTCGGGCTGATGGGCGAACTCGGTGCAACCTGGAGTCGCTGGGGCCAGCCGCTCTTCCCCATCGGCGTGATGTACGACCCGTTCATCGAGCGGGCTCTCGAACCGTGGTCGTACGGCATCTACGCCGGTGGACAGTCGATCATGGTCGGCACTCCGTCAGGCGTCACCCTGGCAGCCGAAGGTGGTGCGCACCAGTCGATCAAGACCCCCTCCATCGGACTGGAACAGCCGGGTTGCGTCAGTTTCGAACCGGCGTTCGCCGTCGACGTGGAGTGGACGCTCCTCGACAGCATCGGACGCCTCGGCCGCCCCGACGGCAGCTCGTCGTATCTGCGTCTGTCGACCCGCCCGGTCGATCAGGCCCTGGCCGCGGTGCCGACCGATCCGGCTGCGCGAGAACGCCGTCGACGTCAGGTGGTCGCCGGGGCATACACACTGCGACACAACCCTGATCCTGCCGTCACTCTGGTCGGCATGGGTGCCACTGTCACCGAAACGCTGGTTGCAGCCGAAAGACTCGGCGAGCAGGGCATTTCCGCCGACGTGGTGTGCGTGACCAGCCCGGGCTTGCTCTTCGAAGCACTCCAGTCTCGGCGCGGCCTCGCGGACGGTCCGTCGTGGATCCTGGATCAGGTCTTTCCGAGTAGCCGGTCCGCGACGATGGTGACCGTTCTCGACGGACACCCGCACACCCTCGCGTTCCTGACGGGAATCAACAACGTTCCGGGTGCTGCGCTCGGAGTGAGCCGGTTCGGTCAGGTCGGTTCACTCGAGGACGTCTACCGGTACCACGGACTCGACTCCGACAGCATCGTCCGCGCTGCCCTCGATCTCACTTCTTGACCAATCACACTCTCCGATGCCGAGAAGCGTCCCCGCAGGGACGCTTCTCGGGTCTGGTCAGTTCTTTAGTTCTTCAGAGGCCTTCAGTTCTTCCAGGCCTTGTCGAAGAACATGATTCCGTCGAGGCTCTGCTGAATGCCGTGGACGTTCTGTCCCCATACACCGAGCCACGGAGTGTTGCCGTAAACCTGCCACGGCACAACCTCATTGGCGCGCTCCTGAATCTTGGCGAGCACTTCGATCTTCGCGTCGTTCGACGTCGCTACACCCAGCTGGTCGAGCAGCGTATCCATCTCGGGGTCGGAGAAACTCGCGGCGTTGTTTCGCCCACCGGTCTTGAGGTTCGAGTACAGACGCTCGAACGGATCGGCTTCCGCGAGGTTGGCGGAACCTGTTGCCATGTCGAAGTCGCGGTCGGCGTACAAACGCTTGACGACGTCGGCAACCGAGTTGACGTACTCGATCTGGAAGTCGAAACCGACGGCGTTGGCCATCGACTGCAGAGCCAGAGCCATCGCCTGCGCCGAATTTTCCTGCAGCGTCAGGTATGTGATCTTGCCGTCGAAACCGTCGGCCTTGGCCTCGTCGAGAAGCTGCTTCGCCTTGGCGGTGTCGACTCCCATCGGAGCGACGTCGTTGTGCCAGCGAGAGGTGTCCTGGAAGATGACCTGCCCGGGCAGACCCTTACCTTCGTTGAGTCGGTTGTCGAGTGCGACGGGATCGGTTGCGAGGGCCAAGGCCTGGCGTACTCGCACGTCGGCACCGGGACGACCGGGAGCCGTGTTGACCAGCGAGAGGTACGACAGCGACGGGATGTCGACGAAGCCCGGGTAGCCGGAATCGATCAGATCCAGCACGTTCGGTAGCGACCGCATGTACGCGACGTCCGTGCCGCCACTCTTGAGCGATTCGGTGGTGGACTGCGAACCGACGATGCTGATCAACCGCAGCTTGGCCACGTTCGGGGCGCCGTCGAAGTAGTCTTCCCGAGCGTCGAGGATCAATTCCTCGTTGGGAGCGAACTTCTCGAGAGTAAACGCACCGGCGCCGATCGGGGTGAACTGATCGCCCTGCTGGGCGCTCGGCGCGACGATCATGCCGGGACCGGTGGAGAGCAGTGACTCGATACCGGTCCAGGGGTCGACGAGATTGAAGACGACCGTCGACGGATCCGGAGTGTCTACCGACGCGACCTTCGACGCGTACAGACTCGACTGCGGTCCCTTGTTGGTGACGTAACGATTGAGGCTCGCCGAGACGGCCGCCGAATCCACCGGGGTGCCGTCGCTGAACTTCACGCCGTCGCGCAGTTCGAGGGTCCATGTCTTGAAGTCCGAACTCGGCTCCATCGATTCGGCGAGCTTCGGAACGAATTCCTTGGACGCCGGGTCGTACCGCAGGAGCGTGTCGTAGATCGCGCCCAACTCCGAACCGGCGACCGAACCGGCGATCTGAGTCTTCGCGGGGTCGAGATTCGTGACGGCGGAGTACCCGCTGAACGTGAGCGTGCCGCCCTTGACCGGGTCGCCCTCGCCGGATTGCTCGTTGACCGGGCCGATGGACAATCCTGAACCGGACTCCGGTGCGTCGCCGCTCCCACCCCCGTTCCCGCTGTCAGCGCACGACGAGACGAACAGGCCGGCGGAGACTGCCAGCGCGACGGCGGCAACCTTGCGGTGACCGCGCCGAGAACTGCGACTCATTCAAAACCTCCAGGTCAGAAACTGTGATGTGAAGCATTGTCGAGACAGTTTGTGACTTAAGGCACAGGTATTAGTCGCAGGTCCCGCTCAGTGGAATGAAGCGCGACAATTGGTCAGCTTTCGAGCGACATTCGCAGGTCAGACCCTTAGCGAAGGTCAGGAATTCATCTGATTCAGGCGCCTTTCAACGGATGAATCGCCGGAGCGCCGTCGAGGAGCGGACCAGCAGCGGCAAGCGCTGCCTGCAAATGCGGGGACTGCATATGGGCATCCAACTCCTCTTGCCCGCGCCAAGTTTCGATCGTTACGAAGGTGCCGGGCGCAGCCGCTGACTCGAACAGCTCGTACGACACACAGCCGACCTCGGACCGACTCGCCTCCGCGAGAGTTGTCAGAGCCGATCGGACGTCGTCCTCGGAACCGGACTTGGCCGGGATGGTTGCAACTACACGAAGCTCGCTCATCGGATACCTTTCGCAGAGAGGAAGTCAGCTAGAGACGCACGCCACAAACGTACACACGAAAAGGGCAACCAATGGGGCTACTGAAGGACGTAACCGGCTGGCGACGCGGATCGAAGTTGCAGCGTCGACTGCGCGATCTCACCGGCACGCTGGTGGTGATCACCGGTGCGGGCAGCGGCATCGGGCGTGAAACGGCCCTCGCCTTCGCGGCCCAGGGAGCTATCGTCGTCGTCTCCGACATCAACCTCGAAAGCGCGCAGGACACTGCGGCGCTCATCAACACACCCACGCAGGCCAGCGGAGCCGAAGCGGTGTTCGGTGGCGGTTCGCACGCCTACCAGGTGGACGTGTCCGACGAGCAGGCCGTGATTCGGTTCGCGGAGACCGTCGCGGCGCATCACGGCGTGCCGGACATCGTCGTCAACAATGCCGGGATCGGGTTCTCCGGGACGTTCGCCGACACCGAGCAACGCCAGTTCGAGCGCGTCATGGACATCAACTTCTGGGGAGTTGTCTACGGCTGCCGGGCATTCACCCCGATGATGATCGACCGGGGAACCGGCGGACACGTCGTCAACCTGTCCTCGGCTGCCGCGTACACACCCCAGAAGGCCCTCACCGCATATTCGACAAGCAAGGCGGCAGTATTCATGCTCTCGGATTGCCTACGGGCAGAGCTGCTTCCACACGGCATCGGCGTCAGCACCATCTGCCCCGGCCTCGTGCACACGAACATCCTCAAGACCACCGAGTTCGCCGGGACCACCGCCGAAGAACAACTCGAGAATCAGACCAAGGTCGACAACTTCTACCGCAAGCGCAACTTCACCCCCGACCGAGTCGCCAGTGCCATCGTGAAAGCGGTTCGCACGAACAAGGCGGTCGTACCCGTGACCGTCGAAGCCAAGCTCGGACGCACGATCAGCCGGTTGTCTCCCGGGTCGATGCGCGTCGGAGCTCGGTTCGAGATCTAGATCAGCTTCCGAAACTCAGGCTGCCCGTGAAACCCTGCTGCACATCGGCTTCCGAACGGGGAAGAACCTCGTAGGTGCTGGCGTACTGGCCACTGAAACCGGTGACGGTGATCGGGCGTCCGACCGCAATGGCGTCGACGTCGATGCCGGTCTGGGTGTTGACGAAGATGACGGTGTTTCCTTCGACGCCGGACACCAGGATCTTGTGGCCGTACGGCAGATCGTCGACGACGGGTCCGCTCACGATTCCGGACACTGTCACGAGACGACCTTCGCTGCCCTCACCGATTGCATTGAGGGGCAGTCGCGCCGGGCTGATCTGGGTAGTCGTGCCGATTACCTCGACGGTAGTCGGGCGAACGACGAGCAGACCTTCCTGGTCCGCGAGGACTCCGGTGACCTGAACCTGATCGCCGAGAGCAATCCCGGAGTTGTTCGGATCGCTGATGTAGATGCCCGAATTGCCGCTCTGGAGACCAAAGCCCTTGTCGTAGAAGCTGGATTCGAATACTCCGGACGGCGTGGTCGCGGTTCCCACGACGGTGACCGTCGTTCCGATGGCCTGCGCACGGGCTGCCGCGATGGAGTCCGCGGACACCTCACCGGCGACTGCTGCCGGCTCCGCCGTTGCTGCAGTGCCGACAAACATGGTGGCTGCGGCCGCAACGGCCAGTGCCGTCACACCCCGCCGCAGGACCGGACCGGCAAGAACGCTGTCTCGAAACATGTTTGAGGACTCCCCTGTGATTTCGTGGCCGCGCAGGCCCTCCTGATGGAGTGCCGCCTTCGCCCACCCTGAGGCACAGGTTATTACAGGTCGGACGCCGCAGCGGTGATGACATTCCGTCACCACCGCTGCGTCTGGGCCTTCGAGTTTCAGGAACCGGAGCTTCCGGACGAACCGCTCGAGCCGCTGGAACCGCTGGATCCTGTTCCGCCACCGAGATCGTCGAGAGGATCGCTACCGGTGAGGCCGCCCGGGTACAGGTAGGCGTCGGCGATCGTGCTGAGCGAGGTTCCCGACGTGGCCGGCACCTTTGCGCGCCAGTTGACGATCGGATTCAGCACTCCGAAGGGCCCGCAGCCACTGGCGGCGGGAAGCGCGAAGCCGGTGGCCTCGTTCCCGACCGGGCTCACCTTGAGCGCAGTCGACGGAAGCACCGTGTAGGTCGGCACCACCGACGGGTCAGGCGCGAGACGGAGATTCACCGGCGCCGCTGCGGAACCCAGGTAGCAGTTGTCACCGAGGAACGCGTTGTTGATCTTCATCCGCACCGGGATGCTCAGATCCATGTCGGTGATGATGCCGTTGAGCGTCGGCGCAGCCGTTGCCTCCACCTCGGCCGTTACTGCGGCCAGGCCGAAGAGATTGCCGAACGGAAGATCGATTCCCAAAACGCCGCCGGGAACCGTCAGCGGCTTGGAGTAGACACCGTTGTGTCCGTCGTCGCGCGGGAGAAGAACGGTGGACTCACCTTCACCGGAGCCGGCCTCGGCGGCAATGATCATGTCGCCTTTTCCGATCGGGAGGTTGAAGCCGTTGTTGTCGAAGGTTCCACTCTGAACCACCACCGACACACAGGATTCGGCAGTAGCCGGACACACTGCGGCGCCCGGTACCGAATTGTCGACCGGGTCCTGAGCCGAGGCCATCGGCGCTGCAAAAGCCAGCACTGCACCTGCGGTACCTGCAATAACGGCCACGCGCGTTACGAGACGTCTGTTGCCGTTCTTGTGAGATTTCTGCACTGATTTCTCCCTGCCGTTTATGTGATGGGGGACGAAACTCGCAGTCATTGCTTGTGTTTCGACCGCCGCCGACAAGGTCTCTGCGGTGTGCTCCTACTCACAAGTAACAACTGAACAGATGTATATCACAGGACTTCGACTTAAAAACAGGGCAAAAGGGAGTTTCCTTAAAACGGACAAACTAAGCGGTACGGTGTGTAACACTCACGGGTGATGAACACGAACAGACTGGTCCTCTGCGTCGCGGCAGCGGGCCTACTCCTCAGCGGCTGCAGCAGCCAATCCGAGAGCGACGCAGCGGAATCCACTTCTGCTGCCACCAGCACCACGGTGGCGGCAACGTCGAGTTCGACTGCCCCCAGTTCGCTCCCCGAATTGCCGACCAGCCCACTCGCCGCACCTGCGGAAGCAGCGCCGAGCATCGTCGAATCGACTCCGCCGGCGGTGTCACTACCGGTAGCGCCTCCGGCGAACGCACCGATCGACGCACGCTCACCGGAAGAGATCGTCGCGAACGCGGGCGAGAAGGGACAGCGGTACATCGCCGCTCTGCGTCTGGCCGGGATCCCGCCCGCCGGAATGGATTCCGCAGAGATCCTCTACGCCGACGGCACCTGCAAGGCACTTGCCGACGGTATGCCGCGGTCCGACGTACTCGCGGAGTTCAACTCCGTCGGCGAGGTGTACTCGCAGATCACGCCGATGTCCTCGCAGCGCATCGCCGAGATCTACGTCGACACCGCGGAGCAGACGTACTGCTGATCAGGCTTTGCCGGCCAACCAGTTGTGCAGCCAGGACGTCGCCGAATTGCCCGCGCCGTCAACGACGTAACGCGTGTAGTCGGTGTGGACCTGTGAGCCGTAGAAGTCGACCAGCTGATCGATGCGACGCGAGTTCGCGCCCGGATCGAGCTGGGCCATCAGAGCGGGGAGCCCGCCTGCGGTGATCAGATCGTTGACGATCACGGCTGCTTCGTCGCGCAGCGCGAGCGCACTGGCCGGAGTGGGATCGGACGCCTGAGCCATGAATCCGGCCAGACGCATCACGAAGTCATCCTTGGGCGTCGAGCAGTACAGGTCACCGACCGCGCACAGCGTCACCGTTTTGCCTGACAGCCAACCGAATCCACCGATACGCGGGCCGCTGGCACCGTTACCGCCGACAGCGGGGCCGATCAGGACGTCGGACTCGGAACGACGGGGATCGGACAGCAAACCGACGCCCTCGACGCGAGTCGGGGGAACAACGCCGATGCCGGTTCCGATCTCGGCGGCGAGATCGCCTGCCGCGTCGGCACCCTGGCTGTATCCGACGATCGCGAAGCGAGTGTCTCCGCACGAGGCAGCCATGGCACCGATCATGCCGCGGGCATTGTCGACTGCCTGCTGCTTCGACTTGGCGTAGACGTTGGACTCCCACGGGAAGGCCGTGGCCGAGTAGGTGACGTAATCGGTCCGCACGGAGCCCGGAAGCCCGTTGGTCACCGGGGCGAGCATGCCGGCGCCGGGCCTGGTGCCCGAGGGCTCCCACGTTCCCGGGATGGCCACGACGTACAGGCTGGGGCAGGGATCAGCCGACGCCACGGGAGAACTGACAACCGGTACCACTACTGCTGCAGCTAGTGCCGACAACACCGCAACGAGACGCCTCGCACGCATGAAACTCCCCTGATTTACCTTCAGCAACCCATACACCACTATCGGTGCTCCGGAATCATACTGTCTGGGCGTTGTGTCTGTCCGATGCACGATTGATGAAGGTTTGTTACAGATCGTGCGAATTGCTTGCAGAAACAAAGCCGCACCCCACCGAATGCGGTGGGGTGCGGCTTTGTGAGAGCCTCTAGCGCTGCGGAGCCGCTGTCGGGTGGATCGGTGACGGAAGGGCCGTGACGCCCTCGAGGTAGGTGTCCACAGCGGCTGCTGCGGAACGTCCCTCGGCGATGGCCCAGACGATCAGGGACTGACCGCGGCCCATGTCGCCGGCCACGAACACACCGTCGACGTTGGTGTTCCACTGGGACGTGCGGGCGACGTTGCCACGCTCGTTCAAGTCGACACCGAGATCGGTGAGCAGACCCGGCTTCTCGGGACCGACGAAGCCCATGGCCAGGAGCACGAGATCGGCTTCGAGCTCGAAGTCCGAGCCCTCGACCTTCTCGAAGCGACCCGACTTCATCTCGACCTCGTGAGCCTTGAGACCGGTGACCTTGCCGTTTTCACCGACGAAGTTCTCGGTGTTGACGGAGAACAGACGCTCGCCGCCTTCCTCGTGAGCGGAAGCCACGCGGAACATGAGCGGGTACGTCGGCCACGGAGTCTGCTCGGCGCGAGTCTCCGGCGGACGCGGCATGATCTCGAACTGGTGGACGCTGGTCGCGCCCTGACGGTGCGAGGTGCCGAGGCAGTCGGCTCCGGTGTCGCCGCCGCCGATGATGACAACCTTCTTGCCCTCAGCGGTGATGGTGGGAGCGTCGAGGTCGCCCAACTGCACGCGGTTGGCGATCGGCAGGAACTCCATCGCCTGATGGATGCCGTCCAGTTCGCGGCCCGGGATCGGCAGATCGCGAGCTGCGGTGGCGCCGCCGGCCAGAACCACTGCGTCGAACTGCTCGCGCAGCTCGTCCGCGGTGATGTCCACGCCGACATTGACGTTGGTCTTGAAGACGGTGCCTTCGGCTTCCATCTGCTCGAGACGGCGGTCGATGTGCCGCTTCTCCATCTTGAACTCGGGGATGCCGTAGCGCAGCAGGCCGCCGATGCGGTCTGCCCGCTCGAAGACCGTCACTGCGTGACCGGCGCGGGTCAGCTGCTGCGCTGCAGCCAGACCGGCCGGACCACTGCCGACAACTGCGACCTTCTTGTTGGTGGCGTGCGCGGCGCGAACCGGCTTGACCCACCCTTCGTCGAAGGCCTTGTCGATGATCTCGACCTCGACCTGCTTGATGGTGACCGGATCCTGGTTGATGCCCAGGACACAGGACGCCTCACAGGGTGCGGGGCACAGACGACCGGTGAACTCCGGGAAGTTGTTGGTCGCGTGCAGACGCTCGATGGCGTCGTGCCAGTGGTCCTTGTAAACCAGGTCGTTCCACTCGGGAATCAAGTTTCCGAGAGGGCAACCGTTGTGGCAGAAAGGAATTCCGCAGTCCATGCAACGGCTGGCCTGGGTCTTGAGGGTTTCCTTCGGGAACTCCTCGTAGACCTCTTTCCAGTCGAGCAGGCGCAACGGCACCGGCCGGCGAACCGGAAGTTCGCGCGACGTGTGCTTCAGGAAGCCGCTTGGATCACCCACGAGCTGCCTCCATAACTGCCTCGTCCACGTTCTTGCCATCCTTCTCTGCGGCCGCGATGGCCAAAAGAACCTTCTTGTAGTCGCGGGGCATCACCTTTGCGAAGTGACCCACCTGCTGCGACCAGTCAGCGAGGATGCGCGTGGCAACCTCGGAGCCGGTTTCGTCGCGATGACGTTCGATGGCGCCCTTCAACCAGGTGAAGTCGTCGCCCGAAAGATCCTCGAGGTCCACCAGTTCGGTGTTGAGGTTCTTCTCGAAAGCCTTGTCGGGGTTGTAGATGTACGCGACGCCACCGGACATGCCGGCGCCGAAGTTACGTCCGGTGGCTCCGAGGATGACCACCTTTCCACCCGTCATGTACTCGCAACCATGATCGCCCACACCCTCGACGACGGCAGTGGCGCCGGAGTTACGGACTGCGAAGCGTTCGCCGACGACACCGCGAAGCAGAGCCTCGCCACTGGTGGCGCCGAACAGGATGACGTTGCCACCGATGATGTTGTCCTCGGCGACAAAGCCTTCCGCTGCATCGAGCGGCGGGCGTACGACGATGCGTCCACCCGAGAGACCCTTGCCGACGAAGTCGTTGGCGTCGCCGTGCAGGCGCAGGGTCATACCGCTGGGCACGAAAGCACCGAAGCTGTTACCGGCGGAACCGGTGAACGTGATGTCGATGGTGCCCTCGGGCAAGCCCTCTCCACCGAACGCCTTGGTGACCTCGTGGCCGAGCATGGTGCCGACCGTGCGGTTGACGTTGGTGATCGCGGACTCGAAGGAGACCGCCTCACCCTTGTCGAGTGCGTTGCGGGCCGAAACGATCAACTGCTGATCGAGTGCCTTGTCGAGACCGTGATCCTGCGTGCCGGTGCAGTGGACGTCCTGGTCCATGAACGCGGACTCGACCTGGGTGAGGATCGGCGACAGATCGAGATTGCCTGCCTTGCTTCCCTTCCAGTGATCGAGAGCGCGCGTGGTGTCCAGCATGTCGACCTGGCCGACGGCTTCGAGCAGCGTGCGGAACCCGAGTTCCGCGAGAAGCTCGCGAACCTCTTCGGCGATGAACATGAAGAAGTTCTCGACGAATTCCGGCTTGCCACTGAAACGCTGACGCAGCAACGGGTTCTGCGTCGCGACACCGACGGGGCAGGTGTCGAGATGGCAGACGCGCATCACGATGCAGCCCGAGACCACCAGCGGTGCGGTGGCGAAACCGAACTCCTCGCCGCCGAGCAGGGCAGCGACGACGACGTCGCGACCCGTCTTGAGCTGGCCGTCGACCTGCACCACGATGCGGTCACGGTGACCGTTGAGCAGCAACGTCTGCTGGGTCTCGGCGAGGCCGAGCTCCCACGGTGCGCCCGCGTGCTTGACGGAGGTCAGCGGGGTGGCACCGGTGCCACCGTCGTGACCGGAGATCAGAACGACGTCGGCATGTGCCTTGGAGACACCGGCCGCGACGGTTCCGACGCCGACCTCGGAGACCAGCTTCACGTGGATGCGGGCCTGCGGGTTGGCGTTCTTCAGGTCGTGGATCAGCTGAGCGAGATCCTCGATCGAGTAGATGTCGTGGTGCGGCGGCGGCGAAATCAGGCCGACGCCAGGCGTGGAGTGCCGAACCTCGGCCACCCACGGGTACACCTTGTGAGCCGGAAGCTGGCCGCCCTCACCGGGCTTGGCTCCCTGCGCCATCTTGATCTGGATGTCGGTGCAGTTGCTCAGGTAGTGCGAGGTGACACCGAAGCGTCCCGACGCGACCTGCTTGATAGCACTGCGACGCAGATCGCCGTTCTCGTCCGGCGTGAAGCGCGACGGATGTTCGCCGCCCTCACCGGAATTGGAGCGGGCGCCCAGACGGTTCATCGCGATGGCGAGAGTCTCGTGAGCCTCGGCGGAGATGGAGCCGTAGCTCATCGCACCCGTCGAGAAACGCTTGACGATCTCGCTGGCCGGCTCGACCTCGTCGATCGAGATCGACGGCCGCTTACCGATGTTGAAATCGAACAGACCACGCAGAGCGGCAAGGCGCTCCGACTGGTCGTTGACCATGGTCGTGTACTCCTTGAACACCTCGTACTGACCTGTGCGAGTTGCGTGCTGGAGCTTGAAGACCGTGTCCGGGTTGAACAGGTGGTACTCGCCTTCACGACGCCACTGGTACTCGCCGCCGACCTCGAGCTCGCGGTGAGCGCGCTCTTCGGGGCGATCGAGGTACGCGATGCGGTGACGTGCTTCGACGTCGGCTGCGATCTGGTCGAGGCCGATGCCACCGAGCTGCGACTGCAGACCGGTGAAGTACTCGTCCGTCAGCTCCTGCGAGAGGCCGATGACCTGGAACAGCTGAGCACCGGTGTACGACGCGAGCGTCGAGATGCCCATCTTGGACATCACCTTCAGGACACCCTTGCCGGCTGCCTTGATGTAGTTCGCGATGCCCTTCTCGAGGGTCAGACCCTCGAGCTCGCCGTTCTGCAGGAACTCGTCGATGGTCTCGAAAGCCATGTACGGGTTGACCGCTGCGGCACCGAAGCCGATGAGGAGCGCCATGTGGTGCACCTCGCGGGCGTCGCCGGCCTCGACGATGAGTCCGACCTTGGTGCGCGACTTCTCGCGAACCAGGTGGTGGTGCACGGCCGAGGTGAGGAGCAGCGACGGGATCGGCGCGTAGTCCTCGGTGGACTCACGGTCCGAGAGCACGACGATGCGTGCGCCACCCTCGATTGCCTGCGAGACCTGGTACTTGATGCCCTCGAGCGCACGACGGATACCGTCGCCGCCTTCCTTGACGGGGTACAGGCCGCGGATCACGACGCTGCGGAAGCCCGGGAATTCGCCGTCGTCGTTGACGTGAACGAGCTTCGACAGATCGTCGTTGTGCAGGATCGGCTGCGGGAGCGCAATCTGCTTGCAGGAGTCCGCATTCGGGTGCAGCAGGTCGCCCTCGGGGCCGATGGTCGCGCCGAGGCTGGTGACAACCTCTTCACGGATCGCGTCGAGAGGCGGGTTGGTGACCTGAGCGAAGAGCTGCGAGAAGTAGTCGAACAGCATCCGGGGACGTGACGAGAGCACGGCGATCGGAGTGTCGGTACCCATCGAGCCCAGTGCCTCGGCACCGGAGAGAGCCATCGGCTTGACCAGCAGGTTGACCTCTTCGTTGGTGAAACCGAAGAGCTGCTGACGCAGCACGACGCGCTCGTGCGACATGTACGTGTACGGACGGTCCGGCAGGTCGTCCATGTGGATCAGACCTTCGTCGATCCACTGCTGGTACGGGTGCTCGGCAGCGAGTTCGTTCTTCAGTTCCTCGTCGCTGATGACCCGGCCCTGCGCGGTGTCCACGAGGAACATGCGGCCCGGCTGGAGGCGGACCTTGCGGACCACGGTGGACGGATCGATCGGCAGAACGCCGACCTCCGACGCCATGACGACGAGGCCGTCTTCGGTGATCCACAGACGCGACGGACGCAGACCGTTGCGGTCCAGCACGGCGCCGATGACGGTGCCGTCGGTGAAGCACACCGACGCCGGTCCGTCCCAGGGCTCCATGAGAGCCGAGTGGTACTCGTAGAACGCCCGACGAGCGGGGTCCATGCTCTCGTGCTTCTCCCAGGCTTCCGGGATCATCATGAGAACTGCGTGCGGCAGGCTGCGGCCGGCGAGGTGCAGCATCTCGAGCACCTCGTCGAAACGAGCGGTGTCACTGGCGCCCTGGGTGCAGATCGGGAAGATCTTGTCCAGGTTCTCGCGGCCGCCGAAGACGTCGCTGTCGATGAGGGACTCGCGAGCGCGCATCCAGTTCTCGTTGCCGGTGACGGTGTTGATCTCACCGTTGTGAGCGACCCGGCGGAACGGGTGCGCCAGCGGCCACGACGGGAACGTGTTGGTGGAGAAGCGCGAGTGGACCAGGCCCAGTGCGCTCTCGACACGATCGTCCTGCAGATCGAGGTAGAAACCCTTGAGCTGCGGGGTGGTGAGCATGCCCTTGTAGACGAACGTCTGGCCGGACAGGCTGGGGAAGTACACGGTCTCGCTACCCGGGCCACCCTTGCCGGCGCCTTCGGAGCCGAGTTCGTGCTCGGTGCGCTTACGCACCACGTATGCACGACGCTCGAGATCCATGCCGGTGTACTTGTCACCCTCGGAGCCGATGAAGATCTGACGGAACGTCGGCATCGCGTCGCGCGCCAGTGCGCCCAGCGAGGAGTCGTCGGTTCCGACCTCGCGCCAGCCGAGAACCTTCAGGCCCTCTTCGACGACGATCTTCTCGACTGCAGCAGCAGCCTCGTGTGCATCGGCGTCGCCCTGCGGGAGGAATGCGATACCGGTTGCGTACGCGCCTTCGGCGGGCAGCGCGAAGTCCACGACAGCTCGGAAGAACTTGTCGGGAACCTGCAGCAGAATGCCCGCACCGTCACCCGTGTTGGGTTCTGATCCGGCAGCGCCGCGATGCTCGAGGTTGACCAGAGCGGTGATCGCCTTTTCGACGATGTCCCTGCTGCGGCGACCATGCATGTCGACAACAAATGCGACTCCACAGGAGTCGTGCTCATTGGACGGGTGATAGAGGCCCTGGGGGCCTGGAAGTTGCTTCATACCCAGCCTTCGTATGCCATAAAGATGCACCGACGACCAGCAGCGCTGATGGCCATCAACTTGCAATGCAAGTCCTTCAAAGCACCGACACGACGATGTGTTCGGTACCACCGAAGTAGCCGCCCTGCGCAGACGCGATGGTGTGCGTTCTGGCACCCGGCGACGTGAGTCTTCGGTCGGTTGAAACTTTTGTGAGTCAACCGTGTAACGAAAACGATAATTCAGAACCCCGGCACGGGCGCAACGAAGGTAGCCCTATAATTGCTCTGAACTGCGGCGATGCAGGGAGCCAGAAGGCCCCTCGACAGATTTCGGAGCTGCGTCTGTGCAGAGAAGTTCCGATTCACAGGATACCGAATCCGCAGGAAACAGGCGCGATGGGCGATGAATGCAACAACTGGCCGCAGCGATAAGAATCAGCTGCGGCCAGTGCGCCTCGAACTGTAACAAAAGTTGATCGATCAACCAAGGTCTAGGCCTGAATTGTTTGCTCGCAGAATGCCATCGCTGTAATTTCCGTAGGCTCACCCTTGAGAAGACGGGTGGCGAAGAGCAAATGACAACAGCAGTAGTGGTGGGCAGTGGTCCCAACGGTCTCGCGGCGGCGATCGAACTCGCCCGCGCCGGAATCGACGTTCATGTCATCGAGGGTGCGGACAAGATCGGCGGCGGCACCCGCAGTAGCGAATACATCGTCGACGGACTCGTCCACGACGATTGCTCCGCCTTCCATCCCACGGCCTTGGCTTCTCCCTACTTCAAGGAACTCGACCGCGAATTCGGGCTCGCCAAACATGGCCTGACGTGGCTGTGGCCCGAGATCGATCTGGTCCATCCACTCGACGACGGCACCGCCGGGGTTCTGTGGCGTGACATCAACCGGACCGCTGACGGATTGGGTGTCGACGGTAAGCGCTGGCTCGACGTCTTCGGATACCTCGCCGAGAACTTCGACGAGTTGGTGCAGGACGTCTTCCAGCCGATCGTGCACGTCCCGAAGCACCCGCTGATGCTCGCCCGTTTCGGGACGGGCGCTCTGCTTCCCGCGACGGGTTTCGCTCGGATGTTCAAGACCCCACAGGCGCGGGCGCTGTTCGGTGGCGTCGCGGCGCACATGTTCGGGACGCTGACCCTTCCACTCTCCAGTGCTGTCGGCTCGATGCTCACTGCTGGAGCCCATGCTCACGGTTGGCCTGTGGCACAAGGTGGTTCGGGGTCAATTGCTGCGGCGCTCGCGTCGATCCTGCGAAGCCTCGGTGGCACTATCGAAACCGGGAACTGGGTGACCAACTACTCCCAGATCGCCGATTACGACATCGTGATGCTCGATATCGCACCAGACGCGGCCGGTCGTCTGCTCGACGGTCGGCAGCCCGACCGCATTGCCCGGGCCTACCGCAAATTCCGCTACGGCACCGCTGCCTACAAGGTCGACTACGCCGTGCGTGGTGACTCCGACGGAAGCGTCGTGCCGTGGACGAATCCGCAGGCCCGCAAGGCCGGCACCCTGCATCTGTCCGGCACGATTTCGGAAACTGCTGCCGTGGAACGCCAGACCGTTCGGGGTCAGATGCCGGACAAGCCCTTCATTCTGTTGGGCCAGCAGTTCTTGGCCGACCCCTCCCGATCTGTGGGAGACATCCACCCGGTGTGGGCGTATGCGCATGTGCCGCATGGCTATCCGGGTGACGCCACCGAAGCGATCACACGTCAGATCGAGCGCTTCGCGCCGGGGTTCCGGGACCGGATCGTGGGCGTCCACGTGCGCAATGTGCCGCAGATGCAGGCGTACAACCCCAACTATGTGGGTGGCGACATCTCCGCGGGGGCGAACACTGCGCGGCAGATCATCGCGCGCCCCCGGTTCGGGCTCAACCCCTATGCCACCGGCGCCCCGGGCGTGTACCTCTGCTCGTCCGCAACTCCCCCGGGCGGCGGGGTCCACGGGATGGGTGGGTTCAATGCCGCGCGGGCGGCGCTGAAGGCGCGGGGTTGAGGCGTCCCCGATGGGGACGACATTTCGGACAAATGACTCGCCACCAGGTGGTGATTGCCTAGTCGTCCGGACTCCATTTCAATGTCACAGGAGTCAGCTCACCCGCGTCGGGGTCGAAAGGAATTATGCGGAAATACCCTGAGTCCTGATCAACCTCGTTGTGTTGGTTAAATTTGATTTCCGACCAGATACCCATCATCGTCGAACCTACATGGGCGAGAGCATGTTCGACTTCGCGCCTAGTCACCAGAACAGCAGCGCCAAGAGTCTGCGTACCTTTGGCTTCCAGATACAGAAGCTCTCCGCCCTTTTCCGCCGTCGCGTCGAAAGGGCTACCCTGCCTGGTATCCGTTATCTCCCAGCCCCGCGAACGATAATGCTGCATCAGTCGGTCTTGTGCAGCATCTTCGATCTTCTTCCGGAGGACCGAATCCTGCAACCGTCCCTGGGTTTTCCCTCTGCGCGGGCGACCTTCTGCCTCGACATCAAGACTGTCGCGGTGCGCCACCCACAACATTTCGAGATCCAAAGCTACGTTTGCCGCCAGCATGATTCCGCCTCCCTGAGGTCGCCAATGCTGTTCAGGCATAGCCTCTTCCAAGGCCTCGGTTGGTAGTCGATCTTCGACCGCAAGGACGGCATCCCACTGTAAGTCGACATAATTTGCCGGACGGTCGGAACCATCCCAATGATTGCTATCGTAAATTTCGCTTCTCACCTTTCCGCTGGCAACTATTCCTCGTCCCTTAGTTCCCTGACGAAGCAGGAAAACCCGGTCGCCTGGGCCAACCCCGCTCTTCCGTCCACCCGTTGACCAGTTGTCCGGAACCCGCTTTCCTTGCGCAGTACGTTCGATGGCGTCGCGATAGTCAGTGCCCCAATCCCATTGATCTGGATTCCACGTAACGATCAACGCGTTGTGCATGACCAGTACCTCCTGCGCGGACTGGTCCAGATCGATGGAATCGATCCTGGTCTCGGACCGAGGTGGCCTCAGGCCGAGATTGTCCCGCGATCCGCCGCGTCGAGCACCGGCGTACCTTGCAGCCTGTTTTTCGGATTGCTCATGCAGTCCACCAGAACGAACGACATATGTTATTTGCCAGTCATTTCCGTTTCGCCGACCAATTACCTGTTGCTTCCCGGCATACTTGGCCTCCGCTCGGGCGTGAGCCTCGATACGGGCAAGATCGGACGATGTTGCCACCGGAACTGATCCTGTCACACAATAGTGCTCAAAAGTTTCCCACCATCCGTACAAGATTCCTCCGATGCTTGGATCCAATACTGAATGGCCAATAGTAAGGTTCGAGCGCATTTCAGTTTCGATTACGACCCGCGCCCGACCGAATTGCGTAGACAATGCTTGGAGCGCCCCCCGAGGACTTCATTTCGGGCAACGAAAAGCGCAGCGTCGGAACAACCCCACCTGATATATACGGGCGCGTGACGAACCGGAGCGATTCGCTCCGATGATATCGGCTGCCGAAGAGATGATCCGTGATCTGGTAGGTGGGTTAGACGTCACGATTCCAGCGATCCAGCGGTGCAGTCCAAGTCGAAGACACTTGCGATGTTTGAGACGGTGTGGGGTCCCCGTTCGTGTGGACCAAGCGCCGCTCACAATCATCTTAACTACCCGAAACGCGTGGGCGTTCTTAGATTTCGCGCAATGCCTGCATCCGGATCCGTACCTTGTGGTGCCTCGTGACCGCCGCCTTGTGGAGACGTACCGACCCACCAAACTGTGTCAAGTGGATCTCACGGTTACCATTCTTTTTCTGGCTCAGCGAATCTGAGGAGTTTCCGTGGCAGTCTCGTACCGCTCATATTTTCGCGTTGTCGGTGAAACCGACATTGCTGGGATCGCTCGCCAGCAGGTGTATTCGTGGCAACACTCAAAGGGATGGGACGGTCACGACCTGGTCGAGGGTGATTCATTTCGACTCGCGGAACGTGTCTGGGGCACGCTGCTGACCGAAGAAACGCAGGACGGAGCCCGTAGCGAGCGCTATCACTTCGTCGAAGACGGGGATGGAGGTGTCTGGACGACGGACGTGACCGTTCACGTCGATCGCGAAGGCGACACTGGATGGATATGGATCGAAATCGACAGCCCCGAACGATTCAATGCAAAACCGCCACGGCTCGCGACCAATCTTCTCGATGTACTTCCGGCCTACGATGGCAAGTCTGAACTAGGCCGTTGGCCGGCGCCGGCTCGACTCGACGACGTGGACGCAGTTGTGCGGGTCCTGCTCGATCCTGACCGGAGAGGGCTCGTCTTCGTCGCGGCGACATCGCACCAGCTGCCGGTGGCCGATTGGCGCAATCACGTGGGAAAGCTGCTCAGAGACACGGCGGGCACGGCGATCGAAATCGTCCTCGACGCAAACGCTACCGAAGAGTTCAATGCGCGCGTTCCCGACGGTTATCGGGTTTTTCCCGGCACCGTTCGCACCTTCCTGCCCGGCGTGGACTTCGAGAACGAGCTGGCAGCACCTCGGCACAGAATACTGAGCACAAGCCGCATCGTGTCCGATCGACTCGATGCGCTTAGATCGCTGTTGGGGCGTCGCGCGCGGCAGGTATCACTCGATACTCCTGTACCCAAGACCGCACTCAAAGTTGACCGCCGCCTTCGGAGTCAACTCGACGAGCTGCTCGTCGGGGATTTCCACCCCCCAACAATCACACTTCCGATCCCCGATGCCGTAGAGGAAGATTCAGTAGAGGCAGAGGCGACGGCTACGTCCGAGCGTTTACGGCCATCGCCGGGAACAGACGATCATCACCCTCTGCCGGCGGCCGAGCCGGTGCACACAGAGGACGAGGAAGTGGGTTGGCGTTCGGCTCTGACCCGCCTCCTCGATTCAACCTTGGGCGTTCGCCGGATCAGTGCGGACACGATCGCGAGGCTGGGCGAATCCATCCAGCGAGCAACCCGACAGTCTCGCTCGGCTGAAGGGTTGGCAGCACGCCTGAAGTCCCTCGAGACTCGTGCTGATTCGGACTCCGAACGGATCAACGACCTGCAACGCCAACTTGAAGACGAATGTCTCGAGCGGGCACTAGCAGACACTGATCGCATAGCGGCAGAGAAGAACCTCCGGGCACTCCGACTTGAATTGACACAGCTCGGACACGGAGAGGTTGCGTGGTCCGAGCACGACGATGATCCACTTGACGTCAGGCCCGATGGCTTCGACGATCTGCTGGGGCGATTGAGCGAGTTGGACCGCGTTGTGTTCACGGGGGACGAAGGCCACGCCCGCGCGCTGGACGACCACGACCCGCTCGGGGTATGGGCAGGTAAATGTTGGGAGGCAGTCCTGGCTCTTCAGGATTACGCGGACCTGAGATCAGGGGACGCAAGCATCGGTGGCGTTGACCTGTACTTGGCGAACACCCCGCCAGGACGGCGAGGATACTCACGCAATCGCCATGCCTCGACCGAATCCGAGACGGTACGTTCCACACCTAAACTGCATCGTCCGCGCCTGCTGCCGGTTCCTACCGGGGTGACAGGGGACGGAAAGGTACACATGTGGGCTCACTTCAAGATCGCGAATTCAGCGACGATCAGCCCACGAATGCACTATTACGACGACGTAGCGGGAACTGGCAAGATTTATGTGGGCTACATCGGTCGGCATCTTCCGACAACCGCGAATGTTTGATCACAAATGGAAAACGGCATCGGCCAAACATGCAGTTCGCGTGGCAAAAAAGACTCCGCACAGAGGCCGGCGGCGCTCGGTTGGGGTCGTCCTTGATTGTTCCATCCCATCGATCCCATCGATCAAGAGCGACGATTCGTGTGTTCGTAAGGCGAGACCGTCAGAGCAGTCAATAAATCAGGGGGTTCAAATTGTCGAGCGCGACTGGGGGCACCAGCGACCCGAATCAAACGGGTGACGACTCAGGTGCGAACAACGGTAACCGGCCTCGGAGCGCAGTCGCCGGGTTTGCATCTTCAGTGGGCGCGGCATTCGCGAAACCAGTACCAACGATTTCGACCATCGCACTCGCAATCGTCGCGGTCATTGGCGTGCTACAGAACTCCGACACCCTTGAAGCGACTCAAGATCAGGTCAAGCTCCTCGAGCAGGGGCAGGTAACGGAGCGGTTCGCCAATGCGACGGCTGCATTGGGGGACGAACATGTCGCTGTTCGAATCGGCGCCATCTATTCGTTGGAGAGGATCGCTCGCGATTCAGCGCGTGACCAAGGTGTCGTCGTCGATACCCTTGCCGCCTTCGTGCGCGAAAACGCGCCGGTGGATGATGCAGGATGCAAAACCCCGCGTGTCGAACTCGATGGAATCGGCCGACCGACGATCACCCCCACTGGACGGCTGCCCGAACCGCGTCCCGACCTTCAAGCGGCAGTGTCAGTGATTGGTCGACGCGACCTTGCAAACGACATCGATAGCCGTAACCGCGACAACGTCATAGATCTAAGCGATGTGTGCCTGATCAACTATTCTCTCGATGGCAACTTCAGCGGTGCAGATTTTTCGCGATCGAACTTGTCGTTCGTCGGCGCAATCGGAACCGACTTGTCCTGTGCAGAGTTCGGAGTAGCCACTCTTCATTTTGCGATCCTGTCTGAAGCAAACCTCCAGCGTGCTGACCTAAGCAGCGTCGACCTGTCGCAAGCGGTTGCAGATGGGGCAAATTTGTCGTACGCGGACTTGCGGCTTTCAGATTTGAGCGCGACGGCGCTTTTCGATGCAGAACTTCGGGGAACGGATCTGATCGGCGCAAACCTTGGGACAGCAAAAATTCAACCAGCACGGAATATCGCCGGGCAGGACTTGCCCGGAGCGCGCTTCGCCGACGTATACCACAGTGTTGAGACGGTTTGGCCTGACGGGTTCGAGCCGCCTGCGACTCTACCCTGGCACTCCGGGATCGACAATCGCTGCTGATTCGGTGCTGGATCCGCGATAGCAGTGTGAAGTAAGTCTGATGCACTAGTTATATGAGGCACCGCGTCACCAACTTCCGCACCTCATACAACGAGGTAAAGCATGTAATCGAATGCGCCAATTGGCGTATTGAATTCTCAGCAAACTCCCCCAGAATCATTAACGAACCGAGCTCATTCGCTGACCGAATTATCGAGCAGCGAAACCGGAAACAGGCGTTCACGCTCCGCAGCGATGACGTCACGCGCAAGCTCTGCCTCCGAGATGTCGAACGCCTCCGGCGCGCTCTGCGCGGTATCACTGACCCGGGCGAACTCGTCGAACACCTCACGCTTACGCGCAAGGATCTCGGTGATGTGCGGGTCAACTCCTTCTTCGGTGAGAAGCCGGTGAACTTGAACGGATTCCAGCTGACCCATGCGGCGTGCTCTGGCGATGGCCTGCCATTCGGTAGTGGGTTTGAGTTGCGGCTCACAGATCACTACCACCGACGCTGCTTGAATGTTCAGGCCGACACCGCCGGCTACGATCTGCGACACCAGTGCTGCACCGTGACCGGCGGCGGAGAACTGATCGACCATCGTCTGCCGCGTCGCTGCGGGGACGGAGCCGGTCAACGGCCCGAATACCGTGCCCGGTAATGCTCGGACTATCTGTTCGAGCACTCCACGGAAGTGCGAGAACACGATCACCCGGCGGCCGTTTTCCTCGGATTCCGCGACGATTTCGAGGAGCCGCTCCACCTTTTGCGATCGCTTGCCCTGGGACATTGCGGCTTGCCGCATTGCCATGAAGTTCCCCGCCGCCACGGCATCCCGGTAGGCGCTTGCATCAGCAGACGAGAAGGGGAGCCATTCCTCGACCTCGACCAGGTCGGGCAGCTCGGTGAGCACGTCCTCCTGATTGCGGCGCAGGTAGGCAGGGGCGACTTGCTTCCGGAACAGGCGGGGAGTCAGTTCGGTGGCATCGACGACGAGTTCTGGCCGGAGGTAGCCGACGAGGTTGCGAAACTCGTCGATGCGGTTCTCCAGCGGTGTGCCGGTCAGGAGGATCGTGCGTTCCGCCAAGTCGAGAATTCGGGTGGCACGTTGGGATCGTTGTGCTGCAGGGTTTTTGATGTAGTGCGCCTCGTCTACGATAACACAGCCGAGGTCAGTGACCGCCGAGACGTGGCCGTCGAACCAAGCCAGAGTCTCGAACGTCGTCACGGCGACGCCGCCATTGCGGCTCCAGTTTTGAGCGGCGTTTTCGCGCCCGGGTCCGTGGACGCGGTGGGGACGCAGCCGGGACTTCGACGAGACCTCTCGAATCCAGTTGGTCACCACTGCGGCGGGACAGATAACCAGGGTGTGGTGAGAGCCCTTTGACCGCAGGTGGGCGAGAACCGCAAGCGCTTCGATGGTTTTCCCGAGGCCCATCTCGTCTCCGATGATGACTTTGCGTTGGACGAGGGCGAACCGTGCCCCGAAACTCTGGTAGCCGCGCAGGGACGCATCAAGATATTCGGTGTCGAGTTCCAGGGCGCGGACCGCCTGGATGATGTCGTCGGGGAGGTCGCCGTGAGTTTTTTCTTCGTCTTCGGTGATGAAGCCGAGTTCGGCGAGCAGCGCGAAGTAGTCCGCCGGTCGTGTGAGGAAGTCGTCCCACGGATCAGCCGTCCCGGTCGCATTGGTTGCTCCCACCAGGAGCTGAGCGCGGTAGAGGACCGCATCGATGTCGACTTGGAGTTCAGTGAAGGTCGTGGTGTTGTCCGCGAACAGGACAAGATGGCGGACATCCCGCCCGAGGGCACGCGCCAGCGGGGCGAGTTCTTCGACGCGGGCGAGATCCGCTCCCGGTCCCTTGATCTTCCGCGTGGCATCCCACACCGAGAGACGACGAAGAAGCTCCGTCGTCAACGGTGTCCTGTTCTTGATATCGATCCGCGTCGGCATCTCGTCATACGTTGTCTGCCAGAGGGTTTGGGCAGCTCCGCGTAGTCGAGTCGCGGTGGTCCCGCCGATTCCGGGCAGCTGCTCGAGCCGGTTCCCGAGCTCCAAAACGCCTTGAACAGTCGTGATACCGGCATCGGTGAGAGCGTTGACCCGAAGACGGTCCCGCGTTGCTTCCTTGAGACGCTCGACCGGCATCTCGGCCAGCCACGCGCGTGTCTCCGCGCGGCGGACTTCGTTTCCTGCGTTCTCAGCCACGCTCCGCGAGGCCGTTTCGTCTTTGAGAGCTTGCTCAACAGTGGTGATCGCCGCCGGCAACTCTGCCACTGCTGCAGCTGTGAGGATCTCGCTGCAGCGGCCGAAGTCGCTCAACCGCTGTGCCAGGCCAACCCGATCGGACAACGCCTCCGCAGTATCGATCCGATCAGGCAGGTTCGGTCCGGCCAGTCGGGCGAGGATGCCTGTCACATCAGCATTGACTGCCCCGCTTCGAACCTCCACCAAGAATTCCGCCCCATCACGTCCGGCGGCACGTTTCTTGGAGCCCCGCACGAATCGACGAAGACCCGAATTTTCACGAATCTCCCTGCTAGCAGCGGCAGCGTCAATCTGGAGCACCTGCAGCAGTCGTTCTTCGGCGACGGTAAGTGGCGTGAGGGCGGTGGCTGTTGCCAGCTTTCCGAGCAGTACGTTATCGGACGTCCGCAGTGGGAGAACCCGACAGTGCGCCGCTCCATTGCGGTTCACGGACACTGCTGAACCGCGCAGTGCACCAGCCGCGTTTTGGGCTGCGGGCTCGATCATTGCGCGGTGTTCCCGGGCAATGTTCGCCTGGTTGATCCAGGTCGAGACTTCAGCGGTAATTACGCGTAGTTGTTGTTTGTCGTTTCGTTCCATTGCCCTGACCACCGAGTCGGTTTTGTTCAGAACAATAGCCCGGCCTGCTGATGCGATGATCCTCTTTGTCGCACCACTCGGCTAGCGTTGACCAACTGTCGATCAGGAGGTTCAACGTGCAGCTCGAGGAACTGAAGCCGGGATTACGCCTCAACGGGCTCATCCCCGCCGAGGTAGTCACCGTCATCGCAGTGCAGTGGCACGGCAGCGACGCTCTCGAGCTGACCTACAAAACGACCGTCGGAGGGCTCGGTCAACAAGTCATTTTCCGGAAGAACCAGGCTCAGCTCGACATCGCACAGACCGGCAGCCGTCCCTTCGATGCGCCGGCTTCGGACTTCAAGCTTGTCGCCGAAGCGCAGCGCATCGGCCTCGCTGGCTTGTTCGACCCGATGCTCGCCGTCGCGACCAGTGACGTCCAACCGCTTCCTCACCAGATCAGAGCGGTCTACGGGGAGCTGCTTCCGCGCACTCCACTGCGGTTTCTCCTCGCCGACGATCCGGGTGCCGGCAAGACGATCATGGCCGGGCTCTACATCAAGGAGCTGATCCTGCGTGATGACGTTCGCAAATGTCTGATCGTCGCTCCGGGCGGCCTCGTCGAGCAGTGGCAGGACGAATTGTTCTTCAAGTTCGGGCTCCGGTTCGACCTGCTGACGAACCAGTTGATCGACGCCAACATCAATCTCAACGTCTTCGACTCCAATCCGCTGTTGATCGCTCGCATGGACCAACTTTCCCGCAACGAACAGCTGCAGAATCAGCTCGGGGAAACCGAATGGGACCTGGTGATCGTCGACGAGGCGCACCGCATGGGCGCCCACTATTTCGGCGGGAAGTTGAACAAAACCAAAAGGTTCCTGCTCGGTGAAGCACTCGGCGAGATCACTCGTCACCTGTTGTTGATGACCGCGACCCCGCACTCGGGGAAGGAAGAGGACTTTCAACTGTTCCTCACCCTGCTCGACAAAGACCGGTACGAAGGTAAGAACAAAGTCACCGCCGACACCAGCGGCATCATGCGCCGCATGGTCAAAGAAGACCTGCTCACCTTCGAGGGCAAGAAACTCTTTCCCGAGCGCATCGCCGAGACCGTCCCGTACGAGCTGACCTCACTCGAGTACGACCTCTACGAACAAGTCACCACCTATGTCCGCGAAGGGATGAACCGCGCCGAACGCGTCGGCGGGAAACGTAAGAACACCGTCGGGTTCGCCCTTACCGTCCTCCAACGCCGGCTCGCCTCCAGCCCCGAAGCGATCTACAAAAGTCTCGTTCGCCGCACCGAACGACTCGAACGCAAGAAACAAGACATCCTCAACGGCACCTACACCGAGACGGAACCGGGCCTCGATCTGGCGAACCTCGATACCGACGACTACAACGCTGACGAGATCGAAGAATTCGAAGAAGAACTCCTCGACGCCGCAACGGCGGCGCAGACCGTGGAGGAACTCAACACCGAACTGCTCGAACTCGCCGACCTGACACGACTCGCCAAACAAGTCCGCGACGCCGGCACCGACCGCAAGTGGACCGAACTGTCCACGATCTTGCAGGACCATGCCCTCACCACTGACCGCAACGGGCGGCCACGGAAGTTCATCATCTTCACCGAACACCGCGACACCCTCGACTACCTTCAAGCCCGGATCGGCTCCCTGCTCGGTCGCCCTGACACGGTCAAAGCCATCCACGGCGGCGTGCGCCGCGGGGAACGACGACAGATCACCGAAGAGTTCACCAAGAACCACGCCTGCCAGATCCTGCTCGCCACCGACGCCGCCGGCGAAGGCCTCAACCTGCAGGCGGCGCACCTGATGGTCAACTACGACCTGCCGTGGAATCCGAACCGCATCGAGCAACGCTTCGGCCGCATCCATCGCATCGGACAGGAAGAGGTCTGCCGGCTGTGGAACCTCGTCGCGGCCAACACCCGCGAAGGTGAAGTCTTCACCAGGCTGCTCGGAAAGATCGAAGAGCAGCGAAAAGCCTACGGCGGCAAGGTCTTCGATGTACTCGGCGAGGCGTTCGCCGACACTCCCCTGCGCGATCTGTTGTTGAATGCCATCCAGTACGGCGAGCAGCCGGAAGTAAAAGCCAAAATGCACGAGGTCATCGACCACACTGTCGGCGACGGACTCAAGGAACTGCTCGACGAACGCGCCCTCGCCTCGGAGCATCTCGCCGACTCCGACCTCGCCGCGCTCCGAGCCGCGATGGACGAAGCCCGCGCCCGCCGCTTGCAGCCGCACTACATCGAGCTGGCGTTCAAGGCCGCCTTCACCCGGCTCGGAGGTCGCATCACGAAACGGGAAAAGGGCCGCTACGAGATCCCCAACGTGCCCGCCCACCTTCGCGCCAGCAAGCACGGCCCCATCGCAACTCGCTACGACCGGGTGACCTTCGATCTGCCCCACGTCCAACCCGGTGACCTCGCCCGCGCCGATCTGCTCGCCCCCGGCCATCCGCTGCACGACGCCGTGATGGACGAAGCGCTCCGACAGTTCGGTGGCACCCTGACCGCCGGCACCGTGCTGGTGTCCTCCACGCTGGAGGAACCGCAACTGCTCGTCGGTGTCACCGAGGAAGTCGCCGACGCGACCGGCTCTTCGGTGGCCCGCCGCTTCGGCTACGCCTTTGTCGACCAGTACGGCACCGTGACGCCAGCGGGACCGGCACCGTACCTGGACTGCGTGGCGGCCCCTGACGTGCCGGCGGCCACCACCGCACGTTCGCTCCCCTGGCTGGCCGACGCAGAAGACAAAGCGGCGAGCTGGATCATCTCCCATCAGCTCCCCGAGTATCTCGCCGAGGTTCAGCCCCAGCGGGCAGCTGAACTGCACAAGACCCGCGAACTCGTCACCAAACGCCTTCAAAGCGAGACCGAACGGCTCCTCCTCGATGCCGCCGTCGCGGCGGAGAAGGAACAAGGGGGCGACAAGGCCAAAGAATCGTCAGAAAGCCTGAACCGCAAGGCCGTCGAACTCGACCACCGCCTCCGCCAGCGCCTGGAACTACTCGACCAACAAGCCCTCATGTCCACCAAACCACCGCTCATCCTGACCGCGGCCCTCGTGCTTCCCATCGGGATGATCGAAGAAGCCGACCTACCTGCCACAGCGCCGATCCACGCCAAAGAAACCAAGGAAGTCGAACGCCGCGGCGTCGACCTCGTCCTGGCCTGCGAGCAGCGGGTGGGCCGTCAGCCCGTCGAGCAAGCCTTCAACAACAAAGGCTTCGACATCCTCTCCACCGCACCCAACGGCGATACTTACCGCATCGAGGTCAAGGCCCGGATCGACGGCGCCAAGGACTTCTTCGTCACTCACAACGAGGTCATGACCGGTAAGAACGCTGTCCCCCGCTACCGACTCGCTCTCGTCCGTGTCGATCCCCGCGGTGCACAGTTCGACGAGGTTCGCTACCTCGACGATCCCTTCGCCTCCACCGACCTCGGCGATTTCGATGCCACCGGCATCCGGGGCAGTTGGGACAAGATGTGGACAAAGGGGAGAGGACCCTTCTGATGCACTTCAGCAGGTACTCGAAGATTCACCTGGGTGCGACCACTAGATTGGGGCGAAAGGTTAGTGGCGCATACGTGCCGCTTGGGCGGACCCAAGGGTCTGGCCATGACAGGTTGAGGAATTAGTGACAAAGCGCAAACTGATCGAAGTGGCACTGCCGCTGGAAATAATTAACCGAGCGTCGCTGGCAGAGAAGAACCGCAAAGTCGGGAAACCGCAGAACCTACACAAATGGTGGTCACGTAAGCCGATCACTGCTGCCCGAGCAATGCTGCTCGCGCAGCTTATCGACGACCCGTCGTCTCATCCCGACCGCTTTCCGACCGAAGATGCAGTGCGAGCGGAACGAGAACGACTGCATCGATTGATTGCGCGGGCTGTGGAATGGGACGAGATCACAAAGCCTTCGTCCGCACTGATGTCCGCTCTCCGCCCGCTGCTCCCCGATGTAACAGTTACCGACCCTTTCGTCGGCGGAGGGTCCATTCCCTTAGCCGCAGCCCAACTTGGCGTGAACTCCAGCTCGAGCGACCTGAACCCAGTTGCCGTCCTACTCACTAAAGCACTGGTCGAAGCACCTTCGCGCTTCCATAACCGGAAGCCGGTTCACCCGGACAACATCAACGCCCAGTTAACTGATTGGGAAGGATCGCGTGGCTTAGTCGCCGATGTCGAAGCCTATGGACGCTGGATGCACAGTCAAGCGGCCACGCAGCTTCGACCGCACTACCCCGACATCGACGGATTTCCAACGCTCGCATGGGTCTGGGCGCGGACCGTTGCTTGCCCGAACCCCGCTTGCCGAATTGACATACCCCTTGTGAGTAAGTGGTGGCTCGCAAAGAAAAAGGGCAAGGAGACGATAATTGTCCCGCGTATCATCACCGACCAATCGCACCCAAGTGGTCTCCGCTTCGCGTTCTCAACAAGCCGCGACATGAACGAACTCCCTACCAGCGGCATTATGTCTGGACGCACTGGAACCGACTGTCTAAGCTGCGGGTCCTCGGTCCCCGTCAGCCATGTTCGCGAAGAGGGCATGGCCGGGCGAATGGGCACGGCACTAACTGCTGTTGTCGGTGATGGCGGCGCGGGGCGGAAATACTACGCGCCATCCGATGCGCATGTGTCCTCAGCCAATGTGCCACGTCCCGAAACACCTGTAAGCGGCGAAATCTCAAGCAATCCAAGATGGTTCTCCCCGCCGCTCTACGGACTCACGGACTTTTCCAATCTCTTCACGAACCGACAACTGACTGCGTTGACAACCCTCAGTGACCTCGTAGCCGAAGCCCGAGAGATAGCCTTGAAGCACGCCCTCAACACGGGTTCCGAGCTCGGTGAACCGTTGGAGCATGGCGGTAGTGGAGCGGAAGCATACGCTGATGCAATCGGACTTTATCTCGCTCTATCCGTGAGTCGCCTCAGCAACTGGTCCAACAATCAGTGCTCATGGGAGGCCAACGGTGAGGTATCCCAGCAGATGTACTCAGGTCAAGCTATGGGGATGGCTTGGGATATATCCGAAGCGAACGTCTTAGGCGAAAAAAACAGCGGATCGTTCCTTGCCAGCTTGAAGAGCATCGTTGATCCTCTACGCATGGCCCACCTGCAAGGCGACCATCATGTCCTGCAGTGCGATGCACGTAAAGCGCCTCTAGCGAATCATGTAGTGGCAACTGACCCCCCGTACTTCGACAACATCGACTACTCCGATCTCTCCGATTTCTTCTACGTCTGGCAACGTCGAATCTTGGGACAAGTCTTCCCCGACCTCTTTCGGACGATGCTCGTACCCAAGGGCGAAGAACTCGTTGCCAACGCTCATCGATCTGGGGGAAAAGACACGGCAGCAAGCGAGTTCCTCGCAGGGTTTGCAGAGGTGTTTGACCATCTTCGCGAAAGTGTCTCTCCAGAATTCCCGATAGTCGTCTATTACGCGTCGAAGCAGGCAGAGAGTTTGGGCGGGGGCAACAGTCGCTGGTCAACAATCCTTCAAGCGATGGTCGACACGAATTGGCAGGTAGTGCGCACATGGCCTATTCGCACGGAGAACGCAAGTCGCCGTGTTGCGATTGGCAACAACTCTATGTCCACATCTACGGTGCTGGTACTGCGCCCCCGCCCTGCAGATGCTCCGAGAGTAAGTCTGTCGACCTTCCTAGATGACCTTCGAGCCTCACTCCGCAGCGCACTCGACGAGCTTGAAGAGGGTGGTGTGGCGCCAGTTGATCTACAGCAGGCCGCGATCGGCCCCGGAATGGCCGTGTTCAGTCAGTACGGAGCGGTCATTGAGGCTGACGGCTCTCCGATGACGGTGTCGGCCGCACTCATTCGGATCAATGAAGCATTGGATGAAGTCGTAAACGAACAAGAAGGCGACTTCGATCCGCCCACTCGCTTTGCCATCCAGTGGTATCGCTACCGCGGCTATGCTGCCGGTCCATTCGGTGATGCTGACGACATGGCACGCGGAAGGAATACGTCGGTCGGCGCTATGGAGCGCGAAGGAATTCTCGTCACACGTGCGGGAAAGATTGAGCTGATTTCGCCGATAAAGCTACCGGGAAAATACGACAGCGTTGGCAATCCCCATATCAGTCATTGGGAGGTTCTTCACCATTCGATCAAAGCACTTGAGATCGACGGAATAGCTGCTGCAGGCGACTTACTCCGAGGTGTTATATCTCGAGCTGACGGCGGCGTTGATGTCGACATGGTGAAGGAGCTTGGTCACGTCCTGTTCCGAATCGCGGAAGCCAATGGATGGACGAAAGACGCGCTGAGCTTCAACACCTTGGTCACAAGCTGGCCTGAGCTTCTTGAGATCGCCCACGATTCAAAGAATATGCCGACAGCGCAGGGATCCTTCGACTTCGAGGACGACGCATGACACAGCCACTCAAGCCGATCGATGCCGGCGAAGTGCAACTGGGGAAGCTCTTCACCGCCGAGTACGACTTCGCGATCCCCGACTACCAGCGCCCCTACGCTTGGGGCAAGGATGAGACTCTCCAGCTCCTGGACGACCTCCAGAGCGCGCTCGATCGCGATACCGATGAACCGTATTTTCTCGGTTCGGTGGTGCTGGTGAAGGAGAAGGGAATTGCTACGGCTGAGGTGATCGACGGCCAGCAACGACTCACAACGCTCACCATCGTGTTCTCGGTGCTCCGCGACCTCGCGATGAACCCCTCACTTCGCGCGGACATCCAGAAATTCGTGGAAGAACCAGAGGTCGTGTGGGACAACCGACCCGCCAAACCTCGACTGAAACTCCGTGATCGGGACACCAAGTTCTTCCGAGAGAACATCCAAACTGATGGCGCGATCGCGGCGCTCATGAGCTTGAGTGACAACCACGTCAAAACCGATGCCCAGAAGTCGATCCGCGACAACGCTGAGGCCCTCCACGAAGCGCTTGCTGAGTGGACGGACGACGAGCGCAAGCGGCTGTTCGTAATGATGGCGTCGAGAACATTTCTCGTGGTCGTAAGCACCCCGGACCTCAACAGTGCCTATCGCATCTTCAGCGTCATGAACGCGCGTGGCCTTCCCCTGACCCCTCCGGACATCTTCAAGTCCCAGATGGTCGGTGCCATCTCCGAGTCCGACCGCGGCAACTACGCCGACCTCTGGGAAGATTTGGAGGAAGAACTCGGACGAGTCGAGTTCGGTAACCTGTTTCTCTATCTGAGAACCATCGTGTCCCAGGCACGCGCCGAGCGCGGCCTGCTGGTCGAATTTCCCAAGCAGGTGCTGAACAACTATTTGCCGGCTAACGGCAAGGCGTTCATCGACGACCTGCTTGGACCCTATTCCCTGGCCGATCAACGGCTCATCAACCAGGACTTCGATGGTGGCGGTCCGTGGGACGACGTCAATGCCTGGCTCAAGCGACTTGTCCAGCTCGACAACGATGATTGGCGTCCCGCCGCGCTCTGGGCGCTAAAGAACCACAAGGATGACCCGGCCTTCCTCAACTCGTTTCTCCGGAAGCTGGAGCGGCTCGCCGCGAGCTTCTTGCTGCGGCGGGTATATACGACACCGCGAGTCGCCCGGTACCTCGAGCTACTCAAGCAGCTGGATGCCGGCGACGGTCTGGATGCCAAAGCCTTTATCCTCAGCGATGAGGAGAAGAAGCAAACTTGCGAGCGGATTGGCGGGGAAATCTATCTCGTCAAGCAGGTGCGAAAGTACGTGCTGCTACGACTGGATTCGATCATCGCTGATGACCCCGGAGCGTCGTACACCCACAAGATCATCACGGTAGAGCATGTTCTCCCGCAAAATCCGAAGGTCGACAGCCAATGGCTCGACGACTTCACCGAGGATCAGCGGGCGCACTGGACTCATAGGCTCGGCAATCTGTTGCTGCTTAACCGCACCAAGAACAGCCAAGCACAGAACTTCGATTTTGATGTGAAGAAGTCGAAGTACTTCACGAGCGGCAAGGGGGCTGCTCTCTTCGCGTTGACTACTCAGGTACTTAGTTGCCAGGAGTGGACGCCGACAGTAGTCGAGCAGCGCCAGACGGAACTGACGAGGAAACTCACGGACGAGTGGGAGTTGAACTGACATGGCAGTGAGTAACCGTGACCGGATCGATCAGATGTTCCAGGTGCTGGCGCCTGCTCTCGACGACTTCATCTCCTTGGTGATCGGGCAGGTCGATCCGGCGCTGGGCGCGGAGTGGGTCAAGCTGGTGCAGGGCAAGGACTCGAAGAACGGGGCGCCGGCGGGCAAGCTCTACGACCCTCTGGACCCCCAAGTTCAGTTCCGGATGTTGACCGAGAGCAACATCACCGCCAACTACCAACCTCGTTGGTATCCGTTCAACCAAGCGATCGGCCGTACCGGTGAGACGTTTGCCAACGAGTTGCGTGAAGTGCGCAACACGTGGGCTCACAATGGCTCGTTCAGCGACGACGACGCCTACCGGGCACTCGATACCGGTGAACGCCTGCTCAAGCTGATCGGCGCGGCCGCTGAGGCCGAGCAGGTCACGAGTATCCGACTGAACCTGCGCCGCGTCACCGCCGACAAGGCTGACAAGAAGGTACTCAAGTCCGCTGTCGATAACCCCGAAGCCACGGGGCTCAAGCCGTGGCGCGAGGTTCTGCCGCCCCATGCGGACGTAGCCACGGGTAACTTCCACGCCTCCGAGTTTGCCGCCGATCTCTTCAAGGTCGCCAATGGCGGCGAGGTGGACGCCGACTATGCCGACCCTGTGGAGTTCTTCAAGCGGACCTTCCTCACCGAGGGACTCCGCGATCTGATCGGACGGGCGGTGCGACGCCTTTCCGGCGACGGTAATGCTTCACCGGTCATCAACTTGCAGACCAACTTCGGTGGCGGCAAGACCCATTCGATGTTGTCGCTCTGGCACATCGCGGCCGGGCTTCCGGTAGGTCAGTTCCCGCAGGAGACCCAAGAATTACTGAACAGCACCGGCTACACCGGCGAGAAGATCAACCGGGTAGCTATCGTCGGTAACCATCTGAGCCCCTCCGGTGCCACAAAGCTCGATGGCACCCAGGTGAACACAATGTGGGGTGAGTTGGCCTGGCAACTCGGCGGCGCGGAAGGCTATGCGCTGGTCGCGAAAGCAGACGCCGACCGCACACCGCCAGGCCAGGCTCTGCACGATCTGTTGGCGGTGCACTCGCCAGCGGTGATCCTGATCGACGAGTGGGTAGCCTACGCCCGTTCGCTGGTGGGACGCGATGACCTCGCCGGCGGCACGTTCGACGACCAGTTCACCTTCGCTCAATCTTTGACGGAGGCAGTAAAGGGCGCTCCCGGTGTGTTGTTGGCGATTTCCATCCCGGCCTCGGAAACCGGCGACGACGCGGACGCGTATGTCGCTGGTAACGCGGAGGAAGTCGGTGGCGCCCACGGCCTAGAGGCACTCAAGCGACTCCAAAACGTCGTGCGGCGGATCGCCGATCAGTGGCGCCCCGCCTCGCCGAAAGAGTCATATCACATCGTCAAACAGCGCCTGTTCACCCAACCGGACGCTGCAGCGCTGGCCGCGATCGGTGCGTCCGCGCGGGCATATGTGGAGATGTATCGCAAATACACCGACGACTTCCCTCGCGATGCCCGTGACTCGGCCTACGAGGACCGGATCAAGGAAACCTACCCAATCCATCCGGAATTGTTCGACACGCTTTACGAGGAGTGGTCATCGCTGGAGCGGTTCCAGCGTACCCGCGGTGTCCTGCGCTTGATGTCGACGGTGATCCACGCGTTGTGGACTGGTGAGGACGCCTCGCCGCTCATCATGCCCGGTTCGATCCCACTGGCGACCGCGAATGTGAATTCCGAACTGACGCAGTATCTTCAGGATTCATGGAAGGCGATCATCGACGCCGATGTCGACGGACCCAACTCCGAACCGGCACGGATCGACAAGGAGAAGCCGCTGTTCGGGCAGCGGTCGCTGACCAAGCGTCTCGCTCGCACCGTGTTTTTTGGCGCCGCGCCGACTGTCGCGCCCGGTGCCACCAGTAAGGGCATCGGTACCCAGCGGGTGTTCCTTGGTACCGCTATCCCTGGCGACGTGCCCGGAAACTTCCACGCTGCCTTGACCCAGCTCGGTGACCGGGCGACGTACTTCTACTCCGGCTCCGGGAAATATTGGTACGACTTGCAGGCGAATATCAGCCGGACTGCGAAGGATCAGGCCGAGCGGCTTCACAAGGAAGATGTGTGGGCCGAGATCGCCCGCAGGTTGCAGGGGCAAAGCCGCACCCGGGCGGACTTCGCCGGCGTGCACGTCAGCCCCGAATCCAACGCGGACATCCCCGATGTCGATGAAGCCCGGTTGGTCATCTTGCACCCCAAGGTGTCCCACAAACGCGGCACCGAGTCCGCTGCCAAGGAGTTCGCCCGTAAGGCCACCGAGCAGCGCGGCAGCGCAAACCGGACCCACCGCAACATGCTCATCTTCCTGGCTGCCGACGAAGCTCGACTCGAGGAACTCGACCACGCCACCCGCGACTACCTCGGCTGGAGCCATGTCCTCAGTGATGGGGCCGACCTGGACCTGACCCAGAACCAGAAGAACCAGGCCGCACAGAAGCAAGCCCAGGCCGATCAGACCGTCACATCGCGGCTGTTGCAGACCTTCACCTGGGCACTTGTCCCCGCCCAACCTGACCCCGGCGCTCCGTTCCTGATTCGCGAGGTCAAGGTCGAGGGTCAGTCCACCTCGCTGGCCGAGCGGGTCTCACGCCGACTCGGTAACGACGGCGACCTGTCCACCCGGCAAGCTGCCGCCACTATTCGCCTGGCCATCAGCAAAGTCCCCCAGATCTGGAAAGACGGTCACGTCTCCCTCGGTACTCTTTGGGGCCTCTACAGCCAATACCCGTACATGCCTCGACTCCGTGACCGAGGTGTATTGGACGAAGGCATCGTCGACCTGCCGATGATCTGGCAAACGGATGCGTTCGCCCTGGCTACCGGGTACGACGAGACCAAGGCCCGCTACATCGGGCTGTGGATCCCCGACGACAAAGCGGTCGCCCCCGCAGCTAACGACTCCCTGCTACTCGTTCGCCCCGGCGTTGCGACCAAACAACACGACGCCGAGTCTGCGGCTCCGGTGGAGCAGGACGGCGAAGAGTCAAAGCAGACGGAAGAAGGCTCGTCGTCGACCAAGAAACCACCGCGGCCCGACATCGCCTTCCCTGATCCCAAAACCAAGACACGTTTCTACGGTGTAAAGACCCTCAATGCCGACAAGATCGCACTCGACTTCAAAAACATCGCTGACGAAGTGCTCGCCCATCTGCGTACCGATACGAACACCACCCTCACTGTGCGGATCGAAATCGAGGCCAGTAACCATCCCGGTTTCGACGAGAACAAGATCCGCACTGTTTCCGAGAATGCACGCACCCTCAAGTTCGATCAGTCAGGCTTCGAGGAAAATTAAACAACGATTCCCCGCGAACTAGTGTGCACTAAGTTCGCGGGGAAAGACGGCCTACACAACTGAGGTCGATATGGCCCCTCTTCGCGGCAGCAATCGATGTCACCGGTCATCAACTGATTATTCGCTACTATCAGCGCAGCGGCCACCCAAATCGCCGAGAGAACTCAACAATCTCCAGGCCACGCCGAGATCACGGATAGGATCGACCATCTGAATCGGTCGCTCTTTAACTTTCGAGGTGGTTAGATATTTGAGAGTTAAATTTAGACCATGCAGATTCACTACTCAAAATATCGATATAACGATCAGAAAGTTGTCGAACCAATTTGTAATCAATCGCCCCTGTGGCCAAAGCACAAGCGAGAAATGCATCCCAAGTTATGATAGGGGAAATTGCCGGATCCGTTAGGTGAGAACTATATGCGGAAGCGGCCACATAACCAATCCTGTCGTCAGGATGCAAAAGTATCATCATTCGAGCGGTGCGCAGGTCTTTGTCGTCTTCATGCCTCTGCACTGATTGAGCAAGAGCATGGCAACGAACCAGCTGGCGCGTTCGGTTATCTGCTAGCGCTTCTACCATATTGTGCCACACACTAAATTTCTCTTGAATCAGCCTGTAGAGTTCACCGCCCATCGCGGCAGTACTGCGCGTTGAAAACCGATCTGCAAGCTTAGTTTCGATGCCAACTACCTGCAGAGCATTATCGCGTGTCCGGAATCTCAGCAGAAGGTCAATCAGTGTTCGGTCACCCAGTGAATATTCGGTGCCTGCGGGAGAAAACTCAAAATCGTATTTCTCAAGTTTGACGAGATCTGATCTTCCCAGTAGAGAATTGAAGAGATCTGCACATAGTTCAGGGCGGGTCACCGCTTGACCCAGCATATTAAAAGTTAGGGTCTGACTCGAAGTCATATACTTAGTGCAACGCACCGGATCAACACCCCACCCCTGAGTGCGACGAAATTGATAATGCTGCGCTGCATCGTGTCCGACGAAATTCTTCATACGTTCCGAATCCCGATCAGCAAGCACAGATCCACAGGGTTTCCCGGATCCAAATAATTGTCCAAAAATATCGATCCCCATAATCTCTGACCGATACCATGCTTGATGAAATCGAATCCGTCTCATTAACCCAGAATCCGACTTTGGCAATGGACCAATTTTCGAAAGTAGGCCGCCATTTCGATTCTCTTCCGCAGTAATCGTCACAGATCATCCTCGCCAAAATCAAAGGCAGACTGCACTTCGACGGATCGCTTCGTCCGCGACGAATCAACAATATCTGGCCATGCGGTAGCTAATGTGTTGAACGACAATGCATCCTTTGTCCACCCATTCTCCGCAGCCACCGAGAAAAGAAGAAAGGAGAGCTCCTTCACGAGATCAGCCACAATAGCTTTATCAGCCCGCATTAGCGCTTGAGCTAAGAATTCCCCGGCCTTTTCCACACCGTCGCATTCAAGAATCCTTATCATGTGGTGGAGCGCTTCCCACGTGCCGGTACTACCATCTTCAAGTACGTTATATTCACTAGAAAGGTCGACTGGCTTCAACAGCTCAACCTTTCCGGCACGGCTCGTAAGTACCCCATCATGCGCCAATTTCTCTACACTTATATTTCGCGCATTGGCGATACTATTTGCATCACCGAAGGCACCCGTGGAATATCCATAGTTTCTATACCAGGCGAGAGCGAACCGAGTCGCGGAATCAAAATCCCCTTCCTGCTCGTTAAGAACTTGATCAAGAATCTCATTGATTCGCGCTAATGCTGATCGAACTGTCATCTTTGTTCCGTCAGCTTCGATGACTCCCGCATAGCGACTAAATACGGACATACCTGGACCTATGGTTGCCTGCGGCAGATCAACCGGAGCGATGGCACCTTGCTGCAGGTCCCGTAGCGCTTTCGGTAATTCAACCTGAAGCGCTGCTATAAATCCTCTTCGATCAGTAACAGGTGCGCCCTCTGCTCGAGGACGTAGCGCGAGCACAATCGACGATGCGAGTGCATTCGTTCCGCTTGCAATCATCCGGTTACCAAGTTCGCTCCGGTTGGGCCAAGTTGCAGTAATCGACCAACCTGAACGAATCATTCCATCGAGTAATGTTTCCCAGCCAGACGATGAAGTACCATCATCGGAAGTATCGGATTGCTTGAATGCATACCAGACAGCAATTGGATAGTCCTGAAGCGCTGAATTTCTAGCGCGCGCAAAAACATCCCTGAACCCGTCTTCAAAGAATGTCTTTGCACCACCTTTTCCATTGTGCCGATACGGATTCGCTACGAGCTCTTTAGCTTTAGGTACCAGCATTGTGCTAAATAATTTCGGATGCACACTACGTAACATCCGTCTCTGCCAAACGTAGAAAAAGTCCGAGAGATCCGAGTAGGCGATGTTGTCATAATATGGCGGATCCGTGGAGATCAATGCAGCATGATTTAGCGTGGAAGCATCTTGCTGCTGCACATATGCCGCGTTAGTGGCTGGAAGTTTTTCTACAACCTTTGCCACCCATGAAAGTTGCCCGAAATATCCACCAGTCGATTCAGACAAGGGCATTGTCTCGACAAAGTCCCAGGTCATTGGGATTGATTGTCGACCGAACACATTGCGAATCGTTTCCCTAGTGCTATGCCATCCACAGATAGAAGACCAATAGTCTGCACATCTGGAAACGGAAATACCCAAATAGGTGGCTAGGCCATCACCGTAAGCAACCGCTCCTGATCCACCATCCTCCAAACTTTCACCTGCAGGCATCCCTGCCTCTAACGCATCATTAATGACACGCTCTCGCACCTCTTTCACCAGATCACAGAAAGTTGTCATAGCCACCAACTGGCGGTTCGTGAATAGATCTGAAAACTTGGTTAACCCATAGGAAGGTGTCCACAGATTGCGAGGATCGATACCCAATTCCTGAACTGGCACATCTTCCGTATGTTCAATATTTGCCGCAATTTCGTCAATTTCTCGTGGGTCGAGATATAATCTTTGCCGGCGCCCCTCTGCCACAACTGACATCAACCGAGCCCCTAAGCGTCCGGCGACACCTTCAGATTTAATGTAATCTTTGCTTACCGTCGCCTGACATGCAATGCAAACTGCGCCCTGTCTACCAGACATAGTTCCGTCGGTCTCCGGACCGGAATCATCGCGCCCAATCGTAAATTTCACTCGTAGTCCGCTTGCGTGCGTCTCATCGTCAACGACACTCGCGACGATGTACGCTTCCTTACCTTTCTTTTTGCCCAGCCACCATGATCGAACTAAGGGCATTTCAATCCCGCACGCAGGGTTGGGACAGGTCACCGTGCGGGCCCAAACCCAAGCTATAATCTCGGCCTCAACACCAGACGAAAGCATCGCCTTCGGATATAGGTGTCCAATACGATTTTCCGCCTCACCTCGGATCCACTGACCATAGGCGCGAATATCCGCGGCGAGACCCGTCGTATCCTCCCATGAGCGGATCTCAGAACCGGCTAGACCGGGATACACTGGTAGCTGGTCACGAAACTTTGGCGGAATTTCGATCAAAGCCTTGTTGATAAGCACTGCTACTGGGTTCAGATCCGATGCATGAGCCTCGAGACCCAGCCGCTGGGCCTCAAGTGGAATGGTGCCGCCACCTGCGAATGGATCGAGAATCGATGGTGGGTTGTTGTCTGTCGACGACATAATCTCGGCGCGTGCCTCAGCTAGCAATCCCTTGTCACTGACATTCTCCCAAACGACTAGCCGCTCAATAATCTTGTGCAGCCTCTCCCGTTCAATGCGCTGAGCGTCCTCCGTAGGGAACTTCTCCGGGTGTGAACTCGGATCGTCAACAAGCTGAGAGAAAAGTACTGCACGGGCGGCAGCGAGGGGGCGACGCGCCCACCACAGATGCAGCGTCGAAGGATGCCCGTGCCGGATCGACTTCTCTCTTGCCGATTCACGGTTGATTACCTCCAACGGCAGGGCAACCTCAATCAATTTTCGCTTCTGGACGGACATATACTCCCCTGCTGTCCACACTTGATGGACATACTTCAACCTCGGACGACACGCTGCGATACCTACCTACAAGCATCATCACTGTATAGATGATCAACACCGACTAGTCTCACCGCCAAGTGAAATACTCCACTTGTGGGTGCCGGCAAGAAACGATGCTGTTCAAGGCTCAATACTCAGCTTCACTTGGGCCTGCGGTCTCGGTTTCAATCCTTCCATGCCTGAAAACGTCGTGGCCGTTTCTTGCCAGGGTCCCGCACGGATCGCTTCGGCGGGACTGATCAAGCCCCGAAAAGCACCGTCGTACCAGGGTTTTCGCCTCTTGCAGAGGAGGACGCCTTCTTCGTGGCCCAACTCCAGCATCGGTTTTCTGTCGAGATTCTCGATGAGTTGGCGAATGAATGCTCAGCCTGGCGAATACAGCGAAGGCCGGATACAAGCCTAATTCATGTTATCTGCAGTATCAGATAATCCTGCACACCTTGCTGCCGCCCCCGCATCTCCCACTGTGCGCGCGGACCTTATCGCGGCCATGACGTTTTCGAAACACCAGTGGTGGGCCGGTAACAGTCAAGGGACTGTCGGGCGATACTCCGGTATGACACGAGCGCGGATACTGATAGTCGTCACCCTGGTGGGCCTGGGACTGTTCCTCGGCGGTGGAGTCGCGGCCGCCTCGCCGGGTGGACCGGACCCGTACTGGTGGATGGGCCCGCAGATCCGGCCGTGGCTCGCGCCGATCTTCGTCGGCTTTGCCAACTGGTTCTTCAACCTGCCACTGGTGCCGTACCTGTCCTAGCCGCCGTACCGCGGGTGATCGAACCACGATCACAGCGGCGATGACAAAAACCCACGTGGTTGTGAATTCTTGCCACCGGCACTCTCTCCGCAACATCCATCCCTGCAGGTCGGGGATGATTGCGCGCTCCGTTGACACCTTGGTTGGTAGTTTCAAGCCTCGTTTGCGGCGTGATTGATTATCTCAAATTCGAAACAAGCAAACGTCCATGGCGATATAGACGGTGACCCTGTCGGATTCTCTGCCAGAATCAGGCCTATGTCCGATTCTGGCGCTCAACGCGCTAATCCCATCGCGGTCGGTTCACGGGTCGCGGTGATCCCGACCTCCGGATCGCAGCCCGGCGATACCGAGCCACAAAGTCGGTGTCGTGGTCGAGGAATACGCCGACACCGTCATCGACAGCTCTGACCTGGGGCGGGACTGGGCACCGGTGGGCGATCGCCCTCGACGACGGCCGTTTGGTCTTCCTGCCGAGGGTGGCCTCGAACTCGCCTGAGTCTTTCCCTCTCTCACCGAGAAAAATCACGGGATAGAAGTACGCCACTCGTTGATGTCAGTGAAAAAGATGCTGTTCACAAGCTTCAATTTGCGGCGTCGGAAGCCTCGATGACGTCGGCCTTGATCCTGCCGCGCACGGAAACGACGAAGCCGTTCTTTCCGGCCCAGTCCCGGATCGCTTTCAGTTGCTCGGCGGATCGACCAGACCCCGATATCTTGATCGCCGTCGAAGTATTCGCACGCGCCTTGCCGGCAGAGGAGACCTTCTCTGCGACCTTGATATACGGCGCGAATACCGCCTCGATCTTGTCAGCATTCGTGGGTCGCAAATCAATCCGATAATCGGCACCCTGATACGAAAAGTTAACTTCGTGACAATTTTCTGTGAGCTGGTCGAAGATCTGTTCCGAAACTCGTGTCCAAAACCGATGGTTCAATATGTAGCCTGTCGGTGAGTTCTAGAAATTGCTGTCTCATGGGTGAACTCTTGGGCTACGCGAGAGTCTCGACTACCGATCAGAGCGTCGATCCGCAGAGCGACGCTTGAGCGCTGCCGGCTGTTTCAAGGTCTAGGTCGAAACCGCATCCGGCGCAACCACCACCCGGCCGTAGCTGATGGATCTCCTGTCGCAACTTTGGGACGGAGACACCCTTGTCGTCTGGCGCCTCGACCGGTTGGGGCGCTCACTGCCCCACCTGCTGCAAACCGTCGAAGATCTCGCCGCCCGCGGAGTCGGCTTCAAATCGTTGACCGAAGCGATCGACACCATCACCTCCCGCGGGAAACTCATCTTCTCCTATCTGCGGCGCACGCGCAGAATTCGAACGCAACCTGATCCGAGAACGCACCCAAGTCGGCCTCGCCGCCGCACGAGCCCGCACCGGCGGCCGGCCCCCGAAGATGACATCGACGAAACTCGCACAGGCACAACGTATGCGGGAATATGGAATGCACTCATCGACATCGCCGAAATCATCGGCGTCGGACGAACCACTCTGTACCGACACTTCAAGTAGATACGCGCACTTTCAGCCGGGCGGTTCGACGGACGCATCTCCCGGTAGTCCTAGGTCCAGTACATCGTTCGCCCTGGGGGTATCGCACCAAAGGAGGATCTATTTTTTCATCCACACAGGGAACGCTTCTACGATCCACTCCTCGCCGGCCTTCCAATACCATTTCGACGCGATGCCTCCACCTCGCTCCGTGGTGATCCAGTTGGCCGGCGTCTTATTTATCGTCGTTCATGGTCGATTCTCTTTGTCGTTCTCGTGGCCTACGTCCATCCCCACAACTCCAAACGACGAAGCACTTCGTGTCGAACCACCCCACCATGGAGTGAATGTCCGTTATCTTCCTCGATAGTGGTTGCAATCTCGTGGCTCCACCGCGTTCCCACGCGGATGCTGTCACCACGAAAGGGAGCACACACGAAAGGGAGCACACCTGTGAATGGACTCGAAACGCCTACTCGTTTGTCCCGGACCACCGCCGCGCTCGGTGTCGGCGCGCTCGCTGCCGCGATCACCTTCGGCAGTGCAGTGGGTACTGCATCAGCCGATAGTCCAGTCGTCGACTTCGGCAGTATCTCGTTCTCGGTGACCAACGGTCCCGACAACACCATCTACGACATCAACGCAATCATCAATCTCCCGCCCGGCACACTGCCGCCAGGGATGATGAACCCTCAGATCACTGCGCCCGCCGCGCCCTCTCAACCAGTCGGAGACCCGTTTGCAGGCACCGCATTGGACTTCGTCCTGAGCTTCATCCAGGCTGCGGCCAGATAGCCGACAACAAAAAACGAGGCCACCAACTCTTATGAGTTCGTGGCCTCGTCTTGTGGTGGGCGAAGGGGGACTTGAACCCCCACGTCCCGAAGGACACTGGCACCTGAAGCCAGCGCGTCTGCCATTCCGCCACTCGCCCGAGCAACGCCGAAACATTATCACGACAAACTTTGAAAGTTCTATTCGTGCAGTTCAGGGCACGAATCGATGAACACCGAGCACCCAAAAGCCCAGAACCGATACCATGCTGAAACAGCGGCCAGGTACTGCCGAAGCGACATTTGACAGTACCGTGGAACCTGTACAGCAGTTTGGACGACACGCGACAAGGCGGTGCCGGCGCTACTTGCCGAGCATTTTGCCGTCGTAGATGCGAGGCGAGAGGAGGGCCCGATGGGCATCGTGCAGCGTTTCGAACGAAAGCTCCAAGGAGCTGTCGGCGACGCATTCGCGCGGGTCTTCGGTGGTGGTGTTGTGCCGCAGGAAGTAGAGGCGGCGCTCCAGCAGGAGGCACGTGACCGCGTCGAGCACCTCGGCGGCGGAATCCTTCTCGCCCCCAACAACTACGTGATCACCATCAACAACTCCGATCACGAAGAGTTGGCCGCCGATCGCGAACTGACGACAAAAGCTTTCAGCCGACACCTGCAGGATTTCATCCGCGATCAGGGTTGGCAGACGTACGGCGATATCTCGGTCACATTCGAGCCTTCGCCTACGCTCCACACCGGTCAGTTCCGCACCCGCGGAACCGTCGACCCGGATGGTGACGCCGAGCAGGCATCACCGCCGTCGCATGTTCCGCAGGTTTCGTCGCGGCGTCCACAACGGCCGCCTCAGCGACCCGCACCGATTGTTCCCCCTGTTTCCAATCCAGTCCCGTCACAACCAGGAGCCGGCCCCATGACGCAGAACTCAGGCTACGAACCAAGCCGCGAACCGGCGGGTCGCCAGCCCGAACCGCAGCAG
>Ga0126362_10000090_pt1 | contig 99866 bp, 105 predicted proteins | sample ANMtaG_FD_126269 | JGI IMG/M metagenome (GOLD analysis project Ga0126362, IMG submission 126269) | Continental margin sediment microbial communities from North Pacific Ocean - ANME2c_DSS_Sorted | ecosystem: Environmental > Aquatic > Marine > Continental margin > Sediment | place: Pacific Ocean... | reverse complement strand
GCTGCTCGGGCAGGGCGACATGCTGTTCATGGCCGGGGGCGGGCGGACGACGCGCGTGCACGGGCCGTTCTGCTCGGATGCCGAGGTCGAGAGCGTGGTGGCCCATCTCAAGCGCCAGGGCCGACCCGCTTATCTCGACGCCGTCACCGCCGACGAGGCCTCGGAGGAGGCTCCGGCCAAGGGCAGCCGCGGCGCCAAGGCGCCGCCTCCGGAGGAGCGCGAGGAGGAGGCCCCGGTCTTCGACGTCGGTGCCTTCGCGGCCTCGGTCGGTGGCGAGGCCGGCGACCTCTACGAGCAGGCGGTCCAGGTGGTGCTGCGCGACCAGAAGGCCTCGACCAGCTACATCCAGCGCCGCCTGCAGATCGGCTACAACCGGGCCGCCTCGCTGATGGAGCGGATGGAGATCGAGGGCATCGTCGGCCCGGCCAACCATGCCGGCAAGCGCGAGATCCTCGTCGATGGCGGCCACCATGCCAGCTCGGCCATGGGCTCGGCGATGTACGACGACGATTGAGTTCGTCTGGCGCCGGCCCCGTCGCGGGCCGGCGTCGCATCTTCGCCACAGGGCAGGGCTCTAAGCGGGACTCGAAGCCCCGACGCCAAGACCCTGGCGCCAAGACCCCGACCTCAAGTCCTCGACGCAAGCGGCCCGCCCGGACCCCCAGGAGATCGCCCACGATGAACGGCCGCCGCACCAGCCCCGTCGCCGGTTCGCTCCTCGTCCTCGCGGCCTGGCTCGCCCCCGTGCCTGCCGAGGCGCAGGTCGGCGCCTTCCTCGACAGCCTGTTCGGGGGCAAGAAGGAGCAGCCGGCCCCGGCCGCCGAGCCCGAGGCCGCCCCCGCTCCCGTAGCGCCCGCGCCCGCACCGAAGAAGGCGGCCACCCCGAAGAAGGAGGGCAAGGACGCCGCCAAGGATTCCGGCAAGGAGGCGAAGACCGCCGAGAAGCCGGCCGATGCGCGCACCGGCAGCATCAAGGGCGGCAAGCATGCGGGCCCCGAGAGGAGCGCGGAGAAGGCTCAGCCGGAGGCCAGGGTCGCCGCCGTCGGGGCGCCCGCCGCCGTGGCCGCGAGCCTGGAGCCCGCCGACCCGGCGACGGTGCTCGCCCAGGCCAACGCCTATTTCAACGGGCTGACCACGCTGACCGGCAACTTCATGCAGATCGCGGCCGACGGGCGCCGCATCGGCGGCAAGCTCACCATCGCCAAGCCCGGACGCCTGCGCTTCGACTACGATCAGCCCTCGCCGCTGGAGGTGGTGGCCGACGGCACCTCGGTGGCCGTACGCGACCGCAAGCTGTCCACGCAGGACACCTACTTCATCGCCCAGACGCCGCTGAAATTCCTGCTGCGCGAGAAGATCGATCTCGCCCGCGACCTCACCGTGACCGAGGTGACCAACGATCCGGGCGGCGTGCGCATCGCGCTGGAGGACCGCGCGACGCTGGGCGGCACCTCGAAGATCCAGCTCTACTTCGACGCCGAGGTGAAGACCCTGTCGCAGTGGCGGATCACCGATCCGCAGGGCTACCTGACCACGGTTCAGCTCTCGAACCTGCAGAAGGGCAAGCCGGTCGATTCGACGCTGTTCTTCATCAATTACGGCCGGCCCGAGGACAAGGCGATGGCCGAGCGCATCAAGCAGTCGCAGAACCCCTGAGACATCGCACCGGACCTTCAGGACATGGCGCAGGGCCCCTCTCCCGATCGGGAGAGGGACAGGGTGAGGGTCGAGACCTTTCAGGAAGGAGCGGAGACGGAGCAGTGGCGCCGTCGCGACCTCTCCGGCGCGTTCTCCACCCTCACCCCAACCCTCTCCCGAACGGGAGAGGGAGTCTGGCGCGGCCCGGATCTCCTTTTAGCCCTCAACCGTAGAACCTTCCCGTGCGCCTCACCGTCTCCACCTGGAACATCAACTCGGTGCGTCTGCGCATCGATTCCGTGCTGCGCTTCCTCGCGGAGAGCCGCCCGGACGTGCTCTGCCTTCAGGAGACGAAATGCCCGGACGAGGTGTTTCCGCTGAAGGCGCTCAAGGGCTCGGGCTACGAGCACGTCGTCTTCGCCGGCCAGAAGGGCTATAACGGCGTCGCGATCCTCTCCCGCTTTCCTCTTCTCGATCCGGCCGTGATGGGCTTCTGCGAGCGGGCCGACGCGCGCCACATCTCGGCGGTGCTGGGCAAGGAGGCGGGACCGGCCGCGGGGATCGTGCTGCACGATTTCTACGTGCCGGCCGGTGGCGACGTGCCGGATCGGGGGCTGAACCCGAAATTCGCGCACAAGCTCGACTTCCTGCAGGAGCTGCGCGCCTGGGGGGGCAAGCGCGCCGCGGGGCCGGCCATCCTCGTCGGCGACCTCAACGTGGCGCCGCTGGAGCACGACGTCTGGTCGCACAAGCAACTCCTCGACGTGGTGAGCCACACCCCCGTCGAGACCGAGGCCCTCGAGACTCTGCGCGGCGAGGCCGGCTGGATCGACACCGCCCGGCTGCTGACCCCGGAGCCCGAGAAGATCTACACGTGGTGGAGCTACCGCTCGCCGAACTGGGAGCTCGCCAACAAGGGGCGACGGCTCGACCATGCCTGGGTCTCGCCGGACCTCGCCGGCACGGTCCGCGGCGTCACCGTCTCCCGCGAGACGCGCGGCTGGGAGCGTCCCTCCGACCACGTGCCGGTGACCCTCGCCCTGGAGGTGTAGGGAGCGGAACGGAAGGCTCCGTCCCGCATTGGCCTTTCATCACGAACGCTTGATGAGGCTCCCGTTGCGCAAGATCCTGCTCGCCCTCGTTCTGCCGCGCGTCGTCGCCTGGCTGCGCCGCCGCTACGGCACTCCGCACCAGCGCACCCGGCCCTACTGACCGCCGCTCGGCCACGCGCCCCGGCGCGGAGCCGAGAGCGCTCCCAGGCCGAAGCGGATACCGGTTCGGAGCGAGGGCGCCCCAAACGAGAAAGGCCCCGGCGTCGCCGCCGGGGCCTTTCCTGTTTCAGTCTCAGTTCCGGATCAGCGGCGGTCGCCGATGAGCGAGAGCAGGAACTGGAACATGTTGATGAAGTCGAGGTACAGCGTCAGCGCGCCGTTGACCGACATCTTGGCCGCGCCCTCGGCATCGAAGCCGCTGTAGAGATACATCTCCTTCAGCTTCTGCGTGTCGTAGGCGGTGAGCCCCGCGAAGATCAGCACGCCGAGCACCGAGATCGCGAACTGCAGCGCGCTCGAGGCCAGGAAAATGTTGACCAGCGAGGCGATGATCAGGCCGATCAGGCCCATGATCAGGAACGAGCCCATCCCCGAGAGGCTGCGCTTGGTGGTGTAGCCGTAGAGGCTCAGGCCACCGAAGGTCGCCGCGGTGATGAAGAACACCCGCACCACGCTCGCGCCCGTGAAGACGAGGAGCAGCGTCGACATCGACGCGCCCATCACCGCCGCGAAGGCGAAGAACATCGTCCGCGCGGACGAGGCCGACATCCGGTCCATCCGCATCGAGAAGACGAAGATGAACACGAGGGGGGCGAACATCAGCACCCACTTGAGGGGGGTGTTGTAGAGGGTCTGGCCGAACGGGGTCAGCGCCAGCTGTCCCGTCGCGGTGGTGGCCGTGGCGGCCATGTTCAGGCCGAGCGCGACGAGGCCGGAGATGCCCAGCCCGACGACCATGTTGTTGTAGACGCCGAGCATGAAGCTGCGCAGGCCCTGGTCAACCTCGACCTGCGTGCCGGCGTATCCGGGCGCCTGGGCGCCGTACCGGAAGGGACTGTTCTCGAAAGCCATGGGAGTTCCCTTGAGGATGCTCTCTCAGCGTGTGTCAGATGAGGCCCGCATGAGCCCCTGGCGCCGACGAGCGCCTCGCTGGAGAATATGTTGCGTCGCGAGGCGGCACACAAGGGCCCCGCCGAGCTTCGGCTGCCTGTTTTCGCCGGCCCGATGCCGTAATTTTGTTGGTAAAGCGCGGGATTAAAAATCGTTAAGCCGGCGGACGGGCGACGTTCAACTACATCTGCGCCTCGAACACGGATGCGGTCGCCGCCTCATCCTGGCGGCGAATACGTCAGGCTGTATATCACAGATCCCGCAGATAGGGTGCCGGCTTCTGGCCGAGGATCCGCCAGGTGCCGGCGAGACCCAGCAGCACCGCGAGGGCCACGGCGAGCCCGGCCGCGACGAGGGCGCCCGAGAGGTCGAGCACGAAGTCGAGGCGCATCACCCGGGTGACGATGGCATAGCCCGCGAGCGTGCCCGCGATCAGGCCGAACAGGGCGGTGACCGCCCCGAGCGCCCCGTATTCCAGGCCATAGGCGGAGAGAAGCCGCGCCCGGCTCGCGCCCAGCACCTTGAGCACCACGGCGTCGTAGAGCCGCGCCCGGTGGCCCGCCGCGACGGCGCCCGCCAGCACCAGCAGGCTCGCCAGGACCGCGACGGCGCTGGCGCCGCGGATCGCGAGCACCAGCTTGGCCACGAGGTCGCCCACCGCGTCGAGGGCGTCCTTCACCCGCACGCTGGTGACCGAGGGGAAGCCGTGCGCGACATCGCGCAGGATGCGGCTCTCCGCCGACGCGTCGGTGCCCCCGGGCAGGCTCAGCGTCGCGAGGTCGGAATGGGGGGCGCCGCGGAAGGTGCCGGGCGAGAACACCATCACGAAGTTGATGCCGAGGTTGCGCCACTCCACCTTGCGCAGATTGGCGATCTTCGCCGTCACAGTGCGCCCGAGCACGTTGACCGTGACCGCGCTGCCGACCTTGAGCCCGAGCTGGCGCGCGAGCTCCGCCTCGAAGGAGACCAGCGACGCCTTGCCCGCCTCGGCGGTCCACCACGCGCCCTCGGTGAGGACCGAGCCGTCCGGCAGGTCGTCCGCGTAGGTGATGCCGCGGTCCCCGTCGAGGACCCAGGCCGCGTCCTCGGGCGGGCGGATCTTCTGGGCCGGCACGCCGTCGAGGGCGACGATGCGCCCGCGCATCATCGGCACCCGCTCGATCTTCGCGTTGGGCGCGGCCTGCGCCAGGAAGTCGTGGAAGCGCGCGGCGTCCGCGGAGGGGATATCGAGGAAGAACAGGTTCGGCGCGCGGGCCGGCAGGCTCGCCGTGAGCGTGCGGCGCACATTGGCGTCGATCAAGCTCAGCGTCACCAGCAGGGTGACGCCGAGGCCGAGCGAGAGGACGATGGTCGGGGTCAGCGCGCCCGGCCGGTGCAGGTTGGCGAGCGCCATCCGCGGCGCGGCCCGGCGCGGATGCGGCAGGCGCCGCGCCAAGGCCATCACCCCGAGCGCCACGAGGCGCAGCAGGCCGAAGGCGATGCCGGCCGCGGCGATGAAGACGAGGGCCACCCGCCGGTCGAAGGCCGTGGCCACGGCGAGCGCGACGAGGGCGAGGAGCGAAGCGGCGAGCAGCAGCCGGTAGCGCGTCCGGGGCTTGCCAGCGGCGGGGTCCACTGCGTCGCGGAACAGCCCCGAGACCGGCACGTCATGGGCGCGGCCCAGCGGCGTGATCGCGAAGGCGAAGGCCGTCAGCAGCCCGTAGGCGGCCGCCAGCAGCAACTCGCCCGGGGCGATGGTCGGGTTCAGCGGGAGGGGCAGCGCGTCGCGGAACAGGGCGTCGACGGCGAAGGGCAGGCCCGCGCCGACCGCGAGGCCGATCGCGGTGCCGAGGCCGGCGATCAGCATCACCTGGACGAGGTAGAGCGCCACCACCTGCGAGCCCGGCGCGCCGACGCTCTTCAGGGTCGCGATGGAGCCGCGCTTGCGCTCGACGAAGGCGTGCACCGCATTCGCCACGCCCACGCCCCCGACGATCAGGGCGGTGAGGCCGACCAGGGTCAGGAACTGGGTAAAGCGCTCGATGCTCTTGGCGAAGCGCGGATCGGCGTTGGAGCGCGCGCGCATCTCCCAGCCCGCCTCCGGCGCAGCCCTGGCGATCCGGGCGGCGACCGCGTCGATCTCGGCGTCGGAGGCCTGGGGCAGCGCGATGCGGTAGCTCCAGCGGTTCAGGCTGCCGGGCTGGACGAGGCCGGTGCCGCGCAAGGCGCTCTCCGAGATCAAGAGGCGTGGCCCGAAGCCGATGCCGCCCGCGATCTTGTCCGGCTCGCTCGCCAGGCTGGCGCGGATCGCGAAGGGATGGCCGGCCAGCGTCACCCGGTCGCCGACCTTGAGGTCGAGGCGGGTGAGCAGGGCCGGGTCGGCCACCGCGCCCGGCACGCCGTCCCGGGGCGCGAGGAGGTCGGCGAGGTGCGCGTGCGGCTCGGTGACGAGGACGCCCGCCAGCGGATAGGTGCCGTCCACGGCCTTCAATTCGACCAGGGCCGCGCCCTCCCCCGCCACCGCCATGGCGCGGAGCGTCGCGACCACGGCGACGCGGCCCTCGCGCTCCAGCACGGCGCGCTCGGTCGGGCTCGCCTCGCGGTTGATCAGGCTGTAGCTGAGATCGCCGCCGAGGATGCGCCGGCCCTCGCGGCCGAGTCCGTCCGAGAGCGAGCGGGAGATCGAGGCGACGCCCGCGATCGCCGCGACGCCGAGCGCGATGCAGGCGAGGAAGACGGTGAAGCCGGACAGGCCGCCGCGCAGTTCGCGCAGGGCGAGGCGCAGCGTCAGCGGCAGGCGGAAGCCGCGCCTGGGGGGCTGGGCGGCGGGAAGGGTGCCGTGCATCAGGCCACGCTCTCCGGTGCCTCGATCCGCCCCGAGCGCAGCCGCACCGTGCGGTCGCAGAGCCGGGCGAGGCCCGCGTCGTGGGTGACGAGGACGAGGGTGGCGCCGCGGTCGCGCTTCAGCGCGAACAGCAGCTCGACGATCTGCCGGCCCGTGGCCTCGTCGAGGTTGCCCGTCGGCTCGTCGGCCACGAGGATCGCCGGATCGGGGGCGATCGCTCGGGCGATGGCGACGCGCTGCTGCTCGCCCCCGGACAGCTGGGCGGGATAGTGGTGCAGGCGGTGGCCGAGGCCGACCGCCTCGAGCTCGGCCTTCGCCCGCGCATGGGCCTGCGGGTGGTCGGCAAGCTCGAGGGGGAGCGCCACGTTCTCCAGCGCCGTCATGGTCGGCACGAGGTGGAAGGCCTGGAAGACGATGCCGATGCGCCGCCCCCGGAACCGGGCGAGGGCGTCCTCGTCGAGGCGGCCGAGATCGGTGCCCTCGATCCGGATCGACCCGGAATCCGGGCGCTCCAGTCCCGCCGTGACCATGAGCAGCGTGGATTTGCCGGAGCCGGAGGGGCCGACGAGGCCGACCGCCTCGCCGCGGGCGACGTCGAGGGAGATGCCGCGCAGCACGTGGACGCGGGCCGCCCCCCGGCCGAGGCTGAGATCGATGTCCCGCAGGCTCACGGCCGGGGCGGCGGTGGCGGTCGGGGTGTTGCCTGGGGGCTTGCCTGGGGTCACGCGGAGGCCGATCTCTTGCGCGATGGGAAATCTGGCAGACGAGGCTCGGGTGTGGCTGCGAGAGAATCTGTGCGCTGCGACACGCGGGCATGCATCGGTGCCTGGCGGATGCCGGGGCGATATGGCGCTTCTCGGGCGGATGCGCCAAGGGATGGGACACGGGGTGGGACGTCGCGGGCCGGCAGGCCGGGATGAGGCCCGAGCCCGCCCGCTGCTGCGCTTCGCCGCGCTCCTCCTCGCCGCCCTCGCCCTGCTGATGCCCCCTCGCCCCTCCGAGGCCGAGCCCGGCCGCACCCTCAAGCTCGTGGCTCTCGGCGACAGCCTCACCGCGGGCTACCGCCTGCCCGGCGATTCCGCCTTCCCGGCGGTGCTGGAGCGGGAGCTCGCCAAGCGCGGCCACAGCGTCAGCATCGCCAATGCCGGGGTCTCGGGCGACACCGCGACCGGTGGGCTCGACCGGGTCGACTGGTCGGTGCCCGATGGAACGGACGGCGTTATCCTGGAACTCGGCGCCAACGACATGCTGCGCGGCACCGACCCGGCCGTGACCCGCAAGGCGCTCGACACGATCATCACCCGGCTGAAGACGCGGGGCATCCCGGTGCTGCTCGCCGGGATGCGGGCCTCGGCCAATCTCGGCCCCGATTACATCGCCCGCTTCGACGCGATCTATCCCGATCTCGCCCGTGAGTACGGCCTAGTCCTCTATCCGTTCTTCCTCGAAGGCGTGGCCGGCGAGCGCGGTCTCAACCTCGACGACGGGCTACACCCCAACCCCAAGGGCGTGGACAGGATCGTCGCCGGCATCCTGCCCGCGGTCGAGAGCTTCCTCGGCCGGCTGGCGAAGCCGGCGCACTGAGCCCCCCGACCCGAGGAGGCCGCCATGCCGCGCCTGTTCACCGGCCTCGCCATCCCGCCCGAGATCGGTGCGCGGCTCGCGCGCTTCCGCGGCGGGCTACCCGGCGCACGCTGGGTCGAGGAGAGCGACTACCACGTCACCCTGCGCTTTCTCGGCGACATCGACGCGGACGTCGCCGAGGACGTTCTGGAGGCGCTCTCCGCGATGCGCCCGCGGGCTCCGATCCCCGTGACTCTCGACGGGCTCGGCGCCTTCGGCGGCGACCGGCCGCGCGCGCTGTTCGCTTCGGTCGTGCAGGAGCCTGAGCTGATGGATCTGCAGGCCGAGCAAGAGCGTCTCGTGCGCCGGGCCGGAGTGGCGCCCGAGACGCGCCGCTTCACGCCGCACGTGACGCTCGCCCGTCTCAGGCGCGAGGCGAGCCCGGAGGGCGTAGCGATGTATGTGGCCCAAAGCGGCCTGTTCGAGCCGCTGCGCTTCGCGGTGCGGGCTGTGACGGTGTTCTCAGCGCGGGACTCGACGGGGGGCGGTCCCTACGTCGCCGAGGCCGAGTTCCCGTTCGCCTGAAACCCGCTCACAGCCGCCGGAGCGCCACGCTCTCGATCCGGTGGCTCGCGCCCTTGGCCAGGATCAGGCTGGCGCGCTGGCGCGTCGGCAGGATGTTCTCGCGCAGGTTCGGCAGGTTGATCGTGGTCCAGAGCCCGTCGGCGATGGCGAGCGCCTCGGCCTCGGGCACCTCGGCGTATTTGCGGAAGAAGCTGCGCGGATCGCGGAAGGCCGTCTCGCGCAGCTTCATGAAGCGCATGACGTACCAGCGGTGCAAGTCGTCCTCGTGCCCGTCGAGATAGATCGAGAAGTCGAAGAAGTCAGAGACGAAGGGGATCGCCGTGCCGTCACGCGGCAGCCGTGCCGGCTGGAGCACGTTGAGGCCCTCGACGATCAGGATGTCGGGGCTCTCCACCACGCGCTCCTCGCCCGGCACCCGGTCGTAGACGAGGTGCGAGTAGAGCGGCGCGGTCACGCGCGGGTGGCCGGCCTTCACGTCGTGGAGGAAGCGCAGCAGGGCCGCCGTGTCGTAGCTCTCGGGAAAGCCCTTGCGCTCCATGATGCCGCCGGCGGCGAGCTCCGCGTTCGGCAGCAGGAAGCCGTCGGTGGTGACGAGATCGACCTTCGGGGTGTTCGGCCAGCGCGCCAGCAGCGAGGCCAGGATGCGCGCTGTGGTCGACTTGCCGACCGCCACCGAGCCCGCGAGCCCGATGATGTAGGGGACCTTGCGCTCGCGCTCGGCGATGAGGAAGCGCTGCGTCGCCTTGAACAGCCCCTGCGTCGCGGCGACGTAGAGGGAGAGGAGGCGCGACAGCGGCAGATAGATCGCCACCACCTCCTCGATCGAGATCGGGTCGTTGATCGATTGCAGCCGGGTGAGATCGTCGGCCGAGAGCGTCAGCGGCGTGTCGGCGCGCAGGCTCGCCCATTCCTCCCGGGTGAAGCGGCGATAGGGAGAGAGCGTCGCCGGCCCCTCCCCGGTCACGGGGTCCTGGCCGGACGCGCCGAGGGGCGCCGGCGCGAAGCTCATGTGTGGCGCCTCGCGGCCTTCTCGGCCAGCCCGCTCTGAGCGGTCCGCCGCTCCAGTTCCGCCATCACCGCGTCGAGGGAGACGCCGCCCGCCTGCAGCAGCACCACGAGGTGGTAGAGCACGTCCGCGGCCTCCGCCGTCAGGCCCGCCCGGTCGCCCTGCACGGCGGCGATGGCCGCCTCGACCGCCTCCTCGCCGAGCTTCTTGGCGGCCTTGGCCGGCCCGCCGGCCAGGAGCTTGGCCGTGTAGGATTGGTCCGGCGAGGTTCCAGCCCGGCTCGCCACCAGCCGGGCCAGGTCGTTCAGCGTGTACTCGGTCATGCAACACCGTGCATCAGGGGGCCCGCAACGGCGCCGCGATCGGCGGGAAATTGCGTCAAGGCCCGGCGGCGAGCAAGCCGGGCCGCTGACAGATGGCACAGGCCATCAGGTTATGCACGGATCCTGCCGGGAATAAGTGTTCGTCGCAAAACTCCCGCTGCGCCGTCGTGGCCAGAGGGAGGACAGCCGGTGAGCGGGAGCGGCTCTCGGTCGTTGTTGTCACGCGCTCTCTGTCGCCGAACCGGCATCCCCGTCGGCGGAGAGCGCTCTAGGCATCCAGCCGCATGGACAGGCCGGCGGCGGCCATGTGCGCCTTGGCCTCCGCCACGCTGTGTTGCCCGAAATGGAAGATCGAGGCGGCGAGCACCGCGCTCGCGCCGCCCTGGGCCACGCCGGCTACGAGGTCGTCGAGCCCGCCGACGCCGCCCGAGGCGATCACCGGCACCGTGACGGCGTCGGCGATGGCCCGGGTCAGGGCGAGGTCGTAGCCGGATCGGGTGCCGTCCTTGTCCATGGAGGTGACAAGGAGCTCGCCCGCGCCCTTGGCGGCGACGGTGCGGGCGAAGGCGATCGCGTCGAGCCCGGTCGGATTGCGGCCGCCATGGGTGAAGATCTCCCAGCGCGCCGGCTCGGCCGCGCCCGAGACGCGCTTGGCGTCGATCGCCACCACGATACACTGGGCCCCGAACTTCTCCGCGGCCCGCGCGACGAGGTCGGGGTCCTTCACGGCGGCGGTGTTGATCGCGACCTTGTCGGCGCCCGCGAGCAGGAGGGCGCGCACGTCCTCGACCGCCCGCACGCCGCCGCCCACGGTGAGGGGCATGAAGCAGGCCTCGGCCGTGCGGCTCACCACGTCGAGCAGGGTGCCCCGGGCCTCGTGGCTCGCGGTGATGTCGAGGAAGCAGAGCTCGTCGGCGCCGGCTGCGTCGTAGGCCTTGGCCGCCTCGACGGGGTCGCCCGCGTCGCGCAGTTCGAGGAATTGCACGCCCTTGACGACGCGGCCGTCCTTGACGTCGAGGCAGGGGATGATGCGGGTCTTGAGCACGGGGGACTCGTCGATCTTCCAGGCGGTCGAGCCTATCACGCCCCGGCGCCGCGCGCCTCGGCGATGGCCTTCAGCGCCGCGCGCGGGTCGATGCGGCCGTCGTAGAGGGCGCGGCCGGTGATGGCGCCGGCGATCAGCGCGCAATCGGGCTGGAGCAGGCGGTGGACATCTTCGATGGAGGCCAGCCCGCCGGAGGCGATGACCGGGATCTCAACGGCTTGCGCCAGAGCCAGCGTCATCTCGACGTTGAGGCCCTTGAGGATGCCGTCCCGGGCGATGTCGGTGTAGATGATCGCGGCGACCCCGGCATCCTCGAAGCGGCGGCCGAGCTCCTCGGCGGTCATGCTGGAGGTCTGGGCCCAGCCCTCCACCGCCACGCGCCCGTCCTTGGCGTCGATGCCGACCGCGATCCGGCCGGGATGGCGGCGGGCGGCCTCCCGCACGAAGGCGGGGTCGCGCACGGCGGCCGTGCCGATGATGACCCGGGCGATCCCCTTGGCGAGCCAGGCCTCGAGCGTCTTCATGTCCCGGATGCCGCCGCCGAGCTGCACCGGAACCGTGACGCGGGCGAGGATGGCGTCGACCGCCGCGGCGTTGCGCGGCGCGCCGGCGAAGGCGCCGTCGAGGTCGACCACGTGCAGCCAGGAGAAGCCCTGGTCCTCGAAGGTCACCGCCTGCGCCGCCGGATCGTCGTTGAACACCTTGGCCTGGGCCATGTCCCCCTGCACGAGGCGGACGCAGCGTCCCTCCTTCAGATCGATGGCCGGATAGAGGATCACAGGGGAACTCGTCTTTGCGCCGGCGGCCCCTCAGGGGCGCCAGCGGAGGAAGTTGGCGAGGAGCGCCAGACCGAGGCGCTGGCTCTTCTCGGGGTGGAACTGCGTGCCCGCGAGGTTGTCGCGGCCGACCATGGCGGTGACCGGGCCGCCGTAATCGGCATGGGCCACCACCTCGCCCGGCCGGTCGGCCTTCAGCGCGTAGCTGTGCACGAAATAGGCGTGGAGGCCCCCCTCGCCCGTGGAGATGCCGGCGAGGAGCGCGTGGTCGCGGTCCGGCGTGAGCGTGTTCCAGCCCATATGCGGGATCTTGAGGGCCGGGTCGGCGGGGCGGATCGGGCCGACATCGCCGGGGATCCAGCCGAGGCCGGGGGTGGTCTCGTATTCGAGGCCACGGGTCGCCATGAGCTGCATGCCGACGCAGATGCCGAGGAAGGGCCGGCCCGCCTGGATCGCGGCGCGGGTCATCGCCTCGACCATGCCGGGCACGGCGTCGAGGCCGCGGCGGCAATCGGCATAGGCGCCGACGCCCGGCAGCACCACCCGGTCGGCCGACGCCACAGCCTCCGGATCGCCGGTGACCAGGATGCGCGTGTCGAGCCCCGCCTCGCGGGCGGCCCGCTCGAAGGCCTTGGCCGCGGAGTGGAGATTGCCCGAGCCGTAATCGATGATCGCGACGGTCTCGCTCAATGTTCGTCCGCTCACCGGCCGCCCCCTTCCGCCGGGAACAGGCCGATCACCGGCTCGCGGTCCCGGGCGAAGGCCGGGCGCTGGGGCGCGGGCGGCAGGCTGCGCGGATCGAGCCAGCGCGCGATCAGCTTGGCCTCGGCCTCGGCGAGGCTGCCCGCCTGCACCGCGTCGCGGGCGGGCCGGCCGTGGCGGGCCAGCGTCCAGCGGCGCAGGGAGGAGGCCTCGAGCCCGATCAGCACGGAGGCGAGCAGGCTGATCGCGAAGGCGGCGCCCGGCGCGAGGCCGAGGGCGTAGCCGGCGAGCGCCACCAGGACGAGGCCGGCCGCCACGATCAGCGCGGCGAGCCAGAGACGGTGGAAGGCGAACCACGCCACCGAGAAGGCGAAGGCGGGCCAGGAGAAGCCGTCCGCCACCACCTGGGCGCGGTCGAGCCCGTGCGCCTCGCCGGGAATCGCCTCCGGGCCCGGGTGAAGCGTGTAGCTGCGCGTGCGCATGTCCGGCTCCCTACAGCGTCCCCTTGGTCGAGGGCACGCGGCCCTCCTCGCGGGGATCGACCGTCACCGCCTTGCGCAAGGCGCGCGCCAGGCCCTTGAACAGACTCTCGGCGATGTGGTGCGCGTTGTCGCCGTAGAAGGTCTCCACGTGCAGGGTGATCCCGGCATTCATGGCGAAGGCCTGGAACCACTCGCGCACCAGCTCGGTGTCGAACTGGCCGATCTTCTCCACCCGGAAGGCCGTGCGGAAGACGAGGAAGGGGCGGCCGGAGATGTCGACGCAGACGCGCGAGAGCGTCTCGTCCATGGGCAGGTGCGCGTCGGCATAGCGCGCGATGCCGCGCTTGTCGCCGAGCGCCTTGGCGAAGGCCTGGCCCAGCGCGATGCCGCAATCCTCGGCCGAGTGGTGCTGGTCGACATGGAGGTCGCCCTCGACCTTGATCTCCAGGTCGAACAGGCCGTGCCGGGCGAACAGCTCCAGCATGTGGTCGAGGAAGCCGATCCCGGTGGCGATCCGGGCCTGGCCGGTGCCGTCGAGGCCGATCGAGACGGCGACGTCGGTCTCGGCCGTCTTCCGGCTGATGCTGGCGCTGCGCATGCGTTCGCTTTTCGAGTGCCGCGGGGGGCCGGCGCGGGGCCGGTCCGGAATCCCGCCTTCTAGTGTGATTTCCCCTGCGCTGGAAAGGCGTTCCGGCGCCGGATCGGCCGGCTCAGCCCCGCAGTACGCGCCCGGCCACCGCGTCGAGCCGGGCGATCAGCTCCGGGTCGCGCTGGGCGGCGGCCGTCATGATGGCGCCGTCGAGGGCCCGGTGCGAGCCCGCCGGGCATTCCTCGCGCTCGGCGGGGAAGTCGCGGGCGAGGCGCGCGACGAGGCGGGCCGCCTTGTCGGCATTGGCGCGGGCCACCGCCACCACCGCCGCCACGTCGACGGCGTCGTGGGCCGGGTGCCAGCAATCGTAGTCGGTCACCATCGCGATCGTCGCGTAGGTGATCTCGGCCTCGCGGGCGAGCTTGGCCTCGGGCATGTTGGTCATGCCGATCACCTCGAAGCCCTGCGCCCGGTAGGCCTTCGATTCGCTCAGCGAGGAGAATTGCGGCCCCTCCATGCAGACATAGGTGCCGCCGCGATGCACCGCGATCTGCTCGGCCTCCGCCGCGGCCACGATGCGCTTCTGGAGATTGGGCCCCACCGGATGGGCCATCGAGACGTGGGCGACGCAGCCATTGCCGAAGAACGAGGACGGGCGGCCATGCGTGCGGTCGACGAACTGGTCCACCAGCACGAACAGGCCCGGATAGAGTTCGTCCTTGAACGAGCCGCAGGCCGAGAGCGAGACGAGGTCGGTGACCCCGGCGCGCTTCATCGCGTCGATATTGGCCCGGTAGTTGATGCCCGACGGCGCGAAGCGGTGGCCGCGGCCGTGCCGGGCGAGGAACACGACCTTGGTGTCGCCGATGCGCCCGATGCGCAGGGCGTCCGAGGGCTCGCCCCAGGGGGAGGACACGGCCTCCTCGCGCAGATCCTCGAGCCCCGGCAGGTCGTAGACCCCGGAGCCGCCCATCACGCCGAGAACCGCTGCGGTCATGTCGCCGTCCTGTCGCTCGTGCCCGAAAGCGAAACGGGCCCCTCGCGGGGCCCGTAGCACATCTCTCGCCGGAGGCGGGAGCCGCCTCAGTAGGTCTTGTGCAGCTCCGGCTGGAGGCCGTGCACCTCGCCGCCGACATCCGCCCAGATCTTCTTCTTCACGTAGTAGAGCAGGCCCGAGAGCACGATCAGGAACAGGATCACGCGCAGGCCGAGCGCCTTGCGGGCCATCATGTGCGGCTCGGCCGCCCAGGCCATGAAGGCGGCGACGTCCTTGGCGTACTGGTCCACCGTCTCCGGCACGACCGACTCGCCCTTGTCGTTCTTCGGATAGGTCACCTGCCCGTCGCTGATCGGCTTGGGCATCGCGATCAGGTGGCCGGGGAAGTACTGGTTGTAGTGGGTGCCGTCCGGAACCTCGGTGCCCTTCGGCGGATCCTCGTAGCCGACGAGCAGCGCGTGGATGTAGTCGACGCCCTGCTCCGAGTAGCCGGTGAAGGGCAGCGCGTCGAAGACGAACCAGGGGAAGCCGCGCTCGAAGGTGCGGGCCTTGGCGAGCACCGAGAAGTCCGGCGGCGCCTTGCCGCCATTGGCGGCGGCCGCGGCCTGGTCGTTCGGGAAGGGGGCCGGGAAGCGGTCGGCCGGCCGGCCGGGCCGCTCGAACATCTCGCCCGAATCGTTCGGCCCGTCCTTCACCTGGTAGGTCGCGGCGAGCGCCTTGACCTGGGCCGCCGAGTAGCCGGGACCGCCCTCTTCCGCGAGATTGCGGAAGGAGACGAGGCGCATCGAGTGGCAGGCGGAGCAGACCTCCTTGTAGACCTGGAAGCCGCGCTGGAGCTGCGCCTGGTCGAAGCGGCCGAATACGCCGGCATAGCTCCACGACTGGCGTGGCGGCTGGCTGCCATGGCCGTCCTCGGCCGCGGCCGGGGACAGGCTGGCGGGGGACAGGCCGATCAGGGCAGCCGTCAGGGCGGCGGCGATGAGGCTGGTGGCGCGCATCTGTCTCTCGTCCCTCAGCCCTTCGTGGTCGGTGCGGCGGCGGCGCCCGCGGGCATCCCCGCCCCGCTCACCTGCTTGCCCGGCCCGGTGACGCTCTCCAGGATCGAGCCCGGCAGCTTCGTCGGGGTCTCGAACAGGCCGCAGAGCGGCATCACGATCAGGAAGTGGGCGAAGTAGTAGGCCGTGCAGATCTGCGCGGCGATGACGTAGCCGCCCTCCGGCGGCTTGGCGCCGAGCCAGCCGAGCAGGAAGCACACGCCCACGAACACCCAGAAGAACTGCCGGTAGATCGGCCGGTAGTTCGACGAGCGCACGCGCGAGGTGTCGAGCCAGGGGGCGAGCGCCAGGATGATCACCGCCGAGAACATCAGGATGACGCCGCCGAGCTTCGAGGGCACCGCGCGCAGGATCGCGTAGAACGGCAGGAAGTACCATTCGGGCACGATATGGGCCGGGGTCACGGCGGGGTTGGCCGGGATGTAGTTGTCGGCGTGGCCGAGGTAGTTCGGCTGGTAGAAGATGAACCACGCGAACAGGATCATGAACACCACGGTGGCGAACACGTCCTTGACCGTCGCGTAGGGGGTGAAGGGCACGGCGTCCTTCGACGACTTGATCGGGATGCCGGCCGGGTTGTTCTGGCCCGTGACGTGCAGCGCCCAGACGTGGAGCACCACGACGCCGGCGATCATCCAGGGCAGCAGGAAGTGCAGCGAGAAGAAGCGGTTCACGGTCGGGTTGCCCACCGAGTAGCCGCCCCAGAGCAGGCTCTGGATGGTGTCGCCGACCACCGGGATCGCCGCCAGGATGTTGGTGATGACCGTGGCGCCCCAGAAGCTCATCTGGCCCCACGGCAGGGTGTAGCCGAGGAAGGCGGTGGCCATCATCAGGAGGTAGATGACGACGCCGAGGATGTAGAGCACCTCGCGCGGGGCCTTATAGGACCCGTAGTAGAGGTTGCGGAAGATGTGCACGTAGACGGCGACGAAGAACATCGACGCGCCGTTGGCGTGGGCGTAGCGCAGCAGCCAGCCGTAATTCACGTCGCGCATGATGTGCTCGACGGAATCGAAGGCCTCGGTGGCCGAGGGCTGGTAGTGCATCGCCAGCCAGACGCCGGTGATGATCTGGATCCCGAGGAAGGCGATCAGGATCGCGCCGAAGGTCCAGAAGTAGTTGAGGTTGCGCGGGACCGGGAAGGCCACGAAGGACGAGTGGACCAGGCCGACGAGGGGCAGCCGCGACTCGAACCACTTCGCGATGCCGCTCTTCGGGACGTAGGTATTGCCGTGTGCGCTCATGGGGCTCTCCGGGGGCTCCCGCCTCTTCTCGTTCAGGCCGCGGCCTTGCCGCCCTCTTCGCCGATCCGCAGCTTGGTGTCGGACTGGAAGGCGTAGGGCGGGATCGGCAGGTTGATCGGGGCGGGGCCGCGGCGCACGCGGCCGACGGCGTCGAACTGCGAGCCGTGGCAGGGGCAGGCCCAGCCCTCGTAGTTGCCCTGGTGGCCGATCGGCACGCAGCCGAGATGGGTGCAGTTGCCGTAGACCACGAGCCACTGGTCGTGCCCGCTCTTCACGCGGCTGTCGAAGGTGGCCTTGTCGGCGAGGTCCGCCAACGGCACGGCCTTCATGTCGGTGATCTCCTTGCCGGTCAGCTTGCGCACGAAGATCAGCTTGCCGCGCCAGAACACGTTGATGATCTGGCCGTCGCTGATCGGCGAGAGATCGACCTCGATCGGCGCGCCGGCCGCGATGGTGGCGGCGTCCGGCGCCATCGAGGAGACGAAGGGCCAGGCCACCGCACCGGCGCCGACCGCGAGGCCCGCACCGGTTGCGAGGAACAGGAAATCTCGGCGGGTGCCCTCCTGCGGGGCGGCGCCGGCGGGCGCGGCGGCAGTCGTGTTCGCCAAGGTCTCGAACCTCCAGAGCGTGCAAGCCGAAAGCGGGGCGCGCGAGCCCCCGCAGGTGCGCGGGCCGGCGGCTTCGAGCCGGACCAGAGCACTATCGTTCTAAACTGTGCAATGCGACCGGCCGTCGCCCGAAGTCAAGCCGACCGCGCGCCCGCTCCCGCGTTGCGGCGAAGAGGGCGCGCGAGATGTCTCAGGGGCGGGATCAGGGTGTCGAAATGGACACAGTCGGACGTTCGGGCCGCCGGGCCGGCGGGCCCGCCACGAGCCGGCGCCAGCGCGCGACCAGGAGGGCCGCCACCACGAACAGGCCGGCGCAGAAGCCGGCCCAGATGCCCGCCCCCTCGAAGCCGAGGCCCCAGGCGAGGCCTGCGCCCACCGGTACGCCGAGGCCCCAGTAGCCGCCGACCGCGATCAGCATCGGCACCTTGGTGTCCTGCAGGCCGCGCAGCATGCCGAGCGTCACCGACTGAATCCCGTCGGCCACCGCGAAGAGCGCGGCGAAGCCGATGAAGGCCACCGCCACCGGCAGCACGCCGGCATTGGCCGGGTCGCGCGCATCGAGGAACAGGCCGATCAGCGGCTCCGGCACGGAGAGCTGGGTCAGGGCGCACAGGCTCATGAAGCCTAAGGCCAGCCCCAGCGCCACGGCGCCGGCCCGCCGCACGGCGGCGGCGTCGCGCCGCCCGAAGGCGAGGCCGACCCGCACGGTCGCGGCCTGGGCGACGCCGTTCGGCACCATGAAGCAGAAGGCCGCGATCTGGATCGCCACCGCGTGCGCGGCGAGCTGGCTCGCGCCGAACAGGCCCATGGCGAGGGCGGCCGCCTCGAACAGCCCGGCCTCGGCCAGCCCGGTGGCCACCATCGGCAGGCCGAGGCGGACCACCCTTCCGAGCCGGGCGGGATCGAAGCGCCAGAGGCCGTGGAACAGCCGGTGGCGCCGGAGCCCGGGATCGCGCAGCACCACGAGGCCGAGCAGGACGAGGCTGAACAGGGAGGAGGCCAGGGTCGCGCAGCCGATCCCGACCATGCCGAGCCCGGCCTCGAAGGCCAGCCAGAGGCCGAGCGCCACGTTGAGCGGCAGCGCCGCGAGGCTGGCGGCGAGCGCCCAGGCGGGCCGCTCCAGGGCGGCCAGTGTGCCGCGCAGCGCCATGAACAGCAGGGCCGGCCACATCGCCCATTGCAGGACGCGCATGTAGCGGCCGGCGGCCTCGGCCAGCGCCGGCGGCTCGCCGAGCGCGGCCAGCAGCGGCCCGGTGAACCAGAGCAGCAGCATGACCGGCGCGCAGACGAGCGTCGCCGCCCAGAGGCCGGCGCGCAGGGTGCGGCGCGCGGCATCCCTGTCGCCGGGGTCGCGCCCCAGCGCCTCGGCGATCAGCGGCGCCACGGCGCTGGTCAGGCCGATGCCGCCGATGAACAGGATGAAGTAGAGCCCGTGCGCGAGCGTCGCCGCGGCGAGCGGCTCGGCGCCGAGGCGGCCGAGCATCACCACGTCGGCCATGATCAGGCCGTGCTGGGCGAGGTTGATCAGGACGAGGGGCCCGGAGAGCGCGAGGGTGGCGCGCAGCTCCACGAGCCAGGGACGGCGGAACGGGGCCCTGTCCCGCGCGGGCGAGGCCGCGAGGTCGAGTGCCGGCATGATGTCTCTCGGATCTGAAAACGGGGATCGGCCGCGGCCGGGCCGCGGCGGAGGAGGTTTCTCTATCCGCGCAACGCGTCGGAAACGTGTCGGCCGCGCTCGGGCGGCCCGTCGTCGGCCGCCCGGTCGGCGAGGAAGCCGCCGGACTGGCGCGCCCAGAGCCGCGCGTAGAGCCCGCCGCGCGCGACGAGCGCGGCATGGCTGCCCTCCTCCACGATCCGGCCCCGGTCGATCACGATGAGCCGGTCGAGGGCGGCGATGGTCGAGAGGCGGTGGGCGATGGCGAGCACGGTCTTGCCGCGCATCAGCGTGTCGAGGGCGTCCTGGATCGCGGCCTCGACCTCGCTGTCCAGCGCCGAGGTCGCCTCGTCGAGGATCAGGATCGGCGCATCCTTCAGGATGACGCGGGCGATGGCGATGCGCTGGCGCTGGCCGCCGGAGAGCTTCACCCCGCGCTCGCCCACCTGCGCGTCGTAGCCGCGCCGCCCCTTGTGGTCGACGAGGTCGGCGATGAAGCCGTCCGCATGGGCGAGGCGCGCCGCGCGCGCGATCTCGGCCTCGGTGGCGCCGGGGCGGCCATAGGCGATGTTGTCGCGGATCGAGCGGTGCAGGAGCGAGGTGTCCTGGCTGACCATGGCGATGGCGCCGCGCAGGGATTCCTGCGTCGCCCCGGCAATATCCTGCCCATCGACCAGGATGCGCCCGCTCTCGACGTCGTGGAGGCGCAGGAGCAGCGAGGCGATGGTGCTCTTGCCGGCGCCCGAGACGCCGACGAGGCCGACCTTCTCGCCCGGACGGATGTCGAGCGAGAGGTCCTCGATGATGGTGGCGTCGCCCCGCCCGTAATGGAACCCGACCCCCTCGAAGCGGATCGCGCCGCCCGCGACCGCCAGCGGACGCGCCTCCGGCGCGTCGACGAGGCCGTGCGGCCGGCTGATCGTCTGCATGCTCTCCTGGATCACGCCGACATTCTCGAAGACGCCGCGCACGGTCTGCATCACCCAGCCCGACATGGCGATGAGGCGCAGCACGAGCGCGAGGCCGGCCGAGGCCTCGCCGGTGCTCATGCCGCCGCGCTGCCAGAGCAGCAGCGAGGCGGCGCCCGTCGCGACGAGCAGCGCGCTGTTGAGGAGGCCGAGCAGGGTCGTCGTCAGCGTCACCAGCCGGAACTGGTGGAGATAGGCCTTGGTGTGCACGTCGATCGCGTCGCGCACGGCGGCGCGCTCCTCGCGGTCTCGGGCGAAGAGCTTGACCGTGAGGATGTTGGTGTAGCTGTCCACCACCCGCCCGATCAGGGTCGAGCGGGTGTCGGCGGTGCGGTGCGAGCGCGCGCGGGCGCGCGGCACGAACCAGGCCGTGAGCACGGCGTAGGCCAGAACCCAGACCAGCACGGGCAGGGTGAGCCAGAGCGAGATCGAGCCGAACAGGCCGATCGCGGTGACCGCGTAGATCGCCACGTAGAGCAGGGTGTCGATGAAGACGACGGCGAGCTCCCGCACCGCCGGCCCGACCTGCACGACGCGGTTGGCGAGCCGCCCCGCGAAATCGGCCTGGAAGTAGGAGAGCGAGTGGCCGAGCGTGTAGAGATGCGCGCGCCAGCGGATCTGGTTGGTCGATTGCGGCACCACGAGCTGGTTCGACAGCAGCTCGTGCAGCCAGATCGCGATGGGCCGCACCACCGCGACGAGGACGAGCGCCAGGGCGATGCCCGGCGCGTGGTCCTGCAGGACGGTGGCCCGGTCGGCGCTCGCGAGCAGGTCCACGAACCAGCGCATCACGAGGTAGAGCGAGGCCTCGACCGTGCCCGCGATCACTGCGATCACGAACAGGGCCGCCAGGGCCCAGCGGATCGGGTGGAGGTAGAAGCGCGCGAAGCCGAGCACCGATCTGGGCGGCATGCGCCCCTCCTCGAAGGGCGCGAACGGGTCGATGCGGCGCTCGAGCCAGTCGAGGAACATCAGGTCACTGGGGCTCGCAGGGGCTCGCGGAAGGGTTCTCGGAGCGGGTCTCCTTAGGTAAGGACGCTTGACCCCGAGCCAAGCGGGGAGCGATGCCGCAGCGCGCAAACCTGCCTTGCAGATCCATGCTCCGTCTCGCCCTCTACCAGCCCGACATCCCCCAGAACACCGGCACCCTGCTGCGCATGGCGGCTTGCCTCGGCCTCGCCGTCGAGATCGTCGAGCCGGCGGGCTTCGACGTCTCGGACCGGCATCTCCGGCGCTCGGGCCTCGACTATCTCGACCACGTGACCGTGACCCGCCACCGCTCCTGGGACGCCTTCGAGGCGTGGCGGCGCGGGGCCGGCATCCGCCTCGTCCTGGCCACCACCGCGGCGGCGGTGCCCTATACGCGCTTCGCGTTCCGGGATGGCGACTGCCTGCTGATGGGCCGGGAATCGGCCGGCGTCCCCGAGGCGGTCCACGCGGCGGCCGATGCCCGCGTCGTGGTGCCGATCCGGCCGGGCCTGCGCTCCCTCAACATCGCGGTCGCCGCCGCGCTGGTGGCGGGCGAGGCGCTGCGGCAGGTGGGCGGCTTTCCCGGCGCACATCCCGACTGAGCCGGCCGGGCCCAACCGGGACGCGCGGTTCACGCCATGGCGACCGCCAGGGTCCCGTCCTCCAGTGTGACGAACCGGATCCCGGCGGCGCTGAGCGCGGCGAGGGCCCGGTGGCGCGACCGGTCGCCCTGCCCCGACACGCCCTCCTCCAGCCGCCGCACCGTGGAGAGCGAGAGGCCGCTGGCCTCCGCCAGCTGCGTCATCGACCAGTCCAGCAGGGCGCGTGCGGCCCGCAGATGCCGGCCCTGGACCGCCTGCTCCAGGCCCTGCCGGAGGAGGCCGCCCGGGATCAGGACCGGGCTGCGCGCCGGATAGATGAGGCCGGTCCGCTCGATCACCCTGCCGGCCGCGTCGAGGACCGGGACTTCCAGCGTCGCGCGCAGCTCCCGGCTGCCCCCGGCCATGCGGAACATCCGCTGCGAGCGCCCGGTGGTGCCCTCCCGCCTGCAGCGGGTGGAGTGCTCGCGGGCGGCCTCCCGGTGCTCGGCCGCCACGATGCTATACGGGTCGTCCAGGAACTCCGCCAGTGCCGGCTCGAACAGGCCGGAATACTGCTCGGCGAGTTCCGTGGGATGCCCCGTCCGGAACCAGTAGAGCGAGACGTTGGCTGCGCGCGCGAGGGCGAGCCGGCGCTTCCGCTCGAGGGCCCGCGCCCGGCTCAGGCGTTCGCGGTCGGTCACGTCGATCACGATGCCCGAGGCCGACCGGGGCCGTCCGTCCGCCGCGCGATGGATCTCCAGATGGACCGACAGCGTGCGGGTGACGCCGTCGGGCGACACGATGCGGAAGATCTGCTCGGGCCGCGACGCGCCCTGCCGCACCGCGGCGGCACTGCTTATCCGCGGCCGGTCCTCAGGGTGCGCGCAGGCGAGGAAGCGGCCGTAGCTCGGCCGGACGCGGTGCGATTCGAGGCCGAGCAGGCGGAAGAGGCCGGCCGACCAGCTGTGCTCGCCGGTTCCGAAGGTCCAGGTCCAGGTCCCGATCAGCCCGAGCTCCTCGACGCGGCTGAGGAGATGGTCTGGGACCACAGGGGTTTCGCTCACGCACATGGGGACAGGGCAACCGAACCGGCGCTCGGCCGGCAGTTCATGCATCGCTGCGTCGAATTGTCCAGCCTCGCTCCGGCATGCCGGCACCCCCGTGGGCGCGGGCCGTCAGTGCCGCTCCTCGTCCTCCTTGCGCCGCCGCTCGGCCTCGTAGCCCGCCGCGATGCCGAGATCGATGGCGCGGCGGGCCAGCCGGATCCCGAGCCAGAGCAGGATCAGGCAGATCAGGACGATGAGGCTGGCCTTGAGCGGGTTCATGAAGAGCGCCTATCTCATATCGCGCCGCTTTTGCAGGGCTTGCGTCCCGGCGCGAGCGGCGGCGCGTGCCCGAGCGGCGCGCAGCCTTCATGTCCCTCCCGACCCGGCGGATCCGTTTGAGCGCGCGCGAGACCTTCCACATCGAGATCCTGGGGCAGGACCCCGATCCGGCCCTCTCCCGCGTCTCGGTGCGGGTCGAGGATCTCGCCGCCGCGGAGGAGCGGGCGCTCCGCCTGTTCGCCCGGGCGCGGGCGCCCCAGCGCGGCGGCGAGCCGGCGGAGGCCGTGCGGGTGATGGACGGAGCGGGCCGCGAGGTCTTCTTCCGCAGCCGCTTCGACGAGGGGGCGTGACCGGAGGGCGCGGTGCGGGCCGGCTCCGCCATTGACTTCGCATCTGCGGGACCGCATATCGGCACTGCAGCGTCAGCGGCCGACGGAGCCGCGTGAGGGGGCTGCGTGACGGATCCGAGAAGCCGGGCTCATCGAGCCGGCGCGGACGATCCGGCCCCCCTCTTCGTTCGTGCATGCACCCGGGCCGCCCCATCACGCGGGCAGCCTCCTGCCTCCGGGACATTCGATGCCGCGCCGCCCCAGGGGCGAGCCCGCCGGTCCCGCTGCTCCGAGAAGACGTAAAGACTTGACCCAATTCACCGATTTCGGCCTCGCCCAGCCCGTTCTGCGGGCCCTCGCGGAGGCCGGCTACACCGCGCCGACGCCGATCCAGGCGCAGGCGATCCCCCCCGCCATGCAGGGCCGCGACCTCTGCGGCATCGCCCAGACCGGCACCGGCAAGACCGCGGCCTTCGCGCTGCCGATCCTGCACCGCCTCTCGCTCTCGGACCGCCGCGCCCCGCGCCGCGGCTGCCGGGTGCTGGTGCTCTCGCCGACGCGCGAGCTCGCCAACCAGATCGCCGAATCCTTCTCCGATTACGGCCGGCATCTGCCCTACACCAACACCGTGGTGTTCGGCGGCGTCACCATCGGCCGCCAGGAGCGGGCGCTCGCGCCGGGCGTCGACATCCTCGTCGCCACCCCGGGCCGGCTGATCGACCTCGTCGACCGCCGCGCGCTCACCCTCGAGGGCGTCGAGATCCTCGTCCTCGACGAGGCCGACCAGATGCTCGACCTCGGCTTCATCCACGCCCTGAAGCGCATCGTGCGGATGCTGCCGCAGAAGCGGCAGAGCCTGTTCTTCTCGGCCACCATGCCGAAGAACATCGCGGGCCTCGCCGAGCAGTACCTCAGCGACCCGGTCCAGGTCGCGGTGACCCCGGTCGCCACCACCGCCGAGCGCGTCGAGCAGCAGGTGATCTTCGCCCATACCGGCGCCAAGCAGGCGCTGCTCGCTCACATCCTGCGCGACCCGGCGATCGACCGCGTCCTCGTCTTCACCCGCACCAAGCACGGCGCGGACCGGGTGGTGCGCGGCCTCGACAAGGTCGGCATCGCCGGCGCCGCGATCCACGGCAACAAGAGCCAGCCGCAGCGCGAGCGGGCGCTCGCCGCCTTCCGCGACGGCTCCTGCCGCGTCCTGGTGGCGACCGACATCGCCGCCCGCGGCATCGACGTCGAAGGCGTCTCCCACGTCGTCAACTTCGATCTGCCGAACGTGCCGGAATCCTACGTCCACCGCATCGGCCGCACGGCGCGCGCCGGGGCGGACGGGCTCGCCATCTCCTTCTGCAACGACGAGGAGAAGGCGTATCTGCGCGACATCGAGCGGCTGACCCGCCAGAAGGTGCCGGTGGCGGGCTTCCCCGAGGGCTTCTCGCCCCCGACCCGCCAGGAGGCGGCCGAGATCGCCGCGAACGAGGAGCGCCGCCCCGAGCGCGGTCCCCGTCCGGGCGCCCGCCCCGCGCCCCGCAACGGCCAGCGCCAGGATCGCCCGGCCGGCGGCCGTCCCTTCGCCGGCCGTCCGGCCGAGGCGGGCCGGGGCCCGCGGCCCCAGCAGGGCCGTGGCCAGGACGGCCAGGGCCAGCAGCGCCAAGGACACGGCCAGGGACACGGCCAGGGCCGCCCGCAGGAGGCCCGCGGCGAGGTGCAGCACGCCGCGCCGCGCCAGCACCAGCCCCGTCCGCATGCCGGCCGCCCGCAGGGCGAGCGCGGCGCCGCGCGTCCCGAGCAGGCGCAGGGCCGTCCGCCCCGGCGCGGCAACCGCCCGCAGGGCGGCGGCGAGGGCCGCGCGATCGGCTGGCTGGAGCGCGCCCCGCGCTCCTGATGCCCGCGGCCGAGGCCCGAGAGTGAAGCGACGCCGCCCCGGCCCCCGGGGCGGCGTTTCTCATGGTGGCGGGCCCTCCCTTGCCGGCGTGCCTGTCCGCGCCATCTTCCAACCCCGGGTTGCGCGAGAGAGGCGTCGGCAGGTCATGCGGTTCGAGCTCTACCGGGACGCGTCCGGCCACTGGCGCTGGCGCCTGCGGGTGCAGAACGGCCACGTGATCGCCGATTCCGGCGAGGGCTATGCCCGCCGCGAGGATTGCGAGCACGGCATCGCGCTGGTGAAGCAGAGCGGCACGGCCTCGACCGTCGACATGACCACCAAGATCGCCTGACCCCACCCCTGGCCGGCTACGTAGTCGCGCCGTGAAACCCCTGCCCGGACGTCGGCGTTTCGGGGGCGCCGAGCCGTCTGCCCGCTCGAAGCTCCGACAAGAAGGAGACGTGATCGTGTTGAGGAAACTCCTGCTGGCCGCCCTGCTGGTCCTGGGCTTCGCGGCGGCGGCGCCGCAGGGCGCCTCCGCCGCGCCGATCGGGCCCGGTCTCGCCCTGAATGCGGAGGCCGTGCCCGGCGCCGTCGAGAAGGCGCAGTTCTACTATTACCGCCGGCCCTATTACCGCCGCTACTATCGCCCGCGGCCGTATTTCTATCGCCGGCCCTACTATCGCCGTTACTACGGCCCGCGGCGGTTCTATGGCCGTCCCTATTACCGTCGGCGGTTCTACTACTAAGATTTGGCGCATCGGCGCATGATTTCGGACCCCGCAGCTTCATGAGCTGCGGGGTCTTGTTTGAATACGGCTCTCTCCCTTCGCCAAACGAAGCTTCCTCAAGTGGCTCTGCCTCCGGTGAGGCGGTCAATCCTGCTCACGGGCACCAGGCAGGGATGCTGATTTCCGCGCCACGCCGCCGCTTTTTCGAGCCGCCTCGCGGCTAGAGCACGCGCCGATTGGATTGCCCCGCAATCCAATCGGATCACGCGTTCTCTATCAATGGGTTAGAGACGGATTCACCGATCAGGTTGAAGCAACCTGATCGGATCCGGCTCTAGGCTCGCGCGACCGAATTGTGCCCATTCAAGGCGCCCTGCCCGCTCGGCCTCGGATCGTTGGCACGGAACCTGCTCACGCCCTCGTGACCGTCAATGGCGACGGCACCGCTCTCCGCCAGCAGCGCCGCTGACGCGAACCCGTCCCAGTCGCCCGTGAGGCGCGGCGGCGGGGGCTCGCTCGCGGGTGCTGCGGACGGCGATGGTTCGAACGAGGCAGGACTTTCGATGCAGAACGGCGAGAAGACCCGGCGCGGCGTCCTGAAGGGCGCGGCCGCAGCCCTGTCGCTGACCGCCGCGGCGCGTCTGGCGCTGCCCGGCGGCGCCTTCGCGCAGGGCGCGGGGCCCGAGGTGAAGGGGGCCAAGCTCGGCTTCATCGCGCTCACCGACGCGGCGCCGCTCTTCGTGGCCAAGGAGAAGGGTCTGTTCGCCAAGTACGGCATGCCCGACACCGAGGTGGTGAAGCAGGCGAGCTGGGGCACCACCCGCGACAACCTCGTGCTCGGCTCCGAGGGCAACGGCATCGACGGCGCCCACATCCTCACGCCGATGCCCTACCTGATCTCGGCCGGACGGGTGACGCAGAACAACGTGCCGGTGCCGATGTACATCCTCGCCCGGCTCAACCTGAACGGCCAGTGCATCTCGGTCGCCAAGGAGCATCTCGACCTCAAGGTCGGGCTCGACACCAAGCCGTTCAAGGCGGCGCTGGAGAAGAAGAAGGCCTCGGGCAAGTCGGTGAAGGCCGCCATGACCTTCCCCGGCGGCACCCATGACCTCTGGATCCGCTACTGGCTCGCCGCCGGCGGCATCGACCCGGACAAGGACATCGAGACCATCGTCGTGCCCCCGCCCCAGATGGTGGCGAACATGAAGGTCGGCACGATGGACTGTTTCTGCGTCTGCGAGCCGTGGAACGAGCAGCTCATCCACCAGGGCATCGGCTACACCGCGATCACCACGGGCGAACTCTGGAAGGACCACCCCGAGAAGGCCTTCGCGCTGCGCGCGAGCTTCGTGGACAAGTACCCGAACGCGGCCAAGGCCCTGCTGATGGCGGTGATGGAAGCCCAGCAATGGTGCGAGAAGCCCGAGAACCGCGAGGAGCTCGCCGGCATCGTGGCCAAGCGCCAGTGGATCAACGTGCCGGTGGCCGACGTGGTCGACCGCATGAAGGGCAAGTTCGATTACGGCACCGGCCGCGTCGTCGAGAACAGCCCCTTCACCATGAAGTTCTGGGAGGACCATGCCTCCTATCCGTACAAGTCGCACGACCTCTGGTTCCTCACCGAGGACATCCGCTGGGGCAAGTTCGATCCGTCGACCGACACCAAGGCGCTGATCGACAAGGTGAACCGCGAGGACCTCTGGCGCGACGCCGCCAAGGCGCTCGGTGTCGCCTCCGTTCCCACCTCCACGTCGCGCGGCAAGGAGACGCTGTTCGACGGCAAGGTCTTCGATCCGGCCGATCCGTCGGCCTATCTCGCCAGCCTCGGCATCAAGAGGGTCGCCTGATGGCCTCCGGCACCGTCTCCCTCGGCACGGCGGGGCGCGATGCCGCCGCCGCGAGGGCCCGCCGCCTGCCCCGGGTCACGGGCAGGGGCCTCAAGGCCGCCGCGGCGCGGGTGATCCCGCCGCTCGTCGTGCTCGCGGCCTTCCTGCTGTTCTGGGAGATCGCCTGCGCGCGTCCCACCGCCGGCCTGCCCCCGCCCTCGCGGGTGCTGTCGGAGGCCTGGCCGATCATCGCGGACCCGTTCTTCGACAACGGCGGCACCGACAAGGGCCTGTTCTGGCACATCTTCGCCAGCCTCCAGCGGGTGGCGCTCGGCTTCTTCCTCGCGGTCGTCGTCGGCGTGCTGCTCGGCACCCTGGTCGGCCAGTCGGACTGGGCGATGCGCGGGCTCGATCCGATCTTCCAGGTGCTGCGCACGATCCCGCCGCTCGCCTGGCTGCCGCTCTCGCTCGCCGCCTTCCGCGACGGCCAGCCCTCGGCGATCTTCGTGATCTTCATCACCTCGATCTGGCCGATCATCATCAACACCGCGGTCGGCATCCGCAACATCCCGCAGGATTACCGCAACGTCGCCGCGGTGATCCGCCTGAATCCGCTCGAGTTCTTCTGGAAGATCATGCTGCCCTCCGCCGCGCCCTACATCTTCACGGGCCTGCGGATCGGCGTCGGCCTGTCCTGGCTCGCGATCGTCGCGGCCGAGATGCTGATCGGCGGCGTCGGGATCGGCTTCTTCATCTGGGACGCCTGGAACTCGTCGCACATCTCCGAGATCATCGTCGCGCTGGTCTATGTCGGCGTGATCGGCTTCATCCTCGACCGTCTGGTGGCCGCCCTCGGAGCGCTCGTCACCCGCGGCACCAGCGCGGCCTGAGGAGGCGACCCATGACGGCTCCGGCCCATCTCGACCTCTCGCAGGTCGGCATCAGCTTCACGCGGTCCGGCCAGACCACCGAGGTCCTGCGTGACGTGAACCTCAAGCTCGCCAAGGGCGAGTTCGTCTCGATCATCGGCCATTCGGGTTGCGGCAAGTCGACGGTGCTGAACATCGTCGCCGGGCTGCTCAAGGCCTCCACCGGCGCCGTGCTGCTCGACGGCAAGGAGGTCTCGGCACCCGGTCCCGAGCGGGCGGTGGTGTTCCAGAACCACTCGCTCCTGCCCTGGCTGACGGTCCGCGAGAACGTGGCGCTCGCCGTCGACAAGGTGCTGGCGAAGCGGAAGTCGCGCGCCGAGCGCGCGGCCTGGGTCGCGCACAACCTCGCCCTGGTGAACATGACGCATGCCGCCGACAAGCGCCCGAACGAGATCTCGGGCGGCATGAAGCAGCGCGTCGGCATCGCCCGGGCACTCGCCATGGAGCCGACCGTGCTCCTGATGGACGAGCCGTTCGGGGCGCTCGACGCGCTCACCCGCGCCCATCTCCAGGACCAGCTCATGGAGATCCAGATGCGGCTGCGGAACACCGTCATCATGATCACCCACGACGTGGACGAGGCGGTGCTTCTGTCCGACCGCATCGTGATGATGACGAACGGGCCCTCCGCCACGATCGGCGAGATCCTGCCCGTGCCCCTCGCCCGGCCCCGCAGGCGCCTCGACCTCGTGGAGGATCAGACCTACGTCCATTGCCGCGCCGAGGTGCTGGAATTCCTCTACGCCCGCCACGCCAAGCCGGCTCTCGCGGCCTGAGCCCGACGGCGCGGGCGGGTTTCCCCGCCCGCGCCCGGCAATCCGTCCCTCAGCGGCTCTTCTGGTAGAGCTTGCTCGCGATCTCGAAGATCTCCTGCGGGGCGTAGTCCGGCGCGAAGGCGCCGTAATTGCCGTCGAGCTCGGCCATCTTGCCGCCCTCCGGCGCCCCGTCGACGATCTCGAGATTGCCCGGCGGGTCGCCCGGCAAGGCCACCTCGTCGTTCGACCAGACGCCGGCCATTTCGGGGTAGTCCGGCGAGCCGAAGGTGTAGAGCCGGCGGTGCGAGCCCTCCTGCAGGTACTTCTGACATTCCGGGATCTTGTCGAGCACGATGTTCGGCGTGGGGAGCATCTTCTCGATCTCGACGCCGGTGAGCTTCTTGATCGCGAGCGCGTAGGCATGGGCGTGGACCGAGCCGCGCACCAAGAGGTAGCCGCAGACCTCCCGGCCGGTCGGGTCCTTCAGGGTCTCGTAGACGCGCAGCTTGTGCAGGCGGGCGCCGCATTCGAGATGGAAGTTGTGCAGGAGGTCGATGATCAGGTTGCCCGTGGTCGTCACCATGTCGACGTTCCACGACTGGGCGTTCGAGTTCACCGGGGTCGAGCCGCCGCCCTGCGAGAGGAAGGCCCCGGCGAGCCGCACGTCCTGCATGTCGTGGAAGGGCGCCTTCGAGACGTCGACATTCTCGGTGTCGTCGCCCGGGCCGTTGTTGAGCATGGCCACGCCCGTCGAGACCAGCTCGACATGGCCAAGTTCCTCGGTGAAGATGCTCGACACGAGGCTGTAGAACGGACGAAGCTTGGTCTTGTTGCGGAAGTTGAAGCTCTGGAACATGTAGTTCCCAAGCGTCGACATCTCGCCGTACTTGCCGCCGAGCAGTTCCTGCAGGGCGGCGGCGGCGTTCGGATCCGGTTTCTTCGGCGTCGGCAGTTCGGCCTGGAGACGGTCGAGCCTCATGAACATGGTTGTAGCCCTCCTGAGCGGCACAGGGATGCCGTCAGGGCTACCGCGGGAGCGAGGCCATGTTCCGCGATTCGCCGGCCGCGATCCGGCTGCGGGTCCGTTTGCCGCAGCCGGGTCGTCCGCCGCCTCAGCCGCGCAGGGCCGCGTCGAGATCCTCGATCAGGTCGGCCGGGTCCTCCAGGCCGATGGAGAGGCGCACCACCTCCGGTCCGGCCCCGGCGGCGCTCTTCTGCGCGTCGGTGAGCTGGCGGTGCGTGGTCGAGGCCGGGTGGATCACGAGCGAGCGCGTGTCGCCGATATTGGCGAGGTGCGAGAAGAGCTGGAGGCTGGAGACGAGCCTCACGCCCGCGTCGTAGCCGCCCTTCAGGCCGAAGGTGAACACCGCGCCCGCCCCTTTCGGGGTGTAACGCTCCGCGAGCTGATGGTAGCGGTCGCTCGGGAGGCCCGGATAGCTCACCCAGGACACCGCCGGGTGCTGCGCCAGGAAGGTCGCCACCGTCAACGCGTTGTCCGAGTGGCGCTGCATCCGGAGCGGCAGGGTCTCGATGCCGTTGAGGATCAGGAAGGCGTTGAAGGGCGAGAGCGCCGGGCCGAGGTCGCGCAGGCCCAGCACCCGCACGGCGATGGCGAAGCCGAAATTGCCGAAAGTCTCGGACAGCACCATGCCGGAATATTCCGGCCGCGGCTGGCTCAGCATCGGGTAGCGCGCGTCGCCCGCCCAGTTGAACGAGCCGCCGTCGACGATGAGGCCGCCGATCGAGTTGCCGTGGCCGCCGAGGAACTTGGTGGCCGAGTGCACGACGATGTCGGCGCCGTGCTCGAAGGGCCGGATCAGGTACGGCGTCGCCATCGTGTTGTCGACGATGAGCGGGATGTTGTGGCGCTTGGCGATGACCGACAGGGCCGCGATGTCGGTGATCACGCCGCCGGGATTGGCGATCGACTCGCAGAAGATCGCCTTGGTGCGCGGGGTGATCGCCGCCTCGAAGGAGGCCGGGTCGTCGGTGTCGGCCCAGGCCACCTCCCAGCCGAAGTTCTTGTAGGAGTGGTTGAACTGGTTGATCGAGCCGCCGTAGAGCTTGTTGGCCGCCACGAACTGGTCGCCCGGCTGCATCAGGGCGTGCATGGTCAGGAACTCGGCGGCGTGGCCCGAGGCCACCGCCACCGCCGCGCTGCCGCCCTCGAGCGCGGCGATGCGCTCCTCCAGGACGGCGTTGGTCGGGTTGGTGATGCGCGAGTAGATGTTGCCGAAGGCCTGCAGCCCGAACAGGGAGGCGGCGTGGTCCACGTCGTCGAAGACGAAGCTCGTGGTCTGGTAGATCGGCGTGGCGCGCGCGCCGGTGGTCGCGTCCGGCGCGGCGCCCGCGTGGATCGCCAGGGTTTCGAAGCCGGGCTGCCGGTCGCTCATCGGAATTCTCCTGGGGCCTCTCGGAAGGCGCTCGTGCCTGGCGTGTACGCCTGCGCGCGCGCCGGGTGCAAGGCGCCGGGCGGGCCCCGGATCGACCGTCGGCCCTGAAGGAAAGGTTCTTCCGATCGAGGCCGAGGTCTTGGAAGGACGATCCCGTCCGGGCGGCCCCGCCGGCCGCCGGGGCACGGCGCGCAGGGCTGGTCCGCACGGCGGATGTTGCGTTGCGAAGCGCACGCTCCTATCGCTGCGCCGATTCCAGACCTCCGCCGCGCCGGGTTCGGCCGGCAAAGCCGCCACGAGACGTCCAGCGATGATTCCCGAGACTGCCGCCGAGAAGCTGTCGCTCCCGAAGGACAAGATCCGGGTCCTCCTTCTGGAGGGCATCAACGACAGCGCGGTCGCGCTGATGCAGGCGGCCGGCTACACCAACCTCGTGCGCCTGCCGAAGGCCCTCGACCGCGAGGCCCTGCATGCCGCGCTCAAGGGCGTGCACATCCTCGGCATCCGCTCGCGCACGCAGCTCGACGAGGCCGCCTTCGCGGCGGCGGACCGGCTGCTCGCCGTCGGCTGCTTCTCGGTGGGCACGAATCAGGTCGATCTCGACGCGGCGCGCCACCGCGGCATCCCGGTCTTCAACGCGCCCTTCTCCAACACCCGCTCGGTGGCCGAGCTCGTCATCGGCGAGATCGTGATGCTGCTCCGCCGGATCGTGCCGCGCTCGGTCGGCGCGCATGCGGGGCAGTGGGACAAGTCGGCCACCGGCTCCGTCGAGGTGCGCGGCAAGACGCTCGGCATCGTCGGCTACGGCAATATCGGCACGCAGCTCTCGACGCTCGCCGAGGCGATGGGCATGAAGGTGATCTTCTACGATCACACCGACCGCCTCCGCCACGGCAACACCGAGCCCACCGAGTCCCTGGGCGAGCTTCTCGGCAAGAGCGACGTGGTCTCGCTGCACGTCCCCGAGACCGAGGCCACCGCCAACATGATCGGCGCGGCCGAGATCGCGCAGATGAAGAAGGGCGCCTACCTGATCAACAACGCCCGCGGCACCGTCGTGGACCTCGACGCGCTGGCCGCCGCGCTCCGCGACGGGCATCTCGCCGGCGCGGCCGTCGATGTCTTCCCGAAGGAGCCGGGCTCCAACAGCGAGCCCTTCGTCACCCCGCTCCAGGGCCTGAACAACGTCATCCTCACGCCGCATATCGGCGGCTCGACCGAGGAGGCGCAGGAGCGCATCGGCTCGGAGGTCGCGCGCAAGCTCGTCGACTATTCCGACATCGGCTCGACCATCGGCGCGGTGAACTTCCCGCAGGTGCAGCTCCCGGCCCGGCCGACGGGGACGCGCTTCATCCACGTGCAGCGCAACCTGCCGGGCATGCTGGGCCGCCTCAACGAGGTCTTCGCGCGCTCGGGCGTCAACATCGCCGCGCAGTTCTACCAGACCGACGGCGAGGTCGGTTACGTGGTGCTGGAGACCGATGCCTGCAGCGCCGACGCCGAGGTGCTGCTGGAGCAGATCCGCGCCCTCGACGGCACCATCCGCGCCCGCCTCCTCTACGAGCGTCGCTGAGGCGGCCTCACCGCCGCACGGGCCGCGCCCCGCGCGCCCGGTCCCGGAAGGTCCCCGCGAACATCGCCGCGCGCCCGGCGTTCCTCCCGAGGAGCGCCTGGCGCGCGGCCGGTGACGCGGAGTGTCAAATACCGGCCATGCACGTCCGCTACAGGAGTCCGGTGCCGGGGCATGCCCGCCCCGGCCGCGATTCGGCGCGCCCGCGAGGCGTCGCGCCCAACAAGACTCTGCGGAACCGGCCGCCCCGCACGGGCCGGTTCCACCTGCCGGCCGGACCCTCACGGGCCGGCCTCGGAACGGTGAGCCGACCATGACCTGCAACGACTTCGATCAGGCGGCGGATCTGACGATCTGGCCGCGATCGACCCCCGCCCGCACGGCGCGGAGCCGCCCCTACGCCACGGTGCGCGAGGCCCTGAAGGCCGCCGCCGCGGCCCTCGACGAAGGCAATGTCCAGACCTGGATCGTGACCGAGCGCGGCGACATCCTCTCGCCGCGCTGGATCGAGGCCAATCTGCGCGCCGGCGATCCGGCGCGCGGGACCGCGCGGGCCTGATACGGACTCCGCTTGATCAGAGCGGGCTCCGTATCACCAAGCCCGCGCGGCGTCTGAGCGAAGCCCAGATCCGCCATCCCGAAGGGATCAGCCGGATTTGGTATGAGACCGGGTCCGCTCCGGCCCGATCGGCCGATTCCGATCTGCAACCAACGCGTGTGTCACCGCGTCGCGCAGGGGCCATCGCGCGAAACTTGGCCGCTCGGGCCCGAGTCCTTCTCCGTGAGGGGGCGGCTTCCGCCCCGCCCGATGCCGAGAGGAGAGGCCCGCATGGCCCTGGACACGCGCTCGATCTACATCACGGCGCTCAAGAACACGCACGCCCTGGAGATGCAGGCCCTTCAGATCATGGAGCGCCAGATCGAGCGGCTCGAGCGCTATCCCGAGATGGAAGAGGCGCTGCGTCGCCATGTCGAGGAGACCCACGCCCAGCGCCAGCGCCTCGAAGAGGCGCTGGGGAGCCTTTCCGAGAGCCCGTCGACCATCAAGGAGGGCATCCTCGGCTTCGTCGGGAACATGATGGCGCTCGGCCACACCCCGGCCCAGGACGAGATCCTGAAGAACACCTACGCCAACCACGCCTTCGAGAATTTCGAGATCGCGGCCTACGAGTCGCTGCTGGCCATCGCCGAGGCGGCGGGCCAGGGCGGCCACACGTCCAGCTTCCAGCAATCGCTGCGGGAGGAGCAGGCCATGGCGAGCCGCGTCCACGATCTGATCAAGCCGACGACCCTGCGCTACGTCGAACTCACCGCCGCCGGCGAGAAGGCCGACCGGTGACGGGCCTCGGAGGGCGCCGCCCGCCGCTGTCGCGGCAGACCATCGTCGTCACCGGCGCCTCGAGCGGCATCGGGCTCGCGACCGCGCGCATGGCGGCGGCGCGCGGCGCGGCCGTGGTGCTCGCCGCCCGCAGCGCGGAGGTGCTGGCCGGCCTGCGCGCCGAGATCGAGGCGGCGGGCGGCCGTGCCCTCGACGTTCCGGCCGATGTGGGCTCGCGGGCGGAGGTGCAGCGGATCGCCGATCGCGCGGTCGAGACCTTCGGCGGGTTCGACACCTGGGTGAACGTCGCCGGACTCACCGTCTACGGGCCGCTCGCCGCGATCAGCGACGACGACCACGAGCGCCTGATCCGGACCAATTTCTGGGGCACGGTGTTCGGCTCCCTCGTCGCGGCCGATCACTTCCGCGCCCGTGGGCAGGGCGGGCTGATCAATGTCGGCAGCGTCGCCTCCGACCTCGCCTTCCCGTTCCAGGGCCTCTACGCGGCGAGCAAGCACGCGGTGAAGGGCTTCACCGACACGCTGCGCATGGAGCTGCTGCAGGAGGGACTGCCCGTCGCGGTGACGCTGGTGAAGCCCACCTCGATCGACACCCCCCTGCCCCAGCGCGCCCGCAACTACATGGACCGCGAGCCGAAGCTGCCGCCCCCGGTCTACGCGCCCGAGGAGGTCGCCCACGCCATCCTGCACGCGGCCGTGCACCCGCAGCGGGACATCTTCGTCGGTGGGGGCGGCAAGGTCCTGGTGGCGGCCAAGGAATTCGCGCCGGGCGCCTACGACTATCTCGCCCCGGCGATCACCGCCTTCCAGCGGCGGCGCGAGCCCCCGCACGATCCGGAAGGCGCCCTGCACGCGCCGATCGGGGCGGGCCGGGTCCGCGGCACCCATCCCGGCTACGTGATGCGCACCAGCGCCTATACCCGCGCGAGCCTGCACCCGGCCGCGCTCGCGGGCCTCGCCGCCACCGGCCTCGCCCTCGGCGCCGCCTCGATCCTCGGCGGCGGCCGGCGGTCCCGGCGGTGACGGAGGCCGCATCGGGGCGGCGCTCCGCGAGCGCCGTCCTGCCCTTCCCTGCGCCCTTGTCCGCGCCCTTGTCCGCGCCGCCCGCCGCCGGGCTCCCCGAGCGGCGCTTCACCGAGGTCGAGGGCATTCCCATCGCCTGGGTCGAGGCCGGGGCAGGGCCCGACCTGATCCTCGTCCACGGCGCCCTGATGTGCCTGGAGGACATGTGGCTCGGGCCGATGGCCGCGCTCGCCCGCCATTTCCGCGTGGTGGCGATCGACCGGCCCGGCCATGGCGCCAGCGGTCACGCCCGGCTCGCCGACGGCTCGCTCTGGCGACAGGCCGGCATCCTGCGCGGGCTCGCCGGCCGGATCGGGCTGGAGCGGCCGGTCGTCGCCGGCCACTCGTTCGGCGGCGCGGTGGCGCTGGCCTACGGCCTCGCCTACCCGGACGCGACCCGCGGCATCGTCGCCATGGCGCCGATCGCCTTCCCCGAGCCGCGCCTGGAGCAGGTGCTGTTCGGACCGCGCGCCGTGCCCGTCGGCGGCGACCTGCTCTCGGCGCTGCTCGGCCCCGCGGACGCGCTGCTGCTGCCGCTCCTGTGGCGGGCGATGTTCCTGCCGCAGGGCATGCCGGAGCGCTTCGCCGCCGCCTTCCCCTTCGGCCTCGCCTCCCGGCCCGACCGGCTGGTGGCGGAGGGCGAGAACGCGAACCTGCTCTGGCCCGACCTCGCCCGGAGCGTGGCCGCCTATCCGACCTGCCGGGTGCCGGTGCACATCCTCGGCGGCGACCGGGACATCGTCACCAACCAGTCCCTGCACGGGCGCGGCGCGGCCCTGATGATCCCCGGCGCCCGCCTGCACTGGCTGCCCGGCCAGGGCCACATGCTGCACCATTTCCGGCCGGACGCGGTGGTGGAGGCGGCCCTCGCGGTGGCGGGTTAGGCGAGAGCCCTACCCCGCGAGCCGCGCCCGTGCCGCTGCGTATTCCTCGGCCAACCGGGCCACGAGCAGGGCGGTCGGCGGCACGTCGGCGATGGTGCCGACCCCCTGCCCCGCGCCCCAGACGTCCCGCCAGGGCTTGGAGCGTCCGCTCGCGAAGCTCATCGCATCCTTGCCCTGATCCGGCAGCGCGGCCGGGTCGAGGCCGGCGGCGCGGATGCTGGGGCCGAGATAATTGCCCGGCACCCCGGTGAAGAAGGGCGTGTAGACGATGTCGGCGGCAGCCGAATCCGCGATCATCCCCTTGTAGCCGGGCGCGGCCCGCGCCTCCTCGGTGGCGATGAAGCGGGTGCCCATATAGGCGAGGTCCGCCCCCATCGCCTGGGCGGCGAGGATCGCCGAGCCCGAGGTGATCGCCCCCGACAGGATCAGCGGCCCGTCGTAGAAGCGGCGCACCTCGCCGACCAGGGCGAAGGGCGAGAGCGTGCCGGCATGGCCCCCGGCCCCGGCGCAGACCAGGATCAGCCCGTCGACCCCGGCCTCCAGCGCCTTCTCGGCGTGGCGCACCGTGGTGACGTCGTGGAAGACGAGGCCGCCATAGGCGTGGACCGGGCCGACCACCGCGTCGGGCGCCCGCAGGCTCGTGATCACGATCGGCACCCGGTGCGCGGCGCAGGTGGCGACGTCCTCGGCGAGGCGGTCGTTCGAGGCGTGCACGATCTGGTTGACGGCGAACGGCGCGATCACCCGGGCGGGGTCGGCGGCGCGGGCCTCGGCCAGCGCCGCCTCGATCCGGCTCAGCCAGCCGTCCAGGGTGTCGGGCGCGCGGGCGTTGAGGGCCGGGAAGGACCCGACCACCCCCGCGAGGCACTGCGCGATCACCAGTTCGGGCCCCGACACGATGAACATCGGTGCGGCGACCACCGGCAGGCGCAGGCTCTGCAGAACGGGGGGCAGGCGGTCATGAGGGCTCATGCCGCCTGCTCCCGAGCGAAATAGAGATCGTGCAGCCGGTCGAGGTCGAGGCCCGCGGCCGCCTCGCTGAGCCGGACCCGGCCGCCGCGCAGGAGATGCACGTCGTCGGCCACGCTGAGCGCCATGCGGGTGTTCTGCTCCACCAGCAGGATCGTCGTGCCCGCCTCCTTGAGCCGGCGGATCACGCCGAACACCTCCTGCACGATGACCGGGGCGAGGCCGAGTGAAGGCTCGTCGATGAGGAGGACGCGCGGATCGGCCATCAGGCCGCGGCCCAGAGCCACCATCTGCGCCTCGCCGCCCGAGAGCGAGCCCGCCGCCTGGTGGCGCCGCTCCTTCAGCCGGGGGAACAGGCCGTAGACCCGCTCCAGGTTGCGTCCGAGATCGGCCCGGCAGCGCCGCGGATAGGCGCCGAGATGGAGGTTCTCCTCCACGCTCATGTCGCGGAACACCATGCGGCCCTCCGGCACCATGACGAGGCCGCGCTCCGCGAGATCCCAGGCCTTCCCCGACAGGGCCTGCCCGTCGAGGCGGATCGTGCCGCGGTGGGGAACGAGGCCGGTCAGCGCGCGCAGCAGCGTCGTCTTGCCGGCCCCGTTCGGCCCGACGATGGCGGTGAGGGCGCCCGCGCGGAAGCGGAGCGACAGGTCCCAGAGCACGGTGATGTGGCCGTAGCCGGCGCGTAGATCGGCCGTCTCGAGCATGGGCTCAGGCATCCACCGCCCCCGTATAGCTCGCCACCACCTTGGGGTCGCGGAAGACGGCGGCCGGCGCGCCGTCGGCGATGACCTGCCCGAAATCGAGCACCACCGCCCGCGAGCACAGGCCGAGGATGGTCTCGATGTCGTGCTCCACGATCACGATGGTGAGCGCGAAGCGGGCGTGCAACTCGCGCAGCTTGGCGGCAAACGCCCGCTTCGCCCCGCTCTCCAGGCCGGCGAGCACCTCGTCGAGGAGGAGGAGGCGCGGCTCGGTGGCGAGCGCCTTGGCGATCTCCAGCCGCTTCAGCTCCTGCAGCGCCAGCGCCCCGTCCGCCTCGCGGTCGGCCTGGCCTCCGAGATCCATCACCTCGAGGATCTCCGTGAGGCGCGCCGGATCGCGCCGGCCCGCGCCGAAGACCTGCGCGACTTCGAGGTTCTCGCGCACGGTGAGGTGCTTCATCGGCTGCGGGATCTGGAAGCTGCGGCCGATCCCGAGCCGGGCGCGGCGGTGGAGCGGCGCTCTCGTGATGTCCCGGTCCTCGAACAGGATGCGCCCGCGCGGGCGGATCAGCCCGGAGATCGCGTTGAACAGGGTGGTCTTGCCGGCCCCGTTCGGGCCGACGAGGCCGAGCACCTCGCCTTGCGCGACCGTGAAGGAGACCTCGCGCAAAGCCACGAGGCCGCCGAAGCGGACGGTGACGGCCTCAAGCGCCAGCACGGGCGCCTCCCTTGCGCTCGAGGAGGCCGAGGAGCCCGTTCGGGGCGGCGAGCACCATGGCGACGAGCAGGAGCCCGAGCAGGATCTGGTGGCCGACCGCGATCAGCCCCTTCGCCACCACCTGATCGAACAGGTAGATCACCACCGCCCCGCCCACCGGCCCCAGCACCGTGCGGTAGCCGCCGAACACGCTCGCGATGATCGGCAGCACGCTCCACGACCCCGCGAAGGCGTAGTCCGGTTCCAGGAAACCGATGATGTGGGCGTTGAGCGCCCCGAACAGGCCGGTGATGAAGGCCGAGAGCGCGAGCATCCAGGCTTTGAGGAGCACGCTGTTGACGCCGACGACGCGCGTCGCATCCTCGCTCTCGGCGATGGCCCGGAGCGCCAGGCCGAGAGCGGAGCGCCGGATCGCCGCATAGGCGAGGCAGCCGAGGGCCACCAGCGCGACGAGGAGGGCGTAGGCCCCGGGCCGGCTCGCGAGGTCGAGCCCGAACACGGTCGGCAGGCCGGGATAGCGCTGGAGCCCCGCCGCCCCGCCGGTGAGCGAGGACGCCTCGGTGGCGAGGATCCGGAAGATCTGCGCGTAGGCCAGGATGGCCAGCGCGAAATAGGGGCCCGACAGCCGGAGCGCCGGCAGCATGGCGAGCGAGGCGAGCGCCGCGAGGAGCCCGCCGAGGGGCACGGTGAGCAGCACCGGCAGGCCGAGCTTGCCCGCCAGCAGCGCCGAGGCATAGCCGCCGACCCCGAAGAAGGCGGCGTGCCCGAAGGAGACCATGCCGCCGAGATTGCCGAGGAGAGCCCAGGCCAGCGCCACCCCCGCCAGGATCAGCGCCGAGATCAGCAGGCCGAGCAGGTAGTTGCTGGCGCCGAGCAGGAGCGGCAGCGCCGCGAGGACGAGGAAGGCGGCGGCGAGGGCGAGGCCCGGCAGCGGTGCGCGCGGGGATGCCATGTCCGGAACTCCTCCGCTCAACACTCAGCCCCGCCGGGCGCGGGCGCCGAACAGCCCGCTCGGCAGGAGGAACAGGACGAGGAGGAACAGCACCATGCCGGCGAGTTCCTGCAGGGCGGAGCTCGCCAGCGTCACGGTCAGCGCCTCGGTGACGCCGAGGAGCAGGGCGGCCAGGAACACGCCCGGGATCGAGCCGACGCCGGCGAGCACCGTGACGATGAAGGCCTTCACGGTGAGCGCGTGGCCGAGCGCCGGCTGGACCACGCTCATCGTGTAGAGGGCGACCCCGGCGAAGCTCGCGAGCGCCCCGGCCACGAGGAAGGCGACGAGCTCGGTGCGCAGCGGGTTGATCCCCATCAAGGTGGCCGCCGCCCGGTTCGAGGAGACGGCGCGCACGGCGCGCCCGTACCAGCTCCGCTTCAGCCACCACCACAGGGCCACCATCAGGACGAGGCTCAGGCCGAAGGCGACGATCTCGCCGGCCATGGCGTAGACCGGGCCCAGCGTCACCGCATCCTGAAGGGCCGGGGCGGTGGTGGTGCGCACGTCGCTGGCGAAGGCCAGCAGCACGGCGTTGGTGAGCACGATGCCGACCCCGTAGGTCAGGATCAGCGAGTTCAATTCCCGGTGCTCGCGGATCCGATCGATCATCAGGAACAGCACCGCGCCGACGACCGACACGATCGCGAGGGCCAGCGGGATCGCCCAGTAGGGCGAGACGCCGCCGCGCGCCTCCACGACATAGGCCGCGTAGGCGGCGATCAGCACCAGCTCGCCATGGGCGAGGTTGATGATGCGCATTGCCCCGAAGGAGAGGGCGAGGCCGAGCGCCACCAGGGCGTAGACGCCGCCGATCAGGAGGCCGGAGAACAGCGCCTGCAGGATCAGGTCGCGCATGCCCTCACCAGGGCAGCGCGGGGTAGCTGATCGGGCCGGTGGCGGCGGCGGGCGGCGAGACGAGGACGATCTGCCCGGACCGGTGCTGGCCCATGGCGAGGGAGAAGAGCGGGTTGTCGCCGGTGGCGTCGAACTTCACCGGGCCGAGCAGGGTCCTGCGGTCGGTGGCGCGCAGGGTCTCGGGCAGGCCGCCGGACTTGAGCGTGCCGGCCTCGGCCGCCTTGGCGATGGCCTCAGCCAGGATCGTGGTCTCAACGAAGCTCAAGGTCGAGAGGTACTCGATGTCCTTGCCATAGGCCTGCCTGTAGGCCTCGGCGAAGCGGCGGCCCTCCTCGTCCTTCACCGCCACCGGGAAGGGCAGGAAGGAGGTGCCGACGACGTTGTTCATCAGGTCCGGAAACTCGGTGTACATCTTCGGGGTGGCGAGCGACCACGCGCCGACCACGAGCTTCACCGGGGGCTTCAGCACCCGGGCGGCGCGGATGATGCCGACATAGTCGTTCTCGTAGGCCGACATCAGCAGGATCTCGGACCGGTCCTGCAGCTTCACCTTGTTGATCAGCGGCTTGAAGTCGGAGATCGCCGGGTCGAACTCGTGCACCGTGACCTTGATGCCGGCCGCCCCGATGTCCCGGGCGAGGCCCTTGGCCAGCAGCGCCGGCGCCTCCTTGGTCGAGGCGAGGATCGAGACGGAGGCCGGCTTCAGCTCCGCGATCAGCCCGGCCATGCCGCGCTGGTAGCCGGCATTGTTGTTGATGCGGAAGAAGGTCTTCAGCCCCCGCGCGGTCAATTCGTCGCTCACCGCGCCGGCCGTGATGTAGGTGGTGGCGAGCTTGTTGGCGGCGTCCGAGGCCGGGCCGACGATGTTCGAGCCGTAGCCGCCGATCACCGCCACCGCCCCGTCCGAGACGAGCTTCTCCACGGCCGAGACGGCCTTGGCCGGCGCGCTCTCGTCGTCGATCACCTGGAGCTTGATCCGCAGGCCCTGTGCGGTCTCGTTGAACAGGCGCACGGCGACCCGCATGCCCTCGTCGAAGGCCTGGCCGGAGCGGGCCAGCGAGCCGGTCAGCGGCATGTGCGCGCCGATCACGACCTCCCGGATCTGTTGCTCCGTCCCGGGCCGTGCCTCCTGCGCGCGCGCCGGACATCCGGCCGCGAGGCCGAGCGTCACCGCTGCGGCCACCAGCGCTCTGCGCAGCATCCGGTATCCTCCCTGCGGGCGGCCCGGCCCACCGGGGCCGGCCGCCGTCTCGCGGGTCTGGCGCCCGCCTGTCCCGCTTGCGCGCGGGGCAGGCCATTCCTGGCATGGCGGCTCGCAGGGGGTCAAGGTTTCCTCAGTGATTCCGCGGACTTGAGACAGACCGGCCGGGGCCTCGCGCGATTCTCCGGAGGCGGCGTTGACAGGGTGGGCCCGTACCCCCTCCCCGCTCGCGGCCGCGCGCCGCGGGCTCGAACAAAGCTCCGCGCAAGCCATGGCCCCTATGCCCGGCCCCGGGAAGGGCGTCGCATCAGGCGCCGAGGGGACCTCGAGTCATGGGCATCGGAATCGGCCTGCTGATCGCGATCGGCTGCATGCTCGGCGGCTTCGTCGCCATGGGCGGCCACCTGATCGTCATCTGGCAGCCCTGGGAGTTCGTGATCATCGGCGGCATGGCCGTCGGCGGCCTGGTGATGGCCAACCCGATGAAGACGGTGATCGATTCCGGCAAGGCCACCATGGAGGCGATCACTGACAAGGTGCCCAAGCGCAAGGACTACCTCTCTCTGCTCGGCCTGCTGCACGCCCTGCTGCGCGAATTGAAGACCAAGCCGCGCAACGAGGTCGAGACGCATTTCGACGACCCGGCCAATTCCGAGATCTTCAAGAACTATCCCGACGTCACCAAGAACCAGGACCTGGTGCTGTTCATCTGCGACTATTGCCGCCTGATCCTGATCGGCAACGCCCGCTCGCACGAGATCGAGGCGCTGATGGAGGAGGAGATCGGCACGCACAAGAAGAGCGCGCTCAAGCCCTACAACGCGGTCAACACGGTGGCCGAGGCGCTGCCCGCGCTCGGCATCGTCGCGGCGGTGCTCGGCATCGTGAAGGCGATGGGCGCCCTCGACCAGTCGCCGCAGATCCTCGGCGGCCTGATCGGCGCGGCGCTGGTGGGCACCTTCTTCGGCGTGTTCGCCTCCTACGGGGTGCTCGCCCCGCTCGCCGTCAAGATCAAGGGCGTGCGCGAGAAGCAATGCGCCGTCTACACGATCGCCAAGCAGAGCCTGATCGCCTACATGAACGGCGCCCTGCCCCAGGTCGCGATCGAGCACGGCCGCAAGGGCATCGCCTCCGCCGACCGGCCGACCATCGACGAGGTCGAGGCCGCCACCGTCCCGGGCGCCCGCGCGGAAGCGGCCTGAGAGGGGCTTCGAGATGAGCGAGCCCGTGATCCAGCGCGAGCCGGCGGATATCCGCGCGCGCATCCAGGCCGCCGCCGGCCTGTCCCTCGACCGGCTGCCGATGCTGCAGCTCATCTTCGACAGGCTGGCGACCGCCTGCGGGGACGCGCTCAAGCACCGGGTCGCCTCCACGATCTTCTACTCGCTCTCCGGGGTCGAGAGCGGCCGCTTCGGCGAGTTCCTCGACGCCTACGACGCCAACGCCGTGGTCGGCATCTTCCACGCCCCCGAATGGGACGGGCACGTCCTCGTCGGGCTCGACCGCGACTTCATCTTCACCATGGTCGAGGTGCTGTTCGGCTCCGACGGCTCGGAGCCGCCGGTGGAGGAGGAGCGCGCCTTCTCGGCGATCGAGCTGCGCGTCGCCCAGATGGTGTTCGAGCAGGTCGGCAGGGCCCTCGAATCCTCCTTCGGCCTCGTCTCGCAGACGCCGTTCCGGCTGGAGCGGACCGAGACGCGGATGGAGTTCGCGGTGATCGGCCGGCGCTCGAACAAGGCGGTGCAGGCGAAGTTCCTGTTCCAGGCGCTCAACCGCGGCGGGGAGATGTTCCTCGTCATCCCGCAGAGCGTGCTCAACCCGCTCCGCCCGAGCCTCGCCAAGGTGCTCACCGGCGAGTCGACCGCGCGCGACCCGCGCTGGTCGCAGCAGATCGCCGCCGAGGTGCAGAAGACCGAGGTGACGCTGCGCGCCGTGCTGGAGGAGCGCCACCTGACCCTCGGCGAGATCGCCGGGCTGCAGGTCGGCCAGGTGATCGGGCTCGACGCGACGCCCGCCACCCGGATCAAGCTCGAGGGCAACGACCGGGCGCTGTTCTGGGCCCATGCGGGCCAGGCGCAGGGGGCCTACGTGCTGCGGATCGACGAGGTCATCAACCAGGACAAGGACGCGCTGTCATGACGGGCCTCGTCGACTTCGTGCTGCTCGCCGCCCTCGCCGGCACCAGCGCCTGCGTGGTGCCGATGTATCTCAAGCTGAAGCGCCTCGACCGCACGCAGGCCGAGTACGGCCGCGCCATGGCCGCCTCCGGCCATGCGCTCGCGAGCGCGGGCGAGGCGGTCCGCAACTTCGCCGGCGAGGGCCGCGAGGTGCTCGACGCGCTGGGCCTGAAGATCGAGGAGGCGCGCGCGACGCTCGCCGAGCTGGAGGCGGCGCGCGGGGCGCTCGCCGCGGCGCGGACGGAGGGCGGCCGCTGAGGCGCGCCGCCCGGCTTCACGGCCGCTGCGCCGCGAACACCTCCCGGGCGATGGCCGTGGCGTTGAGGGCGGCCGGGAACCCCGCATAGGGGATCATCTGCAGGATCGTCTCCATGACCTCCCCCTGCGTGGCGCCGACGTTCAAGGCAGCCTCGACATGGACCCTGAGCTGCGGGGCGGCCGTGCCCATGGCGGTCAGGGCGGCGACGGTCGCGATCTCCCGCGTCTTCCTGTCGAGGCCGGGGCGCGCGAAGATGTCCCCGTAGGCGAATTCGACGATGTAGCGGCCGAGGTCGGGGGCGATGTCGGCGAGGCCCTCGACCACCCGCCGGCCCTGGGATCCCGAGATCGCGTCGAGATTCGCCATGCCGCGGCGGTAGCGCTCCTCCTCCGCGGACGGGGCCTCACCGTCGCCGGGGGCGGCGGCCGCCGCGGCCGTCGTCGTGCGTTGATCCTTGCTCATCGGTGGCTGTCTCCCTGGCGGGTTCGAGGCGGCGGTAGTGATCGATCTTCGCGTCGAGGACCGCGACGCAGTCGGCGATCTCGGCCTGGCGCTTGACGAGGTTCGCCCGGTGGAGCTCGAGGATCGCGAGCCGGTCGCCCACGGTGGCGTCGCCCTCGGCGCGCAGGCGGCCGTAGGCGAGCCGGTCGCGGATGGGCATGTCCATGACCTGCAGCTTGCAGAGGAACGAGGCCCAGGCGAGCTCGTCCGCGCCGTAGCTGCGCCGCCCGGCCGTGTCGCGCGGCGGGGGCGGCATCAATCCGATCCGTTCGTAGTACCGGATGGTGTCCGGGCTGAGCCCGCTGCGCGCGGCGAACGTACCGATCCTCACCTGTCCGCCCTCCTCGGATGGTCGGTGTACCGGCTGGAGCGCGCTCCAAGTCAAGCGGCCCGACGGGCCGCGGCGACAGCCTCGCATCAGCTACGGCCCCTAGAACTCGGTCCGCCGCACGGCCGAACGCGTACGAGCCACCGATGAGCGACAGTCCCTTCCCCGCCGCCGAGCCGACCCTTCCCGCCGCGGAGCCCCGCGTCGGCGACGGGCGCAACCTCGACTCGATCCTGCGCATCCCCGTGCTGGTGCAGGTGGTGCTGGGCTCGGCCACCATGCCGGTCGCCAACCTGATGAAGCTCGGCCGCGGTGCCGTGGTGCCCCTCGACCACCGGGTCGGCGAGCCCGTGGACGTGATGGTCAACGGCCGCGTCATCGCCCGCGGCGAGATCGTGATCGTCGAGGAGGACAATTCCCGCTTCGGCGTCTCGCTGACCGAGGTGGTCGGCCCGGCCGATTCCGACCAAGCGGTCTGAGGCAGCCCCGGCGATGGCGGCATCCGCGGCTGTGTCGATGGCAGGTCCGATGATGGCGGGCCCGGCCGCGGCCCCCCTGGCGAACGCGCCGGTCCCGTCGGCGGGCCGCGCCCTCGGCCGCCCGCTCGGGCCGGTCGATCAGGTCGCGACGCTGCTCCTCGCCATGGGCAAGCCGGCCGCGGGCCGGATGCTCAAGTATTTCGAGCCGGACGAGCTCAAGCGCATCACGCGCTCGGCGGTGCAGCTCGGCGCGGTCAGCCCCGACCAGCTCGACCGCGTGGTCGAGAGCTTCGCCACCGAGTTCTCCGGCGGGTCGAGCCTCGTCGGCACGGTGCAGGAGGTCGAGAAGCTGCTCACCGGCCTGCTGCCGCCCGACCAGATCGCCGAGATCCTGGCCGAGGTGCGCGGCAACGCCTCCCGCTCCGTGTGGGAGCGCATGGCCACCGTCTCCGAGAGCGTGCTGGCGAGCTACCTCGTCAAGGAGCACCCGCAGACGGCCGCCCTCATCCTCGCGCGGATCAAGCCGGCCACGGCCGCCAAGGTGATGGGCCACCTGCCCGCGCCGCTCCGCAACACGCTGATGCGGCGGATGCTGAGCTTCAAGCCGGTCGACGACGAGATCCTCGGCATGCTGGAGAAGACGCTGCACGAGGACTTCATGATCAACGGCGCGCGCAATGCCGGCGCCGACACCCACGCCAAGATGGCCGACATCATCAACAAGATGGACCGCGCCCAGATGGACGAGGCGCTGTCGAACCTCGGCGAGACGCGCCCGAAATCGGTCGAGATCCTCAAGGGCCTGCTCTTCACCTTCGACGACATCGTCAAGCTCGCGCCCCGCGCCCGCACGACCCTGTTCGACGCGGTGCCGAACGACCGCCTCGTGCTGGCCCTCAAGGGCACGGATGCGGAGTTCCGCGGCGTCATCCTCTCGGCGCTCTCGGCCCGCGTGAAGCGCATGGTCGAGCACGAGCTGAACGGCGGAGAGCCCGCGGCCCAGCGCGACGTCATGGAGGCGCGCCGCTCCATCACCGACCTCGCCATGGACATGGCGAGCCGCGGCGAGATCGAGATCAATCCGGGGGGCGAGGACGATGCGCTCATCCGCTGACGCCCGCCGGGGCACCGCCCGCCGCCGCGGCCGGGTTCTCGCGCGCGAGGCTCTCCACGCGCGCGAGCCGGGCCTGAGCCTGCGGGCCGGCGCGCCCGCGCCGCCCGGTCCGGCCTCCGCGCCGCGCTCCCTCTCGGCCGGGTGCGCCCCGGGCGCGGGCCGCGCCGATGGCTGAGGATGTCGATCAGGAGAGCAAGACCGAGGCCGCCACCGAGCGCCGCATCCGCGAGGCGCTCGACAAGGGCGACATCCCGTTCTCGCGGGAGGCGCCGGTCTTCGCCTCGATCCTCGGCCTGCTCATCGGGCTCGGCCTGTTCGCGCGCGGGCAGGCCGCCCAGCTCGCCCGCGAGCTGGCGCCCTTCTTCGACCAGCCCCGCGGCTTCGCCCTGGAGAATGCGGGCGATGCCGCCCGCCTCCTGCAGGCGACGGCGACGGCCGCCGGCCGCTTCCTGCTGCCCTTTTTGCTGCTGCTTGCCGCCTGCGGGCTCTCCGCCTCGATCCTGCAGAACGTGCCGCGGTTCGTCGCCGAGCGGATCCGGCCGAAATGGCGCAACGTCTCGCCGGCCTCGGGCTGGAGCCGGCTGTTCGGGCGCTCGGGACAGGTCGAGTTCCTGAAATCCGTCCTTAAAGTCCTCGGCGTAAGTCTGGTGGTCCTCCTGCTCCTGCGCTCGGAGCGCGAGAAAGCCGTGAATGCCATGTTCGTCGATCCGAGCCAGCTGCCCGAGCTGATCCTCACCATCTCGATCCGCCTCGTCTCGGCGGTCTCGATCGCCACCATCGTCATCGTGGCGGGCGACCTCGTCTGGGCGCGGCTGCGCTGGCAGCGCTCGCTGCGGATGTCCCATCAGGACATCCGGGACGAGCACAAGCAGGTGGAGGGCGATCCCACCGTGAAGGCGCGCCTGCGCTCGCTGGCGCAGGACCGCTCGCGCAACCGCATGCTCGCGGCCGTGCCCCGCGCCACCGTCGTCATCGCCAACCCGACCCATTTCGCGGTGGCGCTCCGCTACGAGCCCTCCGAGAACCCGGCCCCCCTGGTCCTCGCCAAGGGCCAGGACCTGATCGCGCTGCGCATCCGCGAGATCGCCGAGGAGAACGGCATCGCCGTGATCGAGGACAAGCCTCTCGCAAGGTCCCTGTACGATGCTGTGCAGGTCGATCAGACGATCCCTGCCGAATTCTATCGGGCCGTCGCCCAGATCCTGTTCTTCCTGTTCGCGAGGCCCCGATGAGTATTCCGGCCCACGATGTCAGCCAGGGACGGGCCGCCCCCCCGGACATGCTGGAAGCGGTCGAGCGCGTCTTCGCCACGGAGCTGCGCGACTTCATCGCCGAATTGTGCCTGCTCGACGGCGGCGTGCTGATCGGCTGGGTCCGGGGGGAGCATCACGGCAACATCGCCGACCTCGTCGCCTCCTCCGCCGAGCCCTTCTTCAAGGACGCCACCCTCGCCTACGCGGATGCCGCCGACGTGAGCCTCGCCTGGGGCCGATCCATGCAGGTCGTGCTCGACATGGAGTTCGTCACGAAGCCCGTGACGGTGTTCTTCAAGCTGGTCCTCGACGGCTATTTCGCCGGGATCGCCATCCAGCGCATCCTCGCCGAGAGCGAGCCGCCCTTTTCCCTCGACGGCTTCGCCCGTGCCCTCTCGGAGGCCCGCCTGAACCGCGCCCACGCCTGAGGGCCGGCCCGCTGCGGATCCCCGCCTCGACCCCGTCCTGACGTCTCCGCCCCGCGGGCGCCGCAGGACGGGGACGGTATGACCGGCGACTCCTCCCGCGCGGGACGCCGCCTCAGGCCGTCCGGTATCGAGCGCGCTTTCGCGCCGGCGGGGTGGCGGGAATCCGCGCATGGCGGCCCCCTCGGGCAGCCCCGCGCGGCGTCGCAGCCCGAATCCGCTGTCCCGGGAGCGATCGCCCGATCCGGTCGATTGCCGTTCCGCCCGAATCAGCCCTTGCCCCGGCGCGCAGGCTGGCCGGATCCTGCCCGGACCCGTGCGCGTTCAGCGGTCATGGCCCGGCTCGGGCCGGCGAGAGATGGACGTTTTTGGTTCATATGGCCCACAGGCGCGCAACACCCCCGGAAAAATACGCAGGGCAGGCCGCCTCTGTCATTGACCTGCGCCATCCGTCGAGACATCCAGAACTGTCGAACGGGACGCGCCAGAGATCCGGCGCATCCTGCTGCGGCCAGCATTGTTACGCCAGAAAAACCTAAGTCGTGTTTTCAGGAAAAGTACTGCGTTGATCGCAGCGATGACGGATAAATCCTCGTGCTGCGCCGGGGGCTGTAGCGGATGTACTGCTTGGTCGATGCGAGAGAAGCGGTCAATGCCGGTTACGCGGCAAGCTTCGATCGCGAGGGTGTCTCGGCCTTCGGGCTCTCGCCGGACGAGTTCGCGAGCTGGCTGACGAGCGCCTCGCGCAACGACCTCGACGCGGTGCAGGGATTCCTGCTCGGCGACTTCGACGAGCGGGCGAAATGCGCCGGCCTCATCCGCAGGCACTCGCGCGCGCCGATCATCGCGCTGGCCGACCAGCGCTCCCTGGAGCAGACCCTGGTCCTGTTCGATGCCGGCATCGACGACGTGCTGCCCAAGCCCGTGCACGTGCGCGAGATCCTGGCCCGCTCCGAGGCGATCTGGCGCCGCGTGAACGGCGGCGCCCTGCCCGTGGCCGCCCACGAGGCCGCGTCGCGGCCCGAGCGCCTGAAGGTGTTCTTCGACGGGCGCGACCCGGAGATCGATGGCGTGACCTTCCCCCTGCCGCGGCGCGAGCGGCACATCCTCGAATATCTCGTGCGCAACCGCGGCCGGCGGCTCACCAAGGCGCAGGTCTTCAACGTGATCTACGGCGTCTACAGCAACGGCGTCGAGGAGAGCGTGGTCGAGGGCCACGTGAGCAAGCTGCGCAAGAAGCTGGTCCAGCGGCTGGGCTACGACCCGATCGAGGCCAAGCGCTACATGGGCTACGTCTACGTCGGATAGCCCCCGCCGGAACGGCCTGGCCGCACGCGCCGTCGCTTTTTGACGCTGCGCAAAATCGCCCGCACGAGCGCGGCGTAACCTTGGCCCGAGGGCTTCGCGGAGGCGGTCTTCGCGCAGCACCCCGATGATCGCTTCGAGTCCGGGCCCGGTCCGGCCGCGCGTCCGCGTGCGGACCGGCCCGCCATCCGGCCTTGCACCGCGCGCTCGGGGATCTGTCGGGGATCGGCCATGACGCGTCTCGCCTCGGTTCAGTCCATGCGCGCGCTGGCGGCGCTCCTCGTCGTGCTGGTGCATTGCGAGCCGGCCCTGTCGCTGATCGGGCTCGATGAGCGGGTCGTGGGCGCCGCGGCGGTCGGCGTCGACCTGTTCTTCGTCATCAGCGGTTTCATCATGATCTACACCACGGACCGGACCGCGCCGGCCCCGGTCGACTTCATGATCGACCGCATCGCCCGGATCGTGCCCCTCTACTGGCTCCTCACCGGCGCGACCTTCCTCATCGCGCTGTCCATGCCGCGCCTCCTCGGGGCGACCCAGGCGAACGGCGCCGACCTGCTCCGATCCCTGCTGTTCATCCCCTATGTCCGGGGCGACGGGCTGGTCTATCCCGTCCTGTATGTCGGCTGGTCGCTCAACTACGAGATCCTCTTCTACCTCATCGTCGCGGCGAGCCTGATGCTGCGTCGCCCGGCGGCGCGCCTGGCCGTCGCCGCGGGCGCGATCGTCGCGCTGGTCTGCGCCGGGCTCCTGCTCGATCCCGACCGGGGCGCCATGCGGTTCTTCACCCGCCCCCTCATGCTCGAATTCGTCTTCGGGATGCTGCTCGCGCGGGTCTACGACCGCTTGCCGAGCAGCCGGCGGGCGGCGCGCCTCGCGGCGGGCACCGCCGCCATCGGGGTCGTCCTGCTGCTGCTGGCGCCCTTCGCGCCGTCCTTCGTCCTGCCGCCTGCGGGCCTCGCCGCGACCCTGCTGCTGGCCTCCGTGCTGGTGATGGAGCGCGGCGGGCTCGCGCCCGATTGGCGAGCCCTCCTGCTGATCGGGGATGCGAGCTACGCGCTCTACCTGACGCATTCCTTCGTGGCCCAGGCGGTGTTCAAGCTGTCCGCGGCCCTGGGCCTGCTGACGCCGGCCCTCGCCCCGGCGCTGGTCGGCCTCACCTATCTGGCCGCTTGCGCCGTGGCCGTCCTGGTCTTCCAGGCCGTCGAGAAACCGATGACCCGAGGGACGCGGACCCTGCTGGGCCGGTGGAGGCGGACCATGCGCGCGGGCGCGCCTCGGGCCGGGCTGCGGGAGCGGCCGGTCTATCCCGACTGATCCCCGGTCCCGCGTCCCGGCCCTACTGGCAGAACGCCTTCGCGCCCGGGGTCCAGTTGCCGAAGCCGGTGGCGACCATGTTGGTGATGACCCGGCAGACGTAGAGCTTCTGGGCCGGGTTGTTGTTCGGGCCGGCATGGTAGCGGGCCACCGCGAGCGTCCAGGAACCCTCGCGCTCCTTCAGCTCCTTCAGGAAGCGGGTGGCGTACTCGACGTTCTGGCGCGGGTCGATCATCGCCTCGAGCGAGGGGAACTTCGCCCGGTGGTAGTGGTGGTTGATCTGCATGCAGCCGAGATCGACCAGGCGGATGCCGCTGGCCTGGGCCTCGGAGAGCTTCTGCATCACCTCCTGGGCGCTGGCCCCGAAATAGGCCCGGCCCTGGATGTTCATGGCATAGGGCTGCAGCGAGCCGCGCTTGCCGCTCTCGGTCAGCCCGACCGCGTAGAGCATGCCGAGCGGCACGCCGTGCTTCTGCGCGGCCTGGGCCATCTGCTGCTCGCAGACCCGGCTCGCGACGCTCGGCGCCTGCGTGCCGCCATGGGCGAGTGCACCACCATGGGCGAGCGCGCCGCTAGAGATACACGCCGCCGCGAGGCTCGCCAGACGCCGTCTCATGTCCCTGGTCCCTGCTGCGTGCCGGATCGTCCGGCGTGACGGCCCCGCGGCGGCCCGGCTGGTCGCCCGGTCCGCGCTCGGCGCCCGATCCGGAGCCGGCGCCACCCGCTCCGGTCTCCGGCCCCTGGAAGGCCCCCTGGCCGCGGCTTCCCGGCCCCTGCTGGTCCGCCGGGCCGGATTGGATCGTGACGATGTCGGGCCGGTAGCCGGCGCCGCGCAGGAGCTCGCCCAGCGCCTCGCGATCCTTGCGCAGGAGGTCGGCGGTCTCCTCCCGGCTCGCCTGAAGGTTCATCTCCAGGCGCCCGTCCTGCAGGCGCATGCGCACCACCACCGCGCCGAGATCGGCCGGGTGGAGCTGGAGCGTGAGAAGGCGCAGCGGCCCCTCCGCCTGGCCATGCCCCGCGGCCTGCCCGGCCATCTGCGCCGACGCGGCGGCCGGCGCCTCCGCGGCCACCGAGGCGGCGATCTGACGGAGGGTGGCGGCCGGCAGGCCCGGCGCGGGCGCCGGACTCGCGGGCGCGGCCTCGACCGAAGCGGGCGCCGCAGCCGCGCCGCCGGCGGTCCGGTCCTCCGCGCCATGCGCGTGCGGGGCCGGATCCTCGGCCGCCCGTGACTCGGCCGTCCGGACCGCCGGACCGATGGCCGGCCGTTCGCGCATCGGCGGCAGGGCCGGCTCCGCCTGTGGGCTGGATCCGGCCCGTGCGCCGACATCGGCCGAGGCAGGCTCGGCGCCGTCCGGCTCGGGCGTGCCTGGCTCCGTCCGGTGCGAAGCTGCGGCGGTCACGGCCGCGCCGCCCCCGGCCGCCGCGCGGACGGCGCCCGGCAGGGCCGCCTGCGATGCCGCCTGCAGGCCAGCTTGCAAGCCACCCGGCAGGGCATTCTGCGATGCGCCCGGTCCCGGTGCCGCAACCGGCGGCGTGGGCGGTGCCTGCGCCGCGGTCACGGCCTCGGCCGGCCCTGCGGCCAGGGCCGGGCCGGCGTGGCGGAGCGCCGGCTCGGCCGGTTTGCGATTCGGGGCGGCCAGCTCGGTCGTGCGGCCCGGGAGGGCAGGCACGGCGGCCGGCTCTGCCGGGGTCGCCGCCTCGGCGGGCGCCGGGGCGGGTGTCCCGGTTGCGGCCGGGACGGAGGGCGTTGCCGGGCCTGCCTCGGCCAGCGCCGCCTGGGCGGTGCCGACCGGGGCGAAATGCGTCTCCTGCGCCAGGACGTCGATCCGCGTCCGGCCCGCCGTGCCGGCCTCCGCGCCGGATCCCGGCAGCGCCGCGGGCTCGGCCTGGGCTCGGCCGGAGGCGGCGGCCCGCGCGGCCAGCGCCGCGAGGTCCGGGTCCTGCGCGGGCGCCGGATTCGGGATGGCCGGCAGCCCCATCAGCGCGCGGAGCGCGGCCTGGGGATCCGGGAGCGCCGCGGGAGCGCCCGGAACGGCGGCCGGTGCCGGATCGGCCGCGGCGGAACCGGCCGGGCTCGCCTCGCGCGGGGCGTCATCGCGCGAGGCGGGCGTCTCCGCGGCGCGGCCCGGGCCCGCGGCCTCGTTCGCCCGGGATTCCTCCAGGCCGCCGAGCACGCGGCCGAAATCGTCCGGGCCGGATCTCCCGCCGGCTCCGTCACCGGCCGTGTCCACAGCCGCCTCCCCGTTCGTCCGGTGCATCGGCTCGGGCCGCTGGCGCAGGCCGGGCAGCATGGCGTCGAGGGCGGTCACGGGTCGCTCCTGTCGATCATTCGGTCGATGCGGGCGAGCGCCTCCTGGGCGCGGCCGATCGCGGGGGTTTCGGGCAGCGCGCGGGACCCCGCGGCCGATGGTGCGCCGGGCCGCCCCGCCCCGCCCTGCGGGAGCGTACGGATCTGCCGGGCGGTGGAGAGGGCGGCGTCGAGGAGGAGTGCGTCGCTCTCGGAGAAGAGGGTCCGGTCGAGGCTCGCCAGGGCCTCCCGGCCCTCCTCGAACCGCCCGTCCGCCACGATGAGCGCGGCGGCGCGGTAGAGCCGGGCCTGGGCGGCGGGGCGCGATTCGGGCTCGGCGAGGCCGGCCGCGCGCTCGGCGGCGAAGATCGCGGTCTCGCGCCGGCCCTGGTCGAGGGCGGCGCGGGCGACCAGCAGGTAGAGGTCGCGCCGTCCCTCCGGCTCGATCTCGTCGAGCATGCGCTCGAGCTGCGCCACGCGGGCGCCGTCGCTCGCGAAGTCGAGGCGGGTCAGCGCCGCGGCGAAGCGCTGGCGGAAGTTGCCGGCATAGACCGAGCGGCGGAAGCGGCGCAGATACTGGATCGCCAGCGCCTCGAAGCGCCGCGCGTCGCCGCCCTGCGCCACCACGAAGATCTCGCGGCGCAGGGCCCCCTCCTCCACCAGGGTGCCGGGGGCGAGCAGACGCGCGAGGTCGAGCAGCTCGATCGCCCGCACGGGCGCGTCGCGCACCGTCACCGCGGCCTGGGTGAGGGCGAGCTGCCCGGCGAGGCTCGCGGGCATGGTGCGCGGGTCGAACTTGGCGAGCAGCGTGCGCGCCTCCTTCTCGCGGCCCTCGAGATAGGCGAGCGCGCCGAGCACCAGGGGCGCCTCGGCCTCGCCGAGCTTGCCGCCGTCGAGCATGCGCCGCAGCAGCGCGGGGCCGCCACCGGCCAGGGCGAAGGCCACGCCCGCGCGGGCGTTCTCCGCCACCGCCCAGGTCTCGGGCTCGACGGCGGCGAGCCGGCTCTCGATGTGGACGAGGAGCTGGCGCTGGGCGAGGTGGGCCTGGGTCGAGCCGCGGGCGATGCGGTCCTGCAGGAGCTGCAGGGTCCGCACCAGCTCCACCGGCAGGCCGCGGGGCGTCACCGGCAGCGCCTCGACGGGCTTGGGCGGCTCGCCATGCCCATCGCCATGGCCGTCCCCGGCGGCCTGGGCCGGGGCGGCGAGCATCGCGAGGCCGGCGATCAGGGCGAGGCGCGCGATGATGAGGCGGCGCGGAGGCCTCATTCCCCCTGTCCCCGGAGCAGGATCTCAATGCGCCGGTTCTCGGCGGCCTTCGGATCGGGGCTGCGCGGCAGGCGGTCGGCATAGCCCTCGATGCGTTCCAGCCGTTTCTCGTCGATGCCGGCGCGGACCAGCATGTAGGACGCCATCTGAGCGCGGGCCGAGGACAGGCGCCAATTGTCGTAGGTCTCGGAGCGGAAGGGCCGTCCGTCCGTGTGGCCGCGGACCACGATGCGGCCGGGGCGGGCAGTGAGCACCTTGGCGATGCGCTCGAGCGCCCGCACCACCTTCGGGCTCGGCTCGGCCGAGCCGATCTGGAACATGCTGAAATTGATCTCGTCGGTGACGCTGATCAGCACCCCCTCCCCCGTGCGCCGCACCTCGATCCGCGGCGCCGGAGCGCCGAGGCTGAGGGGCTGCACCGCCTTGGCGATCTCGGCCTTGATCTCGGCCATGGCCGCGGTCTCGGCCGGGCGTGGGTCGGGGCCGGCCTCCTTCGCCAGATCCTTGACGGGTTCCTTGGTGAGGTCCTTGGCGGGATCCTTGGCCTCTGCCTTCGCTGCTTCCGCCTTCGCCGCCTCTGCCTTGGCCGCTTCCTTCGCGGCGTCCTTGGCCTCGCGGGGCGTCTTCAGGGCGTCGCGCACCGCCGAGGGCAGCTCGGCCTCGGCGGAGGCGAGCTGCACCGGCTTGCCCGCATCTTTGCCTGCCTCCTTCGCGTCGCCCTTGGGGCGCGGGCCCTGGGCCACCTGGCCGCGGGCGTCGAGGCGGGTCTCGCTCGGCGTGCGGGACACGGTGTTCACGGCGCCCGGCTGCTCGCTGCGGGCGCGGGGCAGCGCCTCGGTCTGCCAGTAGAGCGGGTCGAAGGGATCGCGCGCGGCCTCGCCGCCGCTGATGCCGGGCTGGCCGGTCTCGAGCGCCGTGGCGTCGGCGCTCGCCACCTCCGAGCGCTCGCCCTCGGCCGCGAGCTTGGCCAGCACCGCGTAGGGGTCTTGGAACAGGGCGGATTCGCGGGCGCGGCTGCCCGGCGCGGCGGGCTCGCCCCGAGAATCGGTCTTGGCGGCGCCCTTGCCCTCGCCCTTGCCTTCCCCCTCGCCCTTGCCCTCGGCGTCGGTCTTGCCGCCGCCGGGGCTCGCCGGATCGGAGGGCGTGTCCTGCGGGTCGGAGACGCCCTTCCGGTCGTGGGTGACCTCGGCGAGCTTCACCGGGTTGAAGTATTCCGCGATCGACTGCTTCTGCGCCTTGCTGGTGGAGTTGATCAGCCACATCACCAGGAACAGCGCCATCATCGCGGTCATGAAGTCCGCGAGCGCGATCTTCCAGGCGCCGCCGTGGTGGCCGTCCTCGTGATCGCCGTGGCGCTTGATGATGATGATCTCGTGGTGGCCCTCGGCCATGTCAGCTCTCCGCCACCGCCGCGGCCAGCAGGCGCGTCCAGGCCGCGAGCTGGGTCTCGATCACGGTCTGGTCGGCCACGACCGAGACCTCGGTCGCCTCGCCGGGCGCGAAGGCGATCGTGTCGGCGAGCGGCCCGAGCCGGTCGCCGAGCGCCGCGAGCAGGTCCTCGGGCCCGCTCACCCGCACCTGGGCCGCCTGCGGGTCGGCGAGCAGGCGCTGCAGGGCGTCCCCGAGCTCGGCCACGGCGCGGCGGCGCAGGGCGTCGGTGAGGACGGGCACGAGCAGCCGGGCGATCCGTCCGGTGAGCTCCGCGTCGAGGGCGCGCAGGGCCGCGGCGAAGCCGGAGGCCAGGCTTTCCGCCTCGCTCTCGCTCCACTGGCGGCGCGCCTCGGCGAAGCGGGTCTCGAAGGCCGCCCGCTCCTGTTCCAGCCGGGCCTCGGCCTCGGCGCGCGCCTCCGCCAGCCCCTCGGCGCGGCCGCGGGCCTCGGCTTCCGCCAGGAGCGCGGCGCGCTCTTCCGGCGTCTCGACGGGTGCGGGGGGCGGCGCCTCGACGGCCGAGCGCTTCAGGCCCGCCCAGGGATTGGCGAAGGGGTCGGGATTGGCGAGGGGCTCGATCGAGGCCACGGCGGGCGCGGGCGGGGCCGCCGCGGCGAGGGCGACGGCGAGCGGGATGATGCCGGGCCGGGCCGGGGCGGCAAAGGCGCTCGGCGCGGCAAGGGCGCTCGGCGCGGCAAGGACGGCCGGCGACGGCGCCTGGGGCGAGAGGGGCCGGGCCGGGGCGGCCTGGGGCAAGGCGGGGGGCGCCTTCAAGGCGTCGGAGAAGTCGGGCAGGAAGCTCGCCAGGATCGCGCTCACGCCGTCACCTCCTCACGCACCAGCCAGCGCTTGAGGATCGCGGCGACCTGCTCCTCGTCGAGGTCGATCATCTGCTCCAGCCGCTTCTGGGGCGAGCGCTCCATCTTCTCGGCCATGTCCTCGATGAGGCTCGCCATGGCGGGGGCGGCGAGCGCCGGATTCTCCGCGCCGGGCCCCGCGAGCGCCGCCTCGCCAGGGGCCGCCCCGGGCAGCGCCGCGGTGCCCTCCGCCGTGAGGACCGGGTTGCCCGCGGCGTCGAGCATCGCGACCTCGGCCTGAGCCGTCTCGGGCACCGCCAGGATGGCGCGGAGCGCCGGGCGCAGGCCGAACCAGATCAGGAGGGCGGCGACAACCAGGATCGTCGCGGCATTGATGAGCGTGCCCGACTGGCGCAGCAGGATGTCGGTGACGGAGAGCGGCGGCACCGGCTCCAGCGCCTGGCCGTCGTTGATGAAGCCGACGGCGGCGACCTTCACCACGTCGCCCCGCTCCTTGCTGGAGCCGGCGGCGGAGGCGACGAGCTGCTCGATCTCGGCGATCTGCGCCTCGACGGTGGCGCCCTTCGCGCTCCCCTCGCCCTTGCCCTCGGGGCCGGCGAGCGCGGCGAGCCGCGAGCGGTTGACGAGCACCGCGACCGAGAGGTGACGGATGGCGTAGCCGTCGCTCACCGTCTGGATCGTCTTCTGGGAGATCTCGTAGTTGGTGAGATCCTCCTTCTTCGAGGTCTCGTTCGACGAGGTGTCGTTGCCGTCCGAGCGCGTGCGCTGGTCGGGCAGGTTCTGCTGCGCGCTCGTCGGGCGGTCGGACTTGCGGTTCTGCGCGTTCTCGCTCTCGCGCACCGAGCGGGTCGAGCGCTCCACCCGCTGGTCGGGGTTGTAGATCGTCTCGTTGGTCGAGGTCTTGTCGGTGTTGAGCCGGGCCGCGACGCTGACCTCGAAATTGCCGGTGCCGAGATAGGGGGTCAGGGTCCGGCGGATGTTGTCCTGCACCTCGCGGCCGACGATCTTCTCCAGGCTCGCCATCTTGCCGGAGGGCTGGAGGCCGTTGTCGTCGCCGGACAGCAGGATCGTGCCGTCCGAGCCGATCACGGTGACGCGGTCGGGCTTGAGGCCGGGGATCGCGGCGGCCACGAGCTGGCGGATCGCCTGCGCGCCGGAGACGTCGTCGGCGGGCTCGGTGCGCACCACCACGGAGGCGGAGGGCGGCTGCTGGTCGCGCCGGAACGAGGCGCGGTCGGGCAGCACGATGTGGACGCGGGCGGCGCGCACGCCCTTCATGCCCTGGATGGTGCGGGCGAGCTCGCCCTCCAGCGCGCGCACCCGCGTCACCTCCTGCATGAAGGAGGTCATGCCGAGCGAGCCGAGATCGTTGAACAGCTCGTAGCCGGATTTCGAGCTCTGCGGCAGGCCCTTCTCGGCGAGCAGCATGCGGGCCTGGGCGGTGTTGCCGTAGGCCACCAGCACGGCGGTGCCGTCGGCGCTGACGTCGAAGGGGATGCCCGAATCCTTGAGCACCCCGCCGATGCGGGCCACGTCCTCGCGCGACAGGCCCGTATAGAGGGGCTCCTGCGCCGGCCGGCTCAGGTAATAGGCGCCGAGCCCGACGGCCAGGAACACCAGGAGGCCGACCAGCCCGAGGGCGATCAGCCTGCGGGCGCCGAGTTCGACGATGTTGCTCCACAGCCTCTCGGCTTGCTCGCGACCGAACATCCCTGGACCAATCCCGCTGGCGACACGACCTTCGTCGACGGTCTGTCTGGCGGGTTAGCCTTGCGCGGGGATTGCGCGCGGGAGCGGAGCCCGGACGCGCCGGGCCCCGGATGACCGTCCTATTCCGAGACGAGGACGAACCGGCGGTTCGCCTGCTGGATCGGGCGCGCATTCATCGGGTAGAGCGCCGTGAAGCGGGCGATGTCCGCGGCCGCGACCTCGACCGGGTCGACGCAGACCCGCCAGTCGACGATCTCGCTGCAGGGCGGCGTCGTCAGCGAGCCCTCGTAGGACCAGTAGCGCCGGGAGGCCGGCACCAGGCCCTCCAGCGCCAGGGGCGCCGGGAGCGGGGCGCGGCCGCCGCTGCGCTCCGGCATCGCCGCCATCACCTGCGCGAAGGCGAGGTTGGGCCGTCCCTCCGCCAGGAACACGCCCAGGACGCCCAGCGCGCCCGACGGCCCGTGCCGGTGCACGAAATGCGCCTCCATCGGGAAGGCGCGGCCGTCGATCCGGTGCTCGCTCGGCGCGTGGAAGTGGACCTGCACGAGGTCGTAGTGCATGCCGCCCACATCCATGCCGCCCGCCCCGGGCGTCGTCACCTCGATGGTGTGGCCGTTGTTGACGACATCGCCCGCCACCGGCTTCCAGGCGAGGTTCAGGCGCGGCAGGCTGGCCCGCGTCGTCGTCCGGATGTCGATCGGCGACTGCTCCGTGCCCGCCCGGCAGGCCAGCGCCTGCGGATCCCCGTCGCCCCAATGGTCCGGGCCGGTCGCGCCCGCGTAGCTCCAATGGTGCTCCTCGGCGGCGAAGCTTCGCGTCCCCGCGCAGAGCAGGCAGCCGGCGAGGCCGCCCATCGTCTTCAGAAATCCCCTGCGTTGCATCTCCAACGGCCCCCGGTTCGACGCGAAACCGCCTGGCCGTCTGTCGTCGATCGCGATGGTCCGGGCGGCGCGGCAGGGTATGGGCCCGTGCTGCGACATTCAACCGCATGGCTCTGCGCGACGTCCCAATCGCGGGGCGCCGCGTCCCATCGGCTGCTGCCGGATCCGCGGCGGCCGGGCCGCCTGCGGCGCAAGCTCAGAAGCATGCGCCGCAAGCTCAGAAGAACGACCGCACCAGCCCGCCGACGAGCAGGTTCCAGCCGTCGATCAGGATGAAGAACAGCACCTTGAACGGCAGCGAGATCACGGTGGGAGGCAGCATCATCATGCCCATCGACATCACGATGGTCGAGACGATGATGTCGATCACCAGGAAGGGCAGCGCGATCAGGAAGCCGATCTCGAAGCCCCGGCGCAGCTCGGAGATCATGAAGGCCGGGATCAGGATGCGCAGGTCGATCTTCTCGCCGGCCTCCGCCTTCGGCAGGGTGCGGCTCGCGAGGTCCGAGAAGGTCTGAAGGTCCTTCGGGCGCACCTGGGAGGCCATGAACTCGCGGAACGGGTCGACGATCCTCGGGAAGGCCTCCTCCTCGCTGATCCGGTTCTCCTGCAGGGGCTTCACGCCCTCGTTCCAGGCCCGGTCGAAGGTCGGGGCCATGACGTAGAAGGTCATGAACAGGGACAGCGAGACCAGGAACAGGTTCGCCGGCGTGCTCTGCAGGCCGAGGCCGGAGCGCAGGAAGGAGAGCGCCACGGCGAAGCGCGTGAAGCTCGTCACCATCACGAGGAGGCCCGGCGCCAGCGAGAGCACCGTGAACAGCGCCACGAGCTGCAGGATGCGGCCCGAGGCCGCCCCGTTGCCGGGCGGCAGGAGCTGGTCGAGGAAGGGCATGCCGGTGGCGGAGCCCGGCGCGCCGCCCGCCCCTTGCGCGTGGGCGGCGCTGGCCGCGAGCGTCAGGGCGAGGACGGCGAGGAGACGCAGGGCGCGGCCGGTCATTGCACCACCAGCGATTCGACGATGAGCTCGCGGACGGCGCCCTTGCTGCGCAGGGCCACGCGCTCGTTCAGGTCCTCGCGCAGGTGCTGGAGGCCGCTCGCCCCCTCGATCTGGGCCATCGAGAGGGTGCGCAGATAGGCGATCATGTCGGCGCGGATCTCCGCGACCGCCACGTCCGCGCTCTGCAGGGCGCCTGTCTTGAAGACCAGGGAGGATTCGAGGCGCACCCAGGAATCGGCCGGGTCGGCGAGGTTCGTCACCACGGAGCCGACGCTGCGCAGGCTCAGCTCGCCCGCGTAGTTCAGCACCGGGGCGGCCTTGGCCTGCTCGTCGCGCACCTTCTGGTCGACGACCTTCTCGACGCTCGACAGCAGGTAGGCGCCGAGCGCCCCCCCCGTGCCGACCGCGACCAGGGTGGTGACGAGGAGCGCCCCGATCCAGCCCTTGCCGCCCTTCTTCGTCTCCGCGCCCTCGGCCATCGGAGTGTTTCCTTCCAGGTGGCCCGCGAGGCGCGGCCTCGGGGGCGGTCCGCTCTTTCACGCGCGCTCTCGCATCGAACCGGAAGCCGGTTCGGCGAAAGAGCGCTCTAGAACGGCGCCACGGTCTCGAAGATCTGCTGGCCGAGCGTCGGGGCCTGCACGTCGGTGATGCGCCCGCGCCCGCCGTAGGAGATGCGCGCCTCGGCGATCTTGTCGTAGTCGATCGTGTTCTTCCGCGAGATGTCGCGCGGGCGCACGATGCCGGCCACCGCCAGCACCCGGACCTCGTTGTTGACCCGCACCTCCTGCGAGCCCGAGATCAGCACGTTGCCGTTCGGCAGGACCTCGGTGACGACGGCCGCGATCGAGAGGCTCAGGGTCTCCTTGCGGTCGATCGTGCCCTCGCCCTTCGTGCTGGTGCCGGAGCGGATGCCGGCATCGGCGGTGGCCGAATCCTTGAGCCCCGAGACGCCGTAGCCAAAATCGAAGCCGAGGCTCGACTTCTGGCTGCGCGAGCGCTCGCTGGCATTGTCGAACTGCGCCTTGTCGTTGATCGCGATGTTGACCGTGATCACGTCGCCGACGTTGCGCGCACGCGGATCCTGGAACAGCTCGGCGCTGCCCGGCGACCAGGTCGAGTGGTAGCCCGAGCGCGGGCCGAGCGCCCCGAAGGTGACGGGCAGGGGCTCGCGCGGCGGCGACAGCCCGGCGCCGACCGGCGTCAGCACCGGCTGCCGGCCGATCTCGGCGACGTTGCTGTGGCAGGCGCCGAGCATCAGGGTCAGGGCGAGCGGAGGGATGAGACGGGCCGTCACGATCTGTCGTCCTGCTTCTCGGTCTTCTTGGCCTCGTCGCGCTTGCGGCCGAGATCGGACATCCGGCGCGCGAGGCCGGCGGCGCGGGCGGCCTCCATCTCGGCGAGGATGGCGCTCGCCGCCCGGGCGTTGAGCTTCGAGAGGATCGCGGCGGCCGCGTCCTCCTGCATGGTGGCGAGCTGGGGCGCGGCGGCGTCGGGGCGCATCTTGGCGTAGAGCGCCACCACCGACTCGTCGGCCTTGGCGAGGAAGGCCTCGCGGCGCTTCAGCCAGATCTCGTACTCCGCCCGCTTCTCCTCCAGCTTGGCGATGCGGGCCTCGACCTCGCGCTCGAGGGCGGCGAGCTGCTCCTTCTGCCAGGCGAAGCGGGCATCGGCGGCGGCGTCCGCGATGCTGGCGCAGTAGCCGGCCTTGGGCTGCTCCTTCACGAAGTCCTGGGCCGTGACCTCCTTGGCCCCGTCGCGGATCGCCAGCGCCTTCAGGGCGGCCTCCTTGGCGGGGTCCGCCTGCTCGCCGTGGCCGCCGCCGGCCGCCAGCGCGGGCGCGGCGAAGAGGCAGAGCAGGAGCGTGAGGACGCGCGTCATTGCACCACAAGCTCCGCCTGGAGGGCGCCTGCGGTCTTCACCGCCTGCAGGATCGCGATGATGTCGGTGGGTTTCAGGCCGACCGAGTTCAGGCCGCGCACGAGCGTCTGCAGGTCCGAGCCGCCGATGATGGCGAGCTTGCCCTGCTCCTCGCGCGCCGCCACCTCGGTGCGCGGCACCACGGCGGTCTCGCCGCGGGAGAAGGGCCCGGGCTGGGAGACCTCGGGCGTCTCGGTGACCCGCACCGTCAGGTTGCCGTGGGTGACGGCCACCGTGGAGATCTGCACGTTGCGGCCGATCACGACCGTGCCGGTGCGCTGGTCCACCACGACGCGGGCCGGGACGTCCGGCTGGATCGTCAGGTCGCCGATCTCGGCCACCAGCCGCGTCTGCGTCTCCCCCCGGCTGCGCAGGACCACCACCGAGCGCTGGTCGCGGGCATTGGCGATGCGGCGCCGGAAGCGGCCGAGCGACCAGGCATTGATCGCGTCGGCCACCAGGGTGGCGGTCTTGAAGTCCGGGTTCTTCAGCTCGAAGACGAGTTCCGGCAATTCCCGGAACGCACCGGGCACCTCGCGCTCGATGAGCGCCCCGTTCGGGATGCGCCCGGCCGTGGGCACCCCTTGCGTGAGCTGCTCGGCCTGGCCCTGCACGCTGAAGCCGGAGACCGCGAGCGGCCCCTGCGCCGCGGCGTAGACGAGGCCGTCGCCGCCGGTGAGCGGCGTCATCAGCAGGGTGCCGCCGCGCAGCGAGGTGGCGTCGCCGAGCGAGGTCACGGTGACGTCGATGCGCGAGCCCGTGCCCGTGTAGGGCGGCAGGTCGGCCGTCACCATCACCGCGGCGATGTTGCGGGTGCGCAGGCGCGCGTCGCGCACGTTGATGCCGAGCCGGTCGAGGAGCGATTGCAGCGATTGCTCGGTGAACTGCGCGTTGCGCAGGGTGTCGCCGGTGCCCTGGAGGCCGGTGACGAGGCCGTAGCCGAAGAGCTGGTTGTCGCGCACGCCCTTCAGCGTCGCGATGTCCTTGATCCGGGTGCCGGCGAAGGCCGGCCCGGCCGGGACGAGGGCGAGCCCCGCCGCGAGGAGCGCGAGCAGCGCGAGGAGACGGCGGCGCATCACTGCGCCCCGATGCGGATGCGCCCGTCGGCCATCACGGTGCCGAGCACGATGCGGTTGGTGTCGGTGTTGCGCACCCGGATGGTCTCGCCGAGGCCCCCGTTCTGGAGCGGCGCGCCGACCGCGGTGATGATGAGGCCGTTCTCCTCGAAGATCATCTGCGTGGGCGCGCCGCGGCTGACGAGGCGGGGATCGTCCACCGCGTTCACGGGGACGGGCTCACCCGGCAGCAGCATGCGGCGGGCGGTGCGCCCGGCCATGGCGAGCGGCGCGTCGATCACGGCCGAACGCCCGCGATAGCTCGCCGGATAGGGCTGCAGGCGCAGCATCGTCTCCTTGATGGTGTCGCCCGCATAGATCGTGACGGTGGGCACCGGCAGCAGGATCTCGTCCGGGCCCGCCTGGACGGGGCCGGCCTGCGCGGAGGCGGCCCGCGCGGGGGCGCAGGCCAGGAGCAGGGCGAGGGCGGCGAGGCGGAGGCGGGACATGGCGGTCGCGGCCGGAATTCTGCGAGCGGGGCGCGCGGGGGCGCCCGGTCTGTCCACCCGGCACGCGGGGCGCGTGCCGGGCCGTGCGATCGGGAAGGCGGTCGCCCTCGGCGGCTTGCCGCTCGGCGATCCCCGTGTCGGATCCCCTAGCGGATCCCCTTGGAGACGGTGCCGGCCATCTCGTCGGCGGCCTGGATCACCTTGGAGTTCATCTCGAAGGAGCGCTGGGCCGTGATCAGGCTGGTGATCTCCTTGACCGGATCGACGTTCGAGCCCTCGAGATACCCCTGCTGGAGCTTGCCGTAGCTGACGTCGCCCGGGTTGCCGACCACCGGCTGGCCGGAGGCTGGGGTCTCGCGGTAGAGCCCGTTGCCGAGCGGCTCGAGACCGGCCTCGTTGGCGAAGTTGGCGAGCGTGATCTGGCCGAGCTGCTGCAGGGCAACCTGGCCGTCGACCTTGGCGAAGACCTGGCCCGACTGGTTGACCGTGAGCTCGGTGGTGTTGTTCGGGATCAGGATCGCCGGATCGACGAGATAGCCCTCGAGGGTCACGAGCTGGCCGGCGGCGTTCTTGTTGAAGGCGCCGGCGCGGGTGTAGTTGATCTCGCCGTTCGGGTTGGTGATCTGGAAGTAGCCGCGCCCGTTCACCGCGAGGTCGAGCTGGTTGCCCGTGTTGGCCAGCGACCCCTGCCGGTGCAGGTTGCGGATCGCCGCGGCGCGCACGCCGAGGCCCAGCATCGCGCCCTCGGGGATCGCCTCCTGGCCCGCCTGGTTCGGCACGCCCGACTGGCGCTCGGCCTGGTAGAGCAGGTCCGTGAACTCGGCCCGCGCGCCCTTGAACCCCGTCGTGTTCAGGTTCGCGATGTTGTTGGCGATGACTTCGAGGTTGAGCTGCTGGGCGGACATGCCCGTGGCGGCGATGGCAAGCGCTCTCATCGGTTCTCGGGCTCCGTCAGATCGCCATGCGGCTCAGTTCGAGATAGGCGGCCACCACCTTGTCGCGGATCGCCACCGCGGTCTGGAGGCTCTGCTCGGCCGACATCACCGCTTCGACCACCGCTTGCGCGGTCGCCTTGCCCTGGATGCCGGCGATGGAGGCGGCCTCGCCGGCGCGCAGGTCGTTGCGCACGCCGGTGGCGAACTGGGCCATGATGTCGGCGAAGTCGCCGGCCGAGCCCGAGGCGGGCGCGGTGCCCGCGACTCCGCCGAGGCCGGAGAAGGCCGCCTTCTGCACCGGCGCGGTGTCGGCCCGCGACAGGGCGGCGGACTGGACGGCCTTGTCGAAGGCCGAGAGCGACGCGAGAGCCTCGATCATCGAGAATCCTTCAGGACTTGAGGAGGTCGATCACGCCGGCCACCATCGCGCGGGCCTGCTTGATCACCTGGAGGTTGGCCTCGTAGGAGCGGTTGGCCTCGCGCATGTCGGCCATCTCGACCAGCATGTTCACGTTCGGCAGCTTGACCACGCCGTTCTGGTCGGCGGCCGGGTTGCCCGGGTCGTGCTCGGTGCGGAACGGCGCCCGGTCGGTGCCGATGTCCGAGACGCGCACCGAGGCCGCGCCGATGGCCCGGTCGAGCTCGGCCCGGAAGGTCACGGTCTTGCGCGCGTAGGGATCGGAGCCCGGCGTCTCGCCCGTGGACTGGGCGTTGGCGAGGTTCTCCGAGACCACCCGCATGCGCAGGGACTGCGCTTCGAGCCCGGCGCTGGCGAGCCGCGAGGCGGAGAGCAGCGGATCGATCATGAGCCGCTCCGCACCGCCAGCCGCAGCATCCGGTCGAAGGCCTTCGTGATGCCGAGGTTGAGGCTGTGCTCGCGCGAGACCTCGCTCGCCTTGAGCATCTCCTGCTCCAGGCTGACGCCGCTTCCGGTCTCCAGCACGTCCCAGCCGTCCTGGGCGGCCGTCGCCCGCACCGGCACGCCGCCGGAGTCGCCGGCATGGGCGGCGGCGGTCGTCGCCAGATCCAGCCCGGTGCGGGCCAGGACCTGCGCGAAGGGAGCGACGTCGCGCGCCTTGTAGTCGGGGGTGTTGGCGTTCGCCACGTTGCCCGCGATCGTCGATTGCCGCACCGCCAGGTAGCGAGCCTGCTGCGAGGCGAGGTCGAACAGGTACACGCCCGTCATCAAGCCGCCTCCGTCCTTGCGTGCCTGGAGAATCCGGGGCGGCCCCGAACGGACCTCCCTCTCTGGATCCGCGATGTAGGCCGGCAATCTTGCACGAGGCTGGCGGCTGCCTTGACAGGCTGCGCCGCCGCGGCCCACTCCGCGCGAAACCCGTCGCGAAACCCCGAATTCCTGCCGAGGCGATGCTCCCGGACGACCCCCCGGACGCGGTGCCGGACGATCTCAGCGCGCCCGCGGGCGCGCCCGCGGGCGCGCCCCCTGCCGCGTCCCTGCCGGATCCCCTGCTCGATTCGCCACCGGAGGCCGCGCCGGAGGAGCCCGCGCGCGCGGGCGATCCGGGCGAGGATCAGGCCGTCGCGCAGGATGGCGGCCCGATCGGCGACCTGACCCCCGTCACCGCGCGCTACGCGGGCGGCGCGGGCGCCGGCCCGCGCGCGGGCGAGCATGTGGTCGCGCCGAAGAACCGCTGGGCGCGCGCCGTGCTGGGCTTCCGCGGGCTCGAGCCCGGCGGGCGCTACTGCCTCGAATTCGGCCTCGTCTGGGACGCGGCGGAGACGGCGCAGGCCGTCCTCGACTTCGCGCTGGCGGGCTTCGACTTCCTGGCCGCGGACGGCTCCAGCCTGGATGCCGAGCAGGTGCCGGGTCTGGTGCGCACCCTGCCCGACCCGCACGGCGCCTGGATCGCCGGCCCGGCCTACCAATCCGCCGGGCAGGGCCGCCACGCCCCCTGCCGCATCGCCTTCCGGGTGCCGGCCGGGGCACGAGGCCTCGCCCTCGGCTTCCGCTCCTGGCGCAACACGGCGCCCTTCCGGGTCGCCGACGTGGTGCTGCGCCCCGCCGGCCTCGACGCGGCACCCCCGCCCGCCCGCGCGCTCGGGCCGGAGCCCTGGATCGTGCGCCACGCCCTGCTGCCGGGCGTCGGCCTCGTCCTGCGCGGCCAAGTGGTGGCCGGCCGGCCCGACGAGCACGCCGCCTACGCGGCGATCCTCTACCGGGACGCCGCCGGCAGCCCCCTGCCCCCGCCCTATCCGGGCACGGTCTCGGTGCCGGGCCACGGCGCCTCCGTGAACCTGCCGGCCACGCCCCAGGCCCGGCGCTTCACCCTGTCGCTGCGCCCGCCCACGGGGGCGGCCTCGGTCGAGATCGGCTTCCGCACCTGGGAGGAGCCGGGCGAGGAGATCCCCGAGGTCGCCCTGGTGGCCGCGCCTGAGGTGACGCTGGAGGAGGATTTCCGCCTGGAGCGCCTGTGCGGCGAGGACGCCCTCGACGCCTCGGCCTTCCCCGCCCGCCTCGCGGAGCGGCTCGGCCTGCCCGAGGGCGCCGAGGCCGGCTGGCTCCCGGCGGAAGCCGCGCCGCGAGTCCTGGCGCGGGCCCGCGCCCTGCGCGAGGGCGAGGCGCGGCCCACCGCCCAGACCCATGAGGGCCGCCCGCTCCCGGCCCTTGCCGGGCAGCCTGCCTGGCCGCTGCCGGAGGCGCCGGACTGGCGCGAGGACCCGTTCCGCGCGGTGGCGTGGCGGCTCGACTACCAGTCCCTGACCTGGCTCTCGGGCCTGCCGGAGGCGCCGCGCCTCGCCGCCGCCTGGGCCGCCGCCAATCCCTGGGGCCAGCCCGCGGACGCGCTCAGCCTGCACCCGGCCGCCCTCACCGCCCGGGCCGAGACCCTGGCCGGGCTTCTCCCCGAGGCGCCTGCCGAGACCCTGCCCGTCCTCCTCGGCGCCTGCCTGCAGCACGGCTTCGCGCTGGCCGAGATCGTCGGCCAGAACGCCTTCGGCCGCTCCCTGCACGGGGTCCAGGCCGCGGCCGCGCTCCTCGGCCTTGCCCGCGCCCTGCCCCGCCTGCCCGCGAGCCCGTTCTGGACCTGCCTGGCGCAGGCGAGCCTCGCCGAGAGCGTCACCGCGCTGATCGCGCCGGACGGGCGGCTCGCCGATCCCGGCCTGCGCCGCCGCCTCGACCTGCTCGGCCTCGGCCGGGCGCTGGCCGAGACCCTCGGCGAGGCGGAGCCCGGGCCGCTGATCGCGGCGCGGGTCGCCGCGGCGCTGCCGGGGCTCGCCGGCCTGGTCGATCCGGCCGGGCGGCTGCCGGCCTTCGGGGACAGCCCGCCGGGGGCCGAATCGGCCGGCTGGATCGACAGGCTTCTCGCCGCCCGGCCCCGCGCGCTGGTGGCCGGGCGCGAGGCCGAAGGCGCAGGGCTGCCCGCCCCGCCCCTCGACACGCTCTCGGCCCGGGCCGACCCGGTCGGGCGGGGACCCGCGCATTTCGCCTGCACCTTCGCCGAGCAGGCCCCGCAGGGCCATCTCGACTGCACCTCCTTCGTCTATGCCGCCGACGGGATCCGCTGGATCGTGGAGGCCGGCGGCTCGGAGGGGGCGGAGACGGGCGCGGCGCGCGCCTATCTGCTCTCCGCCCGCGCCCACAACGTCGCGGTGCCGGACGGGCGCGAGCCGGTGGCGGGCCCCGCGCGCTACCGCGGGTCGCTGCGCCTCGACGGCGCGACGGCGCACGCCATCGAGACCGGCGTGCACGGCCCCGATTACCGCCATGTCCGGGTCTTCCTGCTCGACGACGCCCTCGACGGGCTCTGCGTGCTCGACCGTTTCGCGCGGCCGGGCCAGGGGCTCGGCTTCGAGGGGCTGATCCACCTCGCGCCCGAGGCCATCGTGGCGCTCTCCGGCCCCCGCCGGGCCCTCGCCCAGCAGGGCGCCCGCCGCATCGGCCTCGTGCCGGTGGCGCTCGCCGGGCGGAATGCGGGGCTGGAGATCGTCTGCGGGCGCGAGGACCGGCCGGGGGCGCTGCAGGGCTTCGTGGCGACGCGCTCCGGCCTGCAGCCGGGCAGCGTCCTGCGCTACGCCCTCGCCGGCGAGGGGGCCGTCTGCGGCGGGATTCTGGTGACGACGGACGTCGCGGTCGAGGAGCGCTTCGCCGCGCTGCTCGCCCGGGAGGAGCTGGCGCGGTTCATCGCGGAGGGCTGATCAGGACCGCACCTCGCGCTTGGCGACGAAGTTCAACTCGTCCACCAGCACGTCCTTGACCACGTCGGCGCCCAGGCGCTCGTTGACCTTGGCGCGGATCTCGGCGAGGCGCTTGTTGATGTCGTATTTCGCGAGCTTGCGGAAATCGATCGTCGGGTCGGCGTAGATCTGGCGGAAGGCCTCGTCGACCACGAAGGCGTTCGGTGGCACCGGCAGGGTGTGCATCAGCTTCGCATCCGCGGTGAAGACCAGAACCGCGATGACGTAGCCCTGCACCTTGCCCTCGGCGATCATCGGGATGTTGATCGGCGCGAGCTTCTGGTACTGCAGGCCCTCGAGATAGGCCTCGGTCTTCTTGGCGAACAGCCCTCCGCCCCAGGTCACCGCGCCGTAGCAGGACAGGATGGTGACGGCGCAGATCCACAGGCCGGTGATCAGCACCTTCATGGACATCTATCCTGTTGCGAAAGTCCGCGGCGCGGACATTTCGCGATCCGACACATGCGGGTCGGCGCGCCGTCGCGCTTGCGCCGGGCCGCCGGCCCGGCGGATCGAGCCTGCGCCCACATACCCGCCTCAGCCATGGGCCGGTGCGATCCGCGCGGTGTAGGTGCCGTCGGAGTCCAGGCGCAGCGCCGCGGCGGCCAGGGTCTCGCCGACCTCCTCGACCGCGCGCAGATGCATCGCCACCACCTCCTGGTTGCGCACGAGCTTGTCGCGCAGGCGCGCGAGGTGGATCGCGGTGGCGGCGTCGACCTGCTCGGGGTCGAGACCCCGGGTCAGGCGGGTCAGTTCGAGCAGGCTCTGGCTCTTGGCGCGGTTGAGCTCCGCATGGTCGAGGGGCGCGTGGGCGACGAGCGCCTCGGTCTCGGCCTCGACGGTGGCTTCCAGGCGCTTGAGGGCAGCGAGCAGCATGGCTCAGACCTTCGGTGTCGTCTGCGGGACGGCCGGGGCGGCGCCGGCCGCCTCCGGCGCGGCGGGCCGGGCGGCCGGGTGGGCGTTGCTCAGCATCCGGGCGATGCCGATGCCGCCGGATTTGGCGATCTGCGCGCCGATCTGCTCGGCCAGCATCGACTTCCAGATGCCGCCGGCATTGCCCTTGCCGAACACGGTCTCGGACTTCTCCGGCATCATCGCCTCGACGAATTGCTGGAGCACCAGCCCCTCGAAGCGCTTGTAGGGATCGCTGACCCCGCCGCCGGCGGCGACCGCCGTCTGGTTCTGCAGACTGGTGAGGCTGCCGCGCGCGTCGAGGGGCATGTGCAGGGCGAGGCCCGCGGCGCGCACCGCGTCGGTGAAGGCCGCCGGGTCGCCGGGCGCCGAGAGCTTGGCCGCGGCCTCCTGGTAGCGGCCGGGATCGGCGGCCTTGGCCACGTCCATCACGATGTCGGAGGGCGGGGTGATGCTCATGGCTCGGGTCTTCTGGCGCGGGTCGTCCGGCGCGGGCCTTCAGGGGCGGAGCCCGCGACGCGGCATGGGACTCCGGCTCCGTCCCGACTAGCCCGCCTGGCTTACGGGAGGCTTGCGTCGGGCGCGCGCGGCCGTGCGATCCCGTCCAGCCGGTCGAGGATCGCGCGGCGCTCGGCCTCGCGCTGATGGGCCTCCTCCAGCCGCTCCTGCATCGCCTCGGCGCGCTTGCCCGCGAGTCCGCGCTCGCGCAGGGTCTCGGCCTGGCGCGCGGCCTGCGCCTCCAGCTCCGTCGCCTCGGCGGCGAGGGTCCGCAGGCGCCGGTTGGCGGCCTCGAGAAGCAGGTGGCCGAAGCCGCCCCCGCCAAGCGAGCCGAGGAGCGCGGCCCGGTCGGCCTCGAGGACGGCGGCGCGCTCGCGGGTCGCGGCGAGGTCGATCTCGGCCGCGCGGCGCATCTGCTCCTGCACCCGCACCAGCCGCTCCATCCGCTCCAGACGCCTGTCGCCCGCCACCGCTCAGCCCTTCCGCAGCCAGGCGGCGTAGCCCATCAGGTACTGCATCATCATCTCGCCCCCGAGGGAGTAGAGCATCAGGAGGCCGCCGAACATCACGAAGGGCGTGGCGACGAAGTAGACGGGAACGGTCGGGGTCAGCTTGTTCACGAAGCCCGCCGCGAGGTTGACGACCACCGCGTAGATCACGAAGGGCGCGGTGATGCGCAGGCCCAGCGCGAAGGCGTCGCCGACCTGATCGGTGATGCGGATCAGGCTCGCCTGCGCGCCGATCCCTTCTCCGGGCGGGATGCGCCCGTAGGAATCGACGAGGCCGCGGAACAGCTCCCAGTGCAGGTCCGCGGCGAACAGGAGCGCGGTGGCGGTGAGCAGGATCAGCGCCTCCACCGCCGGGACCGGGTCCTGGCCCTCGACCGGCGTGCCCGGCATGCTGCCGAAGCCGACCATGACCGAGGCCGCGTTCATCACGGTCTCCAGCACCACGAGGAAGACCCGGCCGAGGAAGCCGATCAGCAGCCCGGTCACGCTCTCGGTGAGGATGAAGGCGAGCGTCTGGCCCGGGCTCTGGCCGGCGATGCGCCCCTGGAACAGCGGCAGCAGCAGGGGGGCGAGCGCCAGCGACACGGCGCCCGCGACGAGCAGCCGGACCTGCTGCGGCACGCGGGGGCTGGAGAAGCCCGGCACCACGAGCAGGCAGCCGCCGACCCGGCAGAAGATCAGGAACACGCCGAGGATGGAATCGGAGGCCTCGGTCATGGGTTCCCTCTCCCGCGGCGGGGAATGGGAACGCGCTTCGCGGATCCGCGTGTGAACCGCGACAGGCCCCCTCTCCCGTTCGGGAGAGGGCGGGGGTGAGGGTGGAGAATTCTCCGAAGAGGGTGCGACGGTGAAGCGGCTCCGGCTCCGCTCCGTCCGTAAGGTTCTCGACCCTCACCCCAACCCTCTCCCGAACGGGAGAGGGGGCACGTCGCGCCGCCCGCGCCTGCTCGGACGATTCGCCTGCCGCCCGCCCTCACGAGATCGCGCCCAGCGCCTTGATCTCGACGCCGCGGGCGATCTCCAGGTGCGAGAGCACGGGCAGGGTCGGGAACAGGCGCTCGATGATCATGCGCACGTAGGGCCGCGCGTCCGGCGCCGTGACGAGGGCGAAGCTGTGGACCTGTTTCTGGCGCTCGCGGATGGCGGCGGCGGCCTCGGTGCCGAACTGCTCCACGAGGCGCGGGTCGATGTCGAACTCCACCACCTCGCCCTTGGCATCGCGCTTCAGGCTCTGGTGGAAGGACAGGTCCCAGTTGGGCCCGAGCCGGAGCACGTTGAGCACGCCGTTCTCGGCGAGATCCCCGCAGATCTGCTGGGCGACGCGCATGCGGACATGCTCGGCGATCTGCTCGGCGCGGCGGGCATGGGGGGTGATCTCGGCCACCGCCTCCAGGATCAGGTGCAGATTGCGGATCGAGACGCGCTCGGCCAGCAGCAGCTTCAGCACCGCCTGCAGGCCCGAATGCGAGATCTGCGACGGGCAGATCTCGTCGAGGAGGCGTTTGTATTCCGGGTCGAGCCGGTCGAGCAGCGCGCGCATGTCCTTGTAGGACAGGAACTGCGGCAGGTTGTTGCGGATCACCTCGGAGAGATGGGTGAGCAGCACCGAGGTCGCGTCGATCGGCTCGAAGCCCGCGCGCTTCACCTCCGGCCCGTAGGAATCCATCACCCAGAGCGCCCGCATGCCGAAGGCGGGCTCGCGCACCTCCTCGGCCGGCACGTCGGGCTTCGGCCCGTCGCCGATCACCAGGAGCATCTCGCCGGGGCGCAGCTCCTGCGTCGCCACCACCGTGCCGTGGATCAGGATCTGGTAGGTCTTCGGCGGCAGCGCCACGCTGTCGGTGAGCTTGATGTCGGGGACGACGAATCCGTACTGGCGGGCGAACTTCTTGCGCATCTTGGCGACGCGGTGGGTCAACTCCGCGTGGCTCGCCTGGATCTGCGCCGCGGCCTGGCGGCCGAGGATCAGCTCGATCTCCGGGGTCTTGAGCGATTCCTTGACCGATTCCCGCGCGGCCTCCGCCTTGGCCTCAGTCTCCGCCTTCGCCTGGGCGTCGGCCAGCGCCTTCTTGGCGGCGACGCGCTGCGGGATCACGTAGGCGATGGAGCCCATCAGGGCGCTCAGGCCGAGGAAGGGCAGGAAGGGCAGGCCCGGCACCAGCGCGAAGACGAACATCAGCGCGGCGGCCACGGCGAGCGCGCGCGGATAGGCGCCGAGCTGGCCGAGCACCGCCTCCTCGGCCGTGCCGCGAGTGCCGCCCTTCGAGACGAGGAGGCCGGCGGCGAGCGAGACGATCAGCGCCGGGATCTGCGAGACGAGGCCGTCGCCGACGGACAGCTTCACGAACACGTCCGCCGCCTGGGACAGCGGCATGCCGTGGCGCGTGGTGCCGATGATCACGCCGCCGAACACGTTGACGGCGATGACGATGAGCGAGGCCACCGCCTCGCCGCGCACGAATTTGGAGGCACCGTCCATCGAGCCGAAGAAGGCCGATTCCTCCTCCAGCTCCCGGCGGCGGCGCTGCGCCTCCTTGTCGTCGATCAAGCCGGCATTGAGATCGGCGTCGATCGCCATCTGCTTGCCGGGGATGGCGTCGAGGGTGAAGCGGGCGCCCACCTCCGCGATGCGGGTCGCGCCCTTGGTGATGACCAGGAAGTTGACCGTGATCAGGATCACGAAGACCACGATCCCGATCACGAAGTCGCCGCTCATCACGAACTGCGAGAAGCCCTGGATGACGTGCCCGGCGGCATCGACGCCCTTCTGGCCGTTGGCCAGGATCAGCCGCGTCGTGGCGATGCCGAGCGCGAGCCGCAGCAGCGTCGCGATGAGCAGCACCGTGGGGAAGGCGGAGAATTCGAGGGGCTTCTGGATCCAGAGCGCCACCATCAGGATCAGCACCGACAGCGCGATCGAGAAGGCGAGCCCGACGTCGATGAGGAGGGCCGGGACGGGCAGGAACAGCACCGCCAGGATCGCGACGATGCCCGCCGCGAAGCCGAAATCCCGCCGCGACTTCTGCTCAACGACCAGCGCGCCGCCCGCTGCCATCGGGACCCCCTCAGCTCTCGACGCAGGGTCGCCCGCGTCTCATGCGGAGGGTTCTGGCGTCTCAAGCTTGCGCGGGGGTTGGGCCGGAGCGGCGGACGAAGGCGCCGGGGACCTCAGAACCCGGTGGCGATGCGCCCGTAGGCGAGTTCCGCGAAGCTGTTGATCTGCGCGCCGACGAAGGTGCCGGTGACGAGGAGGACGATCAGGATCACCACGATCTTCGGCACGAAGGTGAGGGTCACCTCCTGGATCTGGGTGAGCGCCTGCAGCAGCGCCACCGCGATGCCGACGAGCATCGCCGCGCCGACGGCGGGGCCGGCGGCGACGAGCACCGTCCAGATCGCGGCGCGCACGAGTTCGAGGGCGTCGACCTCGTTCATCGGGGTTCTCCGTTCGGGCCCGGTCTACCAGTCCGCGCCGCGCGGCGGAACGGCTCCACGTCTTGGTCTCGACGCGCTCTCCGTCACCGAGCGGCATCCATGTCGGCGGAGAGCGCTCTAGAGCCGGATCCGATCAGGTTGCTTCAACCTGATCGGTGAATCCGTCTCTAACCCATTGATAGAGAACGCGTGATCCGATTGGATTGCGGGGCAATCCGATCGGCGCGTGCTCTAGGAGACCGAGATGCCGGATTGCAGCAGCAGGCTGCTGCCGTCCTTGAGCGTGGCGACCGCGCCGTCGGCCGTCACCTTCACCGAGGTCACCACGCCGGAGACCGAGCCGTCCGCGGCGGTCACGGTGCGGCCGACGAGGGCCTCGGCCTGGTCGAGGAAGCTGGAGGACAGGAGCGAGTCGAGCTTCTTGTTGGTCTGCGTCGCCTGCTCGACCTGGGACAGGGTCGCGAGCTGGCCGACATACTCGGTCGAGTCCATCGGCTTGGTCGGGTCTTGGTTCTTCAGCTGCTCCATGAACAGGGTCAGGAAGGTCTCGGCGTTGAGCTTGGCCGCGACCGAGCTGGCGGCCTTGGCGGCCGTCGTCGCGGTCGCCGTCGCGCTGGTGGTGGTTCCGCTCGTGGCGGTGGTGCTGGTGACGGTCATGGGGTCAGGCTCCCGGGATCAGGCTTCCGGCTCGAGGACGGGCTCCGGCCGGCTGCCGCCGCGCGCGGCGGCGGGGATCGGCGCCCGCGGCGGGGCGGAGGCCGGCCGGCGGGGCCGCGTCTCCAGGCGCGCGGCGGGGCTCGGCAGGGCGCGCGCCCGCCGCGGCAGGGCCTCCGGGCCCGGCCGGAGCGCCGGCGGCGCGGGGGCGGGCTCGGTGCCGGCTGCGGCGAGCAGCACCGCCTCGGCGGCGTAGAGCCCGCGGATCACCTTCAGCGCCTCGAACGGGCGCTCCGCCGTGATCAGCGCGTCCGCGGCGAGGAGCCCCTCGTGGAGCACGGGCTCGCGGGTCGCGACCATGAGGCCGGCCCGCAGGCCCGCGTAGAGGTCGCGCGCCGCCTCCGCCTCGGCGGGGGCGATCAGCATGGTCTGCACCGCGAAGTAGAGCTGGCGCAGGGGCGTGGTCGCCTCCTCCGCCTGCAGCACGTGGCCCTCCAGCAGGAAGGTGGCGTCGTTCAGGAGCTCGATCCCGACCTTGCGATCGACGCGCAGGACGGCCCCGTTGATGTAGACGCGCTCGCCGGCGCGCAGGGAGAGGCGCATGGCGGTCCTCACTGCAGGCCGTCGCGGATCGAGGTGTTGACCTCGATCAGGGCGGCGAGGCTGCGCTCGGGGGCCTGCAGGACCTCGCCGACCTCGCGCATGGTCCAGGCGCCGATCGAGACGAGGTTGGCCCGCAACTCCTCCGGCAACCCGTTCTCCGGGTCGAGGAGATCGGCGATCAGGATGTTCCAGAGATCCTGCACGTAGGCGATCGCCGCCGTCCGCTCGGGGCCGGTCGCGCCGCGCGCCTCGACAGTGCGCAGCATGTCGAGCGCCCGGTCGAAGGCGAGGCGCTCGCGCTCGCGGCTCAGCGTCCCGGCGTCCTCCAGGATCTCGGAATAGGAAAACCGGTACATCTCGCGCCGATGCCTTCTCGCGTGTCGGTCGCCCGGTGGTCCGGGCCGTCGGGAGCATGCTGTCACGGAACATGAGCAGCACGATACAAGTTGCTGATCGTAATAAGTTTATTGGAATGCCCGGTCTTGTCCCGGGTCGTGTTGCGGCGGCCGGGCCGCGCGGGGCCCGGCCGGCCGGTCAGGAGATGAAGGAGACGAGGCTGAGCTGCCGCAGCTGGGCGGTCAGCGCGTAGGAGATCTGCATCTGCGTGCTCAGCGCGTCGATCCGGCTCTTGGCCTCGGCCGGGTCGACGGATTCGAGCCGGTTGATCTCGCCTGTGAGGAGCTTGGCCTGGCCGTCGAGGCGGGTATCGGCCGCCGTGACCTTGGCCTGGGTGCGGCCGAGATCGGCCTGCTGGGCGACGAGGCCGCCGCTCGCGGTGCTGAGGAGCCCGAGGATCCGGCCGGTCGCCGCGTCCTGCGTCTCGGCCGAGAGCCCGCTCAGCCCGGTGGCGGAGGCGATGGCGTAGGCCATCGCGACGGTGCGGAACGGGGCGGCGTTGGCCGAGACGCCGATGGTGACGGTCTCGCTGAGGGAGATCCGGGCAGACGGCGTGCGGCTCGAGGCCTGCGAGACGTCGGCCTGCCAGGCCGCGTCCGAGAACAGCGCGGCGACGGGGCCGCTGTCGGAGAGGAAGGCCTGCATCTGCGCCGGGGTGATGGAAGCCGCGCCCGCGCTGCCGGGCGCGGTGTTGAAGGCGGTCTGGAAGGCCGCGGCCACCGCGGCCTTGATCGCGGCCGCGCGGCCCTCCGGGATCGGGCTCTCCCGGGTGTTGGTGCCGCCGAACACGTACTGGCCGCCGGCCGAGGCGTTGAGGCCGGCCAGCAGCGCGTCGAGGTTGCTCGCGCCCGCCGTCTCCGCCGTCGCGGCGCGCCCCCCGCTCGGCAGGCCGGCGATCGCGGCCGACATCGCGTCCGCCGCCTTCTGGATCTGAGACAGCGCCGACTGGCTGGTGGACAGGCGGAGCGCGGCGACCCCGTTCGAATCCTTCAGCGCCGCGATCTCGTCGGTGCCCTGGCGCAGGCCGAGACTGCGGGCGACCCCCGTGCCGAGGGTCAGCCCGAGATCGGCGTGGCGCAGGCTCGACGCCTCGGCATTGGCCGTGGCGAGGTCGGCCTGCAGCCGGGACAGGCCGCTGCGCGGCGCGTTCCAGAAGGAGAGGCTGGAGATGAAGCTCGTGGTCATCATGGCCGGCAAGGACGCCTGTCCGAATGGAAGGGAAGGACGGATTGCGGCGCGCCTAGCGCACCGCTTCCATCAGGGTTCTGAGCAGCTCGTCCACGACGGTGAGGATCTTGGCCGAGGCGGTGTAGGAGCGCTCGAGCTGGAGCGTGAGCGCGGTCTCGTCGTCGCCGTTGACGCCGACCGCGTTCGACAGCGCCGTGCTCGCGCGGGTGAGCAGGGTCGTCTGGTAGTCGGCCCGGGCGGTGGCGTCCTTGCGCTGGCCCTCGAGCCAGCCGGCGGAGGCGGCGGCGAAGTCGGACAGGCTCGTCGTGGCGGCGATCTCGGTGCCCGCGCCGAGGGCGCGCCGGGCGGTGAGCGCCGCGGCGAGCGCGTTCAGGCGGTCGGGATAGGCGGCGTCGCCCCCGGCCGGGTTCTGGCGGTAGGCCGCCCCGTTCAGGCCGCCGTCGCGCAGGAGCGCGGCATCGCCCCCCTGCTGCGGATCGACCGCGGCGTTGACCGCGATCCGGGCGGCGAGGTTCGCCGTGCCGGTGGGTAGGCTCCCGTCTGCGGCGACCGTGAACAGGCCGGCCCTGGCCGCGAGCCCGCTCGCCCCGCCGCCCTCGCGGAAGGCGTCGACGAGGGCGCCCGCGATCGCGTCGAGCTGCGCGCCGTACTGCGCGGCCGGCCCGTCGCGCAGGGCGGAGAGGCCGGCGATGCGGCCGGAGGCGAGGGGCATCGGCGCGTCGGCGCCCGTGACGGCGACCCCGTCGATCACCACGGTGGCGGGCGCCGTCGCGGTGGCGGGGCTCAGCGCGACGCTGCGCGCGCTGCGGTCGAACAGCGGCACGCCGCCGTCGGTGTAGATCGCCATGTCCCCGCCCGCGCGCTCGACGGTGGAGATGCCGACCTCCTCCGCCAGGGCGCCGAGGATCCGGTCGCGGTCGTCGAGGGCGTCGCTGACGTCGGCGCCGGCGGCGAGGCCGCGCATCACGGTGCGGTTGGCCGTGTCGAACTGGCCGAGCAGGTCGTTGACCTTGGTGACCGAGGCCGAGAGCGCGGCGTCGGCGTCGCTGCGCACCGACTGCACGGCCTGGGACGCCTCGTTGAGGCCGGTGGCGAGCTCGCGCGCCCGGTCGATCGCGGCGCGGGCGAGGTCGGCGTTGTCCGGCTGGTTGGCGGCGGCCTGGAGGGCGGCGTTGAAGGCGCCGAGCCGTCCCGCGGGCGAGGTCTTGTCGGCGGCGTCGCCGATCGTCTGGGCCAGGGTCTTCAGCCCGTCGAGCCGGGCGCCGCCCGAGGCGGCCTCGGAGGCCGCCGTGAGCTTGCGGGCGAACAGGGCGGCGTCGGCGGCCCGGGCCACGACCACGCGCACGCTGCCCCCGCCCGTGACGAGGGTCGCGATCTTGCGCGAATAGGCCGGGTCGCTCGCCCCCGCGACGTTGCGCGCGGAGGCCGCGATCTGGCTCGACGTGGCGAGCAGCGAGGAACGCGCCGTATTGAGCGCGAGCTGGAGACCCATCGGTCGACTCCGCGAGGGACGGCGCGGGCGGGGCGCCCGCGCCGGTGGTGTCGTGATCCCGCGGCCGAGCCGGAAGCCGGTCCGGCCGCGGGCCGCGCCCGTCAGCGCTTCAGGTTCATCAGGGTGTCGAGCAGCTCGTTGCCGGTCATGAACACCTTGGAATTGGCGGTGTAGACCGACTGCGACTCGATCATCGTGGTGAGCTCCGAGCTCACATCGACGTTCGACTGCTCCAGGGCGCCGGCCTTGATGGTGCCGCGCCCGCCGCGGGTGGCCGAGCCGATCTCGATGCCGCCCGATTCCGCGGTGGTCTCGTAGACGTTGCCGGCGCGCGGCTGCAGGTTGTCGGGGCTGCGCACGTCCGCGAGCGGGATGCGGAAGGTGGCGGTGCGGCTGCCGTCGGCATAGGTGGCGTAGACGGTGCCGTCGGTGGAGATGCTGACGCCGGTGCCGGCCTTGGGCTCCGAGCCGTTGGCGCTGGTCTTGACGTCGTAGGCGGCGGCGAGCTGCGTCAGGCCGGCGAGGCTCACGCTCATCGCGGGCGTGCCGCCGGTGCCTGCCAGCGCGATGCTCGGCGTGCCGGTCACCTGGCCCTTGGCGTCGAAGCTGACGGTCCCCTCGCCCTGCTTCACCGGCGGCGTCGCGCGGTCGTAGACCTGCACGGTCCAGGTGTCGCTCGCGGTCCGCGTCATGTAGGCGTCGAGGGTCACCTTCTGGCCGAGGGCGTCGTAGGCCACCACCGAGGTCTTCTGGCTGTAGCTGCCGGCCGCCGTGCCCGGTGCCGCCGTCTGCACCGCAGCCGTGGCGGGCAGGTTGCCGACGAGCTTCGCCTCGGTGCTGGCCTGGGCCTGCAGGCCGGTGGTCGGCAGCTTGACGGGCTTCAGGCCGCCGTCGATGTCGGGCTCGCCATTCGCCAGCAGGCCGTAGCCGAGCAGGGTGAAGCCGCCGGCATTGACGAGGTCGCCGGTGGCGCCGTCCACCACGAAGTTGCCGGAGCGGGTCAGGAACGAGCCGTTGTTCGAATCCTTCACCATGAAGAAGCCGTTGCCCTGGATGGCGAGGTCGGTCGGCGAGGTGGTGAAGGAGACCGGGCCCTGCTCGCTCACCGAGCGGCGGATCGTCGTCTCGACGGCACCGGAATTGTAGCTTCCGGAATCCGCCGAATCGAGCAGCAGCGCGGAGAACTCGGTCGCGGTGCGCTTGTAGCCCGTGGTCGATGAGTTCTGGATGTTCTCCGCTACCGTCGAGATCCGGTTCGACTGGGCATTCATGCCCGAGACGCCGGTGCGGAGCACGCCGATGAGACTCATGCGGACACCTTCAGGTTCGAATTCTGATGCTGGGAATCGGCGAAAGCCTCGGCCGCATTAGGCCGGCGCAGGCTTGCGCGGGGCTGGGAGGGGGGCGTGCCGGTCATCCGCGCAGGCCCTGGGCGAGTTCGAGGAAGGCGTCCTGGCTCGGCGGCTGGCCGGGCTCCTGGCGCAGCGTGTCGTAGATGCGCGGCACCAGGCCGATCGCCTGGTCGAGCTCCGGGTCGGTCCCGGCGCGGTAGCCGCCCATCAGGCGCAGGTCCCGCGTCTCCTCGAAGCGGGCCATCATCGCCTTCAGCTTGCGCACGAGGTCGCGCTGCTCCGGCGTCCACACCTCGGTGGCCAGGCGCGAGATCGAGCCGAGCAGGTCGATCGCCGGGTAGCGCCCCTGCTCCGCGATCGCCCGGTCGAGGACGATGTGCCCATCCAGCGTGCCGCGGATGGCGTCGGCCACCGGATCGTTGTGGTCGTCGCCGTCGACCAGCACCGAGAACACGCCGGTGATGCTGCCCTGGCCCTCCAGGCCCGGCCCCGCCCGCTCGAGCAGGCGCGGCAGGTCGGAGAACACGCTCGGCGGGTAGCCGCGGGCCACGGCCGGCTCGCCGGCGGCGAGCGCCACGTCGCGGGCGGCGTGGGCGTAGCGGGTGACGGAATCGACGATGAGCAGCACCGACTCGCCGCGGTCGCGGAAGGACTCGGCCACGGAGAGCGCCACCTTCGGCGCCTGACGGCGCATCATCGGGCTCTCGTCGCCGGTCGAGACCACGATCACGGCGCGGTCCCTCGCCTTGGCGATCGGCCCTTCGAGGAACTCGCGCACCTCGCGCCCGCGCTCGCCGACGAGGGCCACCACGACGCTGTCGAAGCCGGCGGCGTCCGCGAGCATGGCGAGCAGCGTCGACTTGCCGACGCCCGATCCCGCGAAGATGCCGATGCGCTGGCCCGCGCAGATCGGCGTGAACAGGTCCATCGCCCGCACGCCCGTGCCAAGAGCGTTCCGCACCCGGGCGCGGGCATAGGCCGCCGGCGGGTCGGCATCGAGGGGCGCGGGTCGGTCGCCTGCCTTCAGGGGGCCCTTCCCGTCGAGGGGGCGGCCGAGGCCGTCGATCACCCGGCCCTTCCAGCTCGGGTCGGGCCTGAGCTCGGCGGGGCCGAGGCGGAAGACGCGGGTGCCGATGCCGGCCTCGATCCGGGATTCGAAGGATTTCAGCGTCGCGCCCTCGGCGTCGATGCGCACGATCTCGCCGGTCTGCTCGCGGCCCTCCGCCTCGAAGCCCATGCGGTCGCCGAGGCGGACGAAGGCGCTGATCCCGCCGACGCGGCAGGCGCTGGCCGAGACCTCGCGCACGCGGCCGCCGAACCGCACGAGCCCGGTTTGCCCGGATCCCGCTTGGCCGGATCCAGCTTGCCCGGATCCGCTTGCGCCGAGCCCGGCCATCGCCGCTTCGAGACGTGCGAGCGCGTCGCCCACCATGCGCCGAGCCCTCCCTACCCTTGCGGCCCGAGGGACTTGATGGCGTCGGTGAGCGAGCTCTCCGACTGGGCCGTCGCGCCGGCGGCGCTCTCGAAGGCGCGCTGGATGGTGATGAGCTTCGTCATCTCCAGGATCGGGTTGACGTTCGAGCCCTCCAGATGGCCCTGCACCACGCCGATGCGGGTGAAGTCCTGGACCGGCCGGGCGGGCAGGCTCGGGCTCACCGCGTTCGGGCCGGCCCGGCTGATCGCGGCCTTCGGGTCGAAGGTGAACAGGCCGATCGCGCCGACCTGGTTGATCCCCTGCATGATGCTGCCGTCGCGGCCGATGGTCGGCGGGCCCTGCTGCGGGTCGAGCAGGAGCGGCGCGCCGCCGGGATCGAGCACCGGCTGCCCGGCGAGGTTGGTGAGCCGCCCGGTCGCGTCCAGGGTGAGGCGCCCGTCGCGGGTGTAGACGGGGCCCTTCGGGCCGCCGACGCTGAGCCAGGCATCGCCCTGCACGGCGATGTCGAGGGGGGAATCGGTCTTGGTGACCGGCCCGGCGGCCCGCGAGATGAAGGTGTCGCCCGCGCCCACGAAGGCGACCGCGCCGCGGGTCGCCTGGGCGATGACCGCCGAGAACTTGGTCTCCTCCGCGCGGTAGCCCGCCGTCGCCATGTTGGCGACGTTCTGGGCCGTGGTGCTGAGGCGCTTCTCCAGGGCGAGCTGGCTCGAGAGCGCGACGTAGAGGCTGTTCTGCATCGGTCAGCCCCCGAACCGGAGGGACTGGAGGCTGGTCAGCATGTCGGCGGTGATGCCGTCGCCCGAGCCGGAGCCGCCGAACAGGGCGAGCACCGGCGCCGACTGGGTGTTGTTCTGGGCGTCCCAGATCGCCGCGAAGCGCTTGGCCAGCGCCTCGACCTTGGCGGGGTCCTTGAGGCTCGCGATGTTGATCTTGCTCGCGATGATCTCGGCGCGGCGCGTCAGCGCGTCGCTCGTCGCGGCCCCGCTCGTCGCCGGCAGGCCGGAGAGGGTGTTGGCGACCTGGGAGAGCGCCGAATCGGCGAGGAAGTCGTAGGCGCTGGCGATGCTCGAGGCCTTGCGGGCGAAGTAGAGCGCGAGGCGCACGCCCGTGTCCTCGGCGCCCGCATCCTCCTCCAGGGACTGGCGCAGATAGGCGTCGACCACGCTCTTCGTCCGCATGTCGGTCGCCGTCCCGGTGCCGAAGCCGATGTCGAGGGCGGTCATCGAGGCGTCCGAGAGGGCGGCGGACTCGACCCGGACCGTGCGCTTCGAGCCGGTGCTCGCATAGGTCGTGTCGGCGTTCTCGTCCGTGCCGCCCGCCACGCCGTCCGCCCCGAAATCGGTGAAGGTGGTGGTGGAGAGGACGAGGCGGTGGCTCGTGTCGAGGGAGGCCTCGACCTTGCCGGCGAGGGCCGCGGTGCCGCTCGCCGCGATCCGGCCGTTGATCGCCGCGGCGATCTCGGAGGGCGTGACCGCGGCGAGATTCGCGGCGTAGCCGAGCATGGACTTCCGGTTGAGCACGATCGTGGCCGTGCGGCTCGTCTTGGCGTCAAGGGCCGTCGTGACCGCGAGGCTGACCTCGTTGGTGCCGCTGAAATCGTAGGGGCCGGCGAGCGCGAGGCTGCCGGTGGCCTGGGCGGCGCTCGCCGGGACGGCGACGCCGAGGCTCGTCAGGTCGTCCGTGCCCGTGCCCGAGACGCCGAAGGTCTTGGTGAAGTCGAAGGCCTTGGCGAAGGCGACGTAGCGGTCATCGGCGAGGCGGTTGGCGAAGCTCGTGGATGTGGCCGTGCCCTCCGTCAGGACCTTGCGCATGAAGGCCGTGGCGTAGGTCATGTCCTCAAGCCCGTAGGCCTTCATGGCGTAGGCGTAGAGGCGCCGGTCGGCCAGGAGGCCGTCGACCGAGCTGATCTTGCCGATATTCGCCTGGTAATAGGCGGTCTCGCGGGCGACCGTCGCCTCGGCCGCCTTGCGCTTGAGGGCGGTGGACAGGTCCCGGGCGATGACCGCGTAGCTGGCGAGCGTGCTGGTCACGTCCGCGCCTCCTCGTGCCGGGTCTCAAGGGTCATCGCGTCGGCCATCCTGCGCGCTCGGGCGGAGTCGGCTCTAGGCGCGGTCCCTTGCTCGGGGCTTGCCGGGCGGGAGGCCGGGCGGCGTCCGGGGCCGGTCACAGCCGCGTCGGCCCGATGATGGTCTGCGTGGTGATGACCACCCAGCCCGCGCCGGTGTTGCGGATGGCGAGCACCCGGCCGGCGCCGGGCAGCTCGGACCCGGTCGAGACCTGGACGCGGCCGGCCGCGCCCTGAAGCTCGGCGCTGCCGGCGCCGGCCCGGAGCAGGCTGTAGCCGGCCTCGGCCGCAGGTTCGGGCTGGTCGGGCGCTGCCGGCGCCGCCCGCTCGGGGATCGCGCCGGTCGTCGTGGGATCGAGGTCGGGGGCCGCCGCCCGCGCCGGGGCGGCGGGGGCCCGCTTCCAGGCGAAGGGGCGGGTCTCGGCCGGCATCACCGCCTGGACGGCATAGGGCCGCGACTGGCCGGCGATGACGTAGCCGGCGAACCCGCTCGCCGTCAGCGCGAGCAGCAGGGCGCCGCCCATCACCGCGCGCTCGATGCCGGCCTCCCGGGCACGGGCGCGCGCCACCGCGCCGGCGAGCGGGCGCTCGGGCAGCCGCAGGGCCCGCGGAAGGCTCCGCGGCGCGGTCGGCGGCGCGGCGGCCATCTCGGCTTGCGTCCGGGCACGGGCGGGTCTGGCCGGGCGGGCGGTCATGGCGGGGTCGGCGGGCTCCGGGGCGGCTTCACGTGTCCCCAGGGGTGCCGGTTTATGCTTGACGCTTCGTTAACAGGCCGGCGCTAGGGCTGTCCGCGAAGGCGGGCCGCCGCCCGCCGCACGGATGCGCGACCGGCGATGACCGATGCCCTGCCCGAGCTGCCCGCGGGCGATCCCGCTCCCGCGCCGCTGCCCGCCGACGCCCCGGCCCGGCCCAAGCGCCACCGCGTGGTGCAGCAGGGGCGGATCGTGCTGGGCAGCCGGATGACGCCGTGCGAGATCCGCGACCTCTCCGCGCGCGGCGCCAAGCTGCGGGTCGCGCCGGCTCTCGACCTGCCGGAGGTGTTCGAGCTGGCCATCGCCGCCCACGATCTGCGCATCCACATCGTGCGGCTGCGCTGGCGCCGGGGCGAGTTCGCAGGCGTCACCTTCGAGCCCGGCTGCCCGTAGGCGGGCGTCCCGCCGCTGTCCCGTCCCGTGATGTCCCGGGATGCGCGGCCTTAATGGGTTGATAAGCCGACCCTGCCAAAGTGCGGGTATCGGCAGCCGAGCCCCCGGCACGGCGCCGAGCACGAAGAGTCTCAGCGGCTGGGCCCCGTCCCAGAGACATGATGTCGGTCCGCTGCACCGGTGAAAGCCCGGATGTCCAACGCGCAGAGCCGCCCCGCTCGACGGGGCCAGCGGTCCGCCACGGCCGCGCTGCCCCGGTGCAAGCCCGGAGACGGACCTCCTCCCGCACTCTCATTCCCGGAAAGCTCGAACCGTGACCAGCCTGCTGACCAACTCCGCCGCGATGACGGCGCTGACCACGCTCAAGACCATCAACCAGAACCTCGACACGACCAGCAACCGCGTCTCGACCGGCCAGCGCGTCTCCAACGCCTCGGACAACGCCGCCTACTGGTCGATCGCCACCACGGTGCGCACCGACAACGCCTCGCTCTCGGCCGTGAAGGACTCGCTCGGCCTCGGCTCGTCGTCGATCGACATCGCCTATAACGGCGTCACCAGCGTCCTCGACCAGCTCAAGAACATGCGCGCCAAGCTGCAGACCGCCCTGCAGCCCGGCATCGACCGCTCCAAGGTCCAGACCGAGATCGCGGCCATCCAGAACAACATGCGCGCCATCGCCGACTCGTCGGTCGCGAACGGCCAGAACTGGCTGTCGACCAACTCGGCGAGCGCCGACTACTCCGCGAGCCGCAACATCGTCGCCGGCTTCTCGCGCAACACCGCGGGCACCGTGACCTTCTCGAACGTGAACATCGACGTCGCCGGCATCCGCCTCTACGACGCCAGCACCACCGGCACGCCGGCCACCAGCGCCAAGGTCGTGGCGGGCTCGGCCATCAGCGGCACGCTGAACTTCTCCGGCTCCAACCAGGCCAGCCTCGACATCGCCCTCGCCACGGGCGGCACGCAGACGATCACCCTCAGCGCCGCCTCGCTGCAGGCCCACGTCCAGGACATCACCAAGGTGACGAAGGACGAGCTGCTCTCGGCGATCAACAACAGCATCGTCGGCAACACGACGCTCAACGGCAAGGTCAACGCCACCCTCGACGGCTCGGGCCGCCTGCAGTTCGAGACGATCGGCGTCGGCTCCACCGGCACCGGCGCGACCCTGTCGGTGGCGATGAACAACGCCACCAACGTGGTGAATATCGGCTTCGGCACCACCACCGCCGCGGCCACCGCCGCGGGCACCGCCTCCACCGGCGGCGCCCAGAACGGCATCCTCGACAACGGCACGACCTCGGTCGACAGCCTCGCGATCTGGACCGCGGGCTCCGGCGCCGTGAACGACACCACGATGAAGAGCTTCATCGACCTCGTGGAATCCGCCATCGCCAAGGTCACCGATGTCGGCACCAAGCTCGGCGCCAGCAAGACCCAGGTCGACGGCCAGAAGTCGTTCTTGGATACCCTGATGAAGGCCAACGACCGCGCCATCGGCACCCTGGTCGACGCCGATGTCGAGGAGGAGTCGACCAGGCTGAAGGCGCTCCAGACCCAGCAGCAGCTCGCGGTCCAGACCCTGTCGATCGCCAACACCGCGACCCAGAACGTCCTCTCGCTCTTCCGCTAAGACCGGTTGAGGGACCGCCCGGCCCCAGGCCGGGCGGTGGACACGACGAAGGCCGCGCTCGGCAGAGCGCGGCCTTCTTTGTTCCTGGGTCGGTCGGGCCTCGGGCTCAGCCCACGAAGGTATAGCCGGCGAGCCGCTTGGCCTCGATCGGGTCGTGGCCGAGGCGGGCGCGCAGCTTCTTGCGCAGCTTCGAGATGTGGCCCTCGACCACGCTCTCCTCGCAGGCCGTCTCCAGGTCGCCGTAGACGGCCGCGAAGATCTGGCCCTTCGTCACCTGGCGGCCGCGGTTCCGGGCGAGGTATTCGAGGATGTGCCGCTCGCGCCGCGGCAGGAGCAGGCTCTGCCCGTCGATCTCGGGATCGCGTCCGTCGGCGTGCACGACGAGGCGGCCGGCCCGGTCGGGCGTGGTGGCGGGCGTCGCGCCGCGGCTCACCCGGCGCCGGATCGCCGTGGCGCGGGCGATGATCTCGCGCACATGGACGGGCTTGCGGACCACGTCGTCGATGCCCGCGGTGAAGAGCGCCAGCGTCTGCTCCAGGGAGCGGGTCTCGTTGAGCGCGATGATCGGCGCCTGCGACAGGCTGCGGATCGACTGGGTGGCGCCCGGGCGGTCGCCGCAATCGCCGAGCACGAAGCCCGTCACCGCCGCGAGGTCCTGGGCGGGGGTCTCCGAGAGCCAGCTCTGGAAGCTCTCCGCGAACAGGCCGCGGGCCGCTACGCCCTCCGCGGTGAAGCCGGCCACGTACTGCTCGGTGACGCTCTCACGCTCGTCGACGACGATGTACATCTCAAGCTTTTCCCGGACAAGCAGCGTCGTTCGCCCGGCGCGGAGCCGATCGAGGTGATCTGCCGACGTGATCGAAAGTCTTCCTGGCCGGGACGGCGGCGCGAAACCGTCGTTCAAGGCGCGAAGTCCCGAAAAGACCCCGCGATCCGCTCCCGGCTGTGAACCGTTCGTTAAGGAGACTTCTTTCCGGAAATGGTTAACGCGGTGTTAATGATGCGCCGCACCCGAGGCGATGGCATGCAATGTGGCGCTGCTGCCACACTCTCCCGGTGGGCCGTCAGGCCTTGGCGCCGCGCAGCCAGCCGCGGATCTGGCGGAGATAGGCGGGCGGCAGTTGCGCGGCCTCGCCCGCGGCGAGCACCGCTTCGAGATAGCCCGGCCGCGGCACGCCCGGCCCGGCATTCCGGCCGAGATAGATCAGGGCGCGGCGGACGCCGCCGCCTTGCGCGGAGACCGGCTGGTAGGCCTTGAGGTAGAGCCCGCCCGAGACGCCCTCGTAGCGGTCGAGGGCCGGCACGTCGGCCAGGGCGAGGTCCCAGAGCACGCCCCAGACGGTCTCGCCCGCGTCCCGCACCACCGAGGCATAGCCCTCGCGCATGATGACGAAGCGGTGGCGCTGCAGCCGGCCCTGCCCGACGAGGCGCGAGGCCGGGCAGCGCAGAGCCATGGCGGCGGCGTCCATGTTGGCGCCGTAGGCGAAGTAGAGGGGCATGGTCCGCGCGTTCCCGGGTGCGATCGCCGCGCCCCGGTTCCCGGGGCCTGTTCGACCACTCTTCCGGCAGCCGGCCAGACTTCGAAGATACCGACCTCGACCTCATCCTGAGGTGCAAGGCGTGAGCCGAGCCTCGACGAAGGCCTCCAGACGTCGCCGCGATCCCGGGAGGCCTCCGTCGAGGCCGGGCGATCGACGATCGCCCGGGACCTCAGGATGCGGTCGCGGGTGGGAATGCCCGGCGCGGTCCGGTCGGACAGGCGCTCAGGCGAATTCGAGGATCACCGCGTCGACGGCAAGGCTGTCGCCTTCCTTGGCGTGGATCTTCGAGACCGTGGCGTCGCGCTCGGCGCGGAGCACGTTCTCCATCTTCATCGCCTCGACCACGGCGATCGGCTCGCCGTTCTTCACCTCCTGGCCTTCCTTGACCAGGATCTGCTTGACGAGGCCCGGCATCGGGCAGAGCACCTGCTTGCCCGAGCCGCCCTGCTCCTTCACCGGCATCAGGGCGGCGAGCTCGGCCTCGCGGCGGGTATAGACCCGGGCCTCGGCCGCCGCGCCGGCATGCTGGAGCGCCACGCCGTTGAGCACGCCGCGAACCTGGATCGCGGCGCGGTGGCCGTCGATCGTGCCGGTCCAGACTGGCTCGCCCGGGCGCCAGTCGCTCGTCACGAGGCGGGCGGTGCCGTCGGGCTCCGTCACCACGACCCCGTCCTCCGCGTGCGGATCGACCGTGACGGGATAGGCCTCACCGGCGAGCAGCACCACGCGGTCGCGCTCGAACTTCAGCAGGCTCGGGTCGCGCATCTGGCCGGAGATGCCGCGTTTGCGCTGGTTGAGCTGGTGGTCGATGGCCGCCGCCGCCGCCATCATGCGCTTGGCGACCGCGCCCGCGGGCTGGGGCGCCACGAAGCCCTCGGGAAACTCTTCCGCGATGAAGCCCGTCGAGAGCCGCCCCTCCTGCCAGCGCGGATGTGCCATCAGGGCGGCGAGGAACGGGATGTTGTGGCGGATGCCGTCGATGGCGAAGGCGTCGAGGGCCTGGGCCTGGGCGGCGATCGCGTGGGCGCGGGTCGGCGCCCAGGTGACGAGCTTGGCGATCATCGGGTCGTAGTGGATGGCGATCTCGCCGCCCTCCTCCACGCCGGTATCGTTGCGCACGATGGCATCGCCCTGCCGTCCCTCCTCCGGCGGCAGGTAGGTGGTCAGCCGGCCGATCGAGGGCAGGAAGTTGCGGGTCGGGTCCTCGGCATAGACGCGGCTCTCCACCGCCCAGCCGTCGAGCTTCACGTCCGATTGCGTCAGCGGAAGCGCCTCGCCCGCCGCCACCCGGATCATCAGCTCGACGAGGTCGAGGCCGGTGATCATCTCGGTGACGGGATGCTCCACCTGGAGGCGGGTGTTCATCTCCAGGAAGTAGAAGGACTTGTCCTGGCCGGCCACGAACTCGACGGTGCCGGCGGAATCGTAGTTCACGGCCTTGGCGAGGGCGACCGCCTGCTCGCCCATCTTGCGGCGGGTCTCCGCGTCGAGGAGCGGCGAGGGCGCCTCCTCGATCACCTTCTGGTTGCGGCGCTGGATCGAGCATTCGCGCTCGCCGAGATAGATCACGTTGCCGTGCTTGTCGCCGATCACCTGGATCTCGATGTGGCGCGGGTCGGTGATGAACTTCTCCACGAAGACGCGGTCGTCGCCGAAGGAGGAGGAGGCCTCGGACTTGGCGCGGGCGAAGCCCTCCGCGACCTCGTCGGCGGAATGGGCGATGCGCATGCCCTTGCCGCCGCCGCCGGCCGAGGCCTTGATCATCACCGGATAGCCGATCTCGTCGGCGATCTTCACGGCGTGCTCGGGGGAGTCGATCACGCCGAGGAAGCCCGGCACGGTCGAGACCTTGGCCGCGGCCGCGGCCTTCTTCGACTCGATCTTGTCGCCCATGGCGGCGATCGCGCCGGGATTGGGGCCGATGAAGACGATGCCGGCCTCGGCGAGCGCCTTCGGGAAGGCCTCGCGCTCGGAGAGGAAGCCGTAGCCGGGATGCACGGCCTGGGCGCCGGTCTTCTTGCAGGCCTCGACGATCTTCTCGATCAGGAGATAGGACTGCGCGGCCGGGGCGGGGCCGATATGCACGGCCTCGTCGGCCATGGCGACGTGCACCGCGTCGCGGTCGGCGTCCGAATAGACCGCCACGGTCTTGATGCCCATGCGCCGCGCCGTCTTGATGACGCGGCAGGCGATCTCTCCGCGATTGGCGATCAGGATCTTCTCGAACATCGTGTGCCGCGCTCGGACCGTTAGCTTCCCGGGATTCGATCCGGGTTCTCGAAGCCCGGTCGACATGTCCGATAAAGCAGATGCGCGGCGGACGGAAGCTGTGCTTTTGGGCTCCTGCCCGGGACGGGGTCCGGTGACAGGTTCCGCCGGAGGGGGCGGCCGCGGGTCAGGCGGCCAGGGCGAAGGCCGGGCGGCGGTTCTCCGTGGGCTGGCGCGCCCAGCGGTTCGCCTCCAGCGCGAACACGGTGAGGTTCTCGGCGCTGGCATGGGCCTCGCGCACGATCTCGACGGCGATGCGGGCGCCGACCGGGGTCGGGCCAGCGCGGCCGGCGAGCGAGCCCGCGAGCCAGGCGGCGGTGTCGCGCTCGATCCGGCCGGTGGGGCGCTCGCCCCAGACGGCGAAGTCGACCACCGCCCGGATCAGGAAATCGCCGAAGGCCGGGTCGATCTGCGGCACCGCCCGCTCCAGGGCGATCAGCATGTCGGCCTCGTCGCGGGTCGCGATCCCGTCCGGGAGCACGTTCCGCATCAGGCGGCGCACGTCGGCCTCGGTGATGGCGCCGGCCGACTGGGTATGGTTGCAGAAGTCCTGAAGAGAAATCGTGATCATCGCTCGCTGCCTCCCCGGCTTTTGTTGTCGCCGGTGCTTGTTCCCTGATGTAATCGACTATGCCTCCTGGGGATCCTTTGAGAGGTTAACGGCAGAATCTGAACCCGTGTTCAGGTAAACGCGCACTCACGAAGCAGGCTTTCGGGATTCTTGACGCGGCGGATCGCCGGGACCCGTGTCGATCGTGGGCTGCGCGATCGCCGCTCGGCGCACCGGGCGCCCTCGCCCGATCGATCTCCGGCCTGCCCGGGATCCGCAACCCGGCGCCGCGGTCGGGCAAGCCCGACCTGGGTCGAGACCCGATGCGGGCGGAGAGAGGGGCACGGACGAGCCCGAGGACTGGCGCTGCGGCATACCGCTTTGGGCAGGCCCGGCTTGAGAATAAAGGCCCCGCGCAGGGCGCGCCGACGGAACGGTCGCGCTTGCGCCGCATTGACCGCTCTCTCAGTCTCGGTGCCGGCGCGGGCCGGCCGTCCCGGAGTCGTCCGCATGTCCCTCCTGAAATGGGCCCTGATCTGCTTCGTGATCTCGGTGATCGCGGGCGGCCTCGGCTTCACCGGCATCGCCTCCGGCGCCAGCGCCCTGTCGCGCATCCTGTTCGGCCTGTTCCTGCTGATCGCGATCGTCATCGTGGTCGTCGCCTTCGCGATCGGGCAGGCCGTGTTCTGAGCCGATGGAGTGGGTGCTCTCGGGCCGGACCTGCCTCGTCACAGGGGCGACCAACGGGATCGGCTACGAGACCGCCCTCGGCCTCGCCCGGCGCGGTGCACGCGTCGTCCTCGTCGGGCGCGACGCGGAGCGCCTGGCGCGGGCCGAGGCCGGCATCCGCGCCGCCGTGCCGGGCGCGGACCTCGCCGCGGCCCGGGCCGACCTCTCCGCGCAGGCCGAGATCCGGCGCCTCGCGGCCGAGATCCGCGCCGGCCACGCCCGGCTGGACGTGCTCGTCAACAATGCCGGCGCGATCTTCGACCGGCGCGCGGAGACGGTGGACGGGATCGAGCGGACCTGGGCCCTCGACCATCTCGGCTACGTGCTGCTGACCCTGGAACTCCTCGACCTCCTGAAGGACGGCGGCCGGGCGGGCCTGAGGCCCCGCATCGTCAACGTCGCCTCGGCGGCGCATACCCGCGGCCGCATCGATCTCGACGACCTCGAGGGGCGCCGCCGCTACGGGGGCATGACGGCCTATGCCCAGGCCAAGCTCGGCAACGTGCTCTTCACCGCGGCGCTCGCCCGGCGGCTCGCGGGCAGCGGCGTCACCGTCAACGCCCTGCATCCCGGCGTCATCCGCTCGGGCTTCGCTCGCGACGCAGGGGGCTTGCTCGGGTTCGGCTGGAGCCTGATCCGGCCCTTCCTGTCGAGCCCGGAACGGGGCGCGGCGACCTCGCTGCATCTCGCCTGCGCGCCGGAGCTCGACGGCGTCAGCGGCCGCTACTTCGCCCGCTGTGCCGAGGCCCGGCCGTCGCGCGCGGCCCGCAACGTCGGGCTGCAGGAGCGGGTCTGGGAGATCAGTCTCGGACAGATCGGGGCCTGAACAGACGCGCGCTGCGCTGGATCCCCTTGTGCGCACAACTTTGCGTCACAATTTGCAAATTGCATTGCATCCCAGGGTGTCTAACCCAAAACTGTTTTCGGGCGGGGTGGGCAGCGCCGATCGATGGACGATGCGTTCGAGGACCTGGTCGACCGGATCTACGAGGCGGCCGCGATTCCGGATCTCTGGGCGGCGACGCTCAGCGCGATCGCCCGGTTCGGCGAGGGGGCCGGCGCGCTCCTGTTCACCAGCCAGGGCACGGAGTTCCGGTCCATCGCCTCCCCCGAGATCGAGGAGATCGTGGAGGCGTTCCTGGCCGGCGGCTGGGCCGCCCGGAACGACCGACCGGCCCGGCTCTTCGCCCGCCAGCACGCGGGCTTCCTCACCGATCTCGACGTCTATACCCGCGCGGAGCTCGACGCGAACCCGCTCTTCACGGAGTTCCTGCGTCCGCGCGGGCTCGGCTGGGGCACGGCCTCGGCGATCGCGGTGCCGAGCGGCGAGCAGATCGTGATCGACGTGGAGCGCGCCTATGCCGACGGGCCGGTGCCGGCCTCGGTGGTGAAGCGCCTCGATACCCTGCGGCCCCATCTCGCCCGGGCCGCCACCATGTCGGCGCGGCTGCGCCTGCAGGCGGTGCAGGTCGCCGCCGACGCCCTCGACCTCGTCGGCCTGCCCGCGGCGGTCCTCGGGCGGCAGGGCCAGGTCCTGGCGATGAATGGCGGGGCCGAGGCGCTGCTCGGCGGGGCCCTGCGGGAGGGGCGTCGCGTCGCCCTGGCCGATCCGCGGGCCGACCGCCTGCTCGGCACGGCCGTGGAGGCCCTCGCTGCGGGCGCGCTCGCCGCCGCGCGCTCGATCCCGATGCCCGGCCTGGCCGAGCGGGCGCCGGCCGTCGCCCATCTCCTGCCGGTCCGGCGCAGCGCCCGCGACCTCTTCGCCACCGCCTCGGCGATCCTCGTGGTGACGCCGGTGGCGCACGGCCTCCTGCCCGGCCTCTCGGTGCTGGAGGGCCTGTTCGACCTCACCGCCGCCGAGGCCCGGGTCGCCCGCTCCATCGCGAATTGCCGCACCGTGGAGCAGATCGCGGCCGAGTCCGGCACCTCGCCCCAGACCGTGCGCTCACAGCTCAAGGGCGTGATGGCCAAGACCGGCGTGAGCCGGCAGGCGGAGTTGGTCGGCCTCCTGGCGGGCGCCGCCCTGCCCCGGCTCTAGAGTGCTCTTAAGCCGAAGTGGATGCCGGTTCGGCGAAAGAGAGCGCGTTGAAACAAAGGCTTAGAGCCGTTCCCGGTTGCAACGCGATCGGGAGCGGCTCTAAGCCGCCGCCCGCACCCGCGCCGAGGCTGCCTGGGCCTGGATCTCGATGAAGACCCGCGTGACCTCGGGATTGGCCGCCTTGAGCGCCCGGTCGAGGCGGCTGACGATGGTCTCGACCGCGCCGGCATCGAGGTCGTCGGCCATGTCGAGACTGACATTCACCAGGATGTCCTTCGGGCCGAGATGCTGGGTCAGCACCTCGTTGACGTGGCGCACGCCGGGCTCGGCCCGCACCGCCGCCTCGATCGCGGCCACCACCTCCGGGTCGGCGGCCTCGCCGATCAGCAGGCCGTGCGTCTCGATCATCAGGAAGATCGCCATGCCGACGAGGACGAGGCCGATCCCGACCGAGGCCCAGCCGTCGAGGGCCGGCCGGTCGAGGAGATGGGCCGCCACCACGCCCGCCAGCGCGATCAGGAGGCCGATCAGGGCAGCCACGTCCTCCACCAGGATCGTGAACAGGGACGGATCCTTGCTGCGGCGGATGGCGGTGATGGGCGAGCGCCCGCCCGTCTCCGCCCGGAAGGCCCGCACCGCGACGAGGCAGGAATAGCCCTCCGCCAGGATCGCGAAGCCGAGGATCGCCACGTTCACCCAGAAGCCGGACAGGCGGATGCCGAGGATCGTGGCGTCGGCCGCGGGCTCGGGATGCATGATCTTCTCCGCGCCCTCGTAGATCGCGAAGATGCCGCCGCCGAGGAAGATCATCAGCGCCACGACGAAGGCGTAGAAGTAGATCTCGCGGCCGTAGCCGAAGGGATGGCGCGCATCGGCGGGCTTCCGGGCCCGCTTCAGGCCCACCAGCAGCAGGATCTGGTTGGCGGTGTCGACCACCGAATGCGCGCCCTCGGCGAGCATGGCGGTCGAGCCGGTGAGGGAGGCGCCGACGAACTTCGCCGCGGCGATCGCGAGGTTGGCGCCCGCGGCGGTGTAGATGGCGCCCGTGCTCTCGGCCATGCCCTGACATCTCCCCGGTTCCGCCCAACCGATGGGGCGCCGCGACGAGGCTGGAATGAGCCGCGGGGGGCCACGGTTCCGCGGGTGGACGGCGGCGGGGGGCTTGCGGCATCGTCGGGCTGCTGAGGCCGACACCCGGAGCGAGCATGCCCGCCTACGATCCCGACAACATCTTCGCCAAGATCCTGCGCGGCGAGATCCCGGCCCACACGGTCTACGAGGACGATCACACCCTCGCCTTCATGGACGTGATGCCCCAGGGCGAGGGCCACACCCTGGTGATCCCGAAGGCCCCGGCGCGCGGGCTCCTCGACGCCGAGCCGGAATCCCTCGCGGCGCTCATCCGCAGCGTGCAGGTGGTGGGCCGCGCCGTGACGGCGGCCTTCGACGCCGAGGGGCTGACGATCTTCCAGTACAACGAGCCGGCGGGCGGGCAGACGGTGTTCCACCTGCACGTCCACATCATCCCGCGGCGCGAGGGCGTGCCGCTGAAGCGCCACGAGGGCGGCCTGGCCGACCCGGCCCTGCTCGCCGCCCAGGCCGAGCGCATCCGCGCGGCCTTGAAGGGCTGAGGGATTCCGGGGTCCCGAGGGGATCATCCCCTCGGCCGGGGTGCCGGGGCGGCGCCCCGGCCTTTTCGCAGACCAGGGCTCCGCGCCTCGAACCCGCGAGAGGGATGATCCCTCTCGACACCCGGAGCTCAGGCCGCGGGGGCGCCTTGCGCCATCCCGGTGAGGAGGCGGCGCAGGGCCGCGTTCTCGGCCTCCAGCTCGGCGATGCGGCGCAGCAGCGCCGAGACGTCGGCGGCCGGCTCCGGCGCGGCGGGTGCCGCCCGGGCCGCGTCCTCGAAGGTGACGCCGATGCCGTCCTCCCGGCGCCAGCGCAGGGTCGCCCGGTAGGTGCGGTCCTTCTGCGGGATGTAGAGATCGAAGATCTCGGGCAGGGTGGCGGTCTCGGACAGGCTGATGCGGGCTCCCGTGGCGGAGAGGTCCCGCACCAGGCAGTCCATGCTGGATGCGCCGTTGTTGAAGCGGATCTGTCCCTTCAGGAACACCCGCTGCCGCACCTCCCGGCGGTGCTCCGCTGACATGGCCTCGGCCCTCGGATCGAATGCGTCCGGGCGACCCTGGCACCGCGGAGTTTAAGGAACCTTTCCCCGATCCCCGAGTCGCGGTCCCTCCGGCCTCGTGGTCCGCCGAAGAAGCGGTGAGGCCGGCTCCCGGGCGAAGCTGCGCCGCCACGCCGGCGCAGGTCGGGATCGAGCCGGCACCTCAGCCGATGTAGCGCCGGTCCACGGTCTGGAAGAGGTAGAAGCCGTTGAAGCGCACGGCGGTGTCGGCGGCCCGGCCGTCGAAGTCGAGGGGCAGGCCGCCCTGGTTCTCGAGCTTGCCCTCGAAGGTCCAGTGCCCGCCGCCCAGGAAGGGCGGCACCGTGCAGGCCTCCGGCACCGCGCAGCACAGGCCGTCGACGGCGCGCAGGCGGAACAGGTTGTAGCTTCGCATCCGAAGTCCTCCGCTTGGCCGCCCTCTGCCGAGCCTGCGCAGCGCCGCGGGTGCGCTGCGAAGAATCAGCTTGACCGTGCTCATAATGGCACAATCCGTCGGGTTTATGTCGACTCGTTTGCGGGGACGTTTCTCTCGAGCTCGTCGAGCCAGATTCGGGCCGATCCGTCCGAGGGCGCGCGCCAGTCGCCGCGGGGCGAGAGGGCGCCGCCCGCCGCCACCTTCGGCCCGTTCGGCAGGGCCGAGCGCTTGAACTGGCTGAAGCCGAAGAAGCGGGCGAGGAACACGCCGAGCCAGCGCCGGATCTCCGGCAGCGGGTAGGCGATCCGCTTCGCCTGCGGGAAGTCCGGCGGCCAGACGCCGCCCTCCGCGTCGCCCCAGCCGTGCAGCGCGAGGAACGCGATCTTCGAGGGGCGGAACCCGTAGCGCAGCGTGTAGAACAGGTTGAAGTCCTGCAGCGCGTAGGGGCCGATCGTGGCTTCCGTGCTCTGCGGGCTGTCGTCGGCATCCATCGGCACGAGTTCGGGCGAGATCTCGGTGTCGAGCACCCCCTGCAGCGTGCGGGACTCGTCCGGCCCCACCTGCCCGCTCGCGATGACCCAGCGGATCAGGTGCTGGATCAGGGTCTTGGGCACGCCGGCATTGACGGCGTAGTGGCTCATCTGGTCGCCGACGCCGTAGGTGCACCAGCCGAGCGCCAGCTCCGAGAGGTCGCCGGTGCCGATCACGAGGCCGCCGTGGCGGTTGGCGAGGCGGAACAGGTAGTCGGTGCGCAGTCCCGCCTGCACGTTCTCGAAGGTGACGTCGTAGACCGCCTCCCCCCGCGCATAGGGGTGGTCCATGTCGGCGAGCATCTGGCGGGCGCTCGGCCGGATGTCGATCTCGGCCGCCGTGCAGCCCATCGCCGTCATCAGCGCGTGGGCGTTGGCCTTGGTGCCCGCCGAGGTGGCGAAGCCCGGCATCGTGTAGGCGAGGATATCCGAGCGCGGATAGCCGAGCCGGTCGAAGGCCTTGGCGATGACGATCAGCGCGTGGGTCGAGTCGAGGCCGCCCGAGACGCCGATCACGGCGCGCTTCGTCCCCGTCGCCTCCAGGCGCTGCGCGAGGCCGGCCACCTGGATGTTGTAGGCCTCGTAGCAATCCTGCGCGAGACGGGCCGGGTCGGCCGGCACGAAGGGGAAGCGCTCGACCCGGCGGCGCAGGCCGAGATCGCCGGCGGGCGGGTCGAGCCGCACGGGCACGCGGCGGAAGGGGCGCGCGCTCAGGGCCCGCGCATTGTCGTCGAAGCTGCCGGCCTGGCGCCGGTCCTGGGCGATCAGGTCGAGGTCGATATCGGCGAGGGTCGCCACCGGCTCGAGCGGGAAGCGCGCGCCCTCCGCGAGGCGCACGCCCAGTTCGTCGATCGAGGTCTGCCCGTCCCACGACAGGTCGGTGGTCGATTCCCCCTGCCCCGCCGCGGCGTAGACATAGGCGCAGGCCCCGCGCATCGCGGCCGCCCGGGTGAGGAGCGCGCGGGACTCGGCCCGCCCCACGGTGATCGGGCTGCCGGAGAGGTTGGCGAGCACGCTGGCCCCGGCGAGCGCCGCGCGCATGCCCGGCGGCTCGGGAACCCAGAGATCCTCGCAGATCTCGATGCCGAGGGTGAAGCCGGGCAGATCCTCGGCCGCGAACAGGAGGTCGGTGCCGAAGGGCGCCTCGGCGCCTGCGACCCGGATCGTCTCGCCCGCGATCCCGGCGCCGGAGGCGAAGTGGCGCTTCTCGTAGAACTCGCGGTAGTTCGGCAGGTAGCTCTTCGGCACGACGCCGAGGAGCCGGCCGCCCTGGATGGCGAGCGCCGTGTTGTAGACCCGGTTGCGCCAGCGCAACGGCGCGCCGACCACGAGGATCGGGCGCAAGCCCGCCGATTCCGCGATCACCCGGGCGGCGGCCGCCTCGACGGCGTCGAGCAGGGTCTCCTGCAGGAACAGGTCCTCGATGGCGTAGGCCGAGAGGCCGAGTTCGGGGAACACCGCGAGCACCGCCCCCTCTCCGTGGCAGCGGCGCGCGAGGTCGAGCAGGGCCTCCGCGTTGCGTCCCGGCTCGGCCGGATGGCTGCGCGTGGTGCAGGCGGCCACGCGGGCGAAGCCGTGGCGGTAGAGCGAGCGGAAATCGGAAGGCGTTTGGGGAGGGCTCTGGGTCACGGTGCGGGCCGACCTCGCGATGCGGCGGGGAACACCCCGTCAGATAAGGCGCCCGGGCCCGGGGCTCCAGCGAAACGCGCGATCCGGCGACGGTCGGCGGGGCCGGTGCCATCGCCGCGCGCCGTCCCTTCCGTTCTGCGGGGGGAGCGTGCCCGGCCGATCGCATCGTGCGAACCCGGCTTGCCGGGAGAGATCCCGCGCCCCTACCCCGGTCCCTGTCCCTCCAGGCAGGCGCGCAGCACGGGCGGAGCGCCCGCCAGGAACATCCGCACGTCGTCGGCGATCACCGGCGCGGTGTCGGCCGGCACCGGCCAGCCGTACACGAACTTGCGGATCGCGATGTAGAAGATCTGGCCGTGCAGAGCCCAGGCCGTCTCCTCCTCCCGCGCGGTGAGCGGCACCGTCTCCGGATCCGGCAGGCCGAGATGGGCGCGCAACTCCGTGCAGACCGGGCGGATCAGGCTGTCGCGCACCACGGCGAGGTAGCGCGGCGCGATGTCGTAGCCGGTCAGCCCCGCCGAGACGAAGATGCGCACCCACTCATAGTCGAAGATGCGCTCGGCATAATCCTGGTAGAGGCGCACCAGCCGCTCCTCCAGAGGGAGCGCCCGGTTGCGCAGCAGCCTGTCCCAGTGCGGGTTCCACCGGCTCACATAGACATGCTCGTAGACCCGGTCGATCAGCGCCTCCTTGCTCGGGAAGTAGCGGAAGATCGCCGAGTGGGTGATGCCGATGCCCCGGGCGAGCTCCCGCGTCTGCCCGCCGAACCCGTGCTCGGCGAAGAAGCGCGCGGCCGCCGCCACGATCTGGCGCTCGCGCTCGGCGGCGGGCAGGCGGCGGCGCCCGGCCAGGGCCGTCCGGCCGCGTCCGCGGACGACGCCCTCCTCCGCGAGGTCGTCCTCGGCGAAGGCGTCCTCCGTCATCCGTGCGGTGATCGTGGGCGGGAGCATGGTGCGGGACCGGTCGATTCGGACGGACGGCGCCTGCGCCGCCCCACCATCGGCTTGTATCGCCTCGGCACGAAAGTTCGACCATGTCCCGCGCATCGCCGGCCTGCGGGGCGGATGGGATGAAACCGCGCATCGTGAGAGGAAAGCGCGGGAGGGCCAGGCCGGGATCCGCTTCCGGGCTTGACAATGTTCCTGTTTTGTGCTCATTTGCTTGCACCTGCCGCCCGGCATCGCAGGGGTGATCCTGCGCTGCCTTTCGGGGGCCCGTCCCGGGGACCGACCGGGAGGGGCGCGGACGGCGGGGCGGTGCCCGCGTCACCGGCCTCGGATCCGGCCGGTGCCCCGGG